>JABLTR010057125.1_pt1 | contig 16371 bp, 9 predicted proteins | sample 7160071 | NCBI WGS metagenome assembly JABLTR01 (sample SAMN14651230, study PRJNA627086) | human gut metagenome | isolation source: feces | host: Homo sapiens
AACGCCCAATATCTTTCTGTTCAAATGGAGAATATGGGTATAAATACAATTTGAACAGAAAGATATTGGGCGTTATCATTAACAACATCCCCATATAAAAGTTCATTGCTGATAGATAATATTTCAGCGTTCATTTATAAATACCGCTCCTATCTTGTATGCGTCTTTTAATATTAATCCGGCAATAATCTTATTTTTATTCTATAACAATTTTATTTGTATTTTCAATTGCATCTACTATCATTGGCTGCCAATCAACTGCGCTTTCAATTTTTATTACATCTTCGAGTTTAGGACGTGTTCTAGGATGCCTTGGAGTAAAAACTGTACAGCAATCGTCAAATGGCTGTATCGATATATCAAATGTATCAATTTTTCTTGAAATTGCTATTATTTCATCCTTATCCATACCGATACACGGCCTAAATACAGGTAATTCCGCCGCATCATCAGTACATCCTAACGCTAACATGGTTTGACTTGCAACTTGTCCTAATGATTCGCCTGTTATCAATGCATCACATCTCTGACGGCGAGCTAATTTAGTAGCAATTTTCATCATTAGCCTTCTCATAATAAGCGTAGAATATTCTTCCTGGCAATTATCTCTTATTGCTTCCTGTATTTTAGTAAATGGTACAGTAAATAATGCTATACTTCCCGCATATTGCGATACCTGTTTTAATAAATCATGAACCTTCATTTCTGAACGTTCGCTTGTATATGGAGGACTGGCAAAATGTACAGCGGTTAAATCTATCCCTCTTTTTGCCATCATATATCCAGCTACAGGGCTGTCTATACCGCCTGATATAAGCAGCATAGCCCGTCCAGAAGAACCGACCGGCATACCGCCAGCTCCCTGTATTTGGCTAGAGTGAATATATGCTCCAAAATCCCTTATTTCAACCGTTACAATTGTATCAGGATTATGTACATCTACTGTTAAATGAGGGAAATTATTTAATATACTTTCCCCTGCCATAGCACAGATATCCGGCGATTTATATTCAAAAGATTTATCTGAGCGTTTTGCATTCACTTTAAATGTACGCGCATTCATAAGATCTTCTTTACTGTATTCATTAATACATTGTAAAATATCTTGCATATCCTTTTTACAAACGCATGCGCGTGTAAAAGCTGCTATACCAAATATTTTACTTATTCTATCAGATGCCTCATCCATATCAAAATCATCATATTGAGGCGTAACATATATTGTTGACTGTGCGCTTTTTACTTTAACTGCTCCTATTGAACTTAACTTTTTGCGAATATTTTTCATTAACATTTGTTCAAATGTTGAACGATTAAGTCCTTTTAATGCTAATTCTCCGCATTTTATTAAAATAATTTCCTGCATAATTGCACTCCATCTATATTTTACTAATCATATCAAAAAGATATTATATCATAGTGCAGCTATAACACGCAATATAATTTAAAGTGAAAAAAATCTTAATATTTAAATAAAATTTACTCTATTTTTTTATCCTCTGTAAACTATTTATACCGCTTTTTAATGCTTTAACAAATATTTCTATATCTTCCATAGTATTATCTCTGCAAAAACTAATTCTTAAAGCAGTATCAACTTTTTCATCCGGAAATCCAAGCTGCTGCAATGTTCTGCTTTTTTTACCTTTTGAACAGGCTGAGCCGCTTGATACATAGACATTATTGGAAGCTAAATAATGCAGCATGGTTTCTGATTTTATCCCCATTACTGAAATATTAAATACATAAGGCAATGCGTCATCTGGAGAATTTATAACCACTTCATCAATGCCGGATAACATTTCTACAAGCTTGTTTTTTAATGCTAATACATTATTAAAATGTTCTTTTATATTGCCTACAGCTTCACATGCAGCTCCTAATGCACATATTAAAGGTACAGATTCTGTTCCTGGACGGATATGTTTTTCCTGGTCTCCTCCTCCATATAACGGCAATACTCTAGCATCCTTTGATATATACAGCGCGCCGATGCCTTTTGGCGCATGTATTTTATGTCCGCTTATTGTCATTAAATCTATGCCTAAACGGCTTGGTTTTATTTCCATTTTGCCAAATGCCTGTACAGCATCACAATGAAATAAAGCTGGCGCTTTCTTTTTTTGTATTATCTTTTTTATAGATTGTACAGGAAGATATGCTCCAGTTTCATTATTTACCATCATCATACTGACAAGGATAGTATTTTTATCAATAGAATCTTCAAACATACGTGCAGTAATTTCACCATTTTGCGGCTTAATGGTTACTATTTCAAATCCCTCTTTTTCAAGATTTTTTACAGTTTCATAAACCGATGCATGTTCAATTTCAGTTGTAATTATTCTATTACCTAAACGTTTTCTTGCCTTTGCTGCGCCTTGTATAGCTATATTATTAGCTTCCGTTCCACCAGATGTAAAATATACTTCCTTTTCCATACATCCCATTAATTTAGCTGTTTTTTGCCTTGCTTCATTCATCATTTTTTCTGCTTTTATTCCTAATGTATGCAATGAAGACGGATTACCCCAATCTTCAATTAATGTCTGGTTTAATACATCTATAGCCTGTTTACATGGCTTTGTTGTAGCACTATTATCTAAATAAACAAAAGACATTTTTTATATACTCCCCTAATTTATTATATAAACCATACGTTTTTTGATATTATACCATAAAGTTTTATAAAAAATTCGATAATAATTAAAACTACTGATAATGTAATGGTATACACAGATTTTATATAATACTTATTATAAGCACTAATCCTATAACGTGCACATATTTTATCAATATATAAAATTTTCTAAGATAATTTAAATCACTCAAAATAAAAGAATAAATAATAAATTAAACTAAAAAAGTAACAGATAACGTAAAAGCATCGTTTATGGGGGCGCCTGCGCAGCGCATCCAAAGGATGCGCTTTACGCAAAATAATTTTTTAAATATTTAGGCTGAGTTATAAAGAGAAACTAGCATTATTTTAAATACTCATTATCTTTCATATAGAAAATTATTTTGCATTCGGCAACCATATTTCATATGGTTGCTCGCAGGCGCCCCCCTTTTCATGTTAACGTAACCAGAGATTTTTTAATATTATATACATATTTTTATATATTGTTTGATTTAAGATAATATAGCTTTCCTATTTTCTATAAACAAATAAACGGTATTTGCAGATTGTTTTATAAATCTATATTAAAAATTACATCCATTGTAAAAGTCTGTTTCTAAAACTCTTTCTATCCAGCTGTTACCAATAGTTTTGATATGTCACAGTAAATAATAACTACTCATCAAAAAAGTGCTGTGAGTCAAAAATTTTTCAAGGGACAATGCACATTCATTATTTACTATCTTAAAGCAACGCTCTAAATGGGCGGTTTTCTGTTTTGCTTCGCTTAACTGTCTAAAGGCACTAATAAAAAAACCGCCTTCCCTATTGGGAAGACAGTTTATAAAGTCGGCACTGATCTATTTTCCCGGGCCGTCGCCAGCCAAGTATCTTCGACACTGTTGAGCTTAACTACCGTGTTCGGAATGGGAACGGGTGGACCCTCAACGTCATAAGCACCAACCATATTTGAATTTGTTTGTCCTTTTTCCAAAGAACGAAATGTATTATAGCATATAAAATAATAAAATGCAAGTACTTTTTTAAATTTTTTTAAAATTTTTCTGTATTAAATATAACATATAATAATTCCAGTCATATAAAAGGTAAAAAACATATTATAATGAAAATATACATATTTATGATTCCAACTAATATTATGGGGCGCCTGCGTACCTCCATATTTATAAATATGGAGGTTTATTGCAAAATAAATTTTCTATAAATATGTTCTTTATTAAAAACATCCTGCTGCTTTTTGATCAATTCATTCTTAAGTATTATTTTGCATCCTAGCGCATCTTAAAAGATGCGCTGCGCAGGCGCCCCCTTTTTATCACATGTACCTATTTAATTTTATGTTTTTTATTTGTAATAATTTTCTTAATATATTTTAATATTGTGTTATCTATAATTAATATTATAATATATACTGTTTTAAAATATTTCTACGATTTTAATTTGTAATAATTCTTTTATTTTAAACGTATTTATAACTGATAACTTATATTAATGGAGGGATTAATATGAAGAAGTTTTTATTAAAATATAAAACATATTTCATTATACTATTAATAATTTTAATTATATTAGGCATATTAACCCTCATTGCATTTGATGATAGGCTTAAAATAAAAACATATAAAGTTTCAGACGATGAAATAAGCGATAGTTTTAATGGATTAAAAATAGCTCAAATTTCCGATTTGCATGGCATAATACCTATTGGTTTAAAAGACGCATTACAAAAACAACAGCCTGATATGATAGCTCTTACAGGAGATATTATAGATGAATATGTCACTGATCTAACGCCTGTATACGATTTTCTTATGGATTGCTGTAATATTGCACCTACATATTTTGTATCAGGCAATCATGAAATATGGCGGTATGATTATGAAGATGTAATAAAAAAATTTGAAGAATGTGGAGTTAAAGTGCTTGATAATAAAACAGTCGCTTTAGCAAAACAGGATGATATAATATATCTCACTGGTATATCTGATCCAAATGTATGGGATAAAGAAGAAGCAATAGAAATAACTGAAGATGCTATTTCTGGTTCTCTTTCAATGGATGGTTATAATATATTATTATTTCATAGAGCTGATTTACTCGATTGTTTTAATGATGCAAATTATGATTTAATTTTATCCGGTCATCTTCACGGCGGTCAAATAAATATTCCATTTATTGGAGGACTTATTTCTCCTGATATGGTATGGATGCCTGATTATTCCGGTGGTAAATATAAACTTGATAATGATTCTATTGCTATTGTCAGCCGTGGTTTAGCAAATACAACTCCTGTTCCAAGATTATTTAACCGCCCTGAACTGGTTATTATAGAGTTACATTCAGATAATTAAACATATTTAATAAAATTTCCCTTTTTATCAAAATATTTTTATGATATAATCTTATTAATATATAAATAAAAGGAAGGATAAAATTATGATAACATTACTTCATAAACAAATGTTTTTAGATGAATCCCCTATTATATATAATAAACCTTTTGATGAAAATTTTCTTAATGATTGGAATCAATATACAGGCCAGTGGTGGTATGAGAACGGCTGGTTAAACGGTAAAAATCCCGGTAATTTTCCCGGTATGATTGTATCAAAAGCTGATTTTCCAGGTAATGTAGCTGTAGAATTTGAAGCAAGAACAGTTCCTCCATGTACACACGATATAAACGTTATGTGGAATGGAAGCTGGGATGAAAAAAATAATGTCCGTTCAACTGCATATGTAGCAGGTGTAGAAGGCTGGTGGGCTGGTAAAGTCGGTATAGAAAAATCACCTGATTATAAATTAAACGCAGCTAATCCTATTTTTAAATTTGAACCTGGCAGAATATATTTTATTCAGGCTGGTAGTATTGATGGTCATTGCTTTATTTGTATCGACGGCCAGCTTATTATGGAAGTTACTGATCCGGATCCAATTGATAATCAAAAAAATGCAAAAATTGGATTTGAAGCTTATTGCAGCCATATACAAATACGCAATTGCGTTGTAAAACAAATAAAATGGATAGAAAAACGGTTGCAATATACTCCGGAATTTTAATAATAAAATAATAATTTTAAAAAGGACGTGAAGTTTTATGATAAAACAACCTGATGAAATGATAACAGAACTGCGTGAACATATGCGTGACGGCGATGGCACTGTTGAAATTATGCATTTATTTAATAAAGGCGAATATGATGGAAAAGCTCGTCTTATTGCTAAAATAACTTTACATAAAGGCTGTTCAATTGGTAAACATATACATAATAATGAAGAAGAAATTTTTTATATAATAAAAGGCAATGGTACTTTTGATGATAACGGTAATGTTTTATCTGTAAAAGCAGGTAATGCTACTATAACCCGCAACGGTCAATATCATTCTATAGCTAATACCGGTAATGAAGATATGGAAATAGTTGCTGTTATATTAAACTAATATTAGACTAAATAATAAAAAATAATAATTACCCCAGTTTTATTTTATAATAACTGGGGATTTATTATATAAATTTATATAATAATAAAATATAATAACGTTTATAATTATTAAGAAAATTTTCCGATTACAAAAGGGTATGGGGCGCCCGCGGGGCAACCATATTTATATGGTTGCCAATGCAAAATAATTCTCTATATAAATATGATGAGTATTTAAGATAATACTAGTTTCTCTTATTAACTCAGCCTAAATATTTAAGAAATTATTTTGCGTCCCAGCGCATCAAAGATGCGCTGCGCGGGCGCCCCCTTATAATAACGGCAGTAGTTGACTTGTCTTGGATTATGTTTTTTTATTAGTTTTGTTTATATAATAAAAAACAAAAAAATAAAAATACCAAAAAAATCCTGTCAAAAATATACGTATACTGATTGCAAACCTGCGGATACTAAAGTTACATGAAAATGTTGCATGTTTATTTTAAATTATAAACTTAAATATTCACAGGAGGACTTAGATATATGAAGGCAACAGGAATAGTCAGACGTATAGATGATTTAGGAAGAGTTGTTATTCCAAAAGAAATTAGACGTACAATGAGGATACGTGAAGGTGATCCTCTTGAAATTTATACAGACAGCGATGGTGAAGTAATATTTAAAAAATACAGCCCCATCGGCGAATTGTCTCCATTTGCAGCTCAATATGCCGATGTTTTATCACGCACTTTACAAACACCTGTATTAATTTGCGACCGCGATCATTGTATTGCAGCTTCCGGCATGTCCCGCAAAGAGGTAATCGACAGGCGTATATCAACACAGCTTGAAGAATTAATGGAATCACGCCGCAATCATGTGACACATGTAAGCGATACACGCCGCTTGCTTCCTATAGAAAGCCTTGATAAAGCTGCGGCTGTTGCATGTCCTATTATGGCTGCCGGCGATGTTACAGGCGCTGTTGTATTGCTTATGCCAGATAATGGAGCTTGTCCAGGCGACAGCGAATTAAAGCTTGTTCAGGTAGCTGCTTCATTTTTAGGCAAACAAATGGAAGAATAATTAAAATATTTATTATTTTAAAATGGTAATAGACAGGTATATTTGAATTTTTATCAGATATACCTGTTTATTTTTGATTATTTTTTATGTTTAAAGCCCAATTGACATAACAAACCAATCTGCTATAATAATTATTACTCTATAAAACATCATACATATTTAATATATCTTCGGAGGATATATAATGCTAAATCTTTTTAAAAATAAACGGTCAGCGCCAATAGTCAGCGGCCCTATACAATATATAATAGCTGGTTTAGGCAATCCTGGACAAAAATATGAAGGCACCCGCCATAATATCGGGTTTATTACTATTGATATGTTAGCTCAGGAACTGAATATAAAAGTAGACCGGCTTAAATTTAAATCATTATGCTGCGATACATCTGTAAACGGTATTCGTTCGCTTATTATGAAGCCGCAGACATTTATGAATAATTCTGGGGAAGCTATAAGAGACGCTATGCAGTTTTATAAAATCCCGCCTCAACGGGTTATAATAATTTATGATGATATATCTTTATCTCCCGGTTCTCTTCGTATACGGTCAAAAGGAACTGACGGCGGTCATAACGGTATAAAATCCATCATATATTTGACAGGGAGCGATCAATTCCCAAGAATAAAAATCGGAGTGGGAGCAAAACCTCATCCGGATTATGATTTAGCTGCCTGGGTTTTATCCGGTTTTAAACCAGATGATATTCCTCTTGTAAAACAAGCGGCACAAAATGCTATCCAGGCTTTAAAAATTATGGTAACAGGCGATATCCAGCAGGCTATGAATAAATATAACCGCACCTGTTAAATTATAATAAGGTAAAATTACATGATGAATCTAATTTTTAATGCTACTAAATCAGTGCCGGAATTTTCTAATATTGAAGAAAGCATTAGATACCGGCGCTTACCAATGTCCATAACCGGACTATCGCATATTCATAAAGCTAATATTATTTCAACACTCTGCATTAAACAAAAATGCGGAGCTTTTGTCGTTGCATCAGATGAATCAGAATGTGTAAAATTATTAAATGATTTTAAGGAAATAGGCGTCAATGCGCTTATTTTCCCTGGCCGTGATCTTATTTTCCGTGATTTTGAAGGTATATCGCATGAATATGAGCATCAACGGCTTCATGCTTTATCTTCTTTGTTGGAAGATGACAAAGTTATAATAATAACCTGTCCGGATTCGGCTTTAATGTATACTATTCCGCCGGAGATATTAAAGCAGCATACAAAAATACTCTCTTCAGGGCAGGATTTCAATATAAATGAAGCTATTAATTGGATGATATCCTGTGGATATGTCCGTTCTGATGAGGTTGATGGTATAGGCCAGTTTTCTGTACGCGGCGGTATAATAGATTTTTTTGCTCCAGGTCATGACCATCCATATAGATTGGAATTATGGGGCGATGAAATCGATACTATATCATATTTTGACCCTGAGACCCAGCGCCGTATTGATTATTGTGATAAAGCAATATTAACTCCAGCATCAGAAGTTCTATTTGATACTATTGACGATTTGCAGAAAAAAATATTAAATCTTGTTGATTCATTAAAAGGAAAGCGCGGATCTGCCCAGGCTAAAGAAAGACTTATGGCTGACCATGATAAAATCCGTGATACAAAATCATTTCCCCGTTCAATGGATAAATATTTGCCTTTAGCATATTCTAGGTCCGCTACTTTATTTGATTATTTGTCTAAAGACAGCCTTCTTTTTATTTCAGATACAGCAAAAGTAAAAGAACGTTTGAGAGCGTCTCAGGCAATATTAAATGAAGAAATAAAATCCATGTTATCCGATGGTACGTTATGTCGTGGAATAACAGAATTTACTAATGATTTTGCTTATCTAAACGAAATATATTCTAAAGATGGAGCTGTATTTTTAGAATCCTTTACCCGTACAACCTATGATACCCCAATCCGTGATATGGTAACATTTAATGCGCGCCAATTATCGCCGTGGAGCGGCAGTATAGCTTTATTAAAGGATGATTTACAGTCGTCCGTTGCTAATACCTGGAGTTACGCTGTACTTGCCGGTACAGAAAAAGCGGCTAAGAACTTAGCTGACGATCTTAATAACGACGGTATTAAGGCAAAATATGCTCCTGATGCTGAAAAGCCGGAAAAAGGCTGCGTACTTATATTGCCTGGTACGTTATCCGGTGGATTTGAATATCCGGGCGCCGGTTTTACTCTTATTACTCATGGACGTGTCGGCGTATCAAAAAACCAGCGCCGTACAAAACATAAAAAAGGCCAGACTTTACGTAATCTTGACCAGTTATCTATTGGAGATTATGTCGTTCATTCCAGCCATGGTATCGGTATTTATTCAGGAATACAAAAAATAGAAACTCAAGGCGTTACAAAGGATTATATAAAAATAGCTTATGATAAAGGCGATGTATTATATGTTCCGGTAACACAGCTTGATCTTGTTTCAAAATATATAGGCCCGCGTGAAGAATCCGGGGTACGCCTGCACAGGTTAGGCGGCCAGGAATGGCAAAAAACACGGGCAAGAGTTAAAAAAGCTGTAGCTGATATGGCTGAACAGCTTACAAAACTTTATGCCCAGCGTATGAAGGTTGTCGGCCATGCTTTTTCACCTGACACAGAATTTCAAAAGGATTTTGAAAGCCATTTCCCTTATGAAGAAACAGACGATCAGTTAAGATGTGTTGGTGAAATAAAATCTGATATGGAACGGGTAGTTCCTATGGATAGATTGCTGTGCGGCGACGTTGGATTTGGTAAAACAGAAGTTGCTTTACGCGCTGCTTTTAAATGCGTATTTGATTCAAAACAATGCGCTATACTTGTTCCAACTACTATACTTGCCTGGCAGCATTATAAAACTATATTACAGCGTGTAGAAGGTTTTCCTGTACGCGTTGAAATGCTTTCACGTTTTCGTACAGCTAAGGAACAGGCTGATATAATTAAACGTGTAAAACGCGGTGAAGTTGACATTTTAGTCGGTACTCACAGGATTATTCAAAAGGATATAGAATTTAAAGATTTAGGCTTATTAATAATCGATGAAGAACAGCGGTTTGGAGTTGCACATAAAGAAAAATTAAAAGAAAAATATCCTAATGTAGATTGTCTTACTTTATCAGCTACCCCTATCCCCCGTACGCTTAATATGGCTATGTCCGGTATGCGCGATATGTCGGTAATTGAAGAAGCGCCTATGGATAGGCGTCCTGTTCAGACATATGTATTAGAATATGACGATGGTATTATTGCTCATGCAATAAGCCGTGAACTAAACCGTGGCGGCCAGGTTTATTATATTCATAACCATGTTGAATCTATTGAACGATGCGCCTCCCGTTTGCAGAAATTAGTACCGCAAGCAAGAATCGGTATAGCTCATGGTAAAATGACAGAAGAAGAGCTGAGTGAAATTTGGCGGCAATTACTAGAAAATGAAATTGATCTATTAGTATGCACTACTATAATAGAAACAGGCGTTGATGTACCCAATTGTAATACTCTTATTATAGAAAACGCTGATCATTTTGGTTTATCACAGCTTCATCAGCTTAGAGGCAGGGTTGGACGTTCACCGCGTACAGCATATGCTTATATGACCTTTAATCCCGGTAAAGCATTATCGGAAATATCTACAAAACGTCTTAACGCTATCCGCGATTTTACTGAATTTGGCTCAGGGTTTAGAATTGCTATGCGCGATCTTGAAATAAGAGGCGCTGGTAATATTTTAGGCGCTCAGCAGCATGGACATATGGAATCAGTCGGATATGAGATGTATTTAAGACTGCTTAATGAAGCAGTAGAAGAACAAAAAGGAGAAAAAGGAAATATCTTTGAATCGGAATGCCTTGTTGACGTTAGAATTGAAGCTCATATTCCAGAAAATTATATTCAGTCAAACCAACAGCGTATTGATATATATAAACGTATTGCAGATATAAAAAATGACGATGATGCTTCTGATGTAATAGATGAGCTTATAGATCGTTTCGGCGATCCTCCTATAGCTGTAAGAGGCCTTATTGACGTAGCATTATTACGTAATACTGCAGCGCAAATGGGTATAAAGGAAATCACACAAAACGGTGATAATTTGTTATTTTATATGCGTAAATTTGATCTTGAAATGGTATCAAAGCTTACCAGTCAAGCAAAAGGCCGGATTTTTATCAATGCCGGCGCTAAACCGCATCTCAGCATGCGTATACAGCCTGGTAAAAATACAATTGATTGTATCCGCGAGATGTTAGAGCTTATGAAAGAATGCAAATAAAATGTATAAAGATTATTCAATATAATAGGTTAGGTTTATAATGATATGATTTGAATATTATTGGAAATAAAATATTATAAATAATTCCTAAATAAAAGAAACCTTTCCGAAAAGATCAACAAAGGGGGGCGCCCGCTTGAGCGCATCTTTTAGATGCGCTCGTCTGCAAAATATTTTCATCTTAAATATTCAGCAAACCATGATATTTTTTATTTGAAAATATTTTGTATTAGCGGCCGAATGGCCGCCAGCGGGCGCCCCCCTACCCCCCGACTTTACACGGTATACGTCTTAATATCAATGAAAATATTAAAACTGCAATCCATAATACAGATATTATATATTAAAGGGCTTAAGTTTTTTATTGGGTTAATATAATAAGTTATTGTTTTAAAATTATTATGTAAACAATATAACTTTGCATTTAAATCGAAAATAAATATGGCGGCGCGATACTATTAAAATGGTATCTTAATCGCCGCCATATTTTGTAATCTGTATCTTAATATAAAAAGGAAGTAATAAAATTGTTCAATCTTATAACTGGACGTGCTGGATATGGAAAATCATATTATATAAAAGAACAAATTGGAAAGTTATTGGATAATAACAACGAGGATATTATATTAATTATCCCTGAACAAAGCTCATTTACACAAGAAAAAGCCTTATTAAAGCAATTTGGTCCTAAAAAAGCATCCCAAGTGGAAATATTCAGCTTTACCCGTCTTGCACATAAGTTATGTGAACAATATGGCGGTACCCTTAAAGATACAGTGGATTCTTTTGGTAAAATTATGTTAATGAGCAGGGCTTTACATACGGTTTCCCATCAGTTAAAGCTTTATTTCCGTCAGGTAGGATCAATACCGTTTATTAAAGCTATGCTGAGCATTATATCAGAATTTAAAAATAATGGTATTTATCCGGATAATTTATCAATACTTAATGCAAAACTACCTGAAGGCATCTTAAAACAGAAAATAAACGAAATTAGCCTTATTTATAGTGTTTATGATACCATACTTAACGAAAAATACCGCGACCCACAGGATGATTTACAGCATTTGAATAATATTTTAAAACAAAATGATTACTTTAAAAATAAACATGTATTTATCGATGGTTTTAAAGGCTTTACTTATACTGAATTTGAAATAATCAGCCAAATTATGAAAAAGGCTGATGATACAAATATTTCTTTATGTATAGACCCTGATGAGATATATAAAAGCAATAATTATAATTTATTTTCCAGTGTAGCTCAAACAGCAAGATGTCTTATAAATATTGCTAAGAAAAACGGTATGACAGGCGTCAATTTAATAAAGCTTAAAACACCGTATAGATTTAAATCCGAAGATCTTAAGCATCTGGAAAAAATGATATTTAATCCATATTCATCCTCTGTTTTAGATAAGCCTGATAATATTTGCATATATTGTGCATCCAGTGCTTATGATGAATCGGAATATATTGCTAGGACTATTAGAAAGCTTATTATACAGGGTTACCGTTACCGTGATATGGTTATAATTGCACGTGATATTTCTCAATATGAAGGCATATTAGACGTTATGCTGAAAAAATATGATATCCCTTGTTTTATGGATAAACGTGAACAAATTGATTGTACTCCTTTATTTTCTTTTATTTTATCTTCACTTGAAATAGCTGCAAATGGTTTTGATTCTGATTTAATATTCCGTTTTATAAAAACCGGATTAACTAATCTTGCAGTTGAAGATATATCCGAGCTGGAAAATTATACATTAACATGGAATATTTCCGGTAATCAATGGACTAAACCTTTTAATAAACATCCTGATGGATATGGCAATCAAATGGATGCAGATAGTTTGCAGAAATTAGATAAAATAAATGAATTAAGAGAATTTGTAATCACGCCATTGATAGATTTCAGAGAAAGCTGTAAAGATGCTACTGGTAAACAAATATCAGAAGCTGTGTATAACCTTCTTATTCAATATGATGTGCCGGAAATATTAAAAGAAACATCCTCTAGTACAATAACAGTATCTGATACAAAAATTCAAACAAATAATTATACTTCAGCTGAAGAAACAGACCGGCTTTGGACAATGGCAATTGATTTATTAGAAACAGCTTATGATATTTCAGGGGACGAATATATTAATATTAAAGAATATACTGAAATGTTAAGATTAGCTGTTTCATCAGCCAATTTAGGCCATATTCCTATGTCATTAGACTGCGTAAGCGCTGGTTCAGCTGACCGAATCCGTCCTGATGAACCAAAAATTACGTTTATATTGGGTGCAAACGATGGTATATTTCCTGCAAATATGGTAAACAGCAGCCTTTTAAGTGATTTTGACCGTGATACACTTATACAATATGATGTTGATTTTTCCGATAACTATGAAATGCAAAGCGCCAATGAACTATTATTAGCCTATCTTGCTTTAACTAGCGCCAGTGAAAAATTATATATATGTATGCAAAAAATCAATATAAAAGGCGAAGTTATGCTGCCATCATCAATAATAACTCAAACTGAAAAAATATTTCCTAATATTAATGTTATATCCTCTCTCAGCCAACCTCAGGATATAATCTGGTCGGATATTCCCGCTTTTGAATTGACCGCTAAATTATATAATCAAAATACGCCTTTTAGTGCATCATTAAAACAATATTTTTCCCATCGCAGTGATTTTTCAAGAAAATATGATTTATTAAAACAAGCAGCGTCTAATAAAAATTATACAATAAAAAATAAAGATAAAACAAAACAGCTTTTCGGTAAAGATATATATTTATCTGCTTCCCGTATAGAAACTTATCACAGCTGCCGTTATCAATATTTCTGCAAATATGGCCTTAATGCTAAATCTCTTCCAAAAGCTCAGTTGGATGGCGGACATTATGGCACTATGCTGCATTATGTAATGGAAAATCTTATTAAAGATTGCGGACGCGATAAACTTATTAATATGCCTGCTCATGATAGGAATCATATTGTCGATAACTTAATTAATCAATATATTAAAATATATATGGGCGGTATGGATGATAAATCAGCGCGTTTTTCAGCTTTAGTACAAAGATGGAGCAATAACTGTAAGCTGATAGCCGCGCAAATTACTCATGAATTAAAACAAAGTTTATATATCCCCGTTGATTTTGAATTAAAAATCGGCGATGATATCCCGGCATTTAAAATTGATTTGCCAGATGGCGGAAGTATTAATATAATCGGCAGTGTTGACCGTGTGGATATAATGAAAGCGAGCGATAATACAAATTATCTCCGTGTAATCGATTATAAAAGCGGACAACAGGATTTTAATCTCAGCGGGATACTTGATGGGCTTAATATGCAAATGCTGATATATCTTTTATCCATATGGGAAAATGGCAAAGGACGGTATGGCGATATTATCCCATCCGGCGTGCTTTATATGCCGTCGGCTGCTGCATGCGTATTTAATGAAAGCGCTGATGAAGAACAAATACTTAAAATATTAGCGTCTAATCTTAAGATGAAAGGTATGCTGCTTGACGATACTTCTTCTATCCTTGGCATGGAAAAGGATGGTTCAGGTAAAATTATTCCATTATCACTTGACAGCGAAGGACAAATTAAACTTACAAAACAAAATATTAATACAGCGCCTTATTATTCAATAGAAGAATTAAAATGTATTGAATTATGGATAAAAGATATACTTATCAAAATGGCAGAGAACTTAAAAAATGGACAGGTTGCGCCTGATCCAATACAAAAAGGGAGATATGCTTCCTGTAAATTCTGCGATTATAAAAGCATATGTTCATGGGATGATACAAATATCCGTCAGCCTAATGATATGACATTTCGCAGTGTTATGGAAAATTTAAAAAAATTAGAAAATGATGATAAAAAAGGAGGCGGTAGCAATGAGCAATAAATGGACATCTTCCCAATTGGATGCAATAAATGCCCGTAAAGGCACATTGCTTGTATCAGCCGCCGCCGGGTCAGGTAAAACCGCCGTATTAGTCGAGCGGGTTATACAAAGGCTTACAGACCAAAATAATCCATGTCCAGCCGACCGGTTATTAATTGTTACCTTTACTAAAGCGGCTGCTAATGAGATGCGGGCGAGAATTAATAATAAACTTAATGAATTATCAATAGAAAATCCTGCAAACAGTTATCTTCGCCGCCAACAAATGCTTTTGCGGCATGCCAGTATAACTACAATAGACGGTTTTTGCAACAGCCTTGTACGCGAACATTTCCAGCAGCTTGATATATCTCCCAATTGTCGTTTAGCTGATGATATAGAAAGTAAAATATTGCGAATAAAAGCAGCGGACGATACCATTGAAGAAATGTATGCTAAAAGTGATAAATCCTTTGTAACTTTAACTGATGCCCTTACAACCGGCAAAGACGATAGTATACTTAATGATATCATATTGTCTTTATATGATTTTATCCGCGCGTATCCCTTTCCGCAAAAATGGTTGGATGATAAGTTTAATATGTATAATACTGAAACAGATGATTTTGCGCAAAAATGGCTGGATATAATAAAAGATAATGCAGCCGATATATTACAGGACTGCGCAACATCTGCTAAAGAAGCATTATTAATATGCCAGCAGTCAGATGACGTGCTGGATGCATATGATTCAACGCTTGAAAGCGACTATAATTCTTTAATAGGTTTATGCAATGATATTAGAGAAAAATCATGGGATGAATTATATAATATAAATCATCAGTTTATAGCATTAAAAAGGTTAAAAAACAGCGGCGATTATGCTGAAATAAAAGCTATGGTACAAAAATACCGGGATAATTATAAAAAGAAATGCAATGATGCGCTTAATGCATTCAAAATAAACCGAGACAGCGTTATAAAAGAAACCGCAAATGTATTGC
>JABLTR010108885.1_pt1 | contig 16361 bp, 12 predicted proteins | sample 7160071 | NCBI WGS metagenome assembly JABLTR01 (sample SAMN14651230, study PRJNA627086) | human gut metagenome | isolation source: feces | host: Homo sapiens
AGGCTGCCCCTGCTCCGGCGAAGAAAGAGGCCGCTCCCAAGAAGGAAGCCCCTGTAGTAGAGAAAGCCGCTCCCGCCGCGGAGAAGGCTGCTCCTGCCCCGGCGAAGAAAGAGGCTGCTCCCAAGAAGGAAGCCCCTGTAGAAGAGAAAGCCGCTCCCGCTGTGGAGAAGGCTGCCCCCGCCCCGGCGAAGAAAGAGGCTGCTCCCAAGAAGGAAGCCCCTGTGGAGGAGAAAGCCGCTCCCGCTGTGGAGAAGGCTGCCCCCGCTCCGGTGAAGAAAGAGGCCGCTCCTAAAAAGGCCGCTGCCTCCAAAAAGAAGGCAGCCCCTGTTGTGGAGGAGCCCGCCCCTGTAGAGCAGGCCGCCCCGGTGGAAGCCGCTCCCCCGGCAGAGGAGCCTGCTGTGGAGGTGTTCTCCGACCTGCCCCGGCGCAGCGTGGCCTTTATCGGCTCGGAGTGCCACCCCTTTGTGAAGACCGGCGGCCTGGGCGACGTGATGTACGCTCTGCCCCGGGAGCTGGTGCGCCTCAACTGCGACGTGCGGGTGATTTTGCCCCGCTATGCCTGCATCCCCCAGAAGTACCAGGAGAAGATGGTCTACCGGGGCGAGTTCTACATGGACCTGGGCAAGACCGGCCGCCAGTATTACGTGGGCATTATGGAGTACGTCTGCGACGGCGTGGTGTACGACTTCATCGACAACCAGGAGTTCTTCTCCTCTGGCAACCCCTACATCAACCTGGTGGACGACATCCCCAAGTACTGCTTCTTCAGCAAGGCCGCCCTGGCCGCGCTGAACTTTATGAACTGGATTCCCGACATTGTCCACTGCCACGACTGGCAGGCGGCTTTGGTGCCGGTGTACCTGCGCACCTTGTTTCAGGATTCCCCCGTGGGCAAGGCAAAGTCCATCCTCACCATCCACAACCTGCGCTTCCAGGGGATTTACAACATCCCCACCATCCAATATTGGTCCGGCCTGCCCGGCGAGGTGTTCAACATGGGCGCCTTGAAGGAGGGCTACGAGGACGCCAACATGCTCAAGGGCGGCCTGGCCTATGCCGACCGGATTACCACCGTCAGCGGCACCTATGCCCAGGAAATCCAAACCAGCGAGTACGGCGAGCATTTGGAGGGCCACCTGCGCTACCACAACTACAAGCTGCGGGGCATTGTCAACGGCATTGACTACGGCATGTGGAACCCGGAAACCGACCCCGCCCTGGCGGTAAACTACGGCCTGGGGAATGTGCTGGAGCACAAGATGGAGAACAAGCTGGCCCTGCAGAAAGAGCTGGGCCTGGAGCAGGACGAGGGCAAGTTCGTCCTTGGCCTCATCTCCCGGCTGACCAACCAGAAGGGCTTGGATTTGGTCAGCGCCGTCATCCCCCAGGTGCTGGACGGCAACACCCAGATTGTGGTGCTGGGCACCGGCGACAAGGTGTACGAAGACACCTTCCGGGGGTATGAGGACGCCTACAAGGGCACCTTCAGCGCCTGCATCCAGTACGACGAGTCCCGGGCCCACCGCATCTACGCCGGCGCCGACGCCCTGTTGGTGCCCTCCCGCTTTGAGCCCTGCGGCCTGACCCAGCTCAACGCCATGCACTACGGCACTTTGCCCATCGTGCGGGAGACCGGCGGCCTGAAGGACACCGTGGAGCCCTACAACACCTTCTCCGGGGAGGGCAACGGCTTTACCTTTGACCGGTACGAATCCGGCCTGCTGCTGGACGCCATCAACCGGGCCAAGACGCTGTACTTTACCAACCGCTACCACTGGGACGAGGTGGTCCAGCGGGACATGGCGAAGGACGTCTCCTGGGAGAACTCCGCCAAACAGTACAAAGACCTCTACCTGGAGCTGACCCAGTGGTAAACCGCCATCCGTCCCTCTTAGCACAGCACAAGCCGGCAGGCCTCTTTCTCGGGAGCCTGCCGGCTTTCCGTTCCGGCGGCCTTGCCCTTCCTGGGGAAATCCCCCCGGGCCTTGACTTCTTGACACTCTCCGATTACAATGCAGAGGGAGCGGCATTAAGAACTCTTTAGATTTCTTAATGCGCTTTAAGGAACACACCGGGGTAAATCTTAAGAACCCCCTGTTAGAATAGGCGTTGTCAAAGGGAAGAAGGCTTCCCAGACAAAACTAAACTGACAAGGATGTGTTTCTGTATGACAACCCGCAAAACAAAAAACAACCGTATCCGTATCGGCGCGTTAGTTCTGGCCATGCTGCTTTCCTTTTCTCTGTTTGCTGGCTGCGGCAATAGCAAAAATGCAGGCGGCGCTGGGAAAAAGCCTAGCACAAGCCAAAGTGCCAGCTCTTCTAAGGGCAGCTCTCACAAAAAGAACAGCTCCTCTTCTAAAGACAAGAAGGACAGTTCCAGCAAGAAGGACACCTCCAGCAAGAAGGACACCTCCAGCAAGAAGGACACCTCCAGCAAGAAGGACACCTCTAGCAAGAAGGATACTTCCAGCAAGAAGGACACCTCCAGCAAGAAGGATACTTCCAGCAAGAAGGATACTTCCAGCAAGAAGGATACTTCCAGCAAGAGCAGCACCTCCAGCCAGAGCGGCACTTCTAGCCAGAAGGCAGAATCCTCTGCCAGCAGCGGGAAGTAAGAAGCTTCCCCCAGCGTGAATTTCTTCTGTTTCCCCTTTTAGCGCCTTTCGCTTTCCAGCGGAGGGCGCTTTCACGCATCCCACAAAAAGGAGGCACCACATGACAAAGCAAACCATCTTAATCGTGGAGGACGAGGCGGAAATCCGCGAGGGCATCCGCATCCTCCTCTCCGGCGAAAACTACTCCATCTTAGAGGCGGAGAACGGGGAGCAGGCCCTGAACCGGATGAGCGACCAGATTGACCTGGTCATCTTAGACGTGATGATGCCCGGCATCTCTGGCCTGCGGGTGTGCGAGGAGATTCGCAAGACCTCCACCGTGCCCATCCTGTTTTTAACCGCCAAGGCCCAGGAGTCGGACAAGCTCATCGGCCTTACCGCCGGCGGGGACGACTACCTGGTAAAGCCCTTCTCCTACGCCGAGCTCATCGCCCGGGTGAAGGCCCTGCTGCGGCGCTACTGCGTCTACCAGGGCAAGGGCCAGCCCGGCGCCACCTACGAGGACAACATGCTCTCTGCCCAGGGCATCACCATCGCCCTGGACCACAACCAGGTGTGGGTGCGGGGGGAGGAGCGGGATTTGACCGAGATTGAGTATCAAATCCTGCGGCTGCTGATGCAGCGGCCCCAGTGGATTTTCTCCGCCCAGGCCATTTACGAGAGCATTTGGAACGAGCCCTACTTCCCCGTTTCCAACGGCACGGTGATGGTGCACATCCGCAAGCTGCGCACCAAAATTGAGGACGACCCCCAAAACCCCGTCTTTATCAAGACCGTGTGGGGCAAGGGCTACCGCTTTGGCTGGGAGGAGCGCTATGTCCCGCAATAAGCTGAAACAAGAAAAGACCCACAAGAGCATTCTGGCCCAGTTCTTTATTCTGCTGGTGGGGCTGGGGCTGCTGTGCGGGGCGCTGTTCTTGGTGCTGCACACCACCGTGGGCTCGGCTTTGGAGAGCTATGTGTATTCTTCGGATTTCCTAAGCAACGTCACAGAAAAGCGTGTGAACGATTTGCAGGAGTACGTCACCGAAAACCAAGTCTCTGCCACGGACTCCCAGGCCCTCTCCCAATGGATGCGCGGCAAGCCCCTGACGCTGATGGAGATTTACCGCTCCAACGTGCTGGTGTACTCCTCCTATGCCTCTTACAGCCTTGCCGTGGAGGGGGGCGACTTCACCTGGACCGCCACGGAGGGGGAGGAAACCCCTACCTACGACTGGATTTCCTACTACACCGTAGACTTTGCCGACGGTGAGGGGGAAGTGGTCCTCTACAGCAACGAACTGTACCGCTACTCCACCTACGCCACCATGGTGGAAATCATCCTGTGCGCGGCGCTGTTCCTTCTGGGGTTTCTCATCGCTTTCCAGCGGACCGTAAGCTACATGCGGCAAATCAGCTTGGAGATACAAGCCATGGAGGGCGGCGATTTAAACCGGCCCATCACCGTGCGGGGGGACAACGACCTCACCGCCCTGGCGGAGAGTTTGGACGCCATGCGCCTGGCCTTCCGCGCCCAGCAGGAGCGGGAAGCCAGCACCTACGCCGCCAACCAGGCCCTTATCTCCCAGATGTCCCACGACCTGCGCACCCCCCTGACCACCTTGCTCATCTACACGGAAATCCTGCGCTATGGCAAGTACCAGGGGGAGGAGCAGCTCCGGGGCTACCTGGACAAAATCGACGGGAAAGCCCAGCAAATCAAGCAGCTGGCGGAAAACCTGCTGGAGTACTCCCTGGCCTCCCAAAAGCGGGCCGTGGAGATGGAGCCCCCCGCCCCGGCCGGGGAGGTCTTTGGTCCCCTGCTGCAGGAGACAGCCACCTTCCTGGAGCAGTACGGCTACACCTTCCAGTGGGAGCTGCACTTCGGCCAGGGGAAAGTGGCGGTGCACACCCCTTACCTGCGCCGCATTTTGGACAACCTCTCCTCCAACATTTTAAAATACGCCAGCCGCAAGGAGCCTATCCAGGTGCAGGCCCAAGAAGAGGAAAACACGCTGGTGCTGTTTTTCCGCAACAGCCTAAAGGAACGGGAAGACGTCACCGAGGGAACCTGCGTGGGGCTCTCCAGCGTACAGGCTATGATGGAGAAAATGGGCGGCTCCAGCCACGCGGAGCAAACCGGCACCGCTTTCCAAATCACCCTTGTGTTCCCCTTGTCTGAGTGATAAACGGGATAGCTCCCTTGCAACCAGGGGGCTTGTATGGTAAGATATCCTAAAAGCTTCCGCCGGGAAACGCGGGGTTTTTAGAAAGGAGCTTTCCTATGGAAATTCAACAAATCTCCCGGCAGGCAGTGGAGGCCTCTGCCGTGCTGTTAAAAAACCAGGGTATGCTGCCCCTGGCCCCTGGCAAGCAAGTGGCCTTTTTCGGCTGGGCCCAGTGGGACCCGGTGCTCTCCGGCAACGGCTCGGGGGCTTCCCACAGCGGGCGCAACCCCAGCTTTGTGGAGTCCTGCCGTGAGGCGGGGCTGGAGGCTGTCCCGGCCCTGGCGGACTTTTACAAGCAGTGGGTGGAGCAGGAGAAGGCCACTAAGGCCCCGGCCATGGAGCTGCCCCAGCTGAAAGAGGCTGTCAACAGCGGCCTGATGTACGAGCTCTTTGGCAAGTACAATCCCAACCCCCAGGAACCCGCCATCCCCCAGGAGCTGCTGGAGGAGGCCGCCGCCCAGACCGACACCGCCCTGTGGGTGCTGGGCCGGCGCTCCGGCGGCGAGGAGTGCGACCGCCATTTGGAGAACGACTTCACCCTCTCCCCAGAGGAGGAGGCGCTGCTGGAGGCCCTGTGCGCCCACTTTGAGAAGGTGGCTGTGGTGCTGAACACCAACGGCCTGGTGGACCTCTCTTGGGTGGAGCCCCATCCCCGGGTGAAGGCACTGCTGTTCTTGGGCGTCCCCGGGGACGAGGGCCCGGCGGCTATGGCCAACCTGCTCACCGGCAAGGTGAACCCCTCCGGCAAGCTGTCCGTGACCATTGCCCAGAAGGGGGAGGACTACCCCGCCTGGAAGGACTTCTCCTGGGACAAGGACCACCCGGAGAACATCCTCACCTACGGCGACTACGGCCTGGAGGCCCCGGCCTCTGCCCAGGCTTTTGACAAGCGGCCCGTCACCGTGTACCGGGAGGGCATCTACCTGGGCTACCGCTATTTCGATTCCTTTGGGGTAAAGCCCCTGTATCCCTTTGGCTTCGGCCTCTCTTACACCACCTTCTCCCTGCGGGCCGCCGCGGTGGAAAAGGGCGATTCCGGCCTGCGGGTGCGCGCCCTGGTGGAGAACACCGGCAGCTGCCCCGGCAAAGAGGTGGCCCAGCTGTACCTGTCCGCCTGCGGCACCCAGCAGGAGCACCCCTTCCAGGAGCTGAAAGCCTTTGCCAAGACCCGGCAGCTGGCCCCCGGCGAAGGGGAAACCCTCACCCTGGACGTGCCCTGGAGGGAGCTGGCAAGCTATGTGGAAGAGGGCGGCGCTTGGGTCATCCAGGCGGGCACCTACCTGGTGCGGCTGGGGAACTCCTCCGCGGCCACCCAGGTGGTGGGCGCCATCCAGGTACAGGAGGACATTGTGGTGTCCCAGGGCAAGGGCTCTTTGGCCATGGACGCCCAGGCCCGGGAGAAGGTGGACTGGCTCACCCGCCAGCCCGCCCCGGTGCCGGAACTCCCCGCGGATTGCGTGGTGCTTTCCCTGGCTGCCGGTGAAGTGCAGGCCCGCCCTGTGCCTGCCGTGCCGGTGGTGGACTGCTCCGCCCTCTCCGATGAGGAGCTGGCCTGCCTGTGCGTGGGCTTTGGCCCCGGCCTGCCCTTCCCCGATTTGCAGGAGACCGAGCTGCCCTCTACCTTGGCTGGGGAGGACGGCCGGCCCCTGACAGAGAACGACCATCCCACCGGCCACAACGGCTACGTGTCCCCGGCCATCCCGGGCAAGGGCATCCACTCGGTGTTCTACAAGGACGGCCCTGCGGGCATTGGCCAGACAGGCTGGCCCGGCGAAATGCTGCTGGCCTGCTCCTTTGACAGGGAAGTGCTGCGGGCCATGGGCGACGCCATCGGCCGGGAGTGCGAAGTGGGCAAGGTGGACGTGTGGCTGGCCCCTGCCATCAACCTGCACCGCCATCCCCTGGGCGGCCGGAACTTCGAGTACTACTCCGAGGACCCGGTGCTGGCCGGCGCCATGGCGGCGGCGGTGCTCCAGGGCCTGCAGGAAAACCACAACGTGCTGGGCTGCGCCAAGCACTTCGCCGCCAACGAGCAGGAGACCTACCGCCGCGGCAGCGCCAAGGTGAAAAACGGCCTGCCCGCCTTTGACGCGGTGGACTCCATTCTCAGCCAGCGGGCGCTGCGGGAGCTGTACCTCAAGCCCTTCCAGGTGGCTGTGGAAGAGGGCGGCCTCCACTGCCTGATGACTTCCTTCAACAAAGTGAACGGCACCTTCGCCGGGGGCAGCAAGGACTTGTGCACCCACATCCTCCGGGAGGAGTGGGGCTTCGACGGGGCCGTGGTCACCGACTGGGGCGACATGGACATTGTAGTGGACGGCGCCGACGCCGTGGCCGCTGGCAACGACGTGGTCATGCCCGGCGGGCCTCCCGTCATCCAGCAGATTTTGAAGGGCCTGGAGGAGGGCCGCCTCACCCGCCAGGAGATGGAAACCGCTGTGGGGCATCTGCTCTCCATGGTCAAACGCCTGGGCCGCCTGGACTAAACGCGGCACAGCTGCATAAATAAAAAGCCCGCGCTCACCTTGGCAGTGAGTGCGGGCTTTCTGTTTTACCGGGCGGCAAGCAGCGCCTCCACCTCATCCCGGGCGGGGATGGAGGCCTGGGCCCCTGGCCGGGAGGCGGTGAGTGCCGCAGCGGTGTTGGCAAATTTCAGGGCGGCTTGCAGGCTTGTCTCCCCCTCCACCAGGCGCAGGGCAAAGGCGGCGGTGAAGCAGTCCCCGGCAGAGGTGGTATCCACCGCCTTGACCTGGGGCGGGGCCACCAGCAAAGCTTCCTGGGGGGTTACGGCCAAGGCCCCTTTGGCCCCCAAAGACACCAGCACCGTGCCCACCCCCTGGGCCAGCAGCCGGCGGGCGGCCGTCTCGCACTGTTCCACGGTGGCAGTGGGCAGCCCGGTGAGCAGGGCCAGCTCTGTCTCGTTGGGCTTGAGGTAATCGCACAGGGCCAGCAGCTCCCCGGGCAGGGGGCCAGGGGCGGGGGCAGGGTCCAAGATGACCACCTTCCCCAAGGAGCGCGCCAGCTTAGCCGCGGCCATTACGGTCTCCAGGGGGATTTCCAACTGGAGCACCAAACAGTCCGCCTGCGCCAACAGGGGGCGGAGCTTTTCCACATCCGCCGGGGAAACGGTGGAATTGGCCCCCGCCAAAATGATGATGGCGTTTTCCCCGGCGCTGTCCACGGTGATGAAGGCCTGGCCGGTGGGCACCTCCCGGCGTGCCACGCAGGAGCAGTCCACCCCCGCCGCCTGGAGGCTTTCCAGCAAGGTGTCCCCGGCGGCGTCCCGGCCCACCGCGCCCACCATGGCAACGGGGCAGCCCAGCCGCCCCAGGGCAAAGGCCTGGTTGGCGCCCTTCCCCCCTGGATTGAGGGAAATCCCCTGGGCAGCGATGGTCTCCCCGGGCTGGGGCATCCGCTCCAAGGTGATGGACGTATCCAGATTTAAGCTTCCCACAACAACAGCCTTGCACATACGGACACACTCCTATCCCGCCGGGAAACCATCGCCGGCGTTTATTTCAGTATAGCGCACCACGGCCCTAGGCGCAAGACAAAAAACAGCCCGCCGGCGCGCCGGCGGGCTGTTTTGCTGTTGAGGCGGTTAGGCCTGCTTGGGCTTGTCCAGCACCTGCTTGCCGGCAAACTGCACCAGCAGGAAGCCCACCACGCAGGTGAGGATGATTTCAGGAATCATGTACACGCCGTTGTACACCAGGGAGTACACCACGGCCAAGGTGGTGCCCGTCAAGTTGGACAGGGCGGGGATGTAGGCGGCGATGACCTCCTGCATATAGGGGGCGTCGTTCACCACGTCTGCCCACAGGATCCAGCCGGACAAGAACGAGCAGAAGTACCGCAGCATCATGGCGACGAAGCCGCCCAGCGTAAAGGCCACGGCGTCGTTTTTGATTTTGCCCCGGAACATGCCGCCCAGGCCCAGCACGGTAAAGGCCAGGATGTAATCCAGGAAAATGGAGCCCACCAGCGTGCCCACAGACAGGCCGCGCAGGGCGCTCATGCCCAGCAGCAGCTGGAGCACGCTGTGCACCAGCCCGGCGCCCAGGCCCCACTTTAGGCCGCAGCGGTAGCTGTAAAACAAGATGGGCAGCATGGAGCACACGGTGATAGCGCCGCCATAGGGGGCCTCGTACACCTTGATAAAGCCCAGCACAGTGGCCATGGCCACCATAATGCCGCCCAGCACCAGGTTAAAAGTGCGCTTCGAAACGGAATTCATGTTCAACCTTCCTCTCAAGTTGTAAAATCTGGGAAAAGGCCCAGGGCAAGAAAACAGCCGCCCAAAAGCCGGGCGGCCAGGAAGATTCCCCGCAAAGCAAGCGCTGCGCTGGTATGATGAAAACTTCCTACGCCGGTATTACCCGTATCAGGTTCCTGCCCAAAGGCAAAGGGTTTAAGCTCTAGGCTCCTCTCAGCCGCCCGGGGGCAGCTCCCCTTTTTTCATTTTCCGTCCCCTATTGTAGCGCGGGATGGCCGTTTTGTCAAATCCCCGCGAAAAAAGGGCCGCCGCGAACCTGCGGCAGCCCTTGGCTCTCCCCTCTCGCCGTTTCCTGGATAGGGGGGAATGTTTACTTTTCCTTGCCGCGCTGCCGCCGCTGGATGACGGTCAAATAGCACAGGTACGCCGCGGCGATGGCGAAGTAGGCGGTCACGTTGGGCCGGCGCAGCACGTTGCCGGAAATCTGCGCCGCGATGGCCGCCAGCAGGAAGGTCATGCCCACGGCGCCCATCTCCACCGTGAGGAACCGCTGCACCCCGCCCCCAAAGGCGCACAGGGCCCGCACCGGCTTGGGGCGGCCCTTGTCCTTCTGGGCGCGCCAGGCGGCGGCCACGTCTTGGCCAAAGGCCCAGAAAATCATCACCACGAACAAAGCCAGGAACACCATGTAAAGCCCAAAACCAATGTACCCGCAGAAGTAGAACACCGCGGGGAAGTCGTTCTCCAGGTCGTAGATGGTGTCGCCGTAAATCATATCGCTGTACTCGAAACCCAGCAGCCGGGTGAGGAAGTCCTTCTCCTCCCACATCAGCTTGGCGTACATGGACTTCCGCACACGGGAATCCGACAGGACAGAGGGCTCGGAGGTGTAGTTGTAGGCATCCATCACGTTGTACACGCCAAAACGGTCGTACATATTTCCAAACACAGGGCCGTAGACCTCCGGGTCCGTATAGACGCCCATCAGGCTGTCCCGCAGGCGCTTAAGCCGCACGTCCTCCCCTTCGGTGGGACCCTCTTGGGAAGAGCCGCCCTCCTTCCCGCTCTCCTCCAGCTCCTGGCGGATTTGGTCCAGCTCTTCCTGGTCGGTGCCGCTGTTTTTCAGGCTTTCCTCCACCAGGTTCTGGTAGTTGTTCAAGGCGTATTGGGACTGGCTCTCCCGCTGCATCATGGGGGCATAGCTGCGGAATGCCACCACCAGCACCACTACCCCCAGCAGGGGCACCACATAGCGCAAACACTGCTTTTTATAGTGGAGGACAAAGAGGAACACATACGCCCCTGCGATGATGAAGATGGAGTAGAAGGTAAACTTAGTGCCGGTGATGAACATCAACCCAAAGCTGAGCACCAACGACAGCAGGAAAACCAGGTACTTGCCGGTTTTCCAGGCGAAGAAGATGGCCAGTGGCATTACCAGCACGATAATAGCGCTTTGGGCGTTGGCCACACCAAACCAGCCCATCACCCCCAGACCCAGGCTGGCATAGGTGTACACCGGGTTCCCCGTGGCCCAGGGCAGCGCGGTGAACAGCACAATCTCCGCCAGATTGATGGCAAAGCCGGTGTAAATCCACTTGCGGATGTTCTTCCCCTTTTGAAAAAAGGTGATAAAGGAAAGGGTGTACATGGGGAAGCTCATAATCCGCAGGAAGTTGGCTGTGTCCGCCACCATGGACTGGTACCCAATGCGGTAGCAGTTTGCCATGTGGGCCACCCAGAAGGCGCCCATTATCCCGTAGAAAATCACATACACCCGCTTTTTATCGCTGACCACAAAGCCCAGCAGGGCCACGGCCATCAGCAGCAGGAAGCGCAGCGCCGTGGAGAAGGAGTTGTTCCCCAGCTCCCCCAAAAAGTAGGAGAGCACGTCCAGCGCGGGCTGTATGACGATGACAGCCCCTACAATCCAGTGGAGCTTCCCATCGATGGCCTTTTTTAGTGTTTGAAATTTCTGCTTCATACCGTTCCCCCTTGGCGATTTCCCCATGTCCCGGGGCGGTGCCCCCGGCGTTCCACCAGCAGCCTCCCCTTCTCCAGCGCCCGGCCTGTACCCGGGGCGGGGTGAAGGTACACATACAACAGCGCCGCCGCCACCGAGCCGTACACCGTCACGCTGGGCTTGCGCAGCACCTGGCCGGAAAACTGGGCCCCGCCCAGCATCATGGCCAGCATCATGGCGGGCACGCCAAACTCAATACACAGCACCCGCCGCCAATCCCCCACCAAGCCTTTCAGGGAGATGAGCACAAAGTACAGGCAGAAGGCCCCGTACAGGCCCACGCCCAAATAGCCGTAGTAGTACAGCAGCGCCGGGAAGTCGTTTTCCGGGTCGTAGATATGGCTGCCCACGTGGCACTGGGCGTACTCAAAGCCCAGGATTCTCGTCAGGAAATCCTGCTTTTGCCACACCATTTCCATGGCCGTGAGCTTCTTCACCCGGGTGTTGTACAAGGTCTGGGGGTCGGTGGCGTAGTTGTACTGCTCCATCACCGCCTCCAGGCCAAACTCATCGATGAGGTCCGAGAGCAGCGTCACTCCGTAGATGCCCGGCTGGTCGTACACCTCGGTGTACACCCGGGTGATTTTCTCCAAAAGCTCCGGGGGGACCTCCTCCCCTGGCTGGTGGGTGTAGCCCGCGTCCTCCCCCAAGATGGCGTCGGCCTTCTCCTGGTAGATGGCGTAGGAATCCCCGGTGAGGGCCTGTCGCTCGGCCATGGGGGAAATCCCCCGGCAGGCCACCAGGGCAACCAGCGCCACCACCAGGGGGACGCAGAACAGCAGCTGCTGCCGCCGCAACAGCAGCAGCGCCAGAAAAGCGCAGCCAATGAGGATAGCCCCGTAATAGGTCAGCCGGGTGCCGGTAAAGTACAGCAGCCCAAAGCCCCCCAAGCAGCACAGGCAGAACTGCCACAGCCGCTGGCTGCGCAGGCCCCACAGCAGCAGGGGCGGCACCAGCAGCGTCAAAATGGAGCTCTGGGAGTTGGCCACCCCAAACCAGCCCAAAATGCCAATGGCCACCCCCCGCTCGGGGTAATCGTAGGTGTACACCGGCTGGCCCACGGCGTAGGACAAAGCTATCACCAGCAAAATCAGGCCCACGTTCACCGCCAAGAGGCCCGCCACCCGGTAGTCCAGGTTGCGGCGCTGGCGGAAGAAGGTGACAAAGGAAAGGGTCCACAAGGGGAACTGCACCAGCTTGAGGTACTCCGCCGCGTCCCCCACCGGGTCCTGGTAGCCCAGGCGCAGGCAGCTGAGCATGTGCAGCACCCAAAAGCCCCCCACCACGCCGTACATCACATAGTAGGCCCGGCGGTTTTCCGTGATGGAAAACCCGTACACCCCCACAGCGAACAGCAGCACCGTGCGCAGGGCGGTGGTCAGCCAGGTGGCGTCCGCCTGGCCCATAAAATAGGAAAGCACATCCAGCAGGGGCTGGGCCACCAGCAAAGCGGCCATCACCTCCCCCACTGGGAAGGAAAGCTTCTTTTGCAAAGAAGAAACGTTCATAGCAAAGGGTTCCTTTAGATTTATGTCAAGTGTTTTCCAGTATTATAACACGAAATCCCCCCGGGCACAACCGGGGCAAACGGGCCCCGATGGGCTTTTTTCCCGCAGCGGCGGGCTTTGGGCCATTTCTTACAAGTTTCTTTGTTTTTCCCCAGGGGGGAACGGGGCAAAAAAAGCCGGCAGAGGATTTCCCCTGCCAGCGTTTTTTTACAGCTTCTCCAAGATTTCCGCCGCATTGGTATCGGGCTTTACCTTGGGCATGATTCTCTCGATGTTGCCCTGCTCGTCGATGACAAAGGTGGTGCGCACCACGCCCATACTCACCTTGCCGTAGAGCTTCTTCTCCTGCCACACGCCATAGGCCTGGATGGCCTGGAGCTCCGGGTCGGAGAGGAGGAGGAAGGGCAGGCTGTGCTTTTGGGCGAACTTCCCATGGGAGGCCACGCTGTCCCGGCTGATGCCGATGACCTCCACGCCTTTTTTCTGAAACTCCCCATACAGCCCGGCAAAGGCGCAGGCCTGCCTGGTGCAGCCGGGGGTGTTGTCCTTGGGGTAGAAATAGACGACCACCTTTTTCCCCGCGAAATCGGAGAGGGAAACGGTGTTGCCGTCCTTGTCCTGCAAGGTGAACTCTGGGGCTTTTTCTCCTACAGTCAGCATGTGATGTCCTCCTATTCTGTTATCATTCCAATGCCTTTAACCAAGGTGTCGTAGTCCAGCATCCCGCGGCTGCGGGTGACCAGGTTCCCCTGGGCGTCGATAAAGTAAGTGGCGGGGAAGCCTGTCACATAGTAGGCGTTTACCGCCTCCAGCTGGGTGTCGTAGAACACGTCGAACTGGAACCCCTCCTGCTGGATATACTCCTGGGCGGATTCCATGGTCTCCTGGACGCCGTCGGTGGCGTTCACCATGAGGAACTGCACCTCTGGGTAGGCCTCATAGGCCTTGTCAAAATCCGGCATTTCCTCCTTGCAGTAATAGCACCAGGTGGCCCAGAAGTTGAGCACAATGGGCTTGCCCACGTAATCGGAGAGCTGCACCTCGTTGCCCTCGCTGTCCAGCACGGTGAAATCCGGGGCTGCCAGCTGGGCCTCCTCGGTGGAGCCCAGGTTTTCCCCGGCGTACTCCCCGCTGAACTTCTGGTACAGCACCGCCGCCACCGCCAAAACAGCCACCAGCAGGACGGCTATCCCGGCAAGGGCCAGGTTTTTCTTTTTTGCGTTCATCTCTTCCCCTCCTTATGACAGCAGCGCCAGGAACTTGCCAAAGAGCCCCGTAGCCATCAGCACGCCAATGGCCACCAAAAAGCAGCCGCTGACCAGGTTGATAACCCGGTAATGGCGCTTGATAAAGGAAAAGGCCCCCTTCAGCCTGTCAATGAGCACGGCGCTGATGAAAAACGGCACCCCCAGGCCCAATGAGTACAGCAGCAGCATGACCACGCCCTGGAGGACATTCCCCTGGCTGGTGGCCAGCAGCAGCGCCGAGCCCAGGAAGGCCCCCACGCAGGGCGTCCACCCCACGGAAAAGACCACCCCAAAGAGCAGCGAGGAGAAAAAGCCCAGGTGCTCCACGTTGCCCAGCTTTGTGCCGCGGAACAGGTTGACCCGGAACACGCCCAAAAAGTTCAGGCCAAAGAAGATGACAATGAGCCCTGTCGCCAGGTTGACCACCGCGCTGTACTCCTGCAGCAGCGTGCCCAGGGAGCCCGCCAAGGCCCCCAGCAGCACGAACACCAGCGTAAAGCCCAGAATAAAGCCCAGGGCGTTTTTCACCACCCGCTTTGTATCCCTCTCGCTGTCCCCGGCAAAATAGGAAATGTAAATGGGCAGCATGGGCAAAAGGCAGGGGGACACAAAGGTGATAATCCCCTCTAAAAACGAGATAAAATACTGCATTATCTTTCTCCCCCCGGGCGCGGCTGTACCCGCCGTTTTATTAGAATTTGCCGCTGCCGTCCAGTATATCCCTCTTTGGCGGCGCCGTCAAGGGAAAGCCGGCCCTGTGCATGGGCAAGGTAGTCCTTTGCGGTTCTTGCCCCCAGTATACCAGGGGCCGGCGGAGATTACCGTGATTCAGTCACAAAGGGGCGGCCTGCCGCGATTGCGCTTCCCGGCGGCCCATGCTATAATGTCCCCAGAGAACAAACGCCCGGGGGAGTTTCCCCGTGCGCGCGATAGGTAGAGAAAGGAGTGTCTGCGCCATGGCGCCATCCATGTTTGAACCGGTTTACAAAGAGATTTTCCCCTTTTGGAATGAAATCTCCCCCGAAACCCGGGACACCATCTGCCAAAATTCCGTGGCCATGACCTATTTAAAGGGCACCACCATCAACGACGGCACAGAGTGCTCGGGGGTGTTCTTCATCCGCTCGGGGTGTTTGCGGGTCTACCTGCTGTCGGAGAAGGGAAAGGACATCACCCTATACCGCCTGTACGCCGGGGATATGTGCATGCTTTCCGCCTCCTGCGTGCTGCAGTCCATCACCTTCGACGTGATGATCGACGCGGAGGAGGACAGCGAGTGCTACGTCATCAGCGGGCCCGCCTTTGTGTCTGTCAGCGAGGCAAACCCCAAAATCAAAATCTTTTCCCTGGAAACGGCCATCAGTCGCTTTTCCGACGTGATGTGGGTGATGCAGCAAATCCTCTTTATGAGCATGGACCAGCGGCTGGCCATTTTCCTGTCGGACGAGTCGAAGCGGCTGGGTTCCGACACCATCCCCTTCACCCACGAGCAGATTGCCAAGTATATGGGCTCCGCCCGGGAGGTTGTGACGCGGATGCTGAAATACTTCGCCAGCGAGGGCCTTGTGGAGGTCTCCCGGGGCGGGGTGAAAATCCTGGATAAAAAACGGCTGTGGGAGCTGGCGCTCTAGGCGGGAGATATGGAAAACCAGGCGGCTTGCGGGCTGGCTGGTTTTTTCTATGTACAAATAATCGCGTCCCCATAAGATGATGTTTGCAGCCTGGAAGTACACTCTACAAAGAAAAGACACCACACAATGTGTGATGCCAAATTAGAATAACAAAATCGATGCAGGCTGTAAGCGCGGGCAAGAAAAATCGCGAACCTCATCAACATAAAGTTCGCGACTTAGACGCGGCAGCCCGCCGCTGGGAAGCGTTGGCGAAAAAGATACCCGCTATAAGCGCGGGCACAAAACTTTAGAAGAAAGAAAAACCTGCGGTGCGCGAAATGCGCACCGCAGGTTTGGGTTAGGGTGATAAAATAGATGTCAATGCAAAACGCGGGCAAAAAAAATCGCGAACCCCACAAAGTGAGATTCGCGACTTGCCTGGGGTGCAACCCCTGGCTTTACTGAACGAAAATGAACCCTTGTCAAAAAAGAGAAGCAAAAAAGCTAGGTTTTATGCTGGTTTCCATCAGTTCCTTGTTCAGAAAATGCTCACTGAACAAAAATGAAACCGCAACTTATGGATTATATTATAGCAGATTGAATGCAAAAAAGCAATTGTTTTTGAAGATAGAAAAATATGCTGACTTGTCATTATAGTTTCATCCCATACTCCGCCGCCACATTTTCCTCCACATCGTTCTCTGTGGAATCCATCTGGGGCTGCTGTGTGAGGATAAAAGTCGCCAGCAGTTGGACACGTTGGTTCACCGAGGCAACGATGGCTTCCACTCGCTCTTTGTCGATGAATTCCTCCGCGCCAGTGAACACCTCCCGGATGTCTTGGTCAACGCCATCCAGCTTGGAGAGGTCGAGCCAGTCAAAAGAGGTCACCAGCCGAAGTTGATCCTGGTGGGTTCTTTTGAAGGG
>JABLTR010114880.1_pt1 | contig 16361 bp, 17 predicted proteins | sample 7160071 | NCBI WGS metagenome assembly JABLTR01 (sample SAMN14651230, study PRJNA627086) | human gut metagenome | isolation source: feces | host: Homo sapiens
CATCATAAAAGCGATCTTCGAATGGCTTCCCACCGAGAAGAACGGTATGGGTATCAACAGTGGAAATGTGGGGATATGATGATCCGGCCAGCCACAAAAAGCGACGCCTCCCGGCAGTCTGGAACTCCGGGAACTCTATGTCGATCCTTTCTTCCAGGGAACCGGTGTGGGAAGCGCTCTTATAAATCATTTTTCTGACACAGCCAGAGCCGGCGGTATGCGGGAAGGCTTTCTCTGGGTTCTGGAAGAAAATCACGCGGGCAGGGCCTTTTATGAAACCCACGGCTACAGATATTCGGGGGAACGAAGGCCCTTCCCGGACACCGAAAAATTCCTGCTGCGATATAACTGTTTCTTTCTGTAGTTTTAAGAGAATTTAGTTGTTCTCTCGCATAAACTCGTATATAATGGAATCAGATAGATTTTGGATGTGGTTTTTACATAATGCTACGCGAAAGAGAGGAGAAGACAGACTATGGTAAATTTAATCACAGGCCCCAAGGGGAGCGGAAAAACGCAGAAAATCGTAGAACTTGCAAATGAGAAGGTAAAATCTTCCGACGGAAATGTGGTGCTGATCAAGCGCAGCCACCGTCATACTTACAGTGTAGATTTCAATGTGCGGGCCATCTGCATGGACGACTACGCAGCTATCGCCACACTCGATGAATTTGTGGGATTCCTGTACGGCATGGTTGCCGGCAACCACGACATCGACACGATTCTGATCGATTCTACTCTCAAGCAGGCAGACATCAGCCTGGACACCCTTCCGGTGTTCCTGGAGAAGCTCTCCAAGATTTCCGACGAGCACAACATTGATTTTTATATCAGCATCAACGCGGCAAATGACGAAATTCCCGACATCGTCGGCAATTCTGCCTACAAGCTGCTGGCCTGACCCGGGCTGATCTTTTTCCAGGCGGATCTTTTTTTGAAAGACAACGGATGCCGGCATTTCCCTCCCCGGATAGGAGTGGAAATCCGGCATCTGTTTTTTCTGCCTTCGCCCACGGGCAAATACACAGGGACAACGTGACGACAGATATCCTGCGTCAGAAAGCAGCTCAGAACTCTTTACGCCTTATGATTCCCAGGCTGATCCACACAGAGAGCAGCAACAGAAGAACCGCCGCCACAAGGGCCCCGGCCAGCAGAACTCCCACGCTTATGATCGGAAGCGCGTCCAACAGCCCGGCCAGATCGATTCCCATCCCCTTCGCGATCTTTACCACCGCGAGACCGAGGAGGATCAGGATACCGAGTGCCGCGATCAGCGCGATCCGCCCCTTCTCCCCGCCAAAGCGGAGCTGTATGGGCAGCATGACCGCCAGAATAACCAGAAACATCGGCAATATCATCGCCGCTGAGATCATCAGCTCCCCGGTGGGCAAAATTCTCCGAAAGCCGTTGCTTACCAGCGCCAGCAGCGTAAAGACTGTCCAGGCACCGAGCCCCAGAATCAGCCCGAAGCAGTATTTTTCCACAACATACGTTGTTCTTGTGATGGGCAGAGAGAAGAGAAAGGCGTTCCCGTTGTCAAACTCGTCGTAGCTGATCGAGCTGACGGAAAACAGCGACATCACAAACGTCAGAAAACCAATGGCAGAGGTCACATTCTCCGAGAGCAGCGTTCCCCACACACCGATAACCGCGATCAGCAGAAAGAAACTCTTCTGCACTTTCATCAACCGAAAATCCTTGATCAGCAATCCTTTCATACTTCCGCTCCTCCCACCATCATCGTTATCACTTCATCCACGTTGCCCTTCTCCACCACAATGCCGGGACAATTTTCCATATAGTACTGCCGCTGGTTGGTTAGGCAGCTGTATCCGTATCCCTCTTTTTTGTATCGAAGAAGATACTCCCTGTCCAGCTTTTGAAACTGCTGTTCATCCACCTTCAGAATTCCATAATCGCTCAGCAGCACATCCGTGTCCTCGTGGAGCACCACCTTCCCCTGATAAACCATGTAAAGATCATCGCAGAGTGTCTCCAGATCGCTGGAAATGTGGGAACTGATCAGGATGGCCCGCTCCTCATCCCGCTCCATAAAGTCCTGCAGCATCTCCAGAAGGCCATCTCTGGCAACCACATCGAGACCTGCGGTGGGCTCGTCGAGAAGAAGAAGCTTTACATCGCTTGAGATCGCCGCCAGCACCTTCAGCTTGGCCCGCATACCTGTGGAAAATTCCCGGATCTGCCGATTCAAGGGCAGTTGGAATTTCTCCGCCTGCTCCAGGAAAAAGTTCCGGTCAAAGGTGTCGTACATCCGCTCCAGGATAGAGACCACATCCCGGACCGTCAGATATCCGCTGAATCCCGAATCAGACAGCACCACACCCAGCTTCTGCCGGTCTTTCGCGGTAAATTCCTTCCGATCCTTTCCCAGAATCCGAACCGATCCCCCGTCTATGGAAATCAGTCCCAGCACCGCCTTAAAGGTCGTGCTCTTGCCGGCGCCGTTGGCGCCGATGAGCCCGGTCACGCACCCCGGTTTTACCTCCAGAGAACAGTCCAGGGCAAAGTTGTCATAGCGTTTCTGCAAATGCTCTATTTTCAGCATCTTCAGCCCTCCATAATCAAATCAAATAATGTTCTGATATCCTCATCGCTGAGGCCGCAGCGCCGGCCTTTCTGGATGGCCATTTCCAGATCGGTCTCCACCTCCTTCTTCTGTTCCTCCAAAAGAAGATCCGTGTTGGTAGCCGCCACGTAGGTTCCTTTCCCGTGAACCGTCACGGTAAAACCTTCCGCCTCCAGATTATCGTAGGCCTTTTTTACCGTCAGCGCGCTGATTCTGAGCTCTTTTGCCAGCGCACGGACAGAAGGCAGATTGTCGTTCTCCTTCAGCTCGCCGCTGCGGATCAACGCCTTTACCTGGTCTACAATCTGTTCATATATCGGCGTCATCAGGGAATTGTTGATCATGATCTTCACTTTACTACCTCCTTGACTACAAACAGTATATAACAGCGCAAAACTGTTGTCAAGTGTTATATGGTGTTTATTTCAATAACATCTCATAAGTGAAACGGCCCATACACATTTTCAGCATCAAAGCGGCAATCAGGGCACAGATAACCCCCAGCCCCAACAGTATCCATCCATTTACCAGCATAAGACCTGTGGTCTGTCCCACTACAAGAAAAATGATAGGCAGAATCAGAAAAACAGCGCTTTGCTGGGATTCCTCTACTGTCCTGGCTTTCGCAGAGCCCCGCACGATCAGCGTTACCGCGATCAGGGAAATAGCCGGGGAAACCAATATCAGAATAACGAGCCAGTTGACACCGGGCACGAGCAGTGTCCCCAGCAGAAAGTAAGCTTCCAGTTCTGTTACCAGCAGCATGACGGCAAAAGATATTAAGGACACCAGCATACTCAGGAGGAAAGACGCCATAACCTTGGCGCGAAAAATCTGACGGACCGACAGGGGGCAGTAGAGAAGCGTCTCCAGAGTATGTTTTTCCTTTTCCCCGACAAAAGCGCTGGCCGCCATAATAGAGGCCGTCATAACAGGTATCATCAAAAAGAAGGGCGGCAGAATGAAATTCATCATCAGTCCGGCTGCTGCCTGCTGCCAGGTCTCCTGACGCATCGCCCCGGGCAAAAGCGCCAGAAGTTTTTCTATATCCGGATCCGCCGGAGCGAAGCGCAACATGACAAGGAATATGGAAGGCAGAAAAATCATCAATACCAACGGCACAATCATGAGACTGGCAAACATCCTCCGGTTGTCCATGACACTCTTCAGATCCTTTTTTATAATGGCAGTCATTGCGGTTCTCATCGCACATCCTCCTTTCCCTTTTCCGTCAGCGCAAAATAAATTTCCTCCAACGAGGGTTTTTGGGCGGCGACGCTGTAAATATTGCCGCCCGCCTCCACAATCCGGCGGACAATCCCCGGAATCTCCTCCTCGGAGCGTATGATTGTCTCATATACCCGGCTGCCGGGAAATCCCATTCCACTATCGTTCGCTTCCGAATTTCTCACACCTTCGCCATGAACAGAAAATTCCCCGGGGATATGATCCGCCCGGATCGAAAGGGTAATCTTCGGGCTCACCTGTTGCCGCAGCTCCTCCAGCGTGCCTATCGCCAGCAGTTTCCCCTCCTCCATCAGGCCGTAACGGGTGCAGATCTCCTGGGCATATCGAAGCTGATGGGTACAGAGAAACACGGTAATGCCCTCCTCCTTCGCCAGCCTTCGGATCAGCCGGTTGACGTTCTGGGCGCTCTCCGGGTCGAGACCGGATGTGGGCTCGTCGAGAAAAAGTGCCTCCGGCCGATGGATCAGCGCCCTCGCCAGGGAGAGCCGCTGCCGCATACCTGTGGAGTAGGCCGACAGTTTCTGATCCTTCGCATCCTCCAGCCCCAGCTGTCTCAACAGTTCATTCGCCCGCCCCCTGGCCTGCCCCTCCGCCATGCCAAAGATGGAGGCGTAAAACATCAGGTTCTGCAGGCCAGTCAGATTGTCATACATCTGGGCGTGTTCCGTCACGACGCCAGATCGGGCATGAACCTTTTCCGGCTCCCGGGCCGGATCACTCCCCAGCACCCGGCAGCTTCCCGCTGTGGGAGTCAGCATCCCGTTTAAGAGCTTTACCGTGGTGGTCTTTCCCGCCCCGTTTGGCCCCAGAAAGCCAAAAACCTCCCCCTCTCCCAGCGCCAGGGAGACCTGTCTGACCGCCTCCTTTCCGCCGGGGTAGGTTTTCGACAAATGTTCCAGCACTACCGCTTCCATTCTGTTGCTCCTCCTTATTTTCTTTCTCCAGATAGCGTCGGTGCACAAACGCCCCTGTTATCTCTTGTAAGCACAGTATAGAAAACGAATGGTGGAAAGGCAAGGGATTTCCCTTGCAATTTTTCATTGAAATGTTTCTCCTCGCAACATATAAGAGGGTGTCCCAAAAGTCACGAAGTGACTGAAAGAACACCCTCTTACAAAATCTTTTTCCAAAATCAACCCTCCAGCAATCTTTGCGCCCCAGGCAGCTTGATTCAATCCTTTATTTCAATCAGCCAATCCAACAAATACCGTACCTGTATCCCATTGTAATTTCCGGGCGTTAACCGATCCATGGTTAAAATGATCTTCTCATAATTGTCCCGGATATTTTCAAGGGGTCTGATCTCCCGCTCAAAGGTTTCCTGTGATGTCATGTCCGCTGTAACCTGAAAATATTGATATACACCCTGCTTCTCTGCAACAAAATCCACCTCTGTGTTTCCGACTTTACCAATCGTTACCTTATATCCCCGACGCAAAAGTTCAAAATAAACAAGGTTTTCAAGAGAAAAACCCAGATCATAGTTTTTACGTGGAAGGATATGATTTCTCAATCCCAGATCAACAATATACATTTTTCGGTTTGCCTTTAAAAGCTGTTTCCCGACAATGTCAAAACGCTCCGCCGGATAAAAGATAAAGGATTCCGTTAAAGCTTCCACATAATCCCCCACCGTATTGGGCGAGATTTTTCTTCCATTTGAAATCAGATAATCCGTAATACTTCTCACAGATACGGGATTTCCCACAACACTTGCCAGATACTTTGCAATCGTCTTCAGCAGCGCAATATCTGTAATTTTCCTCTTGGAAGGATCCATTTCCTTTCTTGCCTGTCTGTCCTCAATATCTTTTACAATGACCGTATTGTAAATCCCCTCCAAATAGGTGCTTACTTTCTCGTTGGTACGATTCATAGCGGCAATGTACGGCATACCGCCGTTTCTTAAATATTCAGGAAATCCCTGTTCCGGTTCTAAACCTGTCATGGAAAGAAACTCCCGGAGAGACAGCGGAAGCATTTTGATCTCCACATACCTGCCTGTCAAAAGTGTTGCTAAATCCCCCAAAAGCATATACGCATTGGAACCTGTAATATACAAATCCACATTGGGCTTTACATATAAACTGTCTACAACCTTCTCGAAGGAAGGCACTTTCTGAATTTCATCGAGAAAAATATACGTGATTTTTCCGCTGACCAGGCGTTCTTTCAGATACTGATGGAGCTTCTTGTATTCCAGCAGATCTTCGTACTCCAGTTCCTCAAAGTTAACGGAAACGATTTGTTCCTGTGTGACCCCGTTTTCCTTCAGCCATTGCTGAAACTGCATCAAAAGTGTAGATTTTCCGCAATGCCGGATACCTGTGACCACTTTGATTACCTGTTCATCTTTCCAATTGATGAGCTGATCTAAATATTCTTTCCGTTGTACCAATGAAAATCACCTCCCCGTTAGTGTTCTCATTTTGGCACAGATTGTTCTCATCATCAATATCGTGTTCCTATTTCGGAACAATAATATCTTGACGGTAAAATCATGGACTGAAAACATGCCATTATTCAGCCGCCCAGTTCCACCATCCGATGGATACACCTTCCGGCTTCCTCCATGATCCGATCCGGCAGCAGGATCTCCTCTCCGCCGGTTCCCAGAAGCGCCTGGTACATATCCACCAGCGTGGTCAGCTTCATGTCGCCGCAGGTCAACGCCGGGGACAGCGGGTAAAACTGTTTCTCCGGGCACGCAAACTGCAGGTGTTCCACGATGCTGTTCTCCGTTCCGATGATAAACTCCCGGGCGTCGGATTTCTCGGCGAAGTCCATGATGCCCGTGGTGGATCCCACATAATCCGCTTCCCCGGTTACCTCAGGGCTGCACTCCGGGTGCACCAGCAGCAGCGCGCCGGGATGGGACGCTTTTGCCCTTCGCACATCAGCCCCGGAGGCTTCCATATGTCTCGGACAGCCGCCGTTCCAGAAAGCGAAGGTCTTTTCCGGGAGCCTTTCTGCCACATATCTGCCCAGATTCGGATCCGGGATAAAGAGAATCTTGTCATTTTCCAGAGCGCCGCAGATCTGCAGGGCACTGGAACTGGTCACGCAGACATCGCTCTCGGTCTTCAGCTCCGCCGTCGTGTTGATATAGGCCACGACGGTATAGCCGGGGTACTGCGCCTTCAGCTTCCGCAATGTCGCCACATCCATCTGCTCGGCCATGGGACATCCCGCCAGCGGGTTTGCCAGCAAAACCTTTTTTCCCGGATTCAGGATCTTGCAGGTCTCCGCCATAAAGCGCACGCCGCACATGAGCACGCCCTTCTGGGGCACCTTCGCGGCCTCCAGACTCAGCCCGTAAGAATCCCCAACGAAATCCGCCACCTCCAGAACCGCCTGGCTCTGGTAGGCGTGGGCCAGAATACAGATGTCCTTCTCCTTTTTCAGCCGCAGGATCTCCTGCTGCATCTTTTGTACTGTCATCGCTGTCTCCTCTTTTTCTACAGATTGCAAAAGCGTCACTCTGCTGTCTCTCAGCGCTCCGAAGCCTCCTGCTCCCATGGCTGCAGGGGCACCAGAAAGCCCGCCTGTTCCAGCGCCTGGCCGATCTGATCCAGGCGGTCGGCACTGGCCGCCTCCACCAGATGATAGTGGTATCCGTCGGTCGCCGTGGACAGGAACGTGGATGGCGCATCCTCCAGAGCCTTCAGAAATTCCCGCACATCCTGGCGGCAGCGGATATCCAGATCCGCGGTCATTCGCCCGTAAACCCGATGGCTGATGCTGATGTTCTTGACCCAACCACCGTGATCCACGATCAGATCCAACTCCTCCTCCGTCTGATCCGGGCGATGGCGCACCTTAAATTCCCGGATACTCCCGGCCCCATCCTGCTGCATGACATATCCCCGGTAGGTGGAAATGATATGGGGATGGGATGCCCGGATAACCGCCAGATCCTGCACGATAACCTGACGGCTGACCCCGAACCGGGCCGCCAGATCCCGGGCCGCCACCGGCTCCGCGGCCTCTGACAGGATTTCCAGAATGTTTTCACGCCGCTCCGCTGTGGTCATAACGCCGCCTCCTTATCCGATGTCTCACCCGCATCCAGCGGACGCAGATGCTTCATGGAGAGATCCAAAATCGGAGCTGAGTGGGTCAGCGCGCCGCTGGACACATAGTCCACACCGATGTCCTTCAACCGTCTGATATTTTCCCGTGTCACATTCCCGGAGCACTCCACCTCGGCCCGGCCGGCAATGAACTGTACCGCCTCCTTCATGGCCTCGTCGCTCATATTGTCCAGCATGATGATGTCGGCGCCGGCCTCCACTGCCTCTCTGACCTGATCCAACGTCTCCACTTCCACCTCAATCTTTCGCACAAAAGGCGCATAGGCCCGGGCCATCTTTACCGCCTGAGCCACACCGCCCGCCGCTCCGATATGGTTGTCCTTCAGCAGCACGCCGTCGGAGAGGCCGGTTCTGTGATTGGCGCCTCCCCCCACCCGCACCGCGTACTTTTCAAAAATACGGTTGTTTGGGCTGGTCTTTCTCGTATCCAGCAGCGTGATTCCCGTCCCTTCCAGAAGGGAAGCCATCTCCCTGGTGTAGGTGGCGATACCGCTCATACGCTGGAGATAGTTCAGCGCCACCCGCTCCCCGGAGAGCAGCACGCGGATATCTCCCCGCAGCACAGCCAGCTTCTGCCCCTTGCGTATCTCGTCTCCATCCTTACAGAAAAAGGTTATCTCGGTCTTCTCGTCCAGCAGTGTGAACACCCGGGCGTAGATATCCAGCCCGGCAATCACGCCGTCCTCCTTGGCAATCAGATCCACCGTTCCCGGACACGCCTCAGGCATAACAGCGTTGGTGGAGACATCCTCCCCGGGAATATCCTCCCGCAGGGCCTGCAGAATCAGATCATCGGCATTCAGTTTTCGGCTAATTTCATTCATGGCTCTTTTTCATCCTTTCAATCGCATTCAGAACTTCTTTCCGGTAGGCGGCCAGCAACGGCTCCTGTTCCCGATAGGGGGCAAGATCCGGCGCATTTCCCGCAAACGCGGGAGACTCTCCAAACAGAATATCATCGGCTGCCCGCTGGGCAAAAACCAGAGATTCCAGAAGAGAGTTGCTGGCCAGACGGTTGCGCCCGTGGACGCCGTTACAGCTGATCTCGCCGCAGGCGTAGAGCCCCGGCATGGCGGTACGGCTGCTCAGATCCACCCGGATACCTCCCATAAAATAGTGTTGGGCCGGCACCACAGGGATCGGGCCTCTCAGCACATCGTACCCTTCCTCCTGACAGTGCTGACAGATATTCGGAAAATGGGTCCGCAGCGTCCGCTCCCCCAGGGGCCGCAGATCTTCCCACACAAAATCCGTTCCGTCCTTTTCCATCTGCTCCCGGATCGCCGCGCTCAGAAGATCCCTCGGCTGCAGCTCATCCGTAAACCGCTGTCCGTTTTTGTCGTAGAGCAGCGCTCCCTCGCCCCGGGCGGACTCCGAGATCAGAAAACGCCGGCCCGGCCTGGTGGAATATAGAGTAGTGGGATGAATCTGTATGTAATCCAGATGCTGAACCGCGATATTACGGCGCATGGCGATGGCCAGAGCGTCCCCCGTGATATGTGGAAAATTGGTGGAATTTTTGAACAGTCCCCCGATACCGCCGCAGGCCAGCACCACCGCTCCCGCGCCCACTGTGTAGGGAACGCCGTCTGGCCCGGCAGCCACCACGCCCCCGCAGGCGGTGTCGTCGCTGATGATGTCCAGCATCGTCGTCTCTTCCCGGAGGATCAGATTTTCCCGTTTCATAGCCTCCTCCAGCAATGTCTGGGTAATCTCACGACCGGTCACATCTTCATGATAGAGGATCCTCGGGCGGCAGTGAGCTCCCTCCCGGGTAAAATCCAGACTGCCATCCCCATGACGGGCAAACCGGACGCCCCTCCGCACCAGATCCCGGATAATGCTGTTGGAAGAACGGATCATCAGATCCACCGCATCCCGGTCATTCTCGTAATGTCCTGCCCGCAGCGTGTCTTCCATGTAGGGATGGAAATCTTCCTCTCCCCGCAGCATGCAGATACCGCCTTGGGCCAGGAAAGAATCGCTCTCGTCCGCCTTCCGCTTCGTCAGAATCAGCACCGTCAACCGCTCCGGCAGATTCAGGGCACAGTAGAGGCCCGCCGCCCCGGTACCCACGATTACCACATCAAAAAATTCATCCATCTGTCCGCTTCTCCACAGTTTCCTCGTTTTTTATAGCCTTGCCATTGTAGCACTGCGGTTGTCAGGTGTCAAGACACCTGGATTTGCATTTTATGCAGCACCTCCCCGATATCCCCGTCAATACAGATAGAACGATCTTCAATCTCCCTCGGCGCGCAGGCCTCCCCGTAATTGATGCAGGCATACACAGCCTTCGGGTTGCCATAAGTCATCTGCCAGAAGGGATATTTAATGATACCGGGAGTATTCCCGCCGACCCCCAGCTCCAGATACAGCACATGTTTTCCCATATTTCGCTGAAGGAACTGCTGATACCGGTCGGAAGCCTGATGCCATCCCTCGTCCTCCACAAAGGAACCGTCCACCCGCAGATTCATGGTCATGGGCGCGCCGCAGACCGGGCACCGGGGAACCAGTTCCGAGGGCACCCGCATATCCCGTTGCTGCTTTACCATCTTTCGAACGGTCTCTTCATTGTCGTAAGTCCGGTTGTGGCAGGGCCGGGCGCACTGCCACAGTCCGTAGTCCCCCTGTGCGTAAAAAAGCCGCTTTTTGTCAAAGCCGGCTTTTTGAAAACAGTGATCCACGTTGGTGGTCAACACGAAATATTCCTTTTCCTCCACCAGCCGAAAAAGCTGTTGGTAAGTATCCTTCGGGGCATCCTGATACCGGTTGATCCAGATATAACGGCTCCAGTAAGCCCAGTACTCTTCCTGCGTCTTGAAGGGATAAAAACCCCCGGAATACATATCCCGAAATCCGTATTTCTCTATAAAATCTCCGAAATTTTCCTCAAACCTGCTGCCCGTGTAAGTAAATCCCGCGGAGGTGGAAAGGCCGGATCCGGCGCCGATCACGATGGCATCCGCCGAATCCATCTCCCCTTTCAGCCGCGCGATTTCATCCCAGGAGCCTGCGGTAGATTTCATAGTCCTTGTCCTTGAAAACATTGAAAATGACCTCCATTCTTCCTTCCTCTTCCCTCAGAAATTCCTCTGCGGTCGAGACAGCAATCTCAGCCGCCAGCTCATTGGGGAAGCGGAATTCTCCTGTGGAAATACAGCAGAAAGCAACGTTCTCTAAGTCGTAACGTTTGGCAAGCTCCAGGCAGGAGCGGTAGCAGGAGGCCAGCAGCTGCCGGTCCTCCGCCGTGACAGAGCCGTAAATGATGGGCCCCACCGTGTGGAGCACATAGCGGCAGGGGAGGTTATAGGCCTTTGTGATTTTCGCCCTGCCCGTGGGCTCCTCTCTCCCCTGCTGCCCCATGATCCGGGCACATTCCAGCCGCAGCTGCAGGCCGGCGGCGGTGTGAATCGCATTGTCAATACAGCCATGACAGGGGACGAAACAGCCCAGCATCTGACTGTTGGCCGCGTTTACAATGGCGTCCGCCGCCAGCCGGGTAATATCTCCCTGCCAGAGACGGATCACCTTGCGCATTTCCCGCGTATCCTCAGGTCGAACAATACCCTTGCGCCGGGTTTCCTCCTGTAAGTAAGCGTCCTGCACTTCCAGAAATTCTCTGCTGACAGATCTGGGCGGCCGGACATTGCACAGGGAGCGCAGCAGCCGCTTCTGTTCCTGCTCCTGTGCAGGTATCTCTACACCCGCGTATTCTTTCTGTTCCTTTAAAAGTTCCCGGATCAGCCAGATCCTTCTCTGCTCCTGCGTCATCTTTTCCCTCCCTTGACGGCTTATCCAGCCACTTCTCTCCGCTGATTTCCTTTATCCACATCTTACCGCCGGAAGTCACTTCCGTAAAGTACGCACAAAATTGTGGGATAGTTACCGGGAGGAAACCGGGAATTTCCCGTCCGCAACATTCAAAGATTGTTGTTCTCCCCCGACATCACGCCTCCACCACAATCTGACAGGATCTCATCGTCTCCAGGGCCGCCTCGTGTTTCTCCGGCGTGACGCCCGCGCAGCAGGCGGGATCCAACGAGATCTTCGTCTCCGGAAGAAAGGCCTTCAGAAGCAGCGCGTTGGAGACCACACAGATATCTGTGCATAGTCCCACCAGTTCCACCTCGATCTCCCCACTGCCGGCAATCTCCTTTATCCGCTCCGCCAGTTCCACAGAGCCGAAGGTGGGCTTGTCGAAAATATGCTCCGGCAGAATCATCTCGCCAATTTCCGGCCGAAGCTGCCAGCCTTCCGTATTCCGGATACAATGAGGCACCGGAAGATATTTCCCCTCCTGAGTGTCCATATAATTTTCCCCGTGGGTATCCCGGGTCGCGTACACATCCTCCTGCGGATAACTGTGAATCTTATCCACAACCGCCGGTACAATGGCCTCCGCCTCCTTCGTTCCCAGCGCTCCATCAATAAAATCCTTCTGCATATCGATGACAATCAGAATCTTTCTCGCCATAATGGTGTCTCCTTTCGCTTTTTATTCCCATTCCTCCCGGAAAATCCCGGTTAATTTCGGCACCTGAAACCGCCCGGTAAACAGATCGCATTTGCAGAGGAAGGAATAGAAAATATGCCTCCCCTGACCGTAAAGGGATTCATAATTTCCCTGCCCTTTCGCCAGAATGACGTCCGCATGGTCCAGCACCTCCTTCGCCGGCTCCGGCAGCATGGCATAGACCGTGCCTGCGATGGGTTGACCGTTGGAAACGATCTTTGCCACTTTATCCATCCCCACATACGCGGCGTCCTCTTCTGTGGCGTCGTTTAAGACCTCGCTGCCCCGTACCATGACGCTGACGGTAAGCTGCGGAAATTTCCTGTGAAGCTGCTCCAGAAACAGCTTGTCCAGGACAATCTCGCCGCAGTTATCCGCCAGCAGCAGGAAACGTTTCCCCCTCCGGCACTGGTCCGCAAAGGAATCCATGACTTTCCGGTCCTCATCCCTCAGCTTCGCGTCGTCAAAAAGGGACAGAAAGGTCTCCTCATCCACCTCATTCATAGCGCCGAAATCAATGTAATTGCCGATCCGGGCGCAGGCGAACGCCGTCTCGAAGGGATCCGCGGAGGCCTCAATCTTGCTCCGCACCGCATCCTCCATCCCCAGCACCAGGTCATTATACTTTTTCTTGACCTCCTGATAGGGCTCGCAGGGTCCGAAATATTTCTCGTAGACGCCCCGAAACAGATAGACCAGGTAAGGGGAAGTGTCGTCCTCTCCCCTGTGAGCGATGATGTCCCGTATCTCTTTCAGATATTCTTCATTGTCGCTCAGATGCTTCTGTTTATCGAACAGGCATCTGGCGCAGCTCTCTACAACTCTCATAACAGGTGTACTCCTCTTTCACGTTTTTAAAATATCATTTCTCCTCTTCCGTGTATTTTGCGATAATAAATTTTTTCTTATTGAGTTGGAAAGGCACCGTCAGTGTCGTATGCTCCTCCACAGAGACGACGGTGGCGATACACTCCTCATTTTCCTTTCCCGCCGGAACCAGAACTTTATCCCCTATCTTCAGAGACGTGTCCTCTGTCCGATAGTGATACGGATGGAAATCATCGCCAAAAACCACGCTGCAGTAATGGTAAATTTTTTTATCTTTCTTTGCGGCTTCCAACTCCTGTCTCCGCTCCTCCAGCCGCTGCTGCCTTTCCGCTTCCCATTCCGCAAGACGTTTTTCCCTCTCCCTTTTTCTCCTTACCGCTTCCTCCGCTACATTCTGATCGTTCTCCTCATCCGATCCGGGATCATCTTCGTCAAAGTCTTCCTCCTCATCTTCGTCGTCTTCCCAATCCTCATCTTCATCCCAATCTTCATCGTCTTCGTTGTCCCAAATGCTGTCGTCAAAACCGTCGTCCGTGAAATCTTCCATCCCGTCCTCTGCTTCCCCATATGCCAATTCGTCTTCGTATCCGTCATCCGGCGGCACATCATCAAAAGCCCCCTCGCTGCCAAGCATAGCCCCCAGACTGGCCCGGTCAGAAAGCGCAGTATAACCCATCCCCGCCGCAATTCCTGCCGCTTTATAGGGATCCGGTTTTCCCTTCTTATTTTTGCTCATCTCTACAGCCATGCCAAGAGCTGCCGCTTTTGCCATCTGATCCAGAAATCCCATCCTTTTCCCCTCCTCTCAGACCATTGAAAATCTGATTATTATTATAAATCCCGTTCTATACGACTGCAAGCCCTGTTGCATACTCAGCTGCTCTCATTCTGAACATACACCGGCACTATGATTATCTATGAAAAAGGAAGTTATCCGAATACCTCATAAAGAAATGGTATAAATTCGTGTTTGAAGTGTTCTGACAGATATGCTATATTAACAACAGAAAAGGGAAAGCCAGAAACGCACGGCCTACCTCCAAATAATTACGATAACTGTTTTATATAGCCGTTCACTATTGGTAGTAGTGAGCGGCTACTTTCTTTTACCCTTGGATATCTGATATAACAGACCTGCAAAGGGCTACGATGAATATACCTATCTGGATAAGATCCGAATATGTAACATACATCGGCATCGCCCTCCTTTCTTTCGTCTGGAGGGTTAGCCCCTCCGAGAATAGAGGGTAGGCCGCCCTTATGCGCTCTGACTTCCCATGCAGGCAGTATAATATATCACTACTCTTTGGGCAAATCAATAATTTATAAAATATAATTTTAATAAAGTCTGGGATGATTTACCATGTTATTACCAGTTAATGAGCAAAATTTCACTCTCCCTTCCTCCTATTATTTTTCACGCATCGCTGTAAATACCAATTGGTATTCTGTTTGTCGCACTTTATCATTCATAACTGTAACGTCTAACTTATCCCCTGTTTCCTCCACGATGGATAATGCATAGCAATGCTCCCCGCCATAGACGCAACCGTATCACAATCCCCACCTATCCCAATAGAATTCAATATGGTACTTTCATAATCTTCTCCTTCAAAAAAAGCAATAAGTGCCTGTGGTACTGTGACAGGACATGTTGCTGAGAAATCTTCATCTTTTATTCGGACATTTTCTATATTTTGATTTAAATTATAAAAATATTTGGATGAAATATAATCTTTTATCTCTTTATCAAAATACCAGTCCAAATAGCGAAGGCCATATGCTTTATTTGGGTATCGCGTTGTATAGTCAAAAAGACTTTTTGCCAACAGATATTTTTGCTCGCCTTTCCCAAGTGCAGAAATGTTCCCATATTCCATCATCCATTCAGCAATCGCACAGGTCAGAACAGAATCATCTGTCATGTGATCTTCTTCATGCATTAAAAAAATTTTCTTGTCCTCAATACCGAATTCATAAGTTGAGCCCAGTATATCTCCACAGATTGCTCCTAACATACTATTCCTTTCCCCTTCTACTGTCTTAATAATGCATTATGTACCGTACTCTTACTGATGCCGTAATTCTTCGCCGCCTGCCAAATCGTGGATTTCTAAAGTGTAACTTCCTTTGATTTTCATTTGTATGGCATATCTTCTATACATCTTATATCGTGTCAATACATTCCATTTTGAAGGCAGATATTTCACTGCCTTAAATTTTTTCACTTCATTTTCATGAAAAGAAACATTTCCATTATACTCATGCGCAAATTGTCCTTTCCGTATAATCGTTGTCCAATGGCCAGCTTCTTCCTCAGGCATATTTATTCCCCTCAAATATTCAAACACATCTTCCCTGGTAAAACAATTCGAGTGACTATATAGTTCACTTTTATTTTCGACTTCCGGACAATCCATATCTGCCATTACGGAAGCCAATATCTGCATCATCTGAAATCCTTCTTCCGGTTTAAAATATCGGAATTTTAATTCTTCTTCCGGGGTCATACATCCTGCGTCAGCCATCATATTCCAGGAACATGCGAATCGATCTGTATTTTTCATACATATTCCTTCCTCGATATCGCTATCCAATTTTGAATTTAATTCTGTCACTCTAAAATAAAAAGTTGTCAAATCAAATTGTCTGACTGTTTCATAGGAGATATTATCCTCTTCTAAAAAGCACACTGTCCCATCACATAATCTTCCACAATTTTCAACGTAGTCTATTTTTTTCCTATTTGGGGGTAATACACCTATGCCTATCGGTGTTCTCTTCTCTTGTTTTTCCGTTCTTTTGGCAATCCAGAAAAATTCATATCCTGTTCCATAAAAAAATTTTTCCATCTCTGTTTTGACTGTTTGATAAAAAATTTTTCCTACTTCATACTCCATCAGCGAGATAGCCGTATAAGAACAACATATTCTCTTCTGTGCATACCCCTCATCCATTACATCATAAGGAAGAAGATTGAGCAAATGTAAAACATAAGGACAAGTCTCTGTTTTTATATTTATCGTCAGATCATATTTTCTTGTAAGCATTCCCATGAAAGCCGCCATCCACAATTGCTTAA
>JABLTR010109771.1_pt1 | contig 16360 bp, 19 predicted proteins | sample 7160071 | NCBI WGS metagenome assembly JABLTR01 (sample SAMN14651230, study PRJNA627086) | human gut metagenome | isolation source: feces | host: Homo sapiens
CTTCTTGAACTCGGCGGCCATCCAGTCCATGACGCACTTGTCGAAGTCGTCGCCGCCCAGGCGGTTGTTGCCGGCGGTGGCCAGCACCTCGATGACGCCATCGTCGATGTCCAGGATGGACACGTCGAAGGTGCCGCCGCCCAGGTCATACACCATGACCTTCTGGGCGCTCTCCTTGTCCACGCCATAGGCCAGAGCGGCGGCGGTGGGCTCGTTGATGATCCGCTTCACGTCCAGGCCGGCGATCTTGCCCGCGTCCTTGGTGGCCTGGCGCTGGGAGTCGGTGAAGTAGGCGGGGACGGTGATGACCGCCTCGGTGACGGTCTCACCCAGATAGGCCTCGGCGTCCGCCTTCAGCTTCTGCAGGATCATGGCGCTGATCTCCTGGGGGGTGTACTTCTTGCCGTCGATGGTCACCTTGTAGTCGGAGCCCATCTCACGCTTGATGGAGATGACGGTCCGGTCGGGGTTGGTGATGGCCTGGCGCTTGGCCACCTGGCCCACCAGACGCTCGCCGTCCTTGGAGAAGGCCACCACGGACGGGGTGGTGCGGTTGCCCTCCGCGTTGGGGATGACCACGGGATCGCCGCCCTCCATGACGGCCACACAGCTATTTGTTGTACCTAAGTCGATACCAATAATCTTAGACATAATCTTGTTCCTCCAATATGAATGAAATTTTATGTTACAAAGTTAAAGTGGAATCCATGAGAGAAAATAGAACACAAAGGAGAAGGCGAACAGCAGACCGGCGGAAAAGCACAACCCCATGGTCAGGGGATTCAGGTGCCGCAGCACGCCGTGCTTTCGATTGTGACAGGGGTGCTTCATGTCAGCCTCCTTCGTGGAACGAATCACATCAGTTGGCGACCTTCACCATGGCGAACCGGATGACCTTCTCGCCCAGCATGAAGCCGGCCTGAAAGACCTCGGCCACGGTGTTCTCACCAAAATTCTCGTCCTCCACATGCATGACCGCGTTGTGCAGGGCGGGGTCAAAGGGTTTTCCCAGGGCGTCGATCTCGGTGATGCCCAGCTTCTCCAGCACGGACTTGAGCTGGTTCATGGTCATCTCCACGCCCTTCTTATAGGCCTCGTCGGCGGTCTCCTGCTTCAGGGCCCGCTCCAGGTTGTCGTACACCGGGAGGAAGGCCACGGCCGCGTCGGCCTTTGCCTCACTCCAGATGGACTCCTTCTCCTTGGCGGTGCGCCGGCGGTAGTTGTCGTACTCAGCGGCCAGGCGGAGGAATTTGTCCTCCTGCTGGGCCACCTGGTTTTTCAGGGACTCCAGCTCGGTCAGCAGGGGGTCTGGGGTCTCCGCCTGGCTCTGGCCGGCCTGGGTCTCCTGGGGCGCGGCCTCCTCCGGAACTTCCTCCGGCTGCTGGGGCTCGGTCGGGACCTGCTCCACGGTCTCCTCCGGCTTCTTGTCTTTCTTGCTCATAAATCAGCTTGCTCCTCCTATTCCTTATCCTGTCCGCCGCCGTCCCCGTCGCCGGGGGGAAGCTCGCCCTTGCCGAACATCCGGGTGAGGCTGTCGGCGAAGTAGGACAGGCGGGCCGTTACCTTGGCGTAATCCATTCGGGTGGGCCCGACCACACCGATGACGCCCCGCATATTATCTCCAATGTCATAGCTTGCCATGACCACGCTGGTGTCCTTCAGGGCCTCGTTCACATTCTCCGGCCCGATGAGGATATTCATGTTCTGCCCCTCCTGGAGGGTCACCGGCAGCTTGGAGGACTCGTGCTCCTCCGCCAGATAGTTCATCAGAGGCTTCGCCTTGTCCAGGCTCCTGTACTCCGGGTGCTCCAGCAGATGGGTGATGCCCAGGGTGTGGACGCTCTGGCTGGACTGCTCGCTCAGGACCTCCATGGCGAACTGGACCACCAGGGAGATCAGAGCAAAGGCCCCGGGGGCGGAGCGGGTCTCCATCTTGTCCAGGGTGTCCTCCATCTCCTCCTGGGTCAGCCCCACGAAGGCGTTGTTCAGCACCGTGGACAGCATCTGCAGCTGGGGGTCCGACACCTGGTCTGGCATGCGGATCAGCTTGTTTTTCACCACGCTGCTGTCCGTCATCACCACGGCGATGAAGGCGTTCTCCTCCACCATCAGCAGGTCGTACCGCTTCACTGTCACCCGCTTTTTGGGGGCGGCGGCGGTGAAGACGGGGTAGTCGCTGATCTGGGAGAGAACTTTGCCCGCCCGGTCGATGACCCGGTCCAGCTCCTCCATCTTCACGTTCAGCGCGTCGTTGATGCGCTGAGTCTCCTGCATGGTCAGCCGGTGCTCGCCCATGAGCTCGTTGACGTACAGCCGGTAGCCCAGAGGGGAGGGAATCCGGCCCGCCGAGGTGTGGGGCTGTTCCAGATAGCCCATCTCGGTCAAGTCGGCCATCTCATTTCGGATGGTGGCGGAGGAGATGTCCAGCCCGGCCTGCTCGGCCACGGCTTTGGACCCCACCGGCTCGGCGGTGGCGATATAGATCTCCACGATGGCCCGCAGAATCCTCTTTTTCCGGTTGGTCAGCTCCATGCCCTCACCTCCTGATTGATTTGAATGTTTTAGCACTCATTATCTCCGAGTGCTAAATATAATGTACCACCCGCCCCATGGAATGTCAATAGGCACTTTATGAATTTATTTTAAACAAATAAATCGGACCTGCTGCGGCGTTCCTTTCGCACAGTTTTAACTATATTGCTAATTTTTCTCCGACAGTTATCATCGGATTCTCACCTGCTCCGGAACCGGCGCCGGGCCAGCCCTGGAGCTTTTCCCCGCTTCTCTATAAAAATTATCCTGCTCCCCCTTGACAAGCCGGTGATCCTGTCTATAATATGAAGTGTACTTCACATGAAGCTAACTTCATATTCAATGGAACAAGAGAGGTGGGATGCGGCTTGAAGACCCGGGTGAAGGAGCTTCGGACGGCGGCCGGCATGACCCAGCAGCAGCTGGCTGATCTGGTCCACGTCTCCTCCCGCACCATCATTTCACTGGAAAAGGAGCAGTACAGCCCCTCCCTCATGCTGGCCTACCGCCTGGCGCTGGTGTTTGGGGTAGCGGTGGAGGACCTGTGCTGCCTGGAGGAAAACCTGAAACTGGAGGATCAGAAGTATGAAGATCTATCATAAGAAAAACTTTGCCACAGGGCTGTTCTTCACCTTACTGGGCGCGGCTTTTATTGTGCTCTTTCTGGTGAGGGGGAACATTGAGCCCAAGTCGGTGGTGTTTTGTGTGCTCAGTCTGCTTCTCGGCCCCGGGCTGCTGCTGCGCAGCTTTGACAAGCGCCTCTCCTTCCAGGACAGAGTGGATGAGCTGGACGAGCGGAACATTCTGGTGAAGCTGCGCACCAAGAGCACCGCCTTCTCCATCGTCCAGTACACGCTGCTGGGGGCATGCGCTCTGTGCGCCGTGGGAGCTATCGCCTACCAGCGCAACCCGGAGGGACAGCTGGTGCTGGGCGGCATGCTGATCGTGTCCGGGGTGGTCTGGTTCATCTCCCTGCTGTCGGAGCTGTTTTGCGGACTGCACTATGAGAAAAAGCTGTAACCCCATCCATATCCAAAAAATATAAATTGAGTGAGGTGTCTCCTATGTCTCGAACAAGACGAACCGAACAGCGCACCCTTCAAGATCTGGGGCTCATCCGGGACGAGCGGGACCGGGAGCTGGAACGGGCCGCCCGTGGCCGGTCCTGCTCTGTCCTGGTCACCGTCTCCCTGCTGATGGCGGCGGCCTGTCTGCTCCAGGGGGACTCCGCCTGGGCCCCTCTGCTGGCCCTCACCCCTCTGAGCTGGGCCGTCCAGCACTTCTCCCGGTTCGCGGCGAACGGCAAGCGCCTGTACCTGGTCCTGGCCCTGCCGTCCGGGGCGGCCGCCCTGGCACTGCTGGGCTGGTATCTGATCCAGGGACAGGAGGGCGGCCTGTTCTCCATCGGCCGGCTGATCGGCTTCGCCGTGCTGTCCTGCCTGCTCATCTCCCTGGCGGGGCTGGTATTTCTGGCGCTGTTCCTGGCATTCCTATTTGTAAAAGGAAGGTGGAGCCGCATGAACGAGGACAAGTGGGAGCGCTACTTCCAGTCCATCTCCACCCTGGGCCTGCTGGTGCGGCTGGGCGGACTGCTGTCCCTGGCCATGGTGCTGGTGTCCATCCTCAGCGTCCCCCTGTTTCAGCTTCTGGGCTTTCCCGCCCCGGAGCGTCTGGCCCTGGTGTTGCTGGCCGCGGGCCTGACCTATACCCTTGGTAAGCTCAACCGGGATCGGGAGAAGCTGCTGCGGAAACTTCTGAAGCTGAAACCGGCGGCGTGACCGCTTACCTCCTCTAAAATACATGCCGCCCATCCTCTGCTGAAACAGAGGATGGGCGGCTACGCGCTACAGCCCCGGCCTCAGCCGCTCCGCCGCAATTTGGATTTGTTCTCGGGTGGGCGTCCAGTAGAATTTGATTTCCACGATGCGCTTCTCCCAGCAGACCAGATAGGTATCGTCCAGAACCCCATCCCTCCAGGAAACCTGATAGACCTCCTCCGCCTCCCAGGGGGCGGGGTCCACCGGTATCAGGTACTTCTCCAGAACTTCGTCCTGGTTGTCGCGGATGAACCCATCCTTAACAAAATCGCAGAGGAACGGGACCTTCACGTCGGTGATCTCATAGCGGAGCTCATATCCCTGGATCTCCTCGGTAAACAGCAGGTCCTGCCGGTAGTCCCCATAGGCCAGGAGGGGGCTCTCCTGGAGCCGGGCCTCCTTGGACCAGCGGGCGTCCACCTGGACCAGGTCCTCCACCTCCAGAGGGAGGGGGTCGTCGTAGATGTCCATGGTCAGCCCGTCCCAATCATACTGTCCCACCGGCTGGCTCTCCTCCCCCGGGATGATCCGCCAACCCTGGATGGCCGCCCCTACCGCCACTGCGCCGGTTCCAACGATGGCCAGAACAAAAACGACAGCGCTGGTCACCGCCAGGTTGACTCTGCGGGAGACGCCCCGGCCCTTCAGCGCCCCCAGCATCCAGTTGGCCAAGAGGATGGGGATTACTGTGACCACAACTACGAAAAACAGGAACAGAAGCCCATCGCTGCTGGCTGAGAAGGAGAACAGCAGAAATACGGTGGCCAGGCCCACTGCCGCCCAAGAGAGCCAGGGGTGGGCCCGGACCGGCAGAAAGACGCCGTGTTCCGCCGCCTCCTTGGCCCGCCGCCCCCAGCGGAAGTAGATAACCAGCTCATAGATTGTCATCAGCAGGAGCATCAGCCAGAGGGGGATGGTAAAGAGCCGGCTGGTGTCGGAGAGGTAGTCCGCCGGGTCCCGCCGCAGCTGGGACAGCTGCAGGTACAGGAACCAGAAGATCAAAAGAACCATGAGCAGCTGGCTCACCAGCACCTTCTTCCGCATGGTCCGGTGGATGTTGTCCACCTGGGGTACCGGGTCGGTGTCGATGGGGACGGCGTCCTCCCGGTCAGTGCAGAAGATCTGCATGACATCCCACCGCAGCACCAGCCGCCACCCGTCCTGGGCGCACAGCTCCTCCTTCTCCAGCTGCTTCTCGCTGGGTTTGGGGTCAAACTCCGAGGCCTCGGGAAAATAGGTCACGGCAAATCGGAGCTTCTGCGGCGGGATTTTCGTATAGGTCCAGAACAGATTGCCCGCCTTTTGAAGCATCCAGCCCCGGGCAGCCATCTGTTCCAGCTTCCGCTGGATGGCTTCTGGGTCGTAAAAGGAAACATTGACCAAAGTCCGCTTCACGGTACTCATAGAGGCTCCTCCTTTCCAAGCAGGTGCTCATAGTCGGCGGCCTGGGACCGGATGCGCCGGTACTCCCGGTCCAGCATCTGCCGCCCCTTCTCTGTGATGATGTAGCTGCGCCGGCGGCCCTCCGCACGGACCTCCTGGATCATCCCCTCGGCGGCAAACTGCTCCAGCAGGTCGTAGAGGGTCCCCGAGCCGATGCTCACCCTGTCCGCCGTCAGGGTGCGGACCATCTCCAGAATCTCCACCCCCCGGCGCTCCTGGTGCAGGCAGAGCAGAATGTAAAACATCTGCTCGGTGAGGGTCTTGAACCGCTCTCTTGGCATCTCCACGCCTCCATTTCTCGATCATCGAGTTTCTGTAATTTTATTTTAGCTCGAATATCGAGAAAGTCAAGAACATCTTTTCTCTGCCCCTTTTGTGCGCCCGGGGCCGCTCTCATAATTTGAGATTTCTCTTTCTTTTGATTGAAAGAAGTGCTATGATAAAGATGTAAAAAAGTCTGTTCCCCTGGAACAGAAGGAGGAACGCACATGTTCAACACCATCGGATTCATCGGCACCGGCACCATGGGGGCCGCCGTGGCCCGGGCCGTAGTCAAGGGGGCCCCAGGGGCCTCCATTCTGCTCTCCAACCGCACCCCAGCCAAGGCGGAGGCCCTGGCCAAGGACCTGGGGTGCCAGGCCTCCGACAACGAGACGGTGGCCCGCACCTGTTCGCTGATTTTCCTGGGGGTGAAACCCCAGATGATGGCCGGCATGCTGGAGTCCATCGCCCCCATCCTGGCCGCCCGGAGCGACCGCTTCGTGCTGGCCTCCATGGCCGCCGGGCTGGACGCCCAGCGCATCCAGGCTATGGCCGGGGGGAAGTACCCGGTGATCTGCTTCATGCCCAACACCCCGGTGGCGGTGGGGGCGGGCGTGGTCCAGTATTACGGGCTGGACGCCACGGAGGAGGAGCTGGATGGCTTCCAGGCCCTGCTCGCCCCCGCGGGCCTGGTAGACCGGATCGAACCGGGCCAGCTCAACGCCGCCAGCGCCGTGTCCGGCTGCGGCCCCGCCTTCTGCTCCCTGTTCATTGAGGCTCTGGCCGACGGCGGGGTGGCCTGCGGCCTGCCCCGGGCCAAAGCCCTGGCCTATGCGGCCCAGATGGTGGAGGGCACCGCCAAACTGATGCTGGAGCAGCATGCCCACCCCGGAGCCCTGAAAGACGGGGTCTGCTCCCCCGGCGGCACCACTATCCAGGGGGTGCGCGCTCTGGAGGCAAAGGGTTTCCGCTCCGCCGCCATGGAGGCGGTCATTGCCGCCTACGATAAGACCATCTCCATGGGAAACTGACTTCCGTCCCTGCATAAACTGCCTGAAAGGGGTTTTTCTGATATGAGAATCGTGGTAAAAGTCGGCACCTCCACCCTGGCCCACTCCACCGGGCGCATGAACATCCGCCATGTGGAGGACCTGGTGAAGGTCCTCAGCGACCTGAAAAACGCGGGACATGAGATGATCCTGGTGTCCTCCGGCGCCATCGGCATGGGGGTGGGCAAGCTGAACCTGCCCGGCAAGCCCAGCGACATGCCCACCAAGCAGGCCGCCGCCGCCGTGGGCCAGTGCGAGCTCATGTACACCTACGACCGGCTGTTTTTACAGTATAACCACACGGTGGCCCAGATCCTCCTCACCGGAGAGGACGTGGAGCACTCCGAGCGCCGGGAGAACTTCGAGAACACCATGGAGCGCCTGCTGGAGCTGGGCTCCCTGCCCATCATCAACGAGAACGATACCGTGGCCACCGCTGAGATCAAGGTAGGCGACAACGACACCCTGGGGGCCATTGTGGCCCGGTGCGTCAAGGCCGATCTGCTGGTCCTGCTCAGCGACATCGAGGGTCTGTATACCGCCGACCCCCGGAAGGACCCCAGCGCCAAGCTGATCCCCGTGGTAGAGGAGGTCACCCCCGAGATCGAGGCCCTGGCCGGCGGCGTGGGCTCCGGCCTGGCCACCGGAGGGATGGCCACCAAGCTCCGGGCCGCCAAGATGGTGGCCGAAGTGGGCTGCGACATGATTATCACCAACGGGGAACACCCCGAGGTCCTCTACGACATCGCCGAGGGGAAGGCTGTGGGGACACGGTTTATCGGGAAGAAGTAATCAGATTTCCTTTGGGGCGTTTCGCCGCTGCGGCGGCGGGCAGGGTTCCGCCATCTCCGCGCTAAGAGCCGCCCTTCGGGCGGTTGCGCTCCGAAACGCGCCTGCGGGCGCAGTGCGGGGCGGGTTTCTTTGCCAACGATGGGAAAGAAACCAAAGGATCGCCGGGGACGCGGCCGATGGACTACGGCTCCGCTCCGCTTCGCCTAGGTCCATAGGACCGCTTTCCCCGGACCCCGTTTACGGGGGTTAACCCTTGGGCCGGGCAAGAAATTTCCGGCGCGCAAAATCTGAGTGGCTGGTCTAAATTCCCGCCGGGCCACTGGGCCCTGGGTTTGCAAAAATTGCCGCTGGTGCGATTCCATTTGTGCGCCTGGCTTTGCCGAGCCAACGCTGCTGGTACAAATCTTGGCGGGAGGCCCAAGGGCCTCCCCTACACAGACCTGGAAGGGCCTTCTTATACCCCCGTAGGGGAGGGGCTTGCCCCTCCCGCGGTCCTTTGGCACGGTCCGTTATTTCCTGTAGGGGCGGCACACCCGGGCCGCCCGGAGTCTCTCCGCCCGGGTTTCAATCTGCCGTCTGAATGGAGGATTCTTATGACTGCTGATCGGGAAAGACGCTGTACCTGCGGGGGCGTGATGAAGTTTTCCGGCCGTCAGGCGCTGCACATGAACGGAAGTCCGTTCTTTCTGGAGTCCTCCACTGAGTTTACCCAGGTGGACGTATACGTCTGCCCCGACTGCCGGAAGGTGGAGTTTTACCTCCCCGAACTTCCGGCGGAGGAGTCGCTGGAGGAAAACGCCATGCGCCTGTACGCCACGGCATCGGAGAAGGAGTTGCGGGCCATTCTCGCGGACCCGGACTATCCGCCGGATGTGCACCGTGGGGTCCGGAGGCTTTTGGAGCAGCGGACCGGGCACAAGGCGTGAACCTGTGATTTTCCCACGGCTGCTCCTCTCTGTAGGGCCACGATTTGTCGTGGCCGCCGGGCGTCGACTGCCCCCTCATCCGCCTCACTCCGTTCGGCACCTTCCCCCCAGGGGGAAGGTCGAGGGAGACGTATATCCCGCAGGGGCCGGCGTCCTCGACGGCCCCTACGTTTACGAAACATTTTAAACGATCAATCAAAAGAAGGTGACCACCTATGACTACGCAAGAACTGCTCCAGAAAGCCAAGGGTGCCAAGACAGCCATGGCTCTGGCCAGCACTGAGACAAGGAACAAGGCTCTGTCCGCCATGGCGGACGCCCTGGAGCGGCACCAGGCGGAGATCCTGGCCGCCAACCAGCTGGACCTGGACGCCGCCCGTGGGACCATCTCCTCCGTCATGCTGGACCGGCTGGCCCTGAACCCGGACCGGATCGCCGGCATGGCCAAGGGCATCCGGGAGGTGGTGGAGCTCCCCGACCCGGCGGGTGCCGTCCTCAACCGGGTGGAGCGCCCCAGCGGCATCGTGGTGGAGAAGACCGCCGTCCCCATGGGGGTCATCGCCATCATCTATGAGAGCCGCCCCAACGTCACCAGCGACGCCGCCGCCCTGGCCCTGAAGGCGGGCTCTGCCTGCGTGCTCCGGGGGGGCAAGGAGGCCCACCGCTCCGCCGCCGCCATTGTGGCCGCCCTGAAGGAGGGCCTGTCTGCCGCCGGCCTGCCCGAGGACGCCCTTCAGCTGGTGGAGGACACCACCCGCGCCTCCTCCAATGAGCTGATGACCGCCACCGGATATGTGGACCTGCTCATCCCCCGCGGGGGTGCCGGTCTCATCCGGGCCTGCGTGGACAACGCCACCGTCCCTGTGATCGAAACGGGCACCGGCATCTGCCACATCTATGTGGACCGCCGCGCCGACCAGGAGATGGCCCTGAACATTGTGGAAAATGCCAAGTGCTCCCGGCCCTCGGTGTGCAACGCCGCCGAGGTGTGCCTGGTGGACCAGGCTGTCGCAGGTGAATTCCTCCCCAAGCTGCGGGAGCGCCTGGTGGACCATCGGAGCGCCCAGGGGGCCATCCCCGTGGAGCTGCGCCTGGATCAGGCTGCCGCCCAGATCATCTCCGGCACCCACGCCGGTCCCGAGGACTTTGACACCGAGTTTTTGGACTATGTGCTGGCCGTCAAGGTAGTGGACGGAGTGGACGCGGCTGTCGCCCATATCGCCGCCCACTCCACCGGCCACTCAGACGCCATTGTCACCGCCGACGAGGAGGCCGCAAAGCGGTTCCTGGCCCAGGTGGACTCCGCCGCGGTCTATTGGAACGCCTCTACCCGCTTCACCGACGGGGGCGAGTTCGGACTGGGCTGCGAGATGGGCATCTCCACCCAGAAGCTCCACGCCCGGGGCCCCATGGGCCTTGCGGAGCTGTGCACCTACAAGTACGTGGTGCGGGGGACCGGACAGGTCCGCTGACTTTCCCGGCTCCTCTCGACGGTTTCCAAGGTTTTCCGGCTGACAGGCTGTGCGTTCCGGCGTACAATGGAGCCAGACTCCCCATTTTTTGATACCAGTTCCCCGGGACCCGCGCCTCCGGAGCTGTGTATAGTCCCATTCACCCCTGCCGTTTTCAGAAAGGACTGATTCCATTGAACCACCATCTCAACGAGTTCTGCCGCACCACCCGAGAGCTTCTGGCCTCGGAGCAGGTACGAAGCATGGGCCGCTGGAACCATCATGGACGCATTACCACTTTGGATCACTCCCTGTTTGTGGCCTACTGGTCCTACCGTGCCGCCCGGAAATTCGGGTGGGACGAGGCCGCCGCCGCCCGGGGCGGACTGCTCCATGATCTGTATTTATACGACTCCAAGGACAAGTCCGCCCACCCCGGCCTTCAGTGCTTCGACCACCCCCGCGCCGCGGCCCGCAACGCGGCGGAGCTCACCGCGCTCTCCGACAAGGAGCGCAACATCATCCTGTCCCACATGTGGCCGCTGGGCGGCCAGCTGCCCCGCTCCCGGGAGGCCTGGCTGGTGGACCTGGTGGACACCTTCTGCGCCGCCCTGGAGCTGGCGCGCATCTATCACCCCGGCCGTCTGCGGGAGCAGATGGGCGTGGAGCCCCTTCTGGAGAAGGGCGAGCCCATGCCTGCCCCCTGCTGACGGACATTTGACCGCCGTCCCAGCACAGCTGGGGCGGCGGTCTCCTGTGCTGTGAGCAATTTTGCACAAAAATGAAAAAATCGCTTAAATTTAAAAAATTTTTTCTTGTCCACTCAAAATTTCCCTGCTAATATGCTATAATGTCTTTACTAGCGCAGTTCCCGCGCCGCCCGGACCCGCTGGCCCGGCTGTTTTGATGATATCAGGAGGTAATCCGTTCATGGAGGATTTTTCTGCCAAGCGCCAGGCCCTGCTGGACTCCGGCGTAAAGATGATGGACCCGGATACGGTCTATGTGGAAGAGAGCGTCACCGTGGGACCTGGGACCCTGCTGCTCCCGGGGACCATCCTGCGGGGCAGAACGGTGGTGGGCGCCAACTGTGAGATCGGCCCCAACACCATGCTGGTGGACTGCACCGTGGGAGACGGAGTGACCATCAACTCCTCCCAGTGCAACGAGAGCACCATCGACTCCGGCGCCCACGTGGGGCCCTTCGCCTACATCCGCCCCAACTGCCATGTGGGCGCGGACGTGAAGGTGGGCGACTTTGTGGAGCTGAAAAACTCCACCATCGGTGAGGGGACCAAGATCTCCCACCTGACCTATGTGGGCGACGCCGACGTGGGACGGAAGGTCAACTTTGGCTGCGGCACGGTGCTGGTCAACTACGACGGCAACCGGAAGTACCGCTCCACCATTGGGGACCACTGCTTTATCGGCTGCAACACCAATCTGGTCTCCCCCGTCCACATCGGGGATGGCGCCTACACCGCCGCCGGTTCCACCATTACCCAGGACGTAGAGCCGGACGCCTTGGCCATTGCCCGGGCCCGGCAGGTGGCAAAGCCCGGCTGGGCCGCCGCCCATCGGGCCAAGAAGGACGCCAAGTAGCCCCCGCGCTTTTGTGGTTCCATATTCGGTCTGATAAATACCCCCCGCACTGCAGAGAAAGGAAAAAGAGGGCGCCCGGCCCCCGGGCGCGCTCGCAATTACGGAAGGAAGTTGAGTATGATCACACACGGGAAAAGCATCAAAATTTTTACCGGCAATTCCAACCCGGAGCTGGCCAAGGCTATCTGCCAGGAGTTGGGCGTCCCTCTGGGCAACGCGGAGGTAGGCTCCTTCGCCGACGGCGAGAACTACGCCTCCATCTATGAGACCGTCCGCGGCTCGGACGTGTTTGTGGTTCAGTCCACCTGCCCCTTTGAGAAGGACGGAGTGTCCCACACCGTCAACGACGCCCTCATGGAGCTGCTCATCATGATCGACGCCCTGAAGCGCGCCTCCGCCGGGCGGATCACCGCGGTGATCCCCTATTTCGGCTACGCCCGCCAGGACCGGAAGACCAAGCCCCGCGACCCCATTTCCGCCAAGCTGGTGGCCAACCTGATCACCCGCGCCGGCGCCGACCGGGTGCTGACCATGGACCTGCACGCCAACCAGATTCAGGGCTTCTTCGACATCCCGGTGGACAACCTGCTGGGCTCTCCCCTGTTCGTCAACGAGTTCTTCCGCAAGTATGCGGCCATCCAGGACGAGACCATGGTGGTCTCCCCCGACGTGGGCTCCGTGGCCCGGGCCCGCGCCTTCGCCCAGAAGCTGGCTATGCCGCTGGCCATCGTAGACAAGCGCCGTCAGAAGGCCAACTCCTCCGAGGTCATGAACATCATCGGCGATGTGCGGGACAAGCACGTCATCCTTCTGGACGACATGGTGGACACCGGCGGCTCCCTGTGTCACGCCGCCAAGGCCCTGGTGGACATCGGCAAGGCCAAGAGCGTCACCGCCTGCGCCACCCACGGCCTGCTCTCCGGTCCCGCTGTTCAGCGCATCTCTGACAGCGTGCTGGACGAGGTGGTCTTCCTGGACACCATTCCCCCCAAGCCCGGCGTGAAGTGCGACAAGATCCGCTACATCTCTGTGGCCCACCTGTTCGCTGAGGCCATCAGCCACATCTACGAGGAGACCTCCGTTTCCCGGCTGTTCTCTTAAATAAGCATTTATTTTGGGGGCGGGCGTTCGGCCCGCCCCTGATTTTTGTCTGAATAGGGAGGACGACGATGTTCTTTCAAAAAAACTCCGGCGGGGCCTCCTGGCTCATTGTGGGCCTGGGCAACCCCGGGGAGAAGTACGAAAATACCCGCCACAACGTGGGCTTCCAGGTGGTGGACGAGCTGGCCGAGCGGCAGAACGCCCCGGTTCAGAAGCTGAAGTTCAAGGCCCTCACCAACCTCCTCACCATCTCCGGGGAGAAGGTGCTGGTGATGAAGCCGGTCACTTATATGAACCTGTCCGGGGAGGCGGTGCGCCCGGCGGCGGATTTTTATAAAATTCCCCCGGAGCGCATTCTGGTGATCTCCGACGACACCGCCCTGGACCCGGGCAAGCTCCGCATCCGCACCAAAGGCTCCGCCGGGGGGCACAACGGTCTGAAAAACATCATCCAGCACCTGGGCACCGACCAGTTTCCCCGGGTCCGGGTGGGCGTGGGCCAGAAGCCTCACCCCGACTACGACCTGGCCGACTGGGTGCTGGGCAAGTTCCAGGGGGAGGACAAAAAGGTCATGGACGAGGCGGTGAAGCGGGCCGCCGACGCCGTGGAGTGCATCCTGAAAGAGGGCGCCGACCGGGCCATGAACCGCTTCAACTGACCTACTTTTCTTGAAAAGAAAAGTAGGCAAAAGAATTTTGTGCGAAACTTCGTTTCGCCTCTCCCCTCTCAGCCTTCCCCCTAGGGGGAAGGTGGCACGGCGCAGCCGTGACGGATGAGGGGACAAAATTCGGATTGAACTCATCGTGCACAGGGGAATTTCGCCGCCTGCGGGCGGCGAGTGACTTTGCCCATGGCGGCTCGTCGTCGCAAAGTCCGCTTGTCTCCGTTTCCGCCTGGCGGCGAAAACTGCGCCCGCTCCCTTGCTCCTCCTCTTCCCGGCGAACCCGCTTCGCTGGGCTTCGCCGGGAGGGACGGGAGATTAGCCAAAACGCCGCCGGGGACGGCTCCAGATGAGCACTCCGTGCTCATAGTCGCCTACCCTACCCCCTCTGGCCCTTCGGGCCATCTCCCCCTGACAGGGGGAGTCGGCCCCGGACCCCCATTACGAGGGACGCGCTCCTGTTCGTTGTTGCATCATTTCCGGCGCGCAAAAACTGAGTGGCTGGTCTAAATTCCTGCCGCCCCACTGGGGGCTGGGGTTGCAAAAATTGCCGCTGCTGCGGTTCCGCATCTGCGCCTGGCTCTGCCGAACCAACGGTACTTGGTCCGTTAACGACGGGAGGCCCAAAGGGCCTCCCCTACCCAACCCTGGAAGAATTTCTTGAAAACCGTAGGGGAGGGGCTTGCCCCTCCCGCGGGCCGGTCTCGGACCGGCCCCTACGCGAAGAACGCACCCGCCTCTTTATTCGTCGTAGGGGCGGCACACTGGGCCGCCCGCCGCTCCACCACAAAAACAACAACGCCGGACAAGAGCTTCCCGCTCCTGTCCGGCGCTGTCTGTTTGAGGGGAAATGCCCTCAGCTCTCCGAAGGTTCCTCCTGGCTGTCCAAGTACGCCTCCATCACTTTTATGATCAAATTGGAGACACTGCGGCGCTCCTTCTCCGCCTGGCGCTCTAACCGTGCCTTAAATTCATTGGTAATACGTACACTGATCTGTGTGTCAGTCTTTGCCATGCGAATGCCTCCCCTCTCCTCTGGGATACGGTCTGGAAATGTCCGTAAGATCCAGCAGATAGTCCACACTAGTCTGGAAAATCTCGGCCAGCGCGGTCAAGACATGGGTTGGAATATCGTTTTCTCCGGTCTCATACTTGGAGTACCCCGTCTGGGACATCCCCAGGCGCTTGGCCATCTTTTCTTGAGACAACCCCAACTCTTTCCGCAGTTCTCGGATTCTGGAATACATTTCTATCACCCGTATTTGATTATGGCATAATCTAAAATAGGGTATTGAATTTTAACCTGTTTTAGGTTAAAATAATTTTGAGGTGATTCTTATGATTTTCGACGGTCCTAAAAAGCGGGTCAATATTTTGCTCCCAATGGATCTCTATACCCAGCTAAAAGCATTGAGCGAAGAAAGAGTTTATACTCTGCCAGGCTATATCCGGCATATTTTAGCGGAACATGTTATGCAAAACAAACAGAACTCTCCTTAATACACACAACAGGGGCAGGTCTTAGACCTGCCCCTTCATCCGCCCCTCCCATACATATTTCGTGCCGCCAGAACGGCGCGCCGAGTCGTCGCGCCCTACGGTGAATTTTGTACTAGGTCCGTTGGCTCGGCAAAGCCAGGCGCAGATGTGGAACCGCACCAGCAGAAATTTTTGCAAAACCAGGGCCCAGTGGCCCGGCGGGAGTTTAGAGTGCCACTCAGATTTTGCGCGCCGGAAATTTTGCTTCCTCTCACAGGTATGCGTCCCCCGTAATGGGGTTCTAGGGGGAGGGCGAATATGAGCGCGGAGCGCTCATCCTGAGCCATCCCCCTAGCGGTTCTTTGGTGACTTTCTGGGCGTCCAGAAAGTCACTCGCCGCCCGCAGGCGGCGAAATTCCCCTGCGTACAACAAACCTATTCCTAAACCTGTCCCCTCATCCGTCTGGCCTGACGGCCAGCCACCTTCCCCCCAGGGGGAAGGCTTTGAAGAGGTCCAGCCCTTCGGGCTTCTCTCCCTCCAGGGGGAAGGCTTAAGAATAGGAAGGCGGCGAAATCCCCCGTAATAAAAAAATTCTACTTTCCTTCCCTCTGCTTCAAATACACCATCAGCACCGCCACGTCCGCCGGGGACACCCCGGACACCCGGCTGGCCTGTCCCAGATTTTTGGGCCGGATGCGGCTCAGCTTCTGCCGGGCCTCCAGCCGGAGCCCCTCAATGGCGGTGTAGTCGATGGCGTCAGGCAGGCGGCGGTCCTCCAGTTTTTTCATCTCCTCCACCTGGCGCAGCTGACGGTTGATGTAGCCCTGATATTTGATGGAGATCTCCACCGCCTCCCGCACCGGCTTGGGCAGCTCGGGCCGGTCCGGGTCGAAGGGGGCCAGGGCCTCGTAGGAGATGGGGGGCCGCCGGAGCAGATCGGCCAGCCGCGCCCCGTTGGCCACCGATGTCTCCCCATAGCGGGCCAAAAAGGCGTCCAATTCCGGGCTGGGGGCCGCGCCGGTATGCTCCAGCCGTCTGCACTCCCGCTCCACGGCGGCGTATTTCGCCCGGACGGCCTCCAGCTGTTCCGGTGGCACCAGCCCCAGGCGGCAGCCGATCTCGGTGAGCCGCTGGTCGGCGTTGTCCTGCCGGTGGAGGAGGCGGTACTCGGTGCGGGAGGTCATCATCCGGTAGGGCTCGTTGGTGCCCTTGGTGACCAGGTCGTCGATGAGCACCCCGATGTA
>JABLTR010010189.1_pt1 | contig 16318 bp, 18 predicted proteins | sample 7160071 | NCBI WGS metagenome assembly JABLTR01 (sample SAMN14651230, study PRJNA627086) | human gut metagenome | isolation source: feces | host: Homo sapiens
GTTTAGCTGTACAATTTTCTCGGACATAGTTTGCTGTCTCCTTTCAGAATGGTGTGTGGTAACTTCATTCTACCAGAGCCTGCAAGCTATGTCTTTCTTTATGCTCTTTTCAATTTGCGCAAGTTATTGTACCTTATCTTATCATGGAATCATAGCAGGTAATCCTGCCGACAACAGAATATTCCGAAGCGCACCATAAAACGTAATGAAGGAGCGCTGCGGCCGAGAATGGCCGCAGCGCTCCTTTTGGTGCTCTTTAGGGGAAATGGGGGGATCATAATCCCAAATAACTGAATAACCAGCAACGCGGACAACACCGCAGGTTGGGAAACGCGCACGGCGCGCGCGACGACCCGGAAGCAAGCTTCCGGCGAGCGAGATACGCACCGTGGGCAGCTTTGGCAGGCTGCATCATGCCGCCCAACCTGGTTGGACACACAATGTCCGGCCATAGTTGGGGTCCCCACGAAGTAGCCTACTTCGTGGGGAAAGACTAACTATTAAAAGTCAAGTCTGAAATGTGAGGAGTGGTAAAAATTTTAGACGGATCAAAAAGGGCATAGCAAAGCAGGCATCTTGTTGGACGCCTAACTGAGCATAAGCTCTGCATTGACCGCTTTCATGGCGCGGCTGCGGGCATTATCGATGATATGGATGACCTCGTCAAACTGTCCCGGATGATGGGTTAATTCACTGCTCATGTCTTCGCCTCCCCCAGCATTTTCAGCATTGCTTCTTTCAGCTTTTCGTTCATCGGTGATTCCGGATCGAAGCACATCTCAACGAACTTTCTCAGTTCAGGATTGTTCGCGTCAACCGGAGGTTTCGCTTCATATAGCTTGCCATGCGGATCATCGCAGCGGGCAAAAATATAGTCCATCGAAACGTCAAAATAGTCCGCATACTTGCGCAGAAGCTCAACCGTCGGCGTTGCCTGACCGTTTTCATAGCGGTTGATGCTGGACTGCGTAGAACCGATCACATCGGCAAATTTTGATTGGGATAAACCAATGCCTTCCCGCAATGCGCGAAGACGCATACCCAGTTGTTTCATGCCATTCAACCTCCAATTCGGGTTAAATATAGTATGATCAAAATCCGAGCAGATATCAACCCGGATTTTGAAGATAGAGTATAAATTTATTTTGAGTAACGCAACCCGAAAGTACATTTCTTGAAAGATCAGTTTATAGTTATCACTGGTCTTCGACTACAATATCGCTATCATCCATTAGCGATAGTTGTACCGCGCCATCGCCCAGCCGATCTTTCTTTCCGTTGTATTTAATCAAGTAGTAAGGCAATATTTCTTGGAATTGTTCAGGGCAAGGCGTTTGCTTTAACTCCGCGACCGTGTGTGAGGTAAACTCCATAAGTTCCTTCTTCTGCTCGTCACTCATTGCTTGATACTGTTTCTTCCATGCTGCTGTGGTTCCATTTTCCTCGAAGTGGTGACGAAACATGATCAATTCACGAGGCATTGCCAGCAACTCGAAATACTCTTCGAGCGTATTCCCGAATGCCTTATAAAAAAAGTCGGATCCAGCAGCAACCACACCTTTAGTCACCTGGAGAATCGCGGAAATTGCTCTGATAGATTTCTTCGTCCAATTGACGCCAATGTAAGACCGATCTGTTCGGTTAATTGGCGAATACTTCATCGGGAATGAGAAAATCTGAATACCAAGTTCTCTGTTCAGCTCAATGTTAATCTTCAACCGCTCATAGAGATCCTCAGGCTTATCCTTGTAATTAAAAAGAATATAGTTGGAAATCTCTTTAATTCCATGCCTGTGCGCAGTCCGGACGGCAGCGCAGTAAGTATCTTTCAGCTTTATATCATCAAACGCAATTCGCAGGGGCTTAATGGCAAGACGAGCAAGCTGAGTCATATTATCATGCAAGGGTAAGAATGGTGCGGTCACTTGGCACGAACAGGATACCATGGAAAAATTGATGGCCCTCCTTCAGATAGAGTGCTTCTCGCTGGAAACCATGGGTATCCTCCGTATGACAGAGAATAAGATGGCGTACACCAAGGCGTTGGGCGTTTAGGCAGGTTTCTTTGACGGTGCTGTGGAAGGAGAGATCTGGACGGTGAATGTCTCGTTCGGATTCCAGACAAAGTGCTTCGCCAATCAGCCAATCTGCGCCGCGAACATAGCTCTGTGCACAGGGGCGAACTGGATCGTCACCAAGGTAGAGCAGCGTTTGACCGTCTGAAAACTGAAGCCGACAGCCAAATTGGCGCACAGTTGGACAGCCGGTATCGAAAAAGGTGAGCATTCCGATTGGGGACGTAAGACTTTCTCCATTGGATACTGGGAGAAACCGGATTTGGCGATGGAAGAACGCTTGAATTTTTTGTGAAATTGTAATTTTACAGATGGCCTGGAGACCTGATAACAGTTCGTCGTGCCCATAGATGGTAAAAATGCCGGAGTATGCTCCCGCTAAAATGGCTTCACCGATTCGGCGGATAATCCAAACCGAGCCCAACAAGTGATCGGTGTGCGTATGCGTAACAAAAAGGGCACGGATAGCGTCACAGGGGACATTCATAGCATCCATGGCGCTCAAAATTCCGTTTCCACCGCCAGCATCCAGGATTAGGAAGAAATCCTGTTCTCGGATGCCAAAGCAACTGTTATAGAGTTTTGTGACAAGTGCATGGCCGGTACCAAATACATATAATTGACGCATGAGATATTTCCTTCATTATTTCCAACTATTTTGAATGTCCAACAATGCTGGCTCCAATTGATGCTGATTGATATAAGCATTTGAAAGTGCGGTGAGTAGTTCGTCATAGAAAACAGAATCCGTCGAGATTCGTGGGGAGAGACTGGAAAAAAGTCGACCGGAGTCAATATTGCGAGTAAAATGCTTCATCCATGGATATAGTTCCAGAACTTCAGTATTCTGAGCGGAGGATTTTTTTATTGGTTGCCCACTGAAAAGTGTAAGAATGGTGCTGATGGTATCGTGGAAAATCCATTCGAGAAAAGCAGCGGCTTCTTCTGGCTGTTCTGTATTGCGTAAAATCCCGATGGCATTGCCGCTGATGATGGGATGCTTACTCGGGACGTCCTGACACGCAATACATTCTGTGATCTGCCGATATTCATTACGGGAAAACAAATAGGAATTTGCAGTAGAAAAGATGGAGAGGAGGCTGCTGCCGCGGACAAATTCATCGACACTGTTGCAGATGTGCTTGTTGTTTTTGACATTAGAAAGACGCATCAACGCGAAGTAGCGCTGGGTTGCACGAATGATTGCCGGAGAGCAGAGATTGGGTTGACCGTTTGCATCGAATAGAGATAATCCTAACAATGATAAATAGGAAAGAAACTCTGGTAGAAAACTATCCGCTCTGAAAGAGGACAGAGAAAGCCCATAGAGCTGATCCACAGAAATTCTGTATTTTTGCGGAAAGAAAGATGCGATGTGCAGAAGTTCATCTGCATTTTGCGGGATGCGAAGTTCTGTGGAATAGTATTCATAAAAAGTACGGCGTGCGCTCTGATCCTGAAACCAGTCGCGTCGATAAAAGAGCATTTGGCAGGCTGTGTTGAAGGAAAAGCAGAGGCGTGTGTCTGAAAGCTGCGGGAAGAAGGTCTCAGATGGAGAAATGACTGAATGCAGCTGAGACCATAACTCCGGTGCTTCTGAGGATGTTAGAAACGGCATTTCTTCTGCCGACAGGGAAACTAGATTATCAATTCCGGCAATTAAAACATCGTGTTGTCTGGGAAACTGCTTTTTAAGGACATAGGAAAATGCGGATTGTGAGAAGTAGGTAATATTCACGTGAACGCCGGTCCTTCGCTCAAATTGTGACAACAGCTTTGGCAATGCGGCCGTGCAGAAATCATCTACGGCGAGGATGGACAGTGTACGCTGCTGTTTGAAATACGGCAAGCCCAACTGACGCCTACTTAATCCTTCGCTTTTCAGAATATAAGAGGTAGCTATCATTTTATGTCGGAACAGAACGTCGACCAGACTATCAGAAATCAGTGTGCCAAGGCGATTATAGTTTAAAGAAAGTGTAGTATATTCGCTCTCAAATACTGTGTTAGAGGCAGAAAGAGAGATAATTTCCGGCATTTTCTCCGGCAAGAAGGTACTGTATGCCTGTCTGGCAGCTTTTGCACGCTGCATATTGGAGGTAATCACGGCATCAAATAAGGTGCCGTATTCCAACGCTTCATAGGCGCGGACGACGGCCGTTCGCCCAGTGGAATCAAAATTAGTGATAATAATTCCGGCTTTGGTTAATTGTGAGGTAAGACAAGCTTTGAAGCTCTCTGAAAAACGAACGCAGTCGATGAACAGTGCGACATTCTTATAACGTTTTTCCTGAACATAGCTGGCAATGTCATCTGCAATCTGCTCATAGTCAAATGAAAGATTTAAATAGGGGCGGGTGATGCCGACAGGTTTTGGGCCGACGATACTCAAATGGATCCGTTCGGGAATTTTATTGTATAACTCTGCAGAGTTGATGTAGGTGGGAAAGGAGACAATCGCTGCGACATTGGTAGAAATCATTTTACGGATATGCGCTTCTTCATGGGAAAAGACATTGTCTGTGCTGTATATTTCTACATCGAAATGATACGGCTGCATATTGCGACAAATGGTTTCATAAACCTCAATATAATGTCGACTCCGAATGCTTGGGACAATGACTGCGATGGTTCGGCTGCGCTGCATCCGCAGGGTTTTCGCGGCTTCGTTGACTTCATAGCCGAGCTGGGCGATGGCCTCCTGAACGCGATTGATCTTTTCAGAGCTGACGTTGCCCTTTGCGTTCAGAACGTTGGATACGGTGCCGCATGAGACACCGGCTTCGCGGGCGATATCTTTGATTGTTACCATGTACTTCTCCTTAAAACGATTCATAATCAAAATTTGTGAATTTGCACAATGCGGTGAATAATACCTAGAAATTTGCGAAAAAAAACATGAATTTTGTCGCCCCTTGCAGATTATATCTTATAGTTTACTGCACTATATCATGAAAAATCAGAAAATGCAAATAGAATTTTGTGGCATTTGTATAATTTCAAAAAATGAAACGATTCAATTTAGAAGGGGAAATATGAGCGATTTCTCAAAATCAGAGTGCTTTAAACGATGGATTGAATCCATTCATTATCTCGTCATTGACTTTCCAAAATACTTCCGCAATAATGCAGATGTGCAAGGCGAAAGCAAAGCAAATCAGCCGGCAAAATAAAAAGTGGAGGTAAAATGAAATGAAACGAATGCTCAGCATCATCCTGGCAATGCTGCTTCTTGCGACACTATTCGCAGGCTGCGCCGGGAACACAGCACCGGCCAATAGCGATACCCCTGCAACAACTGACACGGCACAAACTGTTACGGACACCGTGACAGAAGCGGTTGAAAATGGCGCTGCCGCAGACGGTGAGGTCATTAAGATCGGTGTCCTGGTTCCGCTGACCGGTGCATTTGCGTCCCTCGGCGTGGATGGCATGGAAGGCACAAAGATGGCCTTTGAAGAAATTGACTATAAGATCGCAGGCAAGCAGGTGGAGTTATTCTTTGAGGACACGGCTGCAGATCCGGATCTCTGCATTCAGAAAACATCCCGCTTGGTCGAACGTGAAGGCGTTGATATCATCCTTGGACCGCTTTCTGGTGGCGAAGCAACCGCATTGAAAGACTACGCACCGAATATCCCCAATACGACAATCATTGTTGCGGGCGCGGCATCCGAAGATGTGACCATGCGCGGTGTCCCCGATAATATTTTCCGTACTGCTTATACTGGTGCGCAGACCATGTTTGCATTTGGCGACTTCGTTTATGATGAGCTTGGCTACAAGAAAATTGTTACCCTTGCAGAAGATTATGACTTCCCCTTCTCCCAGGTTGGCGGTTTCCTTCTGAACTATATCCGCGCAGGCGGTGAGTGCCTGAACCGCCTGTGGGTTAATGTTGGAACTACGGATTTCAGCTCTGTGATCGCACAGATTCCGTCGGACGCGGAAGCAATCTATGTGGCACTGGGCGGCTCTGACGCAATTAACTTTATTAACCAGTTCCATGATTACGGACTTGATCTGCCGATTCTTGGCGGTTCGATCACGGTCGATACGACAATCCTTGCCTCGGATGCAGGGTATCTGCTTGAGGGTGTTTATGCAGGCTCCCACTATGCGCAGGTTCTTCCTTACGAGGAATTCGAAACCTTTGATACCAACTTCCTTGATCGGTTTGGCCGTGCTTCGTCCCTGTTCGCGGCGGACTATTATATCGGTTCCCTGGTGGCAATTAAGTCGCTCGAGGCTGTGAATGCGGACTTGTCCGATCTGCAAGCCTACTGGCAGGCAATCTTGGATGTCAAGTTTGACAGTCCGCGTGGCCCGTTCAGCTTTGATGAATACCACAATGTCGTGGAAGATGTGTATATTACGCAGGTTCAGAAAGTCGACGATGAACTTCGCAATGTTGTCTATAAGACCTATGAGAACCAGACCCAGTTCGGCCCCTATGATCCTGACTGGTATCAGTCTCAGCCGTCGTTCGACCGTGAGAATCCGACTCTTGAGTCGATCCAGAACGCAGTTCTTGCACAGTAAGTTTACATATGCGGGGACGCCAAAGAAAGGACTGTTTTTATGCAAACGAATCATCAGACCCCTGCACTTTCATTGCGGGGCGTGAGTAAGCATTTCGGAGGCGTCCGCGCTGTAAACAATGTTACAACGGATATTGCCTATGGTGAGCGTCGGCTGTTTATCGGAACGAACGGCGCGGGAAAAACAACGCTGTTTAATCTCATCGCTGGTGACCTGCCGGTTTCCGCTGGCTCCATTCAGCTGTTCGGCAAGGATGTTACAAATATGCCGACACGCAAACGCGTCAAGCTCGGTATGCGCCGAACATACCAAACATCTGCGCTATTTGATGGTCTAACAGTTCGGCAAAATTTTTACCTAGCGTTGCTGGGCGAAAAAAAGACTGGAAGCCATCTGAATATGCTGGTGCATCACCGCGGGAATCCCGGATTTGAGGAAAAAATTCAAGAAACGGCCAAAACCGTTGGCCTTGAAGCAAAGCTGGATGAAGATGTGAGCGCACTTTCGCATGGTGAACGGCGACAACTGGAATTTGGCCTAGCCATCATCACAGATCCGCAGATGCTATTATTTGACGAGCCGGCAGCAGGACTTTCTGCAGAGGAACGGAAAATGATGCTGCAAATGATTCAGTCGCTCAGTCGGGATATTACCATCGTTATGATTGAGCACGACATTGATCTGGCGTTTGCAATTGCAGATTATGTCGTTGTAATGTTTGACGGTGAGGTCTTTGCGGAGGGCACCGTTGATGAAATCCGAAAGAACGAAGCTGTTCAGAAAATCTACCTGGGGGAGGCTGCTGCAACATGACGCCGGTTTTGAAAATTGAGAATCTTCATGTGTATTACGGTGGCAGCCATGTGCTTCAGGGCGTGAATCTGGAATTGGAAAATGGTGTAGCGGCTATCATTGGGCGCAATGGCATGGGTAAGACCACAATGGCGAATGCCATTATGGGGCTGGTGCCAACGCGAGAAGGAAAAGTTTTTATCAATGGGGACTGCATCACCGGTAAACAGCCGTATGAAATTGCCAGAAAAGGAATTGGCTACGTGCCGCAGGGGCGGAAGATTTTCCCGTCGCTCAGTGTAGATGAGCATCTGCGCTTCGCAGAACGTCCGGTTGAAAACGGCTGGGACGCGGAGCGGGTATATGAGTTTTTCCCGCGGCTGAAAGAACGGTATAAGCAAAGCGGTACAAATCTTTCCGGTGGGGAGCAGCAGATGCTTGCAATCGGACGTGCGCTGGTGACAAATCCGAAGCTGCTCATTATGGATGAGCCTTCGGAAGGCCTTGCGCCTGTGATTGTAGATCAGCTTGTGGAGTTTTGTCTCAAACTTCAGCAGACAGATATGTCACTGTTGCTTATTGAGCAAAACCTGAGTATGGCTAAGCGTGTGTCCAAATATGTGAATGTCATGATGACAGGAAAACTGGTTTATCAGGATTCGTTTGAAAAGCTGCTGAGTGATAAAGATCTGACAAACAATCTGATCGGCATCTAGCGGAGCGGATTCTGCTAATAAAAATTCAAAGGAAAGAAGGATATAATATGGTGCATCAGTTTACACGTAAAGAAATCAATGCCCGCCTTCGTCAGAAGATCGCTGATAAAAAACCGATCGTGATTGGTGGCGCAGGTATTGGCCTAGTTGCAAAAATTGCAGATCAGGCAGGGATCGATCTGCTCATGGGTTACAACACCGGCCCCTTCCGTATGGACGGTCATGGCTCCCTTTCGGGGTATCTGGCTTACGGTGATTCCAATGGTATGACACTGACCCTGGGAGAGCATCTGCTCAAGGTGATCAAGAACACCCCGCTGATCGGCGGCATTGGCGCAGCGGATCCCTACCGTGATATCGATCAGTTGATTGAGCGGATGATGGCTATGGGGTTCTCCGGTATCACCAATGTACCGACAACCGGCTTGTATGACGGTATTTTCCGCAAGCAGATCGATGCTACCAATCTGGGTTACCCTGAAGAAGTGAAACTCGTTGAAAACTGCAACAAGCGCGACATCTTCACCGCGGTTTACGCGTTCAGTGAAGAAGAAGCCAAGGCGATGGCTGCGGCGGGCGCGGATCTGATCGGCGCCCATGTTGGCCTGACGCTGGGCGGTACGATCGGTGCCGGTTCTGCGCTGGAGCTTGACGCAGCTTGTGAGCGCACGCAGAAAATCCTTGAAGCGGCTCGCAAGGAAAATCCGGACATCATTGTGGTCTGCCACGGTGGCCCGTTTGACTATCCGGAAAATGTGCAGTATTGCTTCGACCATACGGATGTCAATGGCTTTATCGGCGCTTCGTCCGTGGAGAGATTGCCGGTTGAAAAGGCAATTCGGGAGTGCATTGAGCAGTTCCAGAGCTTGAAGATGAAATAAGAGTGTTTTAACTGCCGGGCGGACGCCGCTGCTGCGGCGTCCGCTCAAGGCAAATTGCAGATAGGAGAATTCATTATGGCAACTGTGGTTTTGGTTGGTACGCTTGACACAAAGGGCGTCGAGTATGCATTTGTAAAGGATTGTATAAAGCAGGCAGGATGCGACGTAATTGTTGTAGACACAGGCGTATTGGGTGAGCCGCCTTTCAAACCGGAAATTTCCGCAGCGGATGTAGTAGCGCTGGGCGGCGTTGAATTGGCAAGCATCCGATATGGCCGGGAAGGCAGCGATACGCGTGCGGTTGCCATTGAAGCGATGAGCCGGGGACTGAAAGCCTGCTTGGCGAAGCTGGTCGCAGAAGAAAAATGCGATGCGGTATTTGGTATGGGTGGTTCCGGCGGAACAAATATTCTTAGCGCGGCAATGAAAACGCTGCCACTTGGCATCCCGAAGATGCTGTTATCTACAATGATGTCCGGTGATGTCCGCCCCTATGTCGGCGGAACGGATATGGCAATGATGTATTCTGTAACTGATATTGCCGGACTGAATAGCTTTTCGCGCCTGATTCTGGCGAATGCGGCACACGCTGCTGCAGGTATGGCAAAATACCGTGCAGACGCACTTGCAATGGCACAGGGCGACAAGAAGCCACTGATTGCCATTACGATGTTTGGAATTACTACGCCCGGCGTTCTTCACATGCGAGACATTTTGGAGACAAAAGGGTTTGAGACGATTGTTTTTCATGCTACCGGTTCCGGTGGTATGGCAATGGAAGATATGATCCGTCATGGATTTATTGACGGTGTGATTGACTTTACGACATCAGAGCTATGTGATTATCGCTACGGCGGCGCATTCTCCGCCGGTGCAGACCGGCTGACGGCTGCCGGTGAAAAAGGAATTCCGCAGATTGTGGTGCCCGGTGCGATTGAGGTCTTGAATTTCAATGGTGTTGCCTGTGTTCCGGCAGACAAGAATGTTCCAGAGCGGAAACTCATTGTGCATAATCCGACGGTCTGCGCGGTCAAGGCAACAGACGAGGAACTGCGGGCGCTCGGAACAGAACTCGGCGAAAAGGCGGCAAAAGCGAAAGGACCGACCCAGATTTTACTGCCGCTTGGAGGACTGGACAAGTATGAAGCGGCTGGCGGACCGTGGGAAAGCCAAAAGAGTGATCGAGTGCTCTTTGATGCAATTCATGCAGCGGCGGATGGCAAAGTGCCTGTGCGGGAACTGCCGGGTAATATCAATGATCCGATTTTCTCTGAGGCAACCGTCCAGGCATTCCTGGAGTTATGGGAGCATCAAAGGAGTGAGGCGAATGGATAAACAAGTATATTTGAGAGAACTGTTCAGACGCGCGGATTGCGGCGAGCCGCTGATTGTGGCTGGTGTCGGTTGCGGCCTTACCGCACGCGGCGCAGCGGCAGGAGGAGCAGATCTGCTCTGTACTTATAATACTGCGGTCTACCGGATTCATGGTGTCCCGACTGCAATGGCTTTTTTACCGTATGATGACTGCAACCAGTTGACGTTCAATGTTGCCGGACAAGTGATTGCCGCTGCAGGTCAAACGCCGGTTGCACTTGGATTGGGAGCGCATGATCCACGACGGAATTTAGAGCGGATGGTAGAAAACGCGATGCGCATTGGTGCAGTCGGAATTGCGAATGAGCCATTCATCGGTATGTATAGCGGTGACCTTCGCCGCCAAATGGATGCGGTGGGACTGGGCTTCAACCGGGAGCTTGAGCTGATCAACACTGCCAGTAGGAAGGGACTGTTGACCCTTGGGTATGTGTTCAATGCGGAAGAAGCCGTGCAGATGGCGGATGCTGGTGTCGATTTGATCGGTGCGATGGTGGGCGGCGTGACGAGCGGCGGTACGGCTGGTGGCGCGAAAACGATCGATTTGTCCGAAGCCATTCGTATTACGGAGCAAATTATCACAGCACTGGATCAAACAGGGAGAAGAATTCCTGTTTTGGCGCACGGCGGTCCGCTCAATGACGTAAAGCCGGTTGCAGAGGTATTCAACGCAACGCGGGCAATGGGATACGTGACTGGTTCAACCGGCGAACGTGTTCCAACCGAAAATGCAGTCTGTGAAAAGATTCAGGAATTTAAGGCAATTCGGAGGAAAATGGCATGAATCAAATATTTATCGTATTTATGAATGGCCTGACTTATGCCGGATTGCTATTTATGTGTGCAAGTGGCCTGACGCTGATTTTTGGTCTCATGCAGATCGTCAACATGAGCCACGGCATTTTCTATCTTGTTGGCGCTTATGCTGGCCTTACGATCCTTGGCGTCACGGGAAACTGGGTCTTGGCGATCCTGACAGGCGGCGTAATTACGGCATTGATTGCTGGAATTCTGAAAATATCGCTGTTTGACCGGGTGCTTGGCGATTCGCAGCGGGAAACATTGCTTACGCTTGGCATCAATATGATTATCAACGATCTGATTCTTGCAATTTTTGGCGGAACACAGCGGACGGTTACTGCGCCGGAGGCGCTTCGAACGAGTATCAACCTCGGCCTTTCGCGCTATCCCCTCATCCGTTTGATTATTCTAGGTGTTGCGGTGCTGGAAGGAATTTTATTGTTCCTGTTGATCCGGAAGACAAAAATTGGTCAGTATATCCGCGCAGGCGTTGACAACCGGAGCATGACTTCGGCGCTCGGCATCAACATCAATTTGGTATTTACCTTTGTGTTTGCACTTGGCGGATTCCTCGCGGGCAGCAGCGGTGTCCTCGGCGGTACATATTTGGCATTTGCACAGGGATTTGATTCCACTATTTTAACGTATTCCCTCGTGGTGGTGATCATCGGCGGCATCGGGAACCTGTGGGGTGCAGCGCTTGGAGCGCTTCTGGTTGGACTGATTGACAGCATTACAAAAGCAACCGTGACAAACCTTTCCATGATTTGCATTTTCGGTGCACTGATGGTGGTTTTGGCCTTTCGGCCTAATGGTCTGCTTGGAAAGGCGGCGAAGAAATGATGACTCTGAAGAAACAGAAACCATCCTACGGACTCTATTTATTTCTGGTAATTGCAATATTCCTTGCGGTCTCACCGCTGTTCCTATCCAGCTTTTCTGTCTTTCTGCTTACGAGAATTCTGTTTCTCGGCCTGACGGCGATGAGCCTTTATGTCCTGATGGGACTAGGCGGGATGCTCTCCTTTGCGCAGATGGGGTTCTATGGCATTACAGCCTATGCAATTGGTATTACAACAACAAAATTTGCCTGGAATTTTGGTGCGGCAATTCCCTTCGGCTTGGTTGCGGTGTTGTTTGTGGCGGCAGTCTTTGCTCTGATTGCGATTCGGACAAGCGGAAATTATTTTCTGATGATTACACTGGCCTTTGGGCAGATGCTTTACCTTGCTGCGCAGCAGTGGGTTGAACTGACTGGCGGTTTTAGCGGAACGACGGCAATTCCGGTTTGGGGGTTCCTTGCAGATCGGAAAAATATGTTTTACATGGTCTTTGCAGTGGTTCTGCTTTGCTACCTGTTCCTCAAACGACTGACGAAATCTGCCTTTGGAATTGCACTTCAGGGAGTACGCGATAATCCGCAGAAAATGGAGTCGCTAGGATTCAATACGCAGTTGATCCGCTATGTGGCAATGCTGGTTTCCGCGTTGATGGCGGGCCTGTCCGGGATGCTTTCCGTGATGTTCTATACAATGATTTCTCCGAACACACTGGTTATGACGAATTCGATTATGATTATGTTTATGGTGCTCGTCGGAGGATCCAGAAAACTGGAAGGTGCGCTACTTGGCTCTGCAATTTATTTATTGATGCAGGATCTCGTCAGCCAGTGGACAGAACGGTACCAGATTATTATCGGTTTGTTCTTTATTGTCGTTGTGTTACTCTTGCCGCAGGGGTTCTTGGGTCTGAAGCGCCGCGCGAAGATCGCAAAGTGAGCGAGGTATACGATGGTAAAGCACGTTTATTTGATTAAATTGAAGGATCGCTCAAAAGCAAAAGAAGTTGTGGAAAAGATTCAGACACTTCAGGGAAATGTTCCGTCGATTTTGCGAGTAGAGGCCGCAGTAGATTTTCGCGGTGTCAAGGGTTCGTACGATCTTATCGAAATCTGTGAGTTCCAGACGATGGCAGATTTTGAGGAATTCTGCGTGGATCCATATCATGAACAGATTCGCCATTATATGGCGCAGGTCGTTGAACACTCGTGTAAGGTCGATTATATCGTTGACTGATGGCAGAAGAGAAAGAAAGTAAGCTTGAAACAACGGAAGTCTCGCGGGCATCCAGAAACAGGCGCAAAAAGACAACCACAGTTTCTGTGGCAAAAAACAGTATGGTATATGGCATCGGCCTGACTCGGCAGCCAACTCGTCCTTGAAGATGTAGCCTCGTTTGCGGAGCAGTTCTAATCCCTGAGATTTGGAGATCACAACGGAGTGCTCAGTCAACTTATCTTCCAGATAACCTTTCGTGGAATACGGGACCAGCTTGGACAGAACGTTCCAGATAGGGTTCTTTTTTCTTGAGAATGTTGTAGATGGCGGTCAACAGTATTCTGGGAATGGCAATGATGGCTTTCTTGTGTCCTCGGCGCTTTTTGAGCGCAAGGTAACAATTTCTGACTTCAGGGAACTGCTTGGCGCGGATGGCACAAAGAGCGCACTGAACAAGCAGAGGTTTGATGTAAGCTCCGGCCCGGCTGATTCTGGTGGTTTTCTTCTTCCCGGCACTTTCGTTGTTCTGCGGCGTAAGCCCAGCCCAGGAGCAGAGATGCTTCGAGGTGGGAAACACGGACATATCCACTCCAATTTCAGAAATGATGCCGATCGCGGCAAAGAATTGGATAGCCGGCGCCGTCATAACAAGGTTAAGTTGAGGAAGGTATTTCTCAGCAGTAGCCAGAATCAGCGATTCCAGATCAAGCTTACACAGTTGGAGACTATCCATGTGGGAACGGATGATGCGGAGCTTTTCAGCCTGTTCAGCACGCATCTCTCCGTCCACGGCAGCAAGCACCTGCTCATTGGTCGCTTTCATACCGTTCGTTCGAAAGGAAGAAACATCCGTAATTTTTTCTGATGGATTCTCCAAGAGCCGAGTTGTGATCGCGGAAGCAGCCTTTCCAAAGACATCGGAAAACACATCGTCCAACTTGAGGTTGAAGACAGTCAGACAGTTTTGCACCCGGTTTTTCTCGCCGGTGGTGAAGCTGGTAAGTTTCCAACGATAACGGAACAGGTCTCGAAGCTGACGAAAATCTGCCGGAGGGATCAAGCTCCTGGCGACAAGGTCGTGCTTGAAGATGTCTGCAATCCATTTGGCGTTTCGCTTGTCTGTTTTCTTGCCCCGAATGGCTTTCAAATATTTGGGGTGAGCCAGAACAAGTGAAAGCAGAGAGCCGCTCGCTTTTGCAGCTTGTTACACCCTACTCATTGGTGGAAGCGATACAGGCAACAACGAACGATTTTTGGACATCCATCCCACAACAGATGGGATAAACGATTTTGAGTATAACACATCCCCTCGAAACAATATTTGAGGGAACAGACAGGGACTGGACGCTCACTGAAAGATTGAAGTAATCCGTCTCTCCAAAGATAAGGTTACAGGGTTCAATGCCCTATTCATTCGTGCTTAAAAGAGTGTCCGGCACACATATCTATTCAGTCCAACACAAGGCTGAACTTACTCACCTCCACGGTCTGTGTAGTTTGCCGATCTCTCCCATGGACAGTATAACATACAACTTATACCAGCGAAAGCCCCCGGTTTCATAACCCCGTCGGTGCCTTTCGCAGAAAGGCGGTTTATAAAGATGAAAGTTCTGTTTGGCTGTGATCCCAATGCAATGGATATGAAGAACGACCTGATGAAGGTCGCGGAAAAGCTGGGCTGCGAAGTCGTGGACATGGGCAGCGAGGATCCGATCTATGCGAACACCGCGATCGCTGTGGCAGAGGCTGTGGCTGCCGGGAAGGGCGACCGGGGCGTGCTGGTCTGCGGCACGGGCCTCGGCATGAGCATTGCGGCGAACAAGGTCAAGGGTGCATACGCAGCGCTGCTGACGGACGTGTATTCCGCGCAGCGGTCTGTGCTCAGCAACAATGCGAACATCGCCTGCATGGGCGCGTTCACGATTGGCAGCAAGCTGGCGGAGGAACTGCTCAAGACGTTCCTGAGCCTGCGCTTTGATCCGAACTGCGCGTCCGCGCCAAAGGTGGCTCGTTACCACGAGTATGATGAGGCACGCTGAGATGAAGAAGCAGAGCAAGCTCTATCTTGGCACGAACACCAAGATGTATAAGGCCATCGCGCAGACGGTGGAGTTCCTATCCGGCTTGCGCGACCGGACGGCGGACATCTCCCGCGAGGAGCTGGAGCTGTTCGTGATCCCATCGTTCACGACGCTGGAGCGTGCGCGGCAGACCGTGACGCCGGAGCAGATCCACCTCGGCGCGCAGAACATGGGCTGGGAGCAGGAAGGCCAGTTCAGCGGGGAGATCTCGCCGGTGATGCTGAAGGAAGTCGGGATGGAGCTGGTCATGATCGGCCATTCCGAGCGACGGCATGTGCTGGGCGAGACGGACGAAATGGAGAACAAGAAGGTCCTCTGCGCGCTGAGAAACGGCCTGACACCGCTGCTCTGCATCGGTGAAACAGGCGAGCAGAAGGCGCTGGGACTCTCGGACGAGGTACTGCGGACGCAGATCAAGATTGGTCTGCACGGCGTGCGCGCCGAGGACGCGGCGAAGGTCTGGATCGCGTATGAGCCGGTTTGGGCAATTGGCGTGAACGGCGTGCCCGCGACGAAGGAATATGCCGAAGAAAAGCACGGCGTGATGCGCGCGACGCTCATCGAACTGTACGGCGAAGAAGTCGGCAGCCGCATCCCGCTGCTCTATGGCGGGAGCGTGAATCCGGAGAATGCGCCGGAACTGATCCAGCGCGAGAACATCGACGGATTGTTCATCGGCCGCAGCGCGTGGCAGGCAGACAAGTTTGAGGCAATCATTCGGACCGTTTTGCCGCTCTGGCGGAAAAAATAAATCTGAAAACTCAAGTAAATAATTCTGGGTTGACACTGGTTTGTTCCAGTGTCAACCTGGGGTTGTTTTATTTTGAATTATATGCGTCATAAAGATTTTTGCCTATCATGTGAATTATAGCAGGAAGTCCTGCCGACAACAGGATATTCCAAAGTGCGCCATGAAAAAAGTAATGAAGGAGCGCTGCGACCGAGAAATGGCCGCAGCGCTCCTTTTGGTGCTCTTTAGGGGAAATAAGGGGGGTGGGA
>JABLTR010012191.1_pt1 | contig 16289 bp, 9 predicted proteins | sample 7160071 | NCBI WGS metagenome assembly JABLTR01 (sample SAMN14651230, study PRJNA627086) | human gut metagenome | isolation source: feces | host: Homo sapiens
GAACCGGATGCTTCCAGTTTTCCATACGGCGGTCTTCGTGCTACTTTTGAAGCACGAGGATACACAGCATGGGATCCAACATCACCAGCCTTCATTAAAGACGGAACTCTTTACATTCCCACAGCATTCTGTTCCTACAGTGGTGAGGCACTTGACAAAAAGACTCCTCTCCTTCGCTCTATGGATACCTTAAATAAAGCAGCCGTAAACATGCTTCACGTTCTTGGAAACAAGGGAATTAAACATGTTTCCACAACAGTAGGACCTGAGCAGGAATACTTCCTGGTTCCAAAGGAGCTTTATAAAGAAAGAAAAGATCTTGTATTCTGTGGACGTACCTTACTTGGTGCTCCAGCTCCTAAGGGACAGGAAATGGAAGATCACTACTTTGGAACTCTGAAGCCAAAGGTTGCAGCTTACATGCATGATCTTGATGTAGAACTCTGGAAGCTTGGCATTCCTGCAAAAACAAAACATAACGAGGTTGCTCCTGCACAGCATGAGCTGGCTCCTGTATTTGATACCACAAATGTAGCCGTTGACCACAACCAGCTGACAATGGAAATCATGAAAAAGGTTGCTGACAAACATGATCTGGTTTGCCTGCTTCACGAAAAACCATTTGAGGGAATCAATGGAAGTGGTAAGCACAACAACTGGTCCATGATCACAGATGATGGCGTAAATCTTCTGGATCCTGGAAAAACACCATCCGAAAACATTCAGTTCCTGGTATTCTTAATGGCAGTTATTAAAGCAGTTGATGAATATGCTGATCTTCTTCGTATCTCCGTTGCAAGTGCAGGAAATGATCACAGACTTGGTGCTAACGAGGCTCCGCCAGCAGTTGTATCTATTTTCCTTGGTGATGAACTTACAGAAGTTCTGAAGTCTATCGAAAATGATACTTACTTTACTTCTCACGGCGCTGTACAGATGGATATCGGAGCAACTGTTCTGCCACACTTTGTAAAAGACAATACTGACAGAAACCGTACTTCACCATTTGCATTTACCGGAAACAAATTCGAGTTCCGTATGCTTGGTTCTGCTGCTTCTGTTGCAAACCCGAATATTGTATTGAATACAGCTGTTGCGGAAGCTCTTGACCAGTTTGCAAAAGAGCTTGATGGTGTAGCTCCGGAAGATATGGAACATGCAGTTCATGAACTGATTAAGAGAGCTATTAAGAAACACAAACGTGTGATCTTCAACGGTAACGGTTATACAGATGAGTGGATTGAAGAGGCTGAAAAACGTGGTCTTTACAACCTGAAGTCTACCCCGGATGCTCTCCCAATGTGGATTGCCCAGAAGAATATCGACCTGTTTACAAAACACAGCATTTTTACCAGCGAAGAGCTGCACTCCCGTTATGAAATCTGGCTTGAGAACTACTCCAAGACCATCAACATCGAATCTAATACAATGGTTGAAATGGTTCAGAAAGACCTTCTTCCATCTGTTATGTCTTATATTGAAGAAATTGCAAGCACAGCAAGCCTGAAAGCATCTGTTGTTCCTGGAATCACCTGTGAGAGTGAAACTGCTCTTATCACTAAGCTTTCTGAACTTCAGGATGCTATGACAAAAGGTCTTGAGAAGCTGAAATCTGATACAGCAAAAGCAAGAGCAACTGAAGATGTTCTGGAAAATGCAAAACTGTATCAGGCCGAAGTACTTGAGGACATGGAAGAACTGAGAAAATCTGCTGATGCAGCTGAAACTCTCATTCCGGATGATCTGCTTCCATATCCTACATATGGAAAACTTCTCTTCTATATCTGATCAGATTTACAGAGGAGAATTCTAAATGAAAGAAACTGTTCCTGTTTTTGGAATTTGTTTCTCACACAGGTAAATACAGGGGATATCTATTATGAAACTCTACTTCATAATTCATTATCGATTTCCTCATCCATTAATCACACGATACGGATATCCCCTGTTTTACATATTTATTTTACAACTGAATATTTCTGCAGATGCAGACAATATACCATGATCGTAAAGGCGCGAAAGGAAAAACAAGTTTGTTTTCTCTTTCGCGCTTTTTGATATTTAAAAACGTGTTTTTCGAAATATTTCGAAAAGTGCGAAAAGAGGGAGGAAATTATTATGGATTATTCAGCAGTAAACACGATCTGGGTACTTGTTGGTGCCGCGCTGGTCTTCTTTATGCAGGCCGGATTTGCTATGGTGGAGACAGGTTTCACCAGAGCCAAAAATGCAGGTAACATTATTATGAAAAACCTGATGGATTTCTGTATCGGTACTCCGGCTTTCTGGCTGGTTGGCTTTGGAATCATGTTCGGTGCAGGAAACGGCTTCTTCGGAAGAATCGGCGGTATCGCTTCAGAAGCAAATTATGGCAGTGCAATGCTTCCTGACGGAGTTCCGTTCTGGGCATTCCTGATTTTCCAGACAGTCTTCTGTGCTACTTCCGCTACAATTGTTTCCGGTGCTATGGCTGAGAGAACCAAATTCTCATCCTACTGTGTATACAGTCTTATGATCAGCCTTGTAGTATATCCGATTTCCGGTCACTGGATCTGGGGCGGCGGCTTCATCAGCCAGATGGGCTTCCATGATTTCGCAGGTTCCTGTGCAGTACATATGGTAGGTGGTGTGGCCGCCTTTATCGGTGCCATCATTCTTGGACCACGTATCGGAAAATATTCCAAAAGCGGAAAATCAAAAGCAATTCCAGGTCATAACCTGACAGTCGGTGCACTTGGTGTATTTATCCTCTGGTTCTGTTGGTTTGGTTTCAACGGTGCTTCCACTGTATCCATGGAAGGTGATGCAATTGTAAGTGCAGGAAAAATCTTCGTTACCACAAACCTTGCAGCTGCAGTTGCAACTGTAACTGTTATGATGATCACATGGATCCGTTATAAAAAACCAGATGTGTCCATGTCCCTAAACGGATCTCTTGCAGGTCTTGTTGCAATTACTGCAGGATGTGATACCGTATCTCCTGCATCCGCTGCTATTATCGGTATTGCAGCTGGTTTTGTCGTAGTATTTGGGATTGAATTTATTGATAAAGTATTAAAAGTGGATGACCCGGTTGGTGCTGTTGGTGTTCATGGTTTAAACGGTGCATTTGGTACTCTCGCAGTTGGTCTTTTCTCCGATGGAGCTGGTACAGGCTGGAAAGGTCTTCTTGTTGGCGGCGGTTTCCACGGATTTGGTGTACAGCTTGCCGGAATGCTTATCACAATTGCATGGGTTGCAGTTACAATGACAATTATTTTCCAGGTTATCAAACATACTATGGGACTTCGAGTATCTGCTGAAGAGGAGATCCAGGGTCTTGATATAAAAGAACATGGTCTTGCAAGTGCTTATGACGGATTTGCTATTCGCGATGCTGTTGCTTCTGTTCCTGTTCCTATGGGAACTTCCAGAGAATTTACCGTTACTCCCAGACCTTCTGCTCCAGCTGAATTCATTCCGGAAATCCCAGCAGACGGCGTTCATAAGCTTACAAAGGTTGTTATCATTACCCGTCAGAACAAGCTGGAAGAGTTTATGCAGGCTATGAATGAAATCGGTGTAACCGGAATCACCATTACAAATGTTCTTGGCTGTGGTGTCCAGAAAGGGGCTCCGGCTTACTATCGTGGCGTTGAAATGGATATGAATCTGCTTCCGAAAGTCAAGATTGAAATTGTTGTCAGCCTTGTTCCTGTTCAGAAGGTTATCGAAACCGCCAAGAAAGTTCTTCATACCGGTCAGATCGGTGATGGAAAAGTTTTCGTATTCGACATCGAAAACGATGTCAAGATCAGAACCGGCGAGGAAGGTTACCTGGCATTGCAGGATACTCACGAAGAGTAATAAATTACTTTGACATCTTACTATATTTTTGTTTCCCTTATTTAAAAACAGCTCCTGGAATTTTTCCGGGGGCTGTTTTTCTTATACGTTTCCGGCACATATGTCCGTCACTGCTGCTTCTTATACAAATATTTTGTTATCCATTATATTTCTGCAAAAGTTTTTCCAGTTCTTCTGAAATTTTTTTCGCATCCTCATACTTGCCTGCCTGAAGTGCGAAAGCTATTCGATTCTCCAGTTCTTTTTTCTTCTGCTCATATTCCAGGTAATCCTTATCAAAGTGATCGGCGTAAATCATCTTTCGGAATTTTCGCATACTTACCCTGCGAAGACCCTTGTCCTCTGTGAGAAGCACATAATCCATGCAGTTGGCTACGGTATAAAAATCATGGGAAACCATTAGCACTGTTCCATTGTATTTCTCTATTGCCTGCTCCAATGCCAGCTGGGAATATGTGTCCAGATGACTGGTTGGCTCATCCAGAAGCAGCAGACCTGCACCTGTTCTGGATATCTTCGCAAGCTGGAGAAGATTCTTTTCTCCACCGGACAGATCACACACCGGACTGTAGATCAGTTCTTCCTCAAAACCATAGGTTTTCAGGTAAGCTATCACCTGATCATCGGTATCAAAGCCTGCATCCTCAAAATTCTTAAGAACAGTGGCCTTCTCATCAAATACCTCCCCATGCATCTGGGAAAGATATGCCATCTTAACATTTTCGTCAAGACGGATTGCCGGGTTTTCTCCTTTGATAATATCACGAAGAAGGGTCGTCTTTCCAGTACCGTTTGGTCCCACAATTGCAACCTTATCCCCTGCATGAAGAACAAAGGAAACATGTTCCATAATCTCACGGTCAAAGGTCACATTATAGTCTTCTACACTTAACACTATCTTCTCAGCTGCATTTTCCGCATTCGTATCTCCCTGTCCGGACTTTCTTTCACTTTCCAAAGATTCTTCCGGATTTTCACCAGAAACTTCCGCATTCAAAACCTCATCTGCATGAAATACGATCTCCGGCTGCTTAATATCCACAAATGGAGACTTTGTCTTTCTCGCTTCCAGACGTTCCAAAAGGGAAACTCGCGCATGAAGGCTTCTTCCCCTTGTTGCACTGTCAATGGCAGTAGCGCTGTTTCGAAGACGCTCTACAATCTTGCGGTTACGCTCGATTTCCTCCATATCTGCCGCAGCCAGCTCCTGCTGCTCAATTTTCATCTGAAGAAGTGCAAAATTATAATCCACATAATTGCCATCAAATTCCTGCATCTCCGTATTCTCCAGATGGAGGATCTTGTTGAAGCAATGATTCAGAAGATAGCGGTTGTGGGTGATCACAAGCAATGTTCCCTTATGGGAATTGATCAGATTCCGAAGTGCATTTAAGTGCTGAAAATCCAGGAACACATCTGGCTCATCCATAATAATAAATTTCGGGCTGATCATCATCTCCCGGATGGCCTGCACCAGCTTGAACTCTCCACCACTTAAATTTGTAAGAAGCTGGTCTTCATACCCAGCCAGCCCCGCTGTTTTCAGCTGCTTCCGAATATTACTTTCGTAAAAGTCACCGTCAATGGCATTAAATTCATCTAAAGTCTGCTGATATTCCTCCATCAGCTCCTCCAGATGATCTGTAGCCGCCATATCCTCGCAGATCTGGTTGATCTTATTCTGAAGCCTTACAAATTCTTCACTGATGTAATCAAATACCGTAACCTCTTTTTCTCTCTCAATGGTGTAAAACTGACTGACATATCCAATCCTTCCAGGTACATCCACGATCAGCTTTCCATCGTATAAATAGTTATCCGGATGAAGTATCATGTTCACCAGTGTACTCTTACCGGTTCCATTGGTTCCGATAAAGGCACAATGCACATCATCCTCCAGGGTAAATGAAATTTTATTATATAACTCTTTATGTGGAAAAGAATAGGATAAATTCTCTGCTTTAATCATAAGTACTCCTCTAATAGCTACCTTTTATTTTAATTTCGGCAGGTTCCACCTGTAATGTGCAGCCAGATACCGCATCAGGATCACCGCTGCAGATCCAAAGATCAAGGAGAACACCACTCCAAACCAGCGGTACGTATACACACAAACAATAGCTCCCACAATGGATGCACATGCATAAATATGCTTTACAAAAATATAAGGCGGCACCTCTGCCATCATATCACGGAGCAATCCTCCGCCAACACCGGTGATGGTTCCCACAAATACCAGCAGGAAAGTGTTGTCTGCAAACCCCTGACGGATTCCAGTATTTACGCCAACCACAGTAAATATCCCAAGTCCTACAGAGTCCATCACCAGCATTACTTTATCATAAGCAACATTTCCCTTCAGCATCTCCCTTTTAAAATAAAGGAGAAAAAACACCAGCACTGAAGTGAGCACTGCTACAGCCGCATATACTGGCTTCTGAAAAACTCCCGGAGGGGTAATTCCAAGCGTCATATCACGAATCATACCCCCGCCAACTGCAGTGATCACCCCAAGAACCGAAACTCCGAAAATATCCATCTTCTGCTCCGATCCCACCAGTGCACCGGACGCCGCAAATGCAATAGTTCCAATCATCTCCAAAATAAATGTGATTGTTTCCTGATAACCCATAAAACAACAACCTCGCCCAATTTTATCCTAGAGCGTGTTTGAAAAAGGCTTTCTGCAAGATGTGCGTCACAATTTGTGGGAGATTTTGTCCGGATGAGGGTGCCGTAGTGGGCTACGGCAACTGAATTCGGGCAAAATCTCCTACAAAGTGGGGCGTGCAGATTGCGGGAATGATTTTTTCAGATACGCTCTATGTAATTCGCAAAAAATTTGCTGCTTGTTCCAATAAATGACACCAAATCAGTATAACATATAATTCTCCGTTTGCCACCTGAAAATACCAAAATTCTTAATAAATTTCAGTGATGCTAAATTATTTTTCAAAAAAAGTGCAAAAATACAGCCAGAAGATTTCTCCCCTGACTGTACATGTTATTCTCTTTTAATATTTTTCTTAATCAAATGCTTTTCATACACGCCATCAACCCTTAACACCGCCAAGTGCAACACCTGCGACGATGTACTTGGAAAGTACCAGGTATACAACAACCAGAGGGATAATGGTAACAAACAGTCCTACATAAACTACACCATAGTCCGTACGGAACTGGTTGGAGCTCAGCAGCTGTACAAACATAGGAAGTGTTTTCTTGGAATCTGTTGTCAGCAAAATGGTAGGTGTAAACAGGTTGTTCCACTGTGCGATAAACTGGAAGATTGCCTGTGTGGCAACTGCCGGTTTCATAATCGGCAGGATAATTTTGTTAAAGGTATTCCACTCTTTTGAACCGTCGATTCTGGCTGCCTCGATCATCTCCAGAGAAAGTGTACTTTCCATATACTGTTTCATAAAGAAAACAACAGTTGGAGCTGCAATGGTAGGAATGATCAGCGGAACGTATGTATCGATCAGCTTCAGATCCAGCATGAAACGGTAGAAACCGATGATGGAAATCTGACTTGGCACCATCATAACTGCCATAATAAATGCCCATGCAAATTTTTTGAATTTGAAATCATATACATGGATACCATAAGCTGTCAGAGATGAAAAGTAAACTGACAGGAAGGTTCCAGGGATTGTAATGGTTGCAGAGTTAATGATTGCTTTCTGCAAAGTGATCTGCATACCGTTCTGCTTGATCATCAGGTTTTTCCAGTTCTCGATCAGGTGTGTGGACGGAATCAGGGAAACACCAGCCTTGATAGACTCAGAATCTCTTGTTGCGTTCATAACCAGAAGAACAAATGGCAAAAGTGCAATGATACAGAATAAAATACAAATAATGGTACGGAAGACTTTCTGATGCAGCATATTCTTGCTGTAGCTGTCTGCTGTTGCGGCTTTACTCATGATCTTCCACCTGCCTTTCTACGCTGTTTCTGCTCTTTTTTCATACGTCTGTCTTCGCTGTCGCTCATAGTTGCGAACAGGATCAGACTGACAACCAACGTGATAATAAACAGTACTACGGAAACGGCTGCTGCCTTTCCAACATCGCTGTTATACAGACGCATAATATACATAGCCATTGTAGTAGTCTTATCATCTGGAAGACCAACAAGTCCGGTCTCCGGAACGTTGAACAATGCCGGGATATCATACATCTGAAGACCACCGATTGCGGAGGTAACCAATGTGTACAACATAATTGGTTTCAAAAGCGGTAAAGTGATGTAGCGGAATTTTTTCCAGCCTGTTGCACCATCAATATCAGCAGCCTCGAAAAGTCCCGGGTCAATGCCAAGAACGCCTGAAATCAGAAGCAAGGTCGTATTACCAAACCACATCCACCACAGAATTGTGGAGATCAGCCCACGGCTTCCTGCAACGCTGGACATAAAATCAAAGTTCTTGCCAAGAACGCCCCAGTCCTTCAAAGTCTGGGTGATTGGTCCGTACTGGGAAAACAAAGATTTAAACAATACAGAAACAGAAGCTGCAGTGATAACACTTGGAAGATAAACGATAACCTTCATCGCACCGGTTCCTTTTACCTTAACCTTCTCATCCGTCAGCCATACAGCCAGAAGAAGGGAAACCAGAATCTGAGGAACAAAGTTGCAGCCCCACATTACAAGGGTATTTTTCAGATAGCTGAGTACATAACCTCTCTCTCCTGCAGCCATACCAAGGATATTTACAAAATTCTGAAGTCCTGCAAACTCCATGAATTCACGCCCGTTACGTTTGTAGTATGATAAGGTACTATAATAGAAAGTATTGATCAGTGGCCACAGCTGGAACACCAGATAAGTGATAAAAAACGGTGCAATAAAGAAGTAGCCATACCTTCCATAATCGATCATTTTTTTCTTTTTCTTATTCATAACAGCCTCCTGTCTGAAGTTGCCTGCTTTTCCCAGGCAGAATGCCTGACACTGGCGGGAGTACCTGCCCCTCCGGGCTTCTGCGCCATCCTCCTCTGCCACTGGCAGTCATTCTGCTTTTTTATAGCAAAAGCAGCTGCTCGCTTATATAAGAATGTGCTGCTCCTTCTTTTGGGAAGAAGCAGCACACTCACTACTTACTTATGATTGACTCTGCAAACTCTTAAACCACATTATTCTGCGCTCAGGTAAGAGAATGTATCATGGATAGATGCGGTCAGATCTGCAAGTGCAGTATCAAGGTCTTTTTCGCCTGTAGCATAAGCCTTGGTCTGAGTATCCATAAGGGAAAGGATCTGCTGATCTTCTGCTGTTACCATAGAAGCATCAAGTCCGTCTGCTAATGGAAGGAAGAACTCCATGAAGTTCTGTCCAGCGTCTGGATACAGATATCCGTTACCATCTGCGGATGTACCAGCCTCAATGATCTTGCTGACAGCTGCTGTATTATTTACATAGTCAGAGTTCAGAGCGTTGATTGCAACCATTCCATCTTCATCACATGTGAAGAATTTCATGATCTTAGCTGCAAGCTCGGTATCTGCACAATCTGTTGTAGCTGCAAGTCCTGTGCCGCCCCAATAGCATTTTGTCTGGGTAGGAACAAGGATTGTGTTGCCTTTCCAAGCATCACTTAAGCTCCAGTATACGAACCATGGGCATCCCATATAAGCAAGTGCTGCGTTAGAATCAACGCCATCACCACTCATGTTTGCACTCCAGTCAGCGCTCCACTGATCGGTATTGAAGGTAAGGTCTTCATCATAAAGAGTCTTAGCTGTTTCCATATATGTCTTGATGTTGTCATCAATTGTAATCTTATCGTTCTCATCATAGAAGCCCTGAGTTCTGGAACCGGTCAGGCTACGTTTGATCTCATCATAGCCGGAGAACAGTTTGCATTTTCCGCCGGAAGCATCGTTAACCTCTTTAGCTGTAGCAACGATGGTATCCAGATCTTTGAATTTCTCAGCTAATGCTGCAGGATCTGTTGTTCCAAGATATTTCTCAGCCAGATCTGCACGAACTGCGTAGCATCCAGGAGTTGCCTGCCAGAACAGAGCTCTTACGTTTCCATCAACATCGGATCCAAGATCCAGATTGTACTGATAGCTGTTTGCATAGTCATCAGCTGTGATTCCAAGATCTGCTACATTCTGTACCCAGTCGCTGTTTACATATTTCTGAACATAGTCAACTTCCAGGCCCATCATATCAGGATATAACTCATTTGAAGGATCATCAAGTACAGGATCCAGTTTGCTCTGATAATAATCAGATCCACCTGTGTTTACGAAAACGATTCTTTCGTAATCATCTGGATAAGCCTCTTTGAATGGTCCATCAAGGATCTTCTTGATATCATCGTTCCATCCCCATACTACAAAGGAATCATCTGCGGAAGCGTCACCGGTAACTTCGTTTTCCGGTGTTTCTGCATCTTCTGCCATAACCGGGACTGCACATAATGTCATTCCTGCCAGCATAGAAGCTGTTAATAATACGCTCACCATTTTTTTCTTCATGTTACTTCCTCCTTTAATTATATCTTTTAATTTTTTTTAATAACTACTTGAAATTTTTTGATGGATACAAAGTTTTCACGGAAGCTCCTTTAAAAAGGGTTCCATCCACTGTGTATTTCTCAATAACTGTTGTCTTCGGGTGCTCAATCAGCTCAATCAGCCTTTCTGCCGCTATCCTTCCGATTGCCGCTGTGTCCTGGCAAAGGGTTGTCAGCTTGGGTTCAAGAACCTGGGCGATATTAATTCCATCGTACCCGGCTACTGAAATGTCTTCCGGTATCCGAAGTCCTCTTTCCCGTATCTCGTTTATCCCTCCCATCGCTGCATAATCGTCAGGATAGAGAATACAGGTTGGCGGATCTTTCAAATCCAAAAGTTCACCGGTTCTCTCACCTGCCAGATCAGCATCTCTGTAAAAAGACGGTTTTACATATTCATCCGGTTCTTCAATCCCCAGTCTTTGCAAGGTCCGGTAAAAGCTTCCAAGACGATTCTTGGTAACCGATGTGTCATCTCCATGAATGTAAGCGATCTTGCGGTGTCCCTTCTTATATATATAGGTAACAAGTTCTTCCATTCCCTGGATGTTGTTGGATACTACCGATATCCTTCCATCACAGATATGATCGATGGTCACCACCGGAATGTCTGAAAGGAGAAGCTCCTGAACCTCTTCTGCGGTGAAATCCACACAGGCCATTACCACTCCGTCCACGCCCCGGTATCTGCAGTGCTCCAGGTAGGTCATCCTTTTACCGGAAACATTTCCGCTTGTAAAAGTAATGTCATAGCCTTTCGCCTCTGCGGTGCTTTTGAAGCTTTCCAGTACTCTGTTGAAGTAATCATGTGTGAGACCGCTTCGGGCCTCGTCCACAAATAAAACTCCCAGATTAAAGGTTCGCTTCGTCTTCAAAGCTCTTGCCGATGAGTTGGGAAGATATCCCATCTCTGAAGCCGTTCTTAATATGTAGTTTTTTGTTTCTTCTCCGATATCGGAGTAACCATTTAATGCTTTACTGACAGTGGCGACTGAGACATTACATTGTTTTGCGATTTCTTTCATGGAAACCATATGCCTGCCTCATTCTTTCCTGTTTTTCTTTCCTGTCATCTCTAAATCGTTTTCGTGAGCTTATAGTACCCCCTAGTGCACAAAAAATCAAGTGGTTTCCTGCATTTTTTGTGCGTTTTCACATCATTCTACCTATTGCACAATTTAGATATTTGTGTTTTTAACAATTTAATTGTGAATAAGAGCCATTTCCGAAATGTTTTCGCGAAAAGTTTCGTGTTTTAAATCTCTGATTTGTAATATATAATAGATTTCATTATTACAGTAATTTTTATGTTGCTTTTAATCAGTCTTTCTATTATACTAAGAGCAAATATATACCATTATTCTTTACTTTTATTTCTAATTGCCTTTACTTATTCGTTTTCGTATGTTAATTATCTCGCAATTCAATCCAATTGATTTTTTCGAAACTACTCATTGCATTTGCAAAACATTATTACTATATAAGCGTAGATCACTGTGCAGCTTCGAAAAATAAATTAATGCACCCTGATGTAAATCACGAATAGCAATCAACCAATTAGAAAGAATTCAGCAAGAATAAAATTTATCAAAGGAGATCCACTATGAATTTCGGACATTTTGATGACGCCAATAAAGAATATGTCATTACAACACCAGATACCCCGTTGCCATGGATCAACTACCTTGGCTCCCAGGATTTCTTCACACTGATTTCCAACACCTGCGGCGGCTACAGCTTCTATAAAGATGCAAAGCTGCTCCGTATCACTCGTTACCGCTACAATAACATCCCGGTAGATTCCAACGGAAAATACTACTATATCAAAGATGGGGATACCGTATGGAATCCAGGTGCAATGCCAACCCGCACTCCTCTTGATGTTTATGAGTGCCGCCATGGACTTGGCTACAGCCGTTTCCACGGTGAGAAAAACGGCCTGGCAGCTGATCTTCTTGCATTCGTCCCTGTTGACACAGCCTGCGAGATCAACAAACTGACTCTGCGAAACAATTCAGATAAAGTGAAAGAGATTTCGTTATTTTCATATGTAGAATTCTGCCTCTGGAATGCTGTGGACGACATGACCAACTACCAGCGAAACTTAAGCACCGGTGAAGTTGAGATCATCGGCAGCACCATTTACCATAAGACCGAATACCGCGAACGACGCAATCACTACAGCTTTTTCACTGTAAATACTCCTGTAGACGGTTTTGACACCAGCCGTGATGAGTTCTTAGGACTTGGCCGCGGCAACAATGCTCCAATCGTTGTAGAGGAAGGCAAGAGCCACAATTCTGTTGCCAGCGGATGGTATCCCATTGCCAGCCAGCAGATCAATGTTTCTCTGGCACCTGGTGAAGAAAAAGAATATGTTTTCCTTCTCGGCTATTGTGAAAACCCAAAAGACGACAAATGGGAAGCTTTAAACGTGATCAAAAAAGAGCCGGCCAAGAAGATCATGGAGAAATTCGAAACTTCCGAACAGGTAAATGAAGCTTTCGCCATCCTGAATACTTACTGGGATGATCTTCTCTCCCGCTATCATGTAGAGAGTAAGGATCCTCACGTAAACCGTATGGCAAATATCTGGAACCAGTACCAGTGTATGGTAACCTTCAACATGTCCCGTTCCGCTTCTTACTATGAATCCGGAACCGGCCGTGGAATGGGCTTCCGTGATTCCTGCCAGGATCTTCTTGGATTTGTACATCTGATCCCGGAGCGTGCAAGAGAACGAATCCTTGACATTGCTGCAACCCAGTTCGAAGATGGAAGTGCTTATCATCAGTACCAGCCGCTTACCAAGCAGGGCAACCTGGATATCGGAAGCGGATTTAACGATGATCCGCTGTGGCTGATTGCCGCTGTGGCCGCTTACTTAAAGGAAACTGGAGATTATTCCATTCTGGATGAAATGGTTGCTTTTGACTGCCATATGGAAAAAGCAGCTCCCCTTTTTGAGCATCTCCGCCGTTCCTTCAAATACAGCCGCACCCATCTTGGACCACACAAGCTTCCTCTCATCGGACGTGCTGACTGGAACGACTGTCTGAACCTGAACTGCTTTTCCAATGAGCCTGGTGAATCCTTCCAGACCACAGGACCATCTGAGGGACCAGTTGCAGAATCTGTATTTATTGCAGGTATGTATGTAAAATATGGAAATGAGTTTGCAGAGATCTGCAGACGTGTTGGAAAAGAGGAGGACGCTGCTATCGCGCAGAAAGCTGTTGAAGAAATGTACCAGGCAGTCCTTGACGCTGGCTGGGATGGAGAATGGTTCCTTCGTGCTTATGACGCCACCTCTCAGAAGGTTGGTTCCCACGAATGCGAAGAGGGACAGATTTTCATTGAACCGCAGGGCTTCTGTATCATTGCTGGCATTGGCGTGAAAGAAGGTCTGGCAAAAAAAGCTCTTGATTCTGTAAAAGAGCGCCTGGATACCAAATATGGTATTATGCTTCACCAGCCGGCTTACACCAGATATTACCTGAACCTTGGTGAAATTTCTTCCTACCCGCCAGGATACAAAGAAAATGCCGGAATCTTCTGCCATAACAATCCATGGATTTCCATTGCCGAAACTGTTATCGGAAGAGGAAACCGTGCTTTTGAAATTTATAAAAAGACCTGCCCGTCTTATATTGAAAACATCAGCGAAATCCATCGTACAGAGCCTTATGTTTATTCCCAGATGATCGCAGGACGTGACGCAGCCCGCCACGGTGAGGCAAAGAACAGCTGGCTTACCGGAACAGCCGCATGGACTTTCGTGAACCTCTCCCAGGCAATCCTGGGTGTGCAGCCATCCTATGACGGACTTTCCATCGATCCGTGTATTCCGGAGGGCTTCGGTGACTTCACCCTCACCCGCCACTTCCGCGGTGCCACCTATTACTTCGACGTTAAGAATCCGAATAATGTGGAAAAGGGTGTAGCTTACCTGGAGGTTGATGGCAGGCATGTGGATGGAAATGTGGTACCTGTTGAGAATGGAAAGACAGAGTATCATGTGACGGTGCATATGGAATAAAAATAAATATTACGAATTTTAGCAAGAGCCCCCGGAACCGAAATTCCGAGGGCTCTTGTTTTTCTATCTGTTTTATTTCTCGTAAAGCGGATGAATTTCTTTCTTATACGCATATCGTATAAACACAAAGCAGATCACTCCTGAAAACACCTCTGCAATAGGAAAGGACCACCAGCAGGCTCCAAGGCCACCTGCTTTTGACAGGATAAACGCAGCCGGGAGCAGTACTACCAGCTGGCGCAGCACAGACACTGCAAGGCTTAAAAAACCATGTCCAAGCGCCTGAAACACAGAAGATGCAACTACAGAAAATCCTGCGATCAGAAAGCTGAGGCTAATGGTACGAAGTGCCGGGATACCGATTGCCATCATATCGTCAGAGGCACTGAAAATTCCCAGAAGACTTCCCGGAAACAGCTGGAATACAGCGAAACCAGCAAGCATAATACATACTCCGTAAATAATACTCAGCTTAATTGCTTTCGTAATACGTTTCGGTTTTCTGGCACCATAGTTGTAAGCAACAATGGGAACCATTCCATTATTCAGTCCAAACACTGGCATAAAAATAAAGCTCTGCAGCTTGAAATACACGCCAAATACCGCCGTTGCAGTAGAAGTAAAGCCCATCAGGATCTTATTCATTCCGAATGTCATAACAGAACCAACAGACGCCATAATAATAGATGGGAAGCCTACACTGTAAATGCTGCGGATCACATCACCGGAAATCTTATATTTCACAAGAGAAATATGAAGCTCTTTATTCAGCTTCATATTCACGATCACACCTGCAATTGCTGCAATAATTTGTCCGGTAACAGTGGCAAGGGCTGCTCCTGTTACTTCCATTCTTGGAAAGCCGAATAAACCAAAAATCATGATTGGATCCAGAATAATATTGATAATAGCGCCAAGAAGCTGTGTTGCCATGGAATAAACCGTCTTCCCTGTAGACTGCAGAAGCTTCTCGCAGGTCAGCTGGATAAACAGGCCGAAGGACATAATTCCGATCACTCTGACATAATCCACACCATATTCCATGATCTGTGGATCCGTAGTCTGCACCCTGAAAAAAGCAGGTGCAAAAAATCCACAAACAATTGCAAATCCAATAAAGCTGAAAATTGCAAGATAAATACCGTTATTTGCAGCACTGTTGGCATACTCCTGCTTTTTCTCCCCAAGAGAGCGCGACACCAGCGCATTGATACCAACACCAGTACCGGTTCCCACTGCGATCATCAGGTTCTGCACCGGAAACGCAAGTGAAACTGCAGTAAGTGCACTCTCACTTAATTTCGCCACAAACATACTGTCCACAATATTATAAAGTGCCTGGACAAGCATGGAAATCATCATCGGTACAGACATGGTGAGCAGAAGCTTTGCCACTGGCATCACACCCATTTTATTTTCCTGAACTTTTACTTCTTTTTCCAAAAACAATCCCCTCTCTTCTGTAATTAAACCTTTTCGTTTACGGTTCACTCCGTGACCAGTAACCCTTTTTGTTCTGTCGCCTTCTTTTTTAGAGCGTGTTTGAAAAAGATTTTCTGCAAGATATGCATCACAATTTGTAGGAAATTTTGTCCAGATGGGACGTCGCAACGGGCTACGCAGACCAAATTCAGGCAAAATATACTGCAAAGCAGGGCGTGCAGATTGTGGAAATGATTTTTCAAACATGCTCCAGGCCAGTCCTCTTATTGTATATAAGTACATGCTGAATGTCAATATAAGGGTGGATTTATCTGAGAAATTATGCTATCCTTATTACTGGTTACTGTTCACTCCGTTCACAGTAACGCGCTTCGCGATGCACAGAAATCATGCAAAGCATGATTTCGCGCCGCAATTCTCGGGTTTTCTGTGAA
>JABLTR010039728.1_pt1 | contig 16283 bp, 19 predicted proteins | sample 7160071 | NCBI WGS metagenome assembly JABLTR01 (sample SAMN14651230, study PRJNA627086) | human gut metagenome | isolation source: feces | host: Homo sapiens
AGTCCAGCTAATAAAAATCAAGTCCATTTTTCAGAAAATTGAGATAGCATATCATGGCAAAATCTGTCAAGGATAAATGGCTTTGCCACGCCTTCGGCGTCCTTGACAGCTTCAGCCTGATATGCTGAAAGGCAGTCAAGAGGTAGCAAGGCTACCTCTGCACTCAAGTGCCTTTTCTCAATATGTTATGCGACTGAATGTGTTTTTGACAGATAAGCAGCATTATGCTGTTCCGGCGTTTGGAGAACAAATGGCGCATCGTTTCTTAGAACGGCGAAAATCAGGTTGCAGATTTTGTGCATAACCGCACCGATAGCAGTCATTTTAGCTTTGCACATGCACTTTTCTTCATAAAACGTGCGTAAAACCGGATTTTTAGGTTCTTTATGGATGTTCAGACTAATGGATTGCAAAGCGATTACAAAAATGCAGCGTCTCGCAAATGGTGATCCGCGCTTTGAAAGTTTCAAATTTGTTCCGTTATAATTTCCGGATTGACGCACAATGGGGTCTAATCCGAAATAGGAAAAGAGTTGTTTAGGACGCTTAAATGCGGAAAAGTCACCGAGCTCGCATATCAGTGTCAATGCCGAAAGAAATCCAATCCCCGGAATGGTTTGCAGCAATTCAGTCTGGTGTGCCAGTGTTTTGCTATCCTGTTCAGCAAGCAGTGCTTTAGCTTGTGCTAGTAAAGTTTTCGCTCGAATATCCAATAAACGAATCATCTCAATATAATGGCGGATCAGAATAGATATGCCGTGATTCCAATGTCCGAAGCTGCGGGCATCCTGTGCTGCCTGTATCAGAGCCGCTGCTTTTTTCTGAACTTTTAACGGACCGTTATGAGACACGCTTTTCATGAAATCGGCTACTGCATGTTCGCCTGCGTTTAACAGGCTTTCAGGATTTGGATATTCGCATAAAATCGCCATAGCTGTTACGCCATTAACCTTTGAAAACAGAGGAAGAAACTGCGGAAAAGCCTGCCTCAGTTGATTCTTCAGACGGCAGATGTACATGCTGATTTCTTTTTTCACGGCATAGTATTCGCGCAGAATGACCTTCATAGAAATGACCTGATCGCTTGGGATGAGCGAAGTTTTCAAACCAGGACGAAGACCGAGTAAAGCAATCTTCTGAGAATCATATTTATCGTTATGAATATTGCGTACATTAAGATCTCTGCCCGCATGTGTAACAAGTGGATTTAGGACAAACACATCAAATCCTGCATCCTTCATCTTATGATACAGGGGGTAATGATAAATGCCTGTAGATTCCATAAAAACACGAGCAGGAAGCTGATACTTCTGAGAAAGAGTTTTGATCTTTTCAACGGCACCGTTTAGCGAGCGTTGACTGCTATGGATAATCTTATAGGGTTTTCCCAGCAGCTCCTGAGATGGCAGCGCAAAGGCCATAAGGCTGAAGTCTGCACCAACATCAATGCCAACAGATAAAAACTCAACGGAACGGTTCATACAGCAAGCCCCACTTTCTTTAGAACAACAGGATTCCTTCCCGATTCAGCATATCACAGCCTAGCGAGTTATACAGGAATAGCCAAAGGCTCCCAACCAGCCGAATCATGAACTATGACTGAAAGGAAGAACAGACTCAACACCAGGCATATGGCGAATTTTCGCTAACCCAAGGGCGCACACATCCATGTTCCTGTTTTGTTTTCAGTATACGCTCATGACAAAGCATTGTCGATGGAAGCCTGTTGGGAAGAAGACCGAATTTTCAATAAAAAGTCGTTCCCTTTCCCATTGTTATTATACTATGGGCGCAGTTGCGCGCCGCTTGCCTGCGCCCATTCGCCAACCCTCCCGCCACATCAAGCTTGACCTATCAGCCAATACCAGTATACGCTAGCTTCAACCGAAAGGCAAGATTGATTTGCCTTTCTTTGTCTTTTACAACTGCTTGCGTTCCGCGCCGCCGATCAGCCAATCGAGCGCGGCCGCCGGATCTACCCGCGCAGCGTCCGCGACGGCCGCCAGCGCGGCCACGTCCGGCAGCGCGGAACGCGCTGGATTCTCCCAGGCTTGCCACGTGGAGCGGGCAACCCCCGCCACCTTCGCGGCCTGTACCTGGCTCAGGTTGCAGAGCTTGCGCCAGTGCTTCAAGCGCCCCTTGATGGTCTGCCGATATTCAGCCATCCCCCGGCGGGTGAAAAGCGGCCTTGTCGTGTACATGGTTCAACACCCCCTTGAAAAAATCACTGCACAATTTGTCGCCAACACGCCGCAGACGGCAAAAACGGCCTTTTTGCCACTCTTTCAAGCCGTTTCGGCCACTGTATACAGCCCTCTAATTTGCCGTCAACTTTCAAAACCCTGCAAAAACCAGCGCAGCAGCGCCCCCGATCTGCGCCGCAGCGGGGCGAAAAGGTGCAAGTTTGGCGTTCTATCCTGCATCTTTTAAGGCCGCCGCGCCTACCCGGTCAATTTGGCCGGATAGACTAGTAGCAGCTACTAATCTCAAAGTATATAGTATACGTATGTAGTATAGGCGGACATTTTGACCGGGTTATAATCCGGCCATTTTGGCCGGATTGTCTGGACAATTTGACCGGATAGGGGACGACTTCAAGGCGTCCATGATACCATAATGCAGAAAATATCGGTTTGCGCCCTTGTACGTCGCTTTTCGCCACCAGACAAGGTTGTCCGCGTTGAGCACGGCAAGAGAACGGCGGATTGTCCGTTCACTTACTCCGATAATCTCTGCAAGCTCTTCATGCGTGAAGATACAAAAGACCTGCTTTTCAACCGGGTCATACCACTGAGACCCGGCAGGGTCTCCGATGAGATTGTAATTGCTAAGCCGAATCCGGTCATACAGTAAACCGACAACTGCGCGAGTAACCAAATCCATCCCCGCGAAAATGCCCTGTGGCAGGGGAACAAGCTGGTATAACTGAGCCATAAAACACAGGGGGTAAAATCATGACTTACAAGCAATGGTATCAAGAATACTTGCGCCTGTACAAGCGCAAACTCGCGGAGAAAACCCAAGAAAGCTATACAAGGCTTAATGCGCTCATCTCGCCGATCATTGGCACAAAGGAGCTAGAAGCGATCACACCAGACGACATCCAAACGGCCATCATCAGCGCAGAGGAAACAGCCGGATGCAGACAGGCGCAGCTCGTTTATACGCTGCTGCATGCTGCATTTCGGCGCGCTGTCCGCAGCGGCCATATCCGACAAAGCCCGGTCGAAGCCGTTGATAAACCCGATCATGAGGGCAAGCAAGGCCGCGCCATCGAGGGCGCAGATTGGCAGCTTCTCGCGCCGATCATCCGCGAAAGCGTGGCCTTCTCGTTGGCTTGCTTTGCAGGACTGAGGCGCGGGGAAGTGCTGGGTCTTCGACGCGGAGACATCGACCTTGAAGCCGGATTGATTCGCATCGAGCGGCAGCGCGTCCGCGTCCGTGGTCAGCTTGTCACCGCGCCGCCGAAGTCTTCCGCAGGCGTGCGCATCGTGCCTATCAGCCCGGAACTTGCGCCAATCCTCACCAAGGCCGTGCGCTATCTGCTTCCAGCCGCCTATCTCGTCCCAATCTCGCCCGAAACACTCGGACGACGATGGAACACGGCACAAAAGGCAGCGGGCATCAAAGCGCCGTATCGCTTCCACGATCTTCGGCACACATACGCGACCCGGCTCGTGCTGGAGGGCATCAATCTACGGGTTCTTCAGTACGTCATAGGCCATGCAGACTATCAACTGACCGTCTCCACATACACCCATATTGGCGCAGCAGCGGCAAAAATAGAGCTTTCCAGGGTTTATAATTCACTACATTAGAGCAGCGGAAAAGTAACGCACGACTGGAAATCGTGTGTGCGTTGATAGCGCACCTAGGGTTCAAATCCCTAACTCTCCGCCAAAAGAGATTGTGAGCATATCACAGTCTCTTTTTTTAATCCATCTGGCTGACAGGTATGCTGTACTTTTTTTTCAATCTGTGATAAAATAATTTTGTTTGCGTCAAAAGCCGTACAGGGAGGTACAGTCATGAAGATTTCCAAAAAAGATGCGTTGATGTGGTTTCGCTTTTTTGCCGAGCTGCCCGACGATGAAGAATTGATGCCCCATCAACAGGAGATTGCCCTTGCGGCGCTGGCTCAAATTGAAACCGCCGTCAACAAGCGTCGTGAAGCGCTGGCGGCGAAAATCGACGGCCTGCAAAGCCTGTCCGGTCGGACGTATTTCGTGGGCAGCAAGGCGGATTTTCCACGCGGATGCTGCTCCTGTTTGTTGGGCACGGGGCTGAGCGCGGTACGCAAGACGAACAAATGCAATGTTCAATGCAAATTCTGCTATAATTATGGCGAATTAGACTGCCAGCCGCCCATCGGCGAGGGCATGTGGGAGATTGGCGGCACGAAGTTTTACGAAGATGACATTGAGCTGCTGTTATCCATTCAGAAAAAGCCGACGGGCATTGCCTATGTCTATCTCGAACCGTTCATGGAAATTGAAAAATACTATGGCGTTATCCGCAAATTCCATGCGGCGGGCGTGCATCAGCACATGTATACCAACGGCACGCTGGCGACGGAAGAAAACCTGCGCGCGCTGGGGGAAGCGGGGCTGGATGAGCTGCGCTTCAACCTTGGCGCGTCCGGCTGTTCAGATCGCGTGATTGAGCATATTGCGACCGCCAAAAAATACATCCGGTATGTGGGCATTGAAACGCCGATTACGCCTGAATTATACGAGACCTTCATGCAGAAGAAGGATAAGATTCTGGCGACGGGATTTGACTTCATGAATTGCGCCGAACTGCATTTGAATCCGAATAACATCGACAATTACGCAGGCGAGAGCCTGTATATGTCCAGACAAGGATATATTTCGCCGATTTGGAGCCGTGACTTGACGCTGAAGCTGATGGAGACTGCGACGAGCGAACACTGGAAGCCGCTGATTCATGACTGCTCCAACCGCACAAAATTTGCCCGTGACCTGAATCTGCGCGCGCACGAGGGCGGCTGGTTCGGCGCAAGCAGCTATGGATGCGAGTTTCCGCGAATTCCATATGCGGCGTTCATTCCGACGCTGGAGGACGAGTCCATCGTCTTTGAAGAAGAGGAACCGCTGCCGCAGGGATACCGCCCCGGCGATATCGTGTTGTGATGAAAAGGGTTTTGGCGATGGCACTGGCGTTTTTGCTGCTTTTCTGCTCGTCTGCGTCGGCAGAGAAGAGGAAAAAGCGCGAGGTTCAGCCGGTAAAACTGACTCTGCCGCTGTATTATCAGACGGATTATGATCAGCCAGTTTTCACATGGAAGGATCGGGCGATCACCGTCGCGGAATCCGGGTGCGGCGCGACATGCGTTTCCATGGTCATTGGTTATTTTGAGCCGCATCGTGAGCCTGAGCCGGATGAAATCATGCGGCTGGCGGGCGAAATGGGGTTTTACTGCGGCGATGGGCTGGGGCGCGATGCGCTTCGCCTGCTGCTGGCGGAGTATGGCATTGAGGGCCGCTGGCGCGCGTTGGATGCGCGGGCAATCGAAAATACGCTGCGCAAGGGGCGGCCGATTATCGAATACGTGGGGCCGGGGTATTTCACCGGAAGCGGGCATTATGTCGTTTTGCGCGGCATTGCCGCCAACGGCGAATTGCTTGTCGCCGATCCGAACAGCGAAGAAAACACGCTGCACAAGACCTATCGCTTCGCGGAGATGCTCAGGCAGGCGAAGGGCGATTATCCGTTCATGATTTGCGATCAAATTGACGCTCCGGAGGAAGCGACGGCCGGAGAGACAAAGCCATAACAAAGCGCCGTGCGGCAGATTCGCACGGCGCTTTAGCATGCAATAATCAATTCATCCAAAATTTCTGCCGAACCTGAGCGATTTGCTGGGCGTCAGCCTGCTGGTTTTGATACCAGCCGCGTTCGGACATTTCGGCATAAATATCGGACTGCATATCCAGGCTTTCGCCCAGCGCGCTGTCAAACGCCTGGTGTACGTTCGGCGTGGCGGATTCAATCGCGCCATGCAGGTAGAGATCGCACACGCCCTTGGTCGTCAGAAGCAGGTTCTCCATAATCTGTTGATCGTTGTTCATGAAACCGCCTCCTTTAAACGAGCGCCATCAGCTGATTGAAAATCTGCCGATGCACATTTTGCAGCTGACGCACGCATTGCTTGAGCTGCGGGTCGCTCAGCGCGGACTCGGCCTCACCGCACTGGGCAATCAGAAACTGCTCGTGGCCGAGCGCGTCATCCAGATAGAGCAATTCTTTCGGACTCATAACAAAACACCTCCAGCGGTAGTTTGACCGAAGGCGGGGAAAATATGCACAATAATGTCAACAAACAGAGGCGTGTTCAGCGGCTTTTTTCGATCCCGAAATCGAGAAGAAAAAGATAAAAAACTTTAAAAACTGTCTTGACAGGATGCGGGCAGGTGACTATAATCATATTGAACGACGTTCATATTGAGGTGATCGAGTGAATACGATTGTGACATCCAAGGAGGAGATCCTGCAAACCAGTCGGGAATTGATTCGGCAGCAGGGTTGGTCAGCGGTCAGTATTCGTTCTGTGGCAGCGGCGTGCGGCGTGTCGGTTGGCTCGATTTACAACTACTTTGGTTCCAAGGCTGATTTGGTCGGCGCGACTGTGGAAAGCGTCTGGAGTGAGATCTTTCACCGCCCGAACGACATGTCCGTGTTTCAAAGTGTTGAGAGCTGTATCACATGGATGTATGGACGGATGGCTTACGGCAGCGAGCAGTACCCCGGGTTCTTCACGCTCCATTCTCTGGGCTTTATGCGAAAAGAGAAAGAGGACGGCAAGGGGCGCATGCAGCATGCTTGGCAGCACATCCTGGACGCACTGTGCTTCGTCATGACGCAGGATCAAAAGATTCGCCCGGATGCTTTTACGGAGGATTTTACCGAAGAAAAGCTGGCAAGTGTTCTGTTTTCGCTGATGCTGTCTGCTTTGTTGCGGCAGGACTACGACCCCTCGACCGTTCTTGAAATGGTCCGAAGACTCATCTATTAAGTTCCTACTGAGCGGTGGGAATTTTTTCACCGGCAAATTGAACGATGTTCACAAAGAAAAGCACATCATGAAAACACAGCGGGATAAGGAAAAAATGTGCTGACAACCTTGTGCGGAGCGCCATGCTCTGCACGGGTTCAAATACGCAGACTCCTATGGAGAAAGCGTCGCCTGACTGCCGATCCGGCAACCGGCTGTCCCTGTAACGAAACATCAAACGACAAAACAAGAAAAGGAGAACAACAACTATGCAGGCTCTTATTGAAACGCTTTTTGACGCTGTCTATCTGGTATCTGTTATCACCATCGGCATTCTGATGATTCGAGGAAGCAAGGGGAACAAGCAGTTCCGTCTGTTCGGTCTGATGGCGGTTGTGCTGGGCGCGGGCGACTCTTTCCACCTGATTCCCCGTGCGCTGGCACTCTGCACGACAGGGCTTGAGAACTACACCGTGCCGCTGGGACTGGGCAAGTGGATTACCTCTGTGACGATGACCATCTTCTACGTGCTGCTCTACTATGTGTGGCGTCAGCGTTACCAGATTAAGGGCAAGGGCATCCTGACTGCTGCGGTTTATGCGCTGGCTGCCGTGCGTGTCGTGCTGTGCATGATGCCGCAGAACCAGTGGCTGAGCGCGAACGCGCCGCTCTCCTGGGGCATCTACCGCAACATTCCGTTTGCGCTGATGGGTCTGCTGATTATCGTGCTGTTCTACCGCAGCGCGAAGGAAAATAACGATGCGTCCTTCCGCTGGATGTGGCTGACCATCGTGCTGAGCTTCGGCTTCTATATCCCGGTCGTGCTGTGGGCGGACGCCATCCCGATGATCGGCATGCTGATGATCCCGAAGACCTGCGCCTACGTTTGGACGGTTTTGATCGGCTTCTTCGCGATGAAGAAGGAATGCAAGTAAGAAGCGGAAAATGTCAGCTGTCCTTGGGACGGCTTCACATATGCTTGGTTTTATACACAAGGTTGCATATATGCTGCTTATGGTAGATTACGGTGGCTATGCTGATAGGGAACGATTGAAAGGAACAGATTCAACAACTGATCATGTCGTGATGCATATTGCCGAAGTGTCATCAAACTATAATTGCAGACTGGAATGCTTTCTGACGGATAAACACCTTGTTATTCTGTCGATGATAGGTGGGGTTAACGAAGTGACATTGTAGCAGGAAGCTGCCGTTTGATCTTGCACCCAGCCAGTAGCCGGGGAATCTGCTAAACCTGAAAAAAAGAAAACGCCCCTTGCACCCGCTCGCGAGAGTAGGGCAAGGGGCGTTTGCACCCGGCAAAGTGCGAAAAGCCTTATGGGACAAGGCTTTTCAATGCATGAAAAAACGCTAACCTTGGTATCAAGATTAGCGTTTCATTCTGGCAGGGGCAGAAGGACTCGAACCCTCAACAAAGGTTTTGGAGACCCACGTGTTACCATTACACCATACCCCTAAGCACTTTTTTAGTATAGCACGGAAAGCAGGTATTGTCAACCGTTTTTTTACAAGATTTGACGTGAAAGCGGTTTAAAGCGTGATTTCGCGCAGAATATCGTGAAACTGGCTGCCGCAGCGGGTGAGTTCGCCGAGTACAGCGTCGATGCCGTCCGGTTCGTGCATCCAGTTTTCGCAGGTGATGGAAGCGCCGGGCGCGGGGCAGATGAGCAGCTCGGTTTCGGGAAAGAGCGTCTGATAATACATCTTGGCGCGTCTGGCGTGTATGGGCATGCAACACAGCAGAGCGCGGCGGACGGTCAGTTTTTCCGCGTCCGTGCGTCTGCGGGAATAGATCGCGTTTTGATAGGTGAACGTGGCCTCATCTTCACGTAGAATCGCGTTTTCCGGCACGCCGTTTGCCATCAGCACGGCGCGCATAAAAGCCCATTCGGTTTCAAAGCGGCCCTCATAAGTCCTTGCGCCGGACTGCTGACCGGAAAATGTGCCCGTCGTGACGGAAAAGCGGCCGGAGGGGAGGAACAGCGGCGCATAGCCCTGATGATACAGTTCGGCGGCATATTCCGACGGTTCGGCGTGGCCGTTGCCGGGGATAAAGAGGATATCTGCCTTTTGTGGCTTATCGCTCAAAAAGATGAAGCGTGTGATGTCGTCGATCCATTCAAGCATGGGGTTGAGCCTTTCCGGCCAGCAGGCCGCAGAGCGTGCCGGCGCCGTAAACGATGTGCACAACCGGAAACAGGAACGGCAGGCAGATGAAAGTCAACAGCTTTCCGCGAGGGGCTTCCAGCGCGGATTTGGCGGCAAAAAAGAGGTCCAGCGCGCCGTAAAGCGTCAGCATGGTAAGCAGCGGCCAGCGGCACAGCGGAAGGAGCAGCAAAAGCGCAATCAGCGCCAGCACGAACAGCGCGGGTACGAGATGGCGCGGGGCAAAGCAGCGCGGCTGAATCCGCATTGTGCGCCCAATCCAGTAGCCGTTGCCCCATTTCTGGCTGAGCTGGCCGCGAAGCGTCTTGCGCGCGGCGTGCCACGAGACGATATCCGGCGAAAAATAGAAGCGGTAACCCGCCTTGCGCATGCGGTAGTGCATGTCGTTATCCTCGGTGCGGCGCAGACGCTCGTCGTAAAAACCCACGCGGTCATAGACTTCGCGGCGATAGAGCGCGTAGGCCAGTGTATCGACATAGCGCGCTTCTCCGCCGTTGCGGAAAGGCGCTGCGCCGCCGCAGAAGCGCGAGGTATCCAGCGCGCGAGTGACGGCTTCCCAGGCGTTGTCGGGGTCCGCGCCGATGACGCTTCCGCCGACGATATCCTTTCCGCGAGCCAGCGCGTCGAGATTTTTTTGCAGAAAATCCTTCGGCATGCGCGCGTGCGCGTCCAGTCGGATGATTGCGTCGCCCGTCGCGGCGCGCAGCGCTACGTTGATGCCACAGGCCAGCCAGCGCTTGGGATTTTCGAGCAGCTTTACCTCGAACGGCGCGCGCTCGGCAAAGCGGCGCATGATTTGCGCGGTATCGTCCGTAGAGGCGCTGTCTACCAGCAGGGCTTCCAGCTGGCGGGGATCGACGGTCTGTGCAAGCAGATCGCCCAGCAGCGCGTCGAGGCTCTGCGCGGCGTTGTAGGCGACGACAATAAAGCTGATTTTTGTCATAGGGAAGTCTCCCGTTTCATGAAATGGAATGTCATTCCGCCGCGTAGACGCGGCTGCGTTCGCGGCAGGTCGCCAACCCAAGCGGCAGGCCGAAGAAGAACAGCTTTTGCGACACAAACGCGCGCGGGCGCCTTTTCGCCAGCAGCCAGCCCAACTGCATGCACTCGATCATCATCAGCAGCGCCGGCCCAAAATTCGGAGTGATCAAAAGCAGCAGAAGCGCCAGCCAGTCCAGTGCGTAAAACGTGAATTTTTCCCGTTCATGGCAGATGTAGGCGCGCGCCTGATGGGCTTTCATCGCGCAGGCCAGCGCCTGCCCCTCGCCCAGGCGGCGCACGGAAAAGACGGCGGAAAGCGGGCTTCGGTTGTCGCGCACCGTGTCCGTGTGGAGAATCATCGGAACGGGGATTTCCGCAATGCGGCAGCCCATCGCGTTCAGCCGCGCATGCAGCTCCGCTTCCTCACAGGCGACGGTGTCCGTGGCCCAGCCGCCGCAGGCGTTTAGCGCTTTGCGGGTAATCATCAGCGCGCCGCCGAACTCCGGGGCGATGCGCTCCTGCGTGCAGCCGAAATAATTTTCATTGCGGCCGACGACTTCGCTGCCGCGCAGATACACGTCCTCGCGAATGCCGCAGACGCCGTCGTACCCCTTGGCGGCGATGGCCATCAGCGCTTTTTCCGCGAAACCGGGGCAGAGCTGCATGTCGCCGTCCAGAAACAGCAGATATTCGCCGCGAGCCTCTTTCGCGCCGACAAAGCGTCCCAGCCCGGCGGTCGTCTGTCGTTCGGCGAGCAGAAAACAGCGCGCGCCCAGGGCCTTTGCCGTTTGCAGGCTTTGATCCGTCGAGCAGGAATCCACATAGACGACCTCGTGAGCCAATATATTGAGAGCGGTTTGGATGCTCTTCAGGCAGGCGGCAAGCCGCTCTCCCTCGTTTTTGCCGATGACAACGACGCTGATCAACGCTCTTTCCTCCCGTGCGACAATATGCTATAATACATACATCGTTTATTATCGCACAAAACGGGGCGGTTGACAAGCCGGAAATGCCGCCGGGAAGGGGATGCAGCATGCTGCTCAGCGTTGTAATACCGTTTTATCAGGTGGAACATTATATCGGGGCGTGTCTGGACGCGTTGGCGGGTCTGCCGGAAGAGGATTGCGAAATCCTGCTGATCGACGACTGTGGGCGGGACGCAAGCGCAGCAATCGCGGCGGATTACAGCGCGGCGCACCCGAATGCGCGAGTGATTCGCCGGGCACAGAACGGCGGGCTTTCCGCAGCGCGCAACACGGGACTGGACGCGGCGCAGGGCGAATACGTCTATTTTTTGGACAGCGACGACGTCCCGCACGCGGATGCGTTGTGGCATCTGACACAGGCGGCGAAGGAAAAGCGGCTGGACGTGGCGAAAGCGCGCTTTCGCTTTCTGGATGACGACACGGGCGAACTGACGGACGGGCCGATGATTCTGCCGACCGACGTGCTGGAGGGCGGCGCGCTGTTCGCGGCGCAATGTCAAAATGGAACCTACGAACCGATGGTCTGGCAGTGCGTTTATCGGCGCGGCTTTTTGACGGAAAACCATTTGCGCATGGCCGAAGGGCTGCTGTTTGAGGATGAGCTGTTTCAGGCCCCCGCGCTGTTGAAGGCCGGGCGCGCGGCGGCGTTTGACGACGTGATTCTGCATTACCGCCAGCGGGCAGGGAGCATCATGGCGTCGTTCGCCAGAAACGCGAAGTGGTGCGACAGCTATGTGCAGGTCTGCGCGCGGCTGCATGGTGTGGCGCAGAGCCTTCCGGATGGCGCGGCCAAGGCGGCGCTCAATAAACGCGTGGGGCAGATTGCGCTGAGCGTAGGAAAAAACATTCCTGCGTATCATCTGCCGCCGGAAGTCGCGCGCGAGGCGACGGTTTTTTTGAAAGCGCATCGACGGCAGCTGGCGCGCTATGCGATGGAGAGCGGAGACGCGGCCGTGGCCGTGCAGGGCGCGCTGCTCAAGCTCTCGCCGGAACTTTTCATTAAACTGTATCAGGGGGCGAAAGCGTGAAAGGGAAACTGCATGTGTACACCGGGAACGGGAAGGGAAAGACGACGGCGGCGATGGGGCTGGCGTTGCGCAGTCTCGGCCACGGGCGGCGCGTATTGATCGCGCAGTTTTTAAAGGACGGGCGAAGCGGCGAGCTGGCGGCGCTTTGCACATTTGAACAGGCGACGATCTATCCGGCCAAGCCGATTTCGGGCTTTGTTTTTGCCATGTCGCCGGAAGAAAAAGAAGAAGCCGCCCGGCAGCAGAACGCGCAGGCGGCGGATATTCAGAAGACGGCAGAGGCGATTCAACCCGCGCTGACGGTGCTCGACGAGCTGAACGTAGCGCTGTCCTGCGGCATGGTCACGCAGGAAAACGCGGAGAAGCTCATCGACGCGGCGCTGGCCTTCGGCGATGTGGTCTCAACCGGACGCAACGCGCCGGAATGGCTGAGAGCGCGCGCGGATTATGTTTCGGAAATCGCCGTGCAGAAGCATCCGTTTGAAACGGAGAAGCTGGCGGCGAGAGAAGGAATTGAATATTAAAGGCGGGGCTTTTCATCTTTAATTCATCCGATGAAAAGCCCCGTTTTGAGTAAATGAAATTCGGATGAGAAGGGTTTACATCCGTCAGGTATCGCTTTGCTCCCTGACGAACCATAATTTCGCTTCGCGATGGAGACGATGAGGCTCTGTTCTCAAACCCCGGCGGGAAACGGAGTTTCCTGCACCTTCCGCTTTGTTTTGAAGCGGCTCAGCGAACGTCAGCAGGCATGGGAATCCTCTGCACGGTTCGGCAGACCGCCGTCAGCAGCAGGCAGTCGATCGGAAACTGCATCGCATTTTTCAGCGCGCGCACCGGAAGCAGCGCCGCCTGAGACGGGCCGTAGAGCATGGTAAGAAAGAGGGTGTTGAGCATGATGTTGACCAATACCATGATGACTGCACGGGCGAGCACAATCTGCCAGAGCTTGCGGTCGCTCTCAAAGAGAAACAGACCGTAAATCACGCCGCCCAGCGCCGCCGAAATCGTAAAGCCGGGGAAATAAGGCCCGGTCGGCTTGAGCAGGAAGCCCAGAATGTCACTCATTGCGCCCTGAAGGGCCGCCGCGACGGGGCCAAACAGCATCGCCGTCGGGGCAAGCGCCAAATGCGCCAGCGAGATTTTAAGGCTGTCGTTCACCTGAATCGTGCCGTAGGAGGAGAGCACCATCTGAATCGCCAGAAACAATCCGACGGTGGTCAACGTCTGCGTGCGGCGCAGGGTGTGAGCGGATTCGGGAAATTTTCGGAGCAAACGGGAAAAAACGCTGTGCATAAAAACACCTCCGCATATCATGGACCCGGAAAACCGGGCGGGGATGATTCGCAGAGATGACCGCAGATAAAGAGACAGTTCTGGGCCGGAGGGATACCGCGAAAGCCTTGTTTCTTCGTCCCGTGCTTTTCCCATACACGAGCACTTAACGCATCCGTACCGTCGCCGCGAAAGACGGCGCCCTGTCATCTTCACGAATCGCTTGTGACAGGAGCATTATACTGAATCAAAAGGTAATTTGCAATGGTTTTACAGGCTTTCGTATAAATTCCAAAATGTTATTTTGCGCATTTCAATCTTGAATGGATTTGTCGCGAAGCGACAAATCTATGAGAAGTTCGGAAACTTCAGGTTTCTGGCAGGGTTTGGGACGGAGTCCCTCTTACCGCTTTACCCCCGGCGCTTGCGACGGCGGGCAGGTTTCCTGCCACGGCAGGCCGGAATCGTAGCTCAGCCCGCCGTGCAGCGAGCGCAGAGCGGCGTAGGAACCGCGTCCCTTCATCAGCGAGTCGGCGGCGGTCATCAGCTCTTCCGAACGGCTCACCGACGCGGCAAAAAGGTCGTCGAAACTGTCGTGACGAATTTCATCCGGCACCCAGATGGAGGCCCACGGGGCATGCGCATCGTTGGCAATGTCTTCCGTCGGCGGATCGGCGGGCATCATGTGCGCGTGCAGCGTCGCGTCCAGCTTGAAGGGGGAGAGCACGCTGCCCCACGTGCGGAAACGCCTGCCGTCCTCCGAACGGAGCAGGCGGCAAAGGCTCACCGCGTCCGAAAAACAGGTTTCCAAACGGCGCGGCGAAAGCGCGGAGTCAGGGAAGACGCGCGAAAGCGCAACGGAAAGCGCGGCGGCAATTTTTTTGCGCTGTGCGTCGTCCAGCGCGGCGAAACCGCCCATCTGAACAGGCAGCCCCGTCGCGTGACCTTCGCGGCGGTAATGCAGGGTCTCCAGCTGGTGTTCCAGCGTGCAGTGCGTGTTGCCGGAATACCGGCCCTCTGCCGTCAGGGAATGCGCATAGACAAACGGGTGAAAGGTCGTATCCGTGGCATAATGTGTGAAAAAGCCGCAGCAGTAGGCGCGAAGCAGCGCGTCGCCTGCACAGGCTTCGCACAGAGTGAGCAGAAAGTCGTCCGTCTTTTGCGTGTGCAGCAGCGAACCGACCAGCGGCGCAAACGGTTTGCCCGGACGGAAACAGAAAAACATCGGGTCCGGCCCTTCCGCGCCAGCCAGAAGCGCGCTGCGTTCAGCGGCGGAATCCTGTAAAGAAAGTGCGTCGGCGGCGTGCGCTGCGACGGATTGGTGAACATAAGATGCAGGCATGAAACACCTCAGACAACAAAAATGTCAGTGAAGAAAAGAAAAAACAGTTTATCGGGTTTATCGTGAAGCGATAAACTAATTGGGAAAGCCAAGAACCTCAGATCCTTGACGGGGTGCGGGGCAGAACCCCGCCATTTCCCCCGTCCATGATACACCCGTTGCGCGCGTTTGTCGATAAGTAAATCATGGTGGGTTTGCGATTGACAAAAAACGCGGATTTGCTATAATGATGGCGGGAAAATCCCATTGAGTTTCAAAGGAGGAGACCATCATGCCCGATTGCGTATATCAGATGGGTAACCTGCGCATTGTCGATTTGACGAAGGTGCTCGATCCCAAAACGGAAAGCCGCCGCTGCCACCTGATCCGCTATAATACCGGTGGACCGATTCCGGATTTTCATACCGCGCTGGATCTGACCAGCCACCTCGGCACGCACTGCGAGTGCCCGTACCATCACTTTGAGGATGGCAAGTCCGTCGGCGAACTGCCGCTGACCACGTTCATGGGCCGCGCGATCTATGTCAACATCGATTTCCTTGAGCCGAACAGTCACATCAGCGCCGCCGACCTCGACCGCGCCTGCGGCGACCGCATTCAGGAGGGCGATATCGTCATTCTGGATAGCAACTGGAAGTTCCCGCCCTTTACGCCGGAAACCAACAGCCCGGCCGACAAGCGCCTGTTCATCAACGCGGAGACCGCCATCTGGATGCGTGACCACAAGGTGAAGTGCGTCGGCTTCGGCGACGGCGTGTCCATCGAGAACTGCGAAGCGGACGTCAAGCCTTTCCATGATATCATCATGGCGTATGACGGCGTGTTCCTTGAGGTGCTCAAGAACCTTGAATATCTGGAGAAGGATACCTTCTTCATGAGCTATTCGCCGCTGCCCATCCTTGGCGCGGATTCCTGCCCGGTTCGCGCGTATGCGATCGAGGGCCTGCCGGGATTCGGCGGCTGATCGCAGAAGAATCAATCAACCCGCTCGGTGAAAACCGAGCGGGTTTTGCGTATGAGGGAGTCGTTATCCGATTCTCAGGAACGTAATGGAGGCGAGCACGTCTTCCGCCGTTGCGCCGGTCAGCGCCAGCGCGGTGGAAGCGGTCAGACTGACGGTCGTCGTGCCGGTGGACGTGATGAGTGTTTGCAGCATATACGACGCGGCGTTGTCGTTGTTGTCAATGCGCGTCTGGGTGGAAGAGATGGCCGTGCCGTTGCTGCGCAGAACCGCGTCCGCGTTCACGGCGGAACCGGGCGGCGGGTTGAGTACGGCGGTCACCAGATACGTGCCCGGCGTGACGAGCGTGAACGTGCCTGCACTCTGGGTAATTGCGCCAACGGGCTGCACGGTGAAGGTCGGGAAGGAAATCGGCGTGTTGGCCGCGGCGGTCAGAGCGCCTTCAACGCCGCCAAACGCATAGGCCGAGAGAGCCGCGCCGCCGGCAGGGCCGGTTGCGCCTGTCGCC
>JABLTR010012837.1_pt1 | contig 16233 bp, 15 predicted proteins | sample 7160071 | NCBI WGS metagenome assembly JABLTR01 (sample SAMN14651230, study PRJNA627086) | human gut metagenome | isolation source: feces | host: Homo sapiens
CATCCAGCCGGTCATTCCGTTGTAACCGGCTTTCGGGCAATAAAAAAAGCCGGCACACAAATGCGTACCGACTCCCCGCAAAAGGATAGACTTATCCCCTGCGGTGGTGGCTTCACATTCATGTAACCGGCTTTGAAATTCAAAGTCGAAACTGTCCTTTACGCTTTTCCGACTGCCGACAGTTTAAGGCAATTCAGAAGCGGCAGAGTTTTCTCTTAGCACTCCGCAGGCGTTGTCCGGCTGAAAGCCGTCTATCCCACTCTAATGTGAAGAATGATATTCAGTTGTCATTTTCAAATAAGAACATTTGCATTATATCAAAAACCTCGCCGAAAATCAAGTTTTTTCCAGAGAGGGTTTGTATAGGTTTTGAAAAGGCAGGGTATGCTATTAAGTTATTCTGTATGTACTTTCAAAGCATAGCCTACTTCCCGATAACAAACAATTTCCAAAGGCGAGCCTTTCAGTTTGTCCCGAAGATTTCCGATATGATAGAAGATGAGTTTGCGTACTTCGCCATAGGGAACATCTTTCCATATCCGTTCGTAAATTTGGTCATAGGTCAAAACACGATTGGGGTTGTGAACAAAGTAGGTCAGCAAATCAAATTCAATCCTTGTCAATGGAATTTCCTTCTCTTTGCAAAACATCTTTCGCCAACCGAAACTAATTTCAAAATCGCCAAAAGTCACGCTTTCAGAAGATGGCTCTATGTCCTCAATGTGAGTGGCTGATTTTGCCAATGATTTTATATTTTCTATCAAGTCATCATTTACATCTTCAAAGGCCATTACTGTTATTTTGGGCATTCGCCATCACCTTGCTTTGCCGTGTCCTTACAAACCGAAACAGTAAATTGTTTAACATCTACAACCGTTTCCTGCTTGCATTTCGGACAGTAGAGGGGAAAGTTTTTCATCTCGGTATCTTCTCGTACTTTATCGTGTGTTTTCCTGCCGCAAATAGGGCAGAATATCCATTCTGTTTGTTCCAACCGCATACCTCCTTGTGTTATATCAAACCTCTGGCAACTGAATACAGATATTCAATTTACCATTCTCATATTTAGCAGATATTGTTCCATTCATTCGCTCAATCAGTATTCTTGAAATAGATAATCCAAGACCTGTTGATTTTCTTGCGTTTTCAACTGTATAAAAGCGGTCAAACAGTCTTTTAACATCTACTTCATTTAACCCAGAAGCATTGTTTGAAAAGATAATTTCTCCTGTATCAGTCAGCGTGATGTTCAAATCTCCATCACTATACTTAATAGCATTGTTGATAAGATTGGAGAAAACACGAGATAATGCGGCTCTATTGACTTTACGAATAACCTTGTTTTCCGTCATAGAAACATTCGGTGTTATTTTTCGTTCCTGCAAAGCTGCATAAAAGCCTAATATACTTTCTTCTAAAACTCCATTTACTGCAACAATCTCCAAACTGTTATCATATTCTGGAGATGTAATAACGGAGTAAGTGAAAAGTTCTTCCGTAAGCTGCCTCAACGCTTCAGTACGGTTTCTAATCACTTCAAGATAACGCTTCACAACTTCACTTTTTTCTGTATTATCGAGCAAATCCAGATAACCGCTGATTGCTGTAAGTGGTGTACGCAAATCGTGTGAAATATTCGTAACAGCACTTTTTAATTCCAAATCGCCCTGCTGAAAGCGGTGGCGTTCCTTGCGTAGTTTACGCAGTTCAATGTTTAATCGTTCTGCAAGTCTACGCATCGTTTTATCTTGGTGTGAAATATCAATCAGCGTATTCGTTTCGGTCATTAGCCGCTCGGCAAATTGAATTTCTATTTCTCGTGCAGTCTTTTGCACAAGAAATAATTTAATAATCAAAGCACCAATTATGATTAGCAAAATACCGATAACGACTAACAACCAAAACTCCATAATATCTCCTTATCTATTTCAATTCTTTTTTTCTGAAGAAAAACATTCCAATTCCCGTAGTCAATATAATGATAATCAACGAATAGACGGGCAGAACAGCAATATTATGTGCTTCCAATGAAACACATTGCAACGCTTGACCTCCGGGGACAAAATCATAAAAAAACTGAAAAACTTCCCGTTCACCATCTTCAAGATAATTAGGATTAGGGATTTCCTGATACTCCTGTCCATTTTCTGTCATTATAAGTCCCATATTAGTTTCAGGCTCGTTCAACATTTTATTAAGCTGTGCTCCTGCAAACAAAAGCAGAAACGCTAACAAAATGCACACAACAGCCGTTATCGCCTTATTATGATTTAACATAGAAATCAAAGTAAAAATGGAAGCAAATGCAATGGCAAGAACAAATACCGACAATGTAAATAACAAGACTGATTTAATGTCCATTTCAAAAAATCCAAGCAATGGGATTCCAATACAAAGATAAACGATCAAGAATGCCGCACACATTACAACGCTTACAATAGCACAAATAATCAGATTTGATAAATAAATTGAAGTCCTTTTTTGACCAATGACTACTTTATTACGGATTGTACCATCGCTGTATTCTGTTCCGATAAAAAGACTGCAAAAGACAGCCATAACAATACCAATAAAAAGAGCACAGGCAAAAAAACCATTATCAATATTGTTGATATAACCTGATTGCTGCATATCCATATATCGCATTACAGGAAAAAACACACCTGCTCCGAACATAAAAATCAGAGCAATCCAAAATATTTTATCTTTTCTCAGTCGGATAAAATTTGCAGATAACAATTTACTCATTATTTTTCCCTCCTATCAAGCTGACATAATAACTTTCCAAACTTTCCTCTCGTTCCTGTATAGAAACAACTTCGCAATTTTCTTTTGACAAAGCCAAAGTGAGTTTGGAAACATTGACTTTTGCAAATACATCAGCCGTATTGTCGGAGATAATATTGTAATCAATCTTCATTTCATCCAAAACACAGACAAGGGCTTTTACATCGGTCACTTCAAGGCGGACGCACTTGCGGCAGGACGCCTCTAATTCTTCTGCACTGATTTCTTTAACCATTCTTCCGTTGTCGATAAAACCATAATGTGTCGCAAGACGGGATAGTTCATCAAGAATATGGCTTGAAATCAATACCGTTATTTGATGCTCACGGTTAAGTTTTAGAATTAGCTCACGCATTTCAATAATGCCTTGTGGGTCAAGACCATTAGCAGGTTCATCTAAAACCAAGAAGTCTGGGTCGCCTGCCAAAGCAATGGCAATCCCTAATCTCTGTCGCATACCGAGCGAAAAATTCTTAGCCTTTTTATTTCCTGTATTTTCAAGTCCGACTAATCTAAGCAATTCGGGAATACTGTCATAGGAAGGAATACCGAGAATTCGATATTGTTCTTTCAAATTATTAACTGCGGATAAGTCTAAATAAATAGATGGTGTTTCAACCACAGCACCCATTCGTCTGCGAGATTTCAAAATTTCTTTGTCAACATTTTTCAATCCGTATAAGGAATATTCCCCAGATGTAGGTTCTTGCAACCCACAAATCAAGCGAATTAAAGTCGTTTTGCCAGCACCATTTTTACCGACAAAACCATAGATTGCTCCTTTCGGAACATTCATCGTAAGTCCATTCAACGCTCTGAAATTCTTATAGCTTTTACATAAAGCGTTGACTTTAAGAACATACTCCATAGTTTTACCTCCTTGTATTTGATGCTGTCATTCTACCGTAAAAGGGTTAAGAAAACGGTTAAGAAAACAGTTCAGAAATAGTAAAGATTTTATTCTGCTTTCATCTTAAATCCAATTCCCCAGACTGCTTCTACATACTCTTTCCCGTTTGCTTCACGGAACTTTTTACGGAGATTACTTATATGCGTTTTCAGTGAATTTTCCGTACAATCTGGCGTATCTTCACTGATACGGTCGAGAAGCTGCGTTTTAGAAACAACCTGCGTAGGATTTTGCATTAGGAGTTTCAAAATAGCATATTCTGTCCTTGTTAGTTTAATTTCCATCTCTTTTATTCTTACGATATGCGTATCTACATCAAGTTCAATTTCTTCAAAAACTAAGAGTTCCGACTTGCCGATAACATCAAAAGTACGAAGATGAACGGCAATACGAGCCAATAATTCCTTAGTATGAAAAGGCTTTGTCACATAATCAACCGCACCTCCGAGTAAAAGATTGACCTTATTATCTACATCAACCTTTGCACTCATAATAATCACGGGAATGCCTTTAATATGCGGTAAGACTTCTTCGCCGCTTAGCCCCGGCAACATTAAATCAAGAAGCACAAGGTCTGGCTTATTTTGTGAGAGTACAAGTATAGCTTCTGTTCCAGAGTACGCACGAGCAACGCCGTATCCCTCATTAGTAAGCATTTCTTCAAGTACATTTCCAATATGTAAGTCATCATCAATAATCAATATATTCTTCAAAATTACGCATCTCCATTCTTGTTACTCTTAAATCGGGCATCAACTGGCTTTTTCGCATCTTTTGGTATGAGCCATACTCTGCTCAAACGCACAATGCCTTCAATCCTATTTTCAGAACATAGTGTTTGTATTCTTCGTTCTGAAATATTCCATTTCGTTGCAGCTTCCTGTACCGTCATATACTCAAACATAACAGACCTCCATATCATTAAGTAGATACATTATACTCGTTTAAGCGAATAATATCAAGAAACGAATTGTGAGTAGCACCACCCAAAAGAACAACGGCAGAGATTTCTCCCTGCCGTCTTTGCCTTATGCATATATGATTTTTCTCTCCACAATCTCCCTCGCATACGCCCGTATGTTATTCATTCTCTGCACCCATTCTAAGGCGTTCTCTTCCTTTAACTGTTCGGTGATGCCTTGCGATTTTGCCGTTTCATTTACCAACCGAGAAAACATTTCCTCAGCCTGCTTGTCTATCTCTGCAAGGTGTGCGTTCAGCTTTCCGCTTGTCAATAGGTTCATATACAGAACTTTGCGATGCTCTTTCAAATACCGTGCGTGCCGCTGTCCCCACACACCGATAGACTGATTTTCTTCTTCGGGGAGTGCAAGACAAGGCAAATAATAATCGCCCTGCAATTCATACCATAAACCATTCTGCTCGTTCTAAATTCTGTTTTTCATTATGTAATCCTCCAAAATAATTGATTTTCCTACAATTTCAATCAATCCGGCTGATTATAAAGCCAAAGGGAGAAGCTACTTCCTTATGTAGCCTCTCCCTTCTGCGACTCTTTTGCTGCTTTCTCAATCATAGAAACGGCTTCCATTTCACCACTTCCCATATAAAATCTATACTTATATATTTGTCAGAAGAAGAGCATTCAGTTTTTGTTCTTTCCACTAAGTCAATTATTTCTTCCGCACATTTGCGAAGCAGCATACTATCTTCTGTTAAAGTAACTTCCTTACTATCTCTAATAAGAAGTTGTTTCCTCACTTTATTTTCCAAATTTTTTAGTTGTTTTGAAAACATAAGCTGTGTCATGTGCAATGTTTTTGCCGCCTTTATAATAATTTCTCCTATTGCAATCGCAAGAAAGTATTGAAAGATACTAATGTTAAAAAAATTCACACATCATTTTTGTATTTGTCTAAATTATAGTGCACAATTTAATACCTTTCAAATATGACAATCTATTTATTATATGTATTAGATATTTTAACATCTTGATCTTATAATATAAACAAGGAAGTATATAATGGCAAAAGCAAACGTTACCTATAAAATTATCAAACAAGATATGATTGACAAATGATATGATTAAAACATTATAGAAGAAGGCATTTTATAAAAAACTCCGAAATTGGTAACAAAAAAAGAATTGACTACCTGTGCAATTTTTAAATAAGCAATAAAAATTATGATGAAAAGGATATCAATTGCCATAAGCATAAAGAACCGCAAAAAAATTATGAGCAAATTAATTGGTAAAATATTGACGATACATTCCGTTTATTTTCACCGTTTTATTCAGATTTTTGAAAAAATATTACAATCGTGAAAAATGTGTTTATCAACTACGGCTGCTATTTTCAAGATTAAGATAGCATTACAAACGTGGACAGTTCATTAATAGGTTACAATATAGTTCTGGAAATCATAAATCAAGAACTTTTATCAAATTAAAAACGGTAAAAAATTACTATGCACTTATTACGATTGGCTATAATAATACAAACTATTTTGATGTAGACGGTTTTCTTTTGGCATTACCAGAGAGTAAATACAATCGCGGTTGAGTTCATTAGTGTTGATCTCAAATACTTTCGTATATGCAGGTATATTAAATTTCGATATGTATACCATTATGCTCAACAGCGGATATGAAATACAAATCATGACACTTGGTACTTACAGCCTTTTCAACGAAGAATGTTATAACTCTATTATTGTTTTCTTTAAAGCAGGCGGTAGGTTGATTGATGCGGCATATATGTACCACAACAAGGATACCATTTGGCGCGCTGTTCAGGCTTCCGATATTCCACAGGAAGAAATTTTTGTAATTATAAAGTTATCCCATTTAATTTAGTAACGATGAGTCATCTATTGATAAATTTCTAAAACAAACGGACATTGGCTATATTGATATGTTGTCGCTGCACCACCCCAATAGCTGAGATATGGAAACTTATAATGCAATTGACTAATCTATTTTTAACTGTGTTTACTTATGTATAAGAAAAATTTAAACTGTTATGAGTTCTCTTATACTCTCTAATACCCCTTTACCAATACCTTCAATATTTAAAAGTTCTTCAATCGATTCAAATGGACCGTTTAACTGTCTATATTCGATTATTCTTTCACATGCTAAAGCACTAATCGGTAAAGTCTTTACTAATTCATCATAAGTTGCAGTATTAATATTTATTTTTATAATTTCAGGAGGATTAGAACTATTTTCCGATATAATACTGCTTTCATTGATAATATTATCCTGATCTGATATATCAGATGATTGTTCTGAATCTAAATTTGATGAAGTATATATTGATACTGATTCAGATTTTGATGTATAAATTTCTGTTTTATTATTTGATATGGTATTATTTTCATTAGAATTATAATCTTGTGTATCTTGAGAACTTATATCTGGTATACTTTGAACATTATCAACTATTGAACTAACATTTGAACTATCAATTACTGAAGAATCATTATTTGATTGAATATTTGAATCATTTGTTTCTATCACTTTATTATTTTCTGGAATCTGTGAATTTGTATTATGATTCTTTCCTGCTGTATAAGTAATTTCTTCTGTTAATGACAATTTACTATCATTATTCTGAAAATTAATATCCAAATTATAATACCCCGTACTAATACTTAAAACTGCTGCAGTAATAAACAATAATATTCCTATAATTCCAGATACAACTATAACATTCGTTTGAGAACTAAAAAATTTACTACTAAGCTGTCTAAACTTTTCTAATACAGAAAAGTTATTCTTTTCATTGTTTTCTTTCATATTATCAACTCTAATTCATATTATTCTAATATTTTCATCATAAGATATGAAAATATTAAAGTCAATAAAATTAAAAAGAGCGAGAATAATTATCACTCTCGCTCTTTTTGTATTTGCTTAATCAATTAATTAAAGCTGTTAAATTTTTGTAAGCATACGATACAATTTAATATATTCATTAGCAGAACGACCCCAACTAAAATCGCAATCAAGAGCACGTCTTACTAATATATCCCATTGTTCTTTATCATCATATAATGAAATAGCACGTCTTACAGCATTAAGCATATCATGGGCATTATAACTTTTAAAAGTAAAGCCATTACCGCTACCATCGCCGCAGTCAGTTACAGAATCTTTTAATCCTCCTGTTTCTCTGACTATTGGTATTGTACCATAACGCAATGATACCATTTGTGCAAGCCCACATGGTTCACTCTTTGATGGCATAAGGAATATATCCGCTCCTGCATAAATTTTATGTGCAAGTTCTGGTATAAATCCTAAGACAACAGAGAATTTTTCTGGATATTTTTCTTTCATTTCTTTAAAGAAATTCTCATATGCCCAATCCCCTGCGCCTAATAATACAAATTGTACATCATTTTCTAATATTTCTTCAAAAACACATTGTACTAAATCAAGGCCTTTATGTGCAACTAGTCTTGTAACCATGGCTATTAATGGAACATCTGGTTTTATTGGCAAACCAAATCTCTCTTGTAATGCTTTTTTATTATCAGCTTTACCAGAATAATCACTTTTAGAATAATTCTTATAAATTAAAGGGTCATGTTCTGGATCATAGTTTATTGTATCTATACCATTTAATATACCGCTTAATTTATCCGCATGATTTCTTAATATACCATCAAGGCCATGCGCAAACCATGGATCAAGTATTTCTTCAGCATAAGTAGGGCTTACAGTTGATATCCAGTCAGCCGATTCTATCGCGCCTTTCATAAGATTAATAGATCCATCAAATTCAACTAAACCCCTTGCACTTGGATAAATACCAAATACATCTTCAAGTATTTCCATACCATATATACCCTGATATTGTATATTGTGTATAGTAAATAATGTTTTTATATTTTCATATCCTTCACGGTCAGAATACATAAGCTTATAATAAATTGGTACTAATGCAGTTTGCCAATCATTACAATGTATTATATCAGGACGGAAATCTATATGTTCTATGATTTCCAAAGCAGCTCTTGAAAGAAATGCAAATCTTTCAGCATCATCATAATGGCCATATAATCCATGCCTTCTGAAATAATATTGATTATCTAAAAGGTAATATATAATACCATTATGCCTTGCTTCATATATACCGCAATATTGACGTCTCCATGATACAGGTACAGAAATACTAGTAATAAATTTAAAATTTTCTCGCAACTCTTCAGGTATATCCTCATAAAGAGGCATTACTATCCTACATCCTACAAGTCTTTGTCTTATAGCTTGAGGAAGCGAGCCTGCTACATCGCCTAAACCGCCTGATGCAGCATATGGAAGAGCTTCGCTTGTTACATATAATACTTTCATAATTATACCTCTACAATTCTTATTAGGTTATACATTAACTTTATATTAATTATACAACACTATTTTTTGAAATAAATACCGGATAGGTGTCATAACCCATAAGAGTACGTGCTTCTTTTATAACTACGTTTTTATCGGTTATTACATAATTAAGATTACAATTATCTCCTATATCTGAGCCCTGAATAATAATAGAATTAGAAATTTTAGCTCCTTTTCCTATTTTTACTCCCCTGAATAATACAGAATTTTCAACTTGACCGTCAATGATACAGCCGTCGGCTATAAGACTATTTGTTACATGTGAATTAAGGCCATATAATGCTGGCATATCATCTCTAACTTTTGTATATACAGGTCTCCCTAATGGGAATAATTGTTCACGAACTTCCTGGTTTAATAAATCCATTGTTATTTTAAAATATGATTCTAATGATTGTATAACACCTACATAAGTATCTATAGGATAAGCCATAAACTTACCACTATTTAAATTAGCTTGAATACAATCGCGAAGGAAACTCATTCTGCTTCTAGTTATAGCATTTTCGATTATTCTAATAAGATATTGCTTTTTAACTACATAAATATTAAGGCCAAAATTACAGCTTCCTTCTATAGGAGGATCTATATCAATATTAGTAATTTTACCTGTGCTGTCCAGGCTCAATACCATATTATCTTTTCTTTTCTTTGGTAATTTATCATATTTATAAGCAATAGTAACATCATTATTCTCTTCTACATGCTTACGAATAATAGGACTATAATCAATATTTGCAATTATATCACAATCAGCCATTAATACATGGTTTTCATTGCTATGGTAAAGAAAATCAAATATTCCTTTTAATGCTTCAACTCTATCATGATAAAGTGCGTTACCCTGACCAAATGGAGGTAAAATTATAAGTCCGTCACGTTTACGGGACAAATCCCATGCTTTACCGGATCCTAAATGATCCATTAACGATTGATAATTAGATTTTGTTATTACGCCAACCTTTGTAATACCGGAATTTACCATACTTGATAAAGAAAAATCAATAAAACGATAACGTCCGCCAAATGGAACGGATGCCATTGTTCTTATCCCTGTTAATTCATGTATCTGTTCATCATGCATATTTGCAAATATTAAACCTACAACATCGTTTCCTCTCATGATCTTTGTTCCCCCCCTTATATATCCTTATCAATCATTTCTTTAGGCGCAACAACGGTGTTAGAACTTACAGTAACACCATCACCAACTACTGCAACGCCCCAATCGTCTATATTATCCATATCTTCTGGACGCTTTCCAATTACTGCACCTGATTTTACTGTTACATTCTCTGATATTATAGCATATTGAACTATTGCGCCTTCTTCTATAACAGAACCAGGCATTACAATAGAATCACGCACAATAGCGTTTTGCGCTACAGTTACACCGGAAAAAATGACTGAAAAATCAATTGTTCCGTAAATATTACATCCTTCAGTTATTATAGAATTCTGAACATTTGCAGTTGATGCAATATAATGAGGCGGCATCCCTTGGTTACGGCCATATATACGCCAAGATGTATCAGAAAGATCAAGTTCTACATTTGGATCAAGAAGGTCCATATTAGCTTCCCATAATGAATCTATAGTACCTACATCTTTCCAATAGCCTTCGAACGGATAAGCAAACATACGTTCTCCTGCATTCAACATTGCTGGAAGAATATTTTTACCAAAATCATTTGAAGAATTAGGATCAGCTTCATCTTCTTCAAGATATTTTTTAAGTTTTTTCCAATTAAAAACATATATACCCATAGATGCCTTATTACTCTTAGGCACAGCTGGTTTTTCATCAAATTCATAAATAGAGTTATCCGGATTGGTATTTAATATTCCAAAACGTGAAGCTTCTTCCATAGGTACTTCAAGTACAGCTATAGTACAATCAGCATTATTCTCCTTATGATATGCAAGCATTTTTGAATAATCCATCTTATATATATGGTCACCCGATAATACAACTACATAATCCGGGTCATATCTTTCAATATAAGCTGTATTTTGATAAATAGCATTTGCAGTGCCTTTATACCAGTCTCCGCCTTTACTGCGCTGATATGGAGGCAATACTCTTACCCCACCATGCATACTGTCTAAATCCCAAGGCTGGCCATTGCCAATATATTCATTTAATACTAATGGCTGGTATTGTGTTAATACGCCAACTGTCTCAATACCAGAATTGACACAGTTGGACAATGGAAAATCAATGATGCGATATTTGCCGCCGTATGGTACGGCTGGTTTAGCTAAACCTTTGGTAAGCACCCCCAAGCGGCTACCTTGCCCGCCGGCCAAAAGCATAGCTACACATTCCTGTTTACGAAACATAAAAATATCCTCCTTTTTGCACCGGTATAACTCATATTCATCAAATATTTATCATACAAAATTTTAATAAATATGTACAAAATGATTAGGTATTATCTAATACAGATATATTTTACCAACTTTATTGTAAGATTTCAAGTGTTTTTTGTTAAAACATCCGGAAATACGATAAAATATTTTCTATAAAATTGGTATTATTGCACAAATATTTGCTATTATCATTGTGTGAAATATTCCAATATAAGTATATTTATCCCTTTTTAATCTATTTTTACACGTTTTCCATGAATTTTTTACAATTTTTTTAAAATATCTTTTCAGTAAAAATATACAAAAAAATAAAGGGCCGTTAACAACAGTCCTTTATTAAAAACATATTATTTTTCTGACTCATTTCTAAGTTCAACCCGCCTGATTTTTCCACTTATAGTTTTAGGTAATTCATCAACAAATTCAACTATTCTTGGATATTTATAAGGCGCTGTTTGTCTTTTAACATGATCTTGCAATTCTTTCTTTAATTCTTCAGACGGCGTATATCCTTTTGCTAAAACAATAGTAGCTTTAACAACCTGACCCCTGATTGGATGAGGTACACCTGTGATAGCACATTCCAATACCGATGGATGTTCCATTAATACGCTTTCGATTTCAAACGGCCCAATTCTATATCCTGATGATTTAATAATATCATCCGTACGGCCAACATACCAATAATAACCGTCTTCATCCTTCCATGCTGTATCCCCTGTATGATATAATCCATCATGCCAGGCTTTATTTGTAAGCTCTTCATTTCGGTTATAACACATAAATAATCCCATTGGTGGATTATTACGATCTGCTCTTACAACAATTTCACCTACAGTACCAGGATCAACAGATTTCCCATCAGGATCTACTATATCTACATCATATTGAGGAGACGGTTTTCCCATGGATCCTGGTTTTGGTTCCATACCTACTACATTTACTATAACAAGGGTAGTTTCTGTTTGACCAAAACCTTCCATAAGTTTAATACCTGTAGCATCGTAAAATTGTCTATATACTTCCGGATTAAGAGCTTCACCTGCTATTGTTGCATATTTAAGCGATGATAAATCATATTTAGAAAGATCTTCTTTAATAAAGAATCTGAACATTGTCGGAGGTGCACAGAATGTTGTGATATTATATTTTTTAAATAATGGTAAGATTGCAGACGGTTCAAATTTCTCAAAATCATATACAAATATAGCTGATTCCATAAGCCATTGGCCATATAATTTACCCCAAGCAGCTTTACCCCATCCGGTATCGGAAATTGTAAGATGAAGGCCTTCGCCTGCTTTGATATTATGCCAATGCTTTGCAGTTAAAATATGCGCAAGACCATAGCCATGATTATGCTGTACCATTTTTGGATATCCGCTTGTACCGGATGTAAAGAACATAAGAATAGGTTCAGTTAGTTTTGTATTAATACGTTCTAATTTATCAGATGCAGCTTCAAGTTCATCATCAAAATTAAGCCATCCTTCACGATGTCCATGCGTTACCATTTTAATTTTTACAGTTGGGCATTCCGGCAACGATTCTTCTACATGCTCACATACTCCATCTTCAGCTGTACATATAATTGCTACACAATCGGCTGAATTAAAACGGTATACATAATCTTTTTTTGTAAGTAAATGTGTTGCAGGGATAGTAACTGCGCCAATTTTATGTAATCCTAATATAGCAAACCAATATTGATAATGCCTTTTTAAAACAAGCATAACATTATCGCCTTTTTTTATGCCTGCTTTTAAAAATGCATTAGCTGCTCTATTGCTATATTCACTCATTTGTTTAAAAGTAAAAATATGTTCTTCACCTTCTGGATTACACCATACCATAGCAACCTTATCCGGTTCATTCTTTGCTATTTCATCAATACAATCATATCCAAAATTAAAGTTATCAGGTGCATTAACTTTAAAATCTATTAAGATACCATTTTCATCATATTTTTCTTTTACAAATCTCTCATTTAAATTAAGCATTACTTATTACCTCCCTGTTTAGGCATTACAAATGCGAGAAATACACATTTTTCTCCATTTACAGCAATCATACCATGCGGTTTTGATGAATCATAATAAATAGCATCGCCTTCATTTAATACTTGGAAATGTCCATTTATATCAACTTTAAGACTGCCGCTTAAAATATAATCAAATTCCTGGCCTTCATGTGATGAAAGATGAATAGGTGCATTTTGTTCTTCTTCAGAATAAGGAGCTTCTACAAGAAAAGGTTCAGCTATTTTATTTTTAAAATTAAATGCAAGATGATCATATTTAAAACCTGCACGGCGTTTTGAAGCTAAACCATTACCTTTTCTTACAACAGTAAATTCAGTAAGATGAGGATTTTCGCCTGTCATAAGTTCAATAATATCAACGCCAAATTTTTTAGCGCAGTTACTTAAAAATGTTACGCTGAAATCTTTTGTCCCGGATTCATACTGTAAATATTCTTCAACTGATATAGATGCAGCTTCAGCCATTTCTTCAACTGTAAAATCACATATTTCTCGTAAGCCCTTAATTCGTTCAGCAATTTCTGTTAATCTTGTTTCCATTGATTAATAACCTCCTTGATAATATTTAGCTATATAAATAAAAAAGCCCGCCCCACTCAAATGGGACGAGTTACAATTACCCGCGGTACCACCCATATTGATGCATAAAATATGCACCCTCTCACAAGACTCTAACAAGTCTCTGGCTTTAACGCAGCCCTACGTGAACGCCTACTTACAAATATAATAAATTATTTATTTTCAGGTTCCCGCTCAGGAGTGATAGAATAATAAAACTTTATGCTGTTTTACACCAAACAACAGCTCTCTGTGATAAAGGAAATTTATTTCCCGTCTCCATCATTGCGTTGGATGTATTATAACTCCTGAGTAAAATAAAGTCAATAGGTATTTTAATAAAAATATCAATAAATTACTTTTCCTAAGATAATTTAAATCACTCAAAACAAAAAATAAATAATAAAACTAAAATAAAAAGCAACAGTTAATGTTTTAGTAGCGTTTATGGGGGCGCCTGCGCAGCGCATCTTTGATGCGCTTTACGCAAAATAATTTTCTAATACTCAGGCTGAGTTAATAAGAAAAACCAGCATTATCTTAAATACTCGGTTTCTTTATTTAGCAAATTATTTTGCATTTGGCAACCATATTTCATATGGTTGCACGCAGGCGCCCCCTTTTTTACGGTAACGTAACCAGAGATATTTTCTTTAATATTTTAATACATATTTTTATATATTGTCTGATTTAGGACAATATAGCTATAGCTAATATAAGTTTACAATCATGCAATTTGCTGATATAATTTATTAATTATTATTTTGTATTTTATTTAAGGATGTCTAAATTATGTTTTTATTTGAAAAATATTTAAGCGGTAAACTTACAGCTAAATTTTATACGTTAGGCTGTAAAGTAAATCAATATGAATCCCAAGCTATGGCAGAAATTTTAGAGAAAGAAAAAATACATATTATTACGGATGGTACACCTGATATAATAGTAATAAATTCATGTACTGTAACTGGTGAAAGCGATAATAAAACCCGTAAACTTTTACGTCGCTGCCGCAGAGATAATCCTAATTCTATTATAATTTTAGCTGGATGTTATCCACAAGCTTATCCTGACATTACAGACAGCTTGCCACAAGCCGATATAATAATCGGTACAAAAGGAAAAAACCAGATAGCCGAATATTTAACTGAATATTTACAAACTGGAAAACGTATAATCAGAATCTCAGAACATAAAGCTGATGATAATTTTGAAAATACTTCTATTAATACATTTCATGAACGTACCCGTGCTTTTATAAAAATTGAAGATGGCTGCAATAATTATTGCACATATTGTATTATCCCTACAGCACGCGGTCGAATTCGTTCAAAGCCTATAGATATACTAAAAAACGAACTTATTGATATTGCAAAATCCAGTTATAAAGAAGTAGTATTGGTAGGTATTAATCTTACTGCTTATGGAAAAGATACTGGTTTAAATATTTGTGATGCAGTTGAAGCTGCGTGTTCTATAGAAGGTATACAAAGAGTACGGTTAGGGTCTATTGAACCTGATAAATTAAATATAGATATTATACAAAGGTTATCTAAACAATCAAAATTATGTCCTCATTTTCATCTTTCATTACAAAGCGGATGCGATGAAATATTAAAAGCTATGAATAGGCATTATTCCTCTGAAGAATATGCAAAAGTAGTAAATAATTTAAGGCAATATTTTCCTAACTGTTCTATTACAACAGATATCATGGTTGGTTTTCCGGGAGAAACGGATGAATATTTTCAGCAATCATTAGAATTTGCTAAAAGAATGAATTTTACAAAGGTACATGTTTTTTCATATTCTCTTCGTCCTGGTACAAAGGCTGCATTAATGCAACAAATTGATAAACATATTAAAGATGAACGTAACCATATAATGCAAAATGAGATGAATAAATGCAGATTAAATATAATGAAATCTTTAATAAATAAAGAGGTTAATATTGTATTTGAACAGCCTATTGATGGTATGTATGAAGGATATACACCTGAATATATCCCTGTAAGAGTTGATAGCAAAAATATTAAAACCGGACAAAGTGTTAATGTTAAAATAACTGACGCTAATATTAATTATTGTACTGGTAGACTTATTTAATCATAACCAGCCGTTTGATGGGTGGTTTTCACAAGGGCTAAAAGCCATTGATACTAACCCGCGTCTCAAGGCGCGGGCTTTCTCTTTGTTCAA
>JABLTR010045707.1_pt1 | contig 16212 bp, 16 predicted proteins | sample 7160071 | NCBI WGS metagenome assembly JABLTR01 (sample SAMN14651230, study PRJNA627086) | human gut metagenome | isolation source: feces | host: Homo sapiens
CCGAGGGGGAATTGCGGTCATTGCGATGACCGCTGCTGAACTGCCCGGAAACCGTCTGCATCGCTTCCTGTTGTTCAGCCCGGACAGCCGATGTTCTGCCAAACATCAGCCATCCGGCAGCAAACAAAGGCGTGCTTTGTCTGCCGTTGGGGTGCGATAAGAGAGTCCCATATAGAGACGGTTTTGGGTAAAACGCTGTGTACATACGTACAAGAGCACGGTGTTATTCGTCCTGCCACGGTACGTACGTATCTTCTGAAACAGTGGAAACTCCGTTTATATGAGGTCTGGCAATCGCTTCAATTCCGAAAAATCCCCACACCCTCCGTCCGGCGGTGTTGGTGATCCTGTTGCAGTATTCCAGATTGTACTTGCCTTGATTGGAGATCACAGCATCACTAAAGCTGCGCCGCTTCAGCGCCGTCAGATTGTTTTCCTCACACCACATCTGGTAAATTTCATACAGTTCCTTAGAACTGATGGTACTGTCTGCTTTCAGCCGGATATATCCCTCGGATTCCAGAAAATCAAAGATATTATTATTATCCCGTTTGACAGCCTCCCGGTTATCTTTTGTGCGCTGGCTCTCGGTAAACTTGAAGTTGTTGGCGGCCAGCCGCTGCAACCCCTCAAAAGCCCACAGCAGGATACCCTCCACCTCGGCCTTCATCTTTTCGGCCAAGTCAGGGTCATCCACACGTCCGGCAGGCTTTTCTTTTGTGGTCAGCACCAGTTGGCGACGGTAGAACCCGTTGCTCCGGTCAAACAGTGCCTGCAAATCTCCATTGGAGAAAGCCAGCAGCCGGGCACACATCCATCCCTGATAGCTCTGTTTGCCCTTGCGCTCCAAATCCATCTTGCCCTGGGCGGTGACGATGGATTTCACATAGTTGGTCTGGCGTAGGGCCTCCATCCGCATATCGTCATCTACGCACAGGAGGATATTCTCCAAATCGGCACGGGCAAATCGGTTCTCCGATATTTTCCCAATGCTGCCATCCTTCATGTTGGAGCCGAACAAAGTTCCCAGCACAGCGCCGATCTGCGACTTGCCTTCGCCGCCGTTGCCCTTAATGACCATCATCCGCTGACCTTTGTTGCTGGGAATCAGGCAGTAGCCGATGTATTCCTGCAAGGTGGGAATGTCCTCCGGGTAGAGCAGGCCATCCAGAAATTTCAGCCAGAGAATGGGTTTGGATGCCCCGGGATTGTAGGCCACAGGGAAACGATTACGGACGATTTCGGGTTTTCCCTCCACAAATTTTCCATCCAGAAAAAGCGTCCCGTTGGAGAGGTGAATCCGGTCCGGCTCCGGGGGAAAATCCTCCACCAGCGCCACCAGCTTCATCAGCTCCACAATGTTGCTGATTTTGCGGGGGATATTGCTGACCGCACAGCATTTCAGCTCCTCAAAAATCTCTCCCCGCAGGGGCAGCTCATCGGTCACACGGCCTTCGGACGTGAAAAAAGCCCCGTTTGTGAAGAGGATTTTGTGCGTCTGCAAGAACTCCTCACAAAACAGGGCTTCGTTGATGTTTTTTCCATCGAACCAGACGGGCATTCCGTCAGGCGGATTGTTTTTCTTCATAGGGTGTTTCCTCCTCCTTTTGTCGTTCCAGCCGCGTCTCCAAGCTGGCAATCAGGTCATCTTTGTCCAGCATTTCTACGATTTTTACCCGCTGTTCCAGTTCGGCAGCAATGAGCAAATCCGCCAGATACTCCACATACTCCAGCATCTGACAGGCTTCCACAAACCGGTCATCCAAAGCATCTTCCGGTGTCTTGGGCGCATACTGTACCTTCCAGCGTTCTAAAAGATGCAGATAATCGCACAGCACCCGAAGGCAGCGCATTTCCTCCTGCCGGTATGCCGTCAGCAGGGGGCGTTTCGGCTTGGGCAGAGCAATGGCCGCCGGGGGCTTATCCGGGTCAATCCCGAAATCCTGTGCCAGCTTTTGTGCCGCCTCGAAGCTGCTCAAACCAAAGAGCCTTGCCACAAGGTCGATCACATCGCCGGTGGCCCCGCAGCCGAAGCAGTAAAAATACTTCTCATTCAGCTTCATGCTGGGATGCCGGTCATCGTGGAATGGGCAGCGGCACATCCCACTGCGATTGACCTGCAAGCCGTAATGCTCCGCTGCATCCCGCACATGAATCGTTTGCTTCACCAGCTCAAACAGCGTCATTTTCGCTCCCTCCCCTCTGAAAAATGATCGGATGCCGTTTTTTCCATAGAGCCTCTCTTTCTTGCGCTTCCGGCGCAGCTGTTGTATAATGTTGATACGGTTCCGAAAAAAGTAATCTGCTTTCAGATTACCCTTTCACTAATAGGAGAAATCCCGGGTGTAAAACGGAACCATTTTTTGAAAAATCATAAAAAATTTTTGAAGGGGGTGGAGTCATGGCGTATCTCACAGATGATGAGCTTCTGGATACCGAAGATGGCTTCACCGAATGGGATGAGGACACAGCCGCCGGATCGACGGAGGAAACGCTGGAACAGGCCCTTGCGGGAGAACGCCTGGCAGAACTGGAAAGCGAGCTGGAGCAGGATGAGCATCCCGTTGATTATGATACCGAGCTGGAGACCGAGGAAGAAGAAGCCGCCCCGGTTAGCGAAAAGCGACTGAAACAGGAGATTCGGGCGGAAGCCATGCGCCGGCTGGAGGAAGCGGCCCGCATCGAAAGTGATTTTCGGGTGGTCGTGGACGAATGGAACAAGCTGGACCGGAACCGGGAGCGCCGGGAGCGGGACCACGAAAACCTCCGTGGGGATGTGCCGCTGGAATACCAAGCAGTTCCGGAACCAAAGCTCATCCCCCTGTGGATGAACAACCCGGCATACCGGCAGCTGATGGCCGGGAACTTTCTGGACATCCTGTTTGACTGCCCCTATGAGATGCACTATCTGAGCGCCGACCCATTTATCTCCGGCATGATCGAAAATCTCAGTGAGGAACACAAGGAAGTCCTGTATTTTCTCTCTTTGCGGCTGTACAGCACCACCCGGCTTGCTGCCATTCGTGGACAGTCTGACCGCAATATCCGCAAGCTGCGGAAAACCATCAATAAAAAATTGCAGCGCCAGATGTATGACCATCTGTGCAGCAAGCCGGAAAACGGCCTGACCTTGCGGGAGCGCCGGTTTCTGGAGGAATACTCGAAAATCGCAAAGAAACAGGGCAAGGACGCCGTGATTCGGCGGGAGAACAAGACCAAGCGCAGAAAAAAGAAAAAACGCCCCTGATGGCAGGGGCGATGAAACAGAAAGGGCACGCATAATGAAGAATCTATTTGAACAATCCCGTTCTCATTGGGTGCGCTACGATCATTATGAGCTGAAAACAGCGGAAGATGGCAAACGGTACATCACTCCCGGCAAAAACGCAAAGCCGGATGTCTACAATCCGCTGAAAGAGATCCCGAACATTGTGTTGGATGCACTAAATGTGGGGATGCTGCTGATGGGACGTAAACCGGAGGCAGAAGTGGAAAAGGCTGTGATGGAGTTTGTCACCCGGTACGGCCTACTGGGGCTGATGACCGCTCTGCCCACGACGCCGACTTTTATGGACTACGAGGCGGTGTACCTGCCGAAAAACCACTTTATCAAGGAAGAATCTATGGCGACAGGCCAATATCTGTCCCTTTTTTACCCCTTCGACCAGCTGGACGTGGTGAAAAAGGGCATTGAATCCACATGGAATGTGTCCAGAGACCGGACCATGATTGCCCTGACCATGACTTTCATGGACGAGCCGATGGCAAAGAACATGAGCTTCCAGCGAGAGTATGCTGAACCCTACGACTGGGTTGCCCAGCAGTTCAAGGACTGGGCATTCACCCTATCTACCTCAATCCTGTACTACAATGATTATGACTCCATTGATGAGGACGCACGGGGCCTGTATCGCAAAGCTATGGCTGCGTTCGGCGGAATCGCCCCCAGCTACCACATTGAGCTTCTGGATAAGCCCACCATCTACTGGGATTTTCACTCTCTACTGCTGGGTATCCAGATGATGTTCAGTTTCATGCTGGTGGACGATGACCAGCCCCTGCGCCTGTGCAAGCACTGTCAGAAGGTGTTCCTGGGCAGCCGGTCCAACGCCGCTTTTTGTAGCCCACGGTGCAAGAACCAGTACAATGTCTATAAGAGTCGTGAGAAGTCCAAGGGAGAAGCAGACTAACGAGGGCACTGTTGCTTCTATTGGGTACCAATACGATTGCGATCTCCCGACGCCAACAATTCAAATGGAAATTGTTTATAATGTGGGCTCTCATGACGTGTATAGTTCTCATCTCCAAATCAAAACAGCGCAGACCACCATTTTGGACGGCCTGCGCTGTTTTGGCATTCAGAATGACTCTTGATAATTATATCCCTATTACAAATTCATAATCAAGTTGTTGCTTGCGATATTGCCAATCGGGCATATGAACGGTGATAAAATCGAAAAATTCCTTGTTGTGATATGGATAAAGGAAGTGAGCCAATTCGTGTAAAACTACGTACTCTATGCAGGGAACACTTGCTTTGTATAAATAGAAGTTTAAATTGATTTTTTGATTAGTTCTACTGCAGCTACCCCATAATGTCCGCATTTTCTTCACGCATATATCCGGACGCTGAACTCCATGTTTCTCAACTATGGGATACAGTCTATTAAGAACATCTTGAAAATACTCCTTTGATGTTTTTTGCCACCAGTTGTTCACTTGCTTGTCGATAATTTGTTGATCTGTTTCTGGTGTGTAAACATTGAGGACGCTGTCTTCCCTTATAATTTGTTTGCGCCGCGCCTGATAAACTTGGATTGTAAGTTGTCTGCCTAAGATACGAGTAGAAGATCCAGACACAAAATGTTTCTCTTTCTCAATTGCTCGAGTTTGAATAAAAAACTCCAGTTTTTCTTCAATCCAACCGGCCTTATCATTCAGGTACTCAGCGATCCATTCCTCTGGTGTCCCTGTTGGTACAGATAGCTTAATTTCACCAGATGGGAATACCTTGAGGCGGACTTGCTTCATCTTCTTTAAGGAAACCGATACCGGCAATACTGATCCTTTTACAGTTACAAAATAGTCCATATATCAGTACCTGCTCATTGCTGTCTTGATTGCATTTTCAATTAGGATATCCATTTTATCGATGGGTAAGTCCACGCCAAATTCATCACAGAAATCCCACAGTAAATCCTCCACAGCCTGGTTCATTTTCTTGTGGATAGGAGTACTTGTTCTCCAATCCACACGTGCAAGCGACTGTACTGCCTGTTTCATATCCAGTGCGAGCTTACCAATGGCATCATCAAATTCCAGGCTATCCTGGCCATGCTGCTTTAATATGTCGGAAACGACACCGTAAAACGCTTTGGCATCGCTATCATTCGAGATTGCAGTCGGATAGGAGTGGCCGGTGAAACCTTGTCTAAGATCTTCTGCCATTCTCTTCATGCTGGCAAGATAAATATTTTCATCTCTGGATCTCCGGTATTCTGCAATGGTCTCTCTGATTCTTTCAGAAAAGCGTTTGAACAGCATAGGATCTTCATATCTCCGAGATTCGAGTTCAGAGACAATACGAGTATGGATATATGCAGCTTTCGCTTTTTGACCCTCCACTTCTTCAAGTTGCTTATCCATCGCAGCTTTGTCATGAATAGCGACAGGCTCAACAACGATTTCTACGGGCTCAGATGTAACAAAAGTGTTCAGCAGACTTCTGATTCCATCCTCGTATTTGCTGAAATCAACTTTTTCCGCATAAACCATCATCAGGGCAGACCGCAGTTTCTGAAAGAACAAAAGATCTGCTTTATAGTTTTGCATTTGATCAAAACCAATACTCTGGTACAAGGAGTAGTTTCCGACAGCCATGGTCATCATCTTAGAAAAGGCCGCTAACTTCTCATAGAATTCTTTTCTCAGCTTTTCACTTTCAGCGGCATCTTCTTTTTCAAAGAAAGCAACCCATGCTCTGGGATTATTCTGGTCAAAAGGAACATCACCAAAGAAATTCCACAGTGCCTTATGCGCTTCTTTTAATTTTTCCTGGCCTTCAGCCGCTGTTACTATCGATTCAGCAATGTCGGCGGGATCATAGCCAGACAAGCCAGACTGATCATCACTGTACATTTCCATGGCGTTGTTCAGATTTCCAAACAAACCCCAATAATCGACAATCAGACCGAAGTCTTTCCCCGCAGCGATCCGGTTGACACGTGCAATTGCCTGCAAAAGAGAGTGCTCTTTCATAGGCTTGTCAACATACAGCACGCCTAAAGATGGCGCATCAAAGCCTGTTAACAGCATACTTTGAACGATGACGATATCTACATCCTCGCCACCAATAATATTGTTTTTTACGTATTCCTCGTAATCATCGTATTTTGTGCCAAAACGTGGCTCGACTTCATTCTTGAAGAAATCACGGATGATAGCTTTATCGTTTTTGGTGACAGTTCCTTCGTCACCCTCTGAAGATACAGAATCATCGCAGATCAACGCAGCTGCTTTAACTCCTCCAAGTCCATTAATTGCATGCTCCAGTTGGACAGCAAGCGCACGGGTAGATACTGCCACCATGGCCTTAAATCCGCGAGGTTTGCAATAATTTAGGAAATGTTCGTGGATATCAAAAGCAATCATAGAAAGCCGCTGTTCCGTCTGTGCCAAGTGCATGAAGGAACTCCACTTCCTGCGCATATCCTCCTTCTGCGGCTCGGTCAGCGGTGCCAGAATGCTCTTTAGATAGTCATCAATTTTGTCGCTGGTAACTTTCTGCGGAATCACACGCCCATCGTAAACCAGCGGTACAATAACGCCGTCGCGAATACCATCTTCAAACCGATAAGAATGTCCAATTTGTTTACCAAACTTCAGATAAGTATTGCTCTTATCCTTTCTAAGCAGAGGTGTTCCAGTAAAGCCGACCTTAAATGCGTTTGGGAGAACCTCATTCATCATGTTGTGGAATTCACCGGTATGTGAGCGGTGGCTTTCGTCGATCAAAAGGAAGATATTTTCGTTCAGAATCTTGGTGCGGGATTTAGCTGCTGCTTCAAACTTATTAATTGTTGTGGCGATAATGGTATTTCCGTCGTCTTTCAGCAGAGATACCAGGCCACGGCCAGTCGTTGCTTCCACCGGATCCATGCCCGTATGAACGAAGTTATCCCGCAGCTGCTTGATCAGATTCAAACGATCGCAGACCAATACAAATCTTGGATTTGCCACACGCTTGTCAGCGATAATACGCTTTACAAGCATAACCATTGTCAGGGATTTACCGCTTCCCTGTGTATGCCAAATGACACCGCCCCGGCTGAGGCAATCATCCTCACCGTGGATACGACGCATCGTATTTTCAACACCAAAGAACTGCTGATAGCGGGCAACTTTCTTAATGCCACTATCATACAGAATGTAAAAACGAATAATATCAAGCAAGCGCCGTTTGCTGAGCATGGACACAATAGCTCGGTCTTGCTCTGTGATATGGCTGTCATCTACATAGCGTTTGGCAGTATCGGTCTGCCACTGCACATCTTCTTCGTGCCACTTGCAGTAGAACTCCTGCTTTGTTCCGGCAGTTCCGTATTTCACGAATTCCGGATTCATAGCAATGGCCAACTGCGTAAACTTAAACAGTTGCGGAATATAATCGGGTTGCCAGTTGCGGACATTCTGCTTCACGCCCTCTTCCACATCTACACTGGACTTCTTACATTCGATCACAACCAAAGGAATGCCATTGACGAGCAGAACAATATCAGGCCGGGCATATTTGCCATTATTTCTCTCTACAGAGAACTCGTCTGTAACTTGCCAGATGTTCTTATCCGGCTCATCCCAGTTAATATAGGAAATATCGAAGGACTGAGTGTTGCCGTCATACAAATGCACATCGCAGCTCTTACCATAAATCAACCTGTCATAGATCGCTTTGCTGGAAAACATTAAACCACGTTCCAGAGGAGCATCCAGTTCCCGAATCGCCTCGCCAATGGCGTCATCCGGGAATGGGGTCTGCTTTCCCCGGTAAATAAAAGACTGAGAGGCCAAAAATTCCCGCATAACATCAGGAAAAAGAACATGCGAAAGATGGCCGCGCTTCTGCTCGGCCTCCGCTCTGGGAATATACTGGTAGCCCATGGCTTGTAGTTCTTTCAGCGCTCTGTCCTGGGACTCCGGGCGCTCATTAAAAATCTGATGATGCGGCATAGTGAATACCTCCGACCTGTATGATAAAGAGGCACAGCAGGGCGCTAAGGCCCTGCTGGCCTGTTTTGATTACTTCTTGTCCCTCGGCGGACAGGGGTCATTGCCGTGACTGTTGGGGTTCTGAATGGTGCCATCCTTGCGGTGGGGAATCAGTTCCGTTCCCTGGTTGATGCTCATCCTCCTGCCAGCCTCCATAGCCTCTTTCTTAGTCTCGTAATGACCACTGCTGCGCTTTGCGTTTTCACGCTTCACATCCCAACCTCCGTTGGAATTAGGGACAATATGATGTTCTTTTCTTGCCATGTGCTTACCCCCTATGAGCCTTGGGGCAGCACACTGCGCACCCGTCTGCATCAGAATAGTAGACCTTGGCATACCTTACGGCATCTGTCTCGCTGGCGTGCCAACCGAGGTCAATGGACTCTCTGATTTTCAGCGTATTGGCATGTTCGTGCGTATGAACCTCATGGTGTAACCCAGGGTTCAGTGTTTGGTTTTTATTTACACAATAGTAGGGCATTTGAATCCTTTCTCTTGACGATAGTCAAGCCGGCGTGCTATAGTTAGCACATAAGTTGATGTACGAGTCTGCTTATAATCGAGTGATTAAACTGTTGCCGCGGTTTAATCACTCATTTTTTGTGCCCTCATAGGCCTCACCACCTTTCAAGAAATTCACCTATATTTAAGGGATGCCGGTGTGGTTGACGCCACACCGGCGTTTCAAACTAAGCATTAACACGCGCAAGTCCTGTCAACAGTAGTTGCATAATGGCTTTTTTCTTTTGTTGCCATGCTTTAATTTCGGTCTCGATTAGAGTGATTTCTCTATCAGAACTTTCCAGGACATTTGCAATAGTATCCTGTTCATCCCGGGCTGGCAATTCAATAACCATTGCCTTAATTTCTTTGGATGCAATTCCTTTTATGGAAGTGCCTTGTGACATAGACAGAATACGTTGGATTTCCCGTTGCAGCTGGAGCGTGACAAAATACAGATTGCCCTTAACATCAACAAGGTTTATAAAATCTTGGCTTGTACAAAGGGCTGTTGGCGCAATTGCAATTTTACCAACACCCACTCGAGAAACAATTAGTATAGAATTCTCGGGGCAAATTTTTGTTGCGGAATTATTTACCGCCTCTTCTGTAATATAGCGAGTAGCGTTAATGCAACGGATATTTCCTTCTTGCAGATCTGCCGATGAAATCCACGGAATTGTTCCGTGCCAGTATTCATCATTTGAGGTGTCTGGCGTCCCACCTCCTACAAATTCACATAAATCCGACAGCGGTGTCTCAATCCATTCGGAGCGCTCAAACCCCGGCAGTCTTACGCCACTACTGGGATCCAGGAGCTTCTGCATCAGCCACTGCTTCTGACGGCGCTTTTCTTCTAACAGCTTTTTCTTCAGTTCAAGCGCTCGGTCGAACTGGGCAATAATCTCATTAATACGTTCCTGCTCCTGTAATGAAGGCAAAGGAATTCGTCCGAGCAAAACATCTTCATTATTGACCTTCATGTCGTTCTTGGCACCACGTTTTACAAGCGGCTTCAAGTAGTTGTTCAAACAAGTATCAATGCTGAAGTAATTTTCGAGATACTGTCCAGTAATGGGAGAATTACAATGGTAAACAGCATACAGCGTTGATACAATTCCGGGAACGCCATGATTCTGTTTGATGATGCCGTAAGGATTTTCTTTCAGCGGACTTTTGGTATAAACCACATCACCAGTTTCAACGATATGATATGCTGCCACAGACTCTCCAGCATAAGAACGCCCAAGAAGATCAATCTGGTTTATAATGCCTTGCTCACCAGACACGGAAAGAACATCTTCTTTTCCAAAATGTAAATCTTCGTTGCGATCCTTATTCTCGGTTAGTACTGTATTCAACGGCACAGGATCGCCCCATTCGTTCGGGAACAGCATGGCACGCTCCGTACGATATCCCTCCGGCACTTCACCGCGGCGAACGGCATCTATTCTGTTTTTGATTGATTCTCTCATAACTCAATCCTCTATCTGTAAATTGTGCAGCGCAGTAGCGAGGCTTGCATCGCCGGTAGAAAATAATGTGAAAGCGTATGCGGCAAATGATGCCGCCTTGGTAATCGCGGGGATACCGTGGGCATTAACAAACTGTGCCATTGGCATCATCTCCTTTGCTCTCATATAGGTCAGGGCGAGTGGGATGCAAGCTGCTACCGTCTCCACAAACATGTGGTAAATTAATTGTTGTCGCCAGGCTTCAGCTTTCGCTTTTCCTGTTCACGCTCGATCTGAGCAATACTCTTTTCTGGTGTGGGCAGATCTTCTGGCATGGTGCCGCCCAGTTCCTTAATAGTCTGGCGAACCTTCTTTCCGACCTCATAATGAGTGTCATACGCGGCCTGCTTTCCCTGGATATTCTCCCGACGAAGCTTTTCGTCCGTCTGGGTAGCACGGAAAAGGTTGGCTGCCAGCTCGGTGCTGCCCATATGATCCAGAATCTTCTGGCTCTTCTTCAGCCCCTTCCGGGCATGAATCTCCTTGGCACCAAGGCCACCATACAAGCCCTGATAGCCCTTATTCTGGAAAATGGCATAATCTCTGGGGTCCTCCACGCCGGCCATCTGAGCAGCTTCTGCCAGGGACTTGTTATGAGCAATCATTTCGTTGCGGATCGCCAGACGCTTCTGATCCTCAGAAAGCTGCTCGTAGTTATCGATCAACTCCTGCTGGCGGGTCTTGACGGCAAAGTAGGTCTGGCCAATAGCGATAACTTCTTTATTTGGATCGCCATTCATTACGACCAGATAGCACGCATAGCGCGAAAGCATTACATCATCGATTTCACGCTCGGCTCCAGAACCCAACGGCACCATTTTCGTGACCTCACGAAAATGGTCTTCTACGTCAAAGCCAGTATTCGTACAGGCCTTTTTTGCTCTTTCGATGGCTTTGTTGAAATTTTCCCATCTTGCGTATTCGAGAACACCCTGCAATTCACGGGCCAGCCAGTATTCTTCGCCATACTCGTTTACATGCTTGATGCTTTCAAATGTCTGCTCGCTGTATTTTACAAGTTCACTCATAAGCCAAGCTCCTTCAAATACTGTGCCATCTGGGCTTCAACCACTGCGATTTCAGCCTTAATGCGCTCGATATTACCCTGTACCTCCTCAATGTCGATCAATTCTTCCTCCTCGAAGGTGTCCACATAGCGGGGAATGTTCAAGTTAAACTCATTGGCCTGGATTTCCTCGAAAGATGCCACATGTGCAAAGCGCTCTACATCTACACGCTCGGTGTAGGCGCGGAAAATGTCATCGATATGGTTCTGATCCAGTTTGTTCTGGTTTTTGTCCTTGCGATATCTCAGGTTTCCGTTTGCATCCTTCCCGGAAGCGTCAATGAAGAGGACATCGCTGGTGGCGCGGTTCTTCTTAAACACCAGAATACATGCAGGGATAGAGGTTCCGTAGAACAGGTTCGCAGGAAGACCAATTACAGCGTCCAGCAGATTTTTCTCAATGACCGTCTGACGGATACGACCCTCCGCAGAGCCACGGAACAAAACACCGTGAGGGACAACTGCTGCCATACGACCGTTGCTGCGCAGAGAGTGAAGCATATGCAGTAGGAATGCCCAGTCTCCCTTGCTGGCAGGAGGCACACCCCAATCGAAGCGATGGAACCGGTCGAGATTGGCAGTCATCTTGAACTTCTTTTCCTTGTCGCTGGCACCATCCTCTTGGCCGCCAGGGTTGAAGCCTTCCGCCCATTTATCCAGCGAGAAGGGCATGTTGGCGACAATTACGTCGAACTGCTTCAGATTTCCGTCGGAATCCAGATGTTGGGGATTGGCCAAGGTATCGCCCCAGGCAATGTCGTTGGGATTAACATGGATACCGTGGATAAAAAGGTTCATTCTGGCCATGGACCAAGAAGATCCATTCATTTCCTGACCGTAGATTGCAACCTGATCCAGATTGCCCGCCTGACGGGCGGTACGAATCAGCAGAGAAGCCGAGCCGCAAGTGGGGTCGTAGATGGAATCTCCTGCGCGCGGACCGGTTAACATGCCCATCAGTTCGGACACCATGCTCGGGGTGAAGAAGCTGCCCGCTTTCTTTCCAGCCTCGGCGGCAAATTCGCCTACCATGTATTCATAGGCGTCACCGATTACATATGCAGGATCTTCGCCGGGGCCTACCTCGATCTGAGAAGGTTCCAGGCACAGGGGCTTAAAGTCCTCCAACAATGTGCGGAGTTTTGTGACTTTCTGCTGAGGGTTGCCCAGCATGGACTCGCTGTTGAAGTTAATACTGCGGAACACGCCGCGAAGTTCGGTGTTGCTGTCCTGGATGCCCTGCAGTGCGGTATTGATCATCTCACCAATTTTGGGGTCAAAGCGATTATCATACAGGTAATCAAAGCGCTCTTTTTCACCAAGGACGAACGGAAGGTTCTTCTTAGCGCGGTCGATACGGATCTGATTTCCCCTGTATTTTTCCTCCAGTTCTCTCAAAAACTCCTTATAGGTATCATCCAGATACTTCAGAAACAGCATAGAGAGGACAAAGTCCTTATAGTTCGCGGCATCAATTGTGCCACGGAATGTGCCTGCTGCTTTCCACAGCGTCGCCTGAATATCCTGAGAAGTAGTCTTGCTCATTTTTCTTTTCCTCCACCGCTTATTATTTTCGAAGCCAACATCGACACCAAGCGGTCGTTTTCGGCCATATACTTATTTAAAAGTTGTTTCCGCTGGCGGCTTAGTTTCCAGATTGCGCCAACCTTTTGTTGCTCGACTATTGGAATAATAGGAATCGTAATCCCGGCCAGCTTTTTTACGGACACTGCCTTAATTGCTGCTGCACTACCTGTTACATGTTCTACTTGGCCAAGGATTTCTTTCAGCTCCAGAAGATATCCGAGGTAGTGCGGGTCTACATCGCCACCCGGTCTTACGACAAGCAGATTTTGAGATGCTACCATACCGACGGTTTCAAGATCTACTACATGTACAAATGAGGGATTCAATCGCTTAACAAGAATATCGCCAACCATCAGTTTCTGCTTTTCGGAAATCTCGTCATTCCGCTTTTGCCATTCAACGGCACCGATAGTGCCTGTATCGGAAAAACTGTTTGGCTGAACAACTCCATATCGATAGTTGCCGACATCCCCAAGCCCCGTCATGCCAGCCATAACTTCGGCTACTTCACCAAGGCATCTTTCAATAGGGCGCATCGGACATCCCTCCTTCCATAAACAATATAGCATCTACCGCCAAAGAAGTCAAGAATATTTTTAGTTAAGCACTAACTTTCCGTATTTTGCTATCGAGAGAATTAATATAGCTGCTATTGACGTTTAATTCGTTGTTATCGCAAAACAAAAAGCGCCCATCGGTCATCTGGCCGATGAGCGCTGCATTATATGTTCAATTATTCTGCCATGGCTTCCACTATCAATCGAGATCTAACTGCGGAGTCTCTGTTACGGTTCGCAGGTATTCTTCCGGATCGCCATTCAAAATCAATTCTGCATAGGACAGCGGATCGTTGTAGATGAGCCAGTCCAGTTCAGACCGCTGGAAACGGCTATTCGCAACTTCGTACTCTACAGCGGTGCAGTTAATGGAAATCATGCTGCCGTTAGAATACTTCAGCTCCACACAGGCGGTGTCGATATTAAACTCACAGGAAATCAGTTTTTTCATGGGGTGTACCTCCAAAATTTGATGTTCTGGAAGTAATGTAAGCGTGGGTTTGTGGTGTGGTATCCTTAACTGTGGGAAACATCGGCCTCCCACTTGGAGATGGCCTGCCGGGACACCCCCAATGCCTCCCCCAGGGCCTCCTGGGACAGGCCCAGCCGCTTGCGCTCCCGGGCAATGCGCTGGCCAATGGTCATGGCCGCCGGTTCCGTCATGGCGCTCACTTCCTCTCTCTGTTCTGCCCTTATTGTACCCCGAGGGCCGGGAGATGGGCCACCAACCCGGCGTTTCTTTTTGTCAACCGGCGGTTGCAGCGGGGTCTGGGGCGGCGGGAGTGCGTCCGCCGCCCTGCTCTCCCCCTTATTTTACCTCCGGGACGCCGGGGGCGCAACCGGAACAGGCCCGGGCCGACAGAACGGTGAACAAAGGCCCGCCGCGCATTTCTGCGCGGCGGGCTCTGGACTTATTGCAGAATCTTCACAGCGGACGCCCCAGCGTCTTTATGATGCAAAGGTGGCAGTCTCCAGCATATCAAAAAAGTCCGTGCTGTCTCCGGCGGCATCGAGGGTTATCGCGTAATTAAACAAATACTGGGTACCGTTGTGGAACAGCGCTACGAGAGTCCAGACCTGGGAAACGTCATTCTGGTTCACATCACAGATGGACACCTGCGCCGTCTCTCCGACAACCTCCATGGTGTAGTCATCCTGGCTGAGCACGTCGATGCCCTCCAGCGCGGCCGCGATCATCATTCTGTTCAGGATATCGGCATCTTCTGCGCCAAAGGAATCCAGGTCCGATACGATTATGGTCGCCTGGCGCTTTCCCTCCTCCAGAACAATCTGTCCGACAGCCCCGGGCTCCATCTCAGTATAGGAGGCCTGGTCAGGCAGGGTCAGGGTGAGCTCCCCCAGGGTAACAGTGCCGCCGGTCTGGCTGGCATCACTGCCTCCAGTCTCGCCGCCCTCCGCCGGGGCAGAGTCGCCCTGGGGATCCAGCTGGAAGGTGGCCCGATGTAAATTATATTCGCTGTCATATTCGCTGAGGGTGATCGAGAACGCCCCGGGATTATCCAGGCCCACATAGAACACCGCATCGCAGGTGGCGCCCACCGGCGCATAATCCGGATACTCCATCTCATCGCCGTAATGCTCCTCCCCCATGACGCCGGTGCTGTCCACCACAGAGCCGGAATTCAGGGCCAGGTAGAGACCCTCAGTAACGCCGTCGTCATAGCCCAAGTTGGTATAGCTGTACGATACCTTGTAGAGCACGGCCGGAGGATCGTCGTCATACTGGCTGGGCTCCACCTCTTCTACGCCGGTCACTGTCAGCTCCCACTGGCCGTCCACTGTCCAGGTGTCCCCCACTTCATAGGCCGTCTCCGCAGGCTCAGCGTCCGGCTGCTCGGTCACAGCTTCCGAGCTGTCTGCGCTGCTGTCACCGGTGTCAATGTCCGGGACGGCACCCTCCACCTTCTTCAGCTCCACCGTCCAGCTCACGCCCTGGATGGAGACCTCATAGGAAATCTTTCCGGCGTTGTAGGTGAAATCCTTGGTGTCGCTGGTGGAGGCCATAATGGCATACCCGGTCTTCTCCGTGTCGTTCTCAGAGGTCCAGGTGTAGGGCTCCTCCGCCGTCTCCGGCGGGGTAAAGCTGCCCGCCCAGTAGAGGGCCTCGGTGTCCGTATCCGAATCGATCCAGTAGACCTCCATGACGTCGCCCTGGATCTGGGCCTTCTGGATATAGCCGTTGCCGGCGTCGTTGGCCTGTTCCCAAACGCCCGTCAGGTCCGGGGGCTCGGCCTCCTGGGAGGCCGCCGGTGCGCCGCCGCAGGCGGTCACCGAAGCCAGCATCAGCGCGGCCATCAACAGGGCGATCAGTTTTCTTCGCTTCATTTCTGCTCCTCCTCTTTTTGCAGCGCCGTCCAGTTCACTCTGCCGGCTCCACTCCGTCTCTCCTCTTTATTTTTTAATTGCATCTTTTTTGCATATATCTGTCAACGAAAACAAGAAATTTAGCCCAGTTTTTATACATTCTGACATTTAAACAGCATAAAAAAGAGGGAACCTCAGGCAATCGGTTCCCTCTTCTGTACGGTTTGTCTCACTTCCCGGCGGGACAGCTCTCCAGCCGGAGCACCCCCATCGGGGGCACTTTGATATAGAGGACGCCGTCCACCGCCAGATAACGGCGTCCGGTGTCCAGGTCCCGGGCGGCCTGACCGCTCCAGGGCAGCCCGGCCACCATCTCCACCTGCCCCCGGTTGACCGC
>JABLTR010030914.1_pt1 | contig 16210 bp, 13 predicted proteins | sample 7160071 | NCBI WGS metagenome assembly JABLTR01 (sample SAMN14651230, study PRJNA627086) | human gut metagenome | isolation source: feces | host: Homo sapiens
TCGAAGGCGCGCTCGGCCACCGCACGGCGCACGTCCTCCGAAAGCGAACGGGCCACTCCTCCCAAGGCGCCCGGAGCCGCGACGAGCGCGCGCTCGCGCCCGGCGCGTTCATCCTCTTGGAACGACGCGAGCAGCGAGGCGTATTCCACTCGCGCCCGGTCGTCGGCCAGTTGCTCGTAACGACGTAGGAATGGCAGGTAGAGCACTGCTCCCAGCGCGATGCAGACGAGCTGCAGCACGGCTCCCGCAGGCGAACCCGTGGCCACATAGCCCCCGACAAGCGGCGGAGTCGTCCACGACACGTCCACCATAACGGGCGGCACGAGACCCGTCGCAGTCGCCGCATATGCCACGACAAGGTTCACCATCGGCACGATGATGAACGGCACGAACAGCGCCGGATTCCACACCACCGGCAGACCGAATAACATGATTTCCGAGATATTGAAGCACATGGGAATCGCGGCAAATGCTGACAGGCGCCGTGCGCTTCGCCGCCTTCCGAAAACGAGCATGGCGATGAGCAGCGACAGGAGCGCGCCCGCCCCTCCGATCGAAGCGAATACGTCAAGGAACGTCTTCGTCACGATCTGCACAGGCTCGCCGCCAACTGCGAGCGCAGCAGCATTGGCCGCCGTGCCCGGCACGAACACGCTCTGCGCCACGCCGTCGAGCATGTTGCCCCCGTGAATGCCGAAGAACCACATGACGTTGTTCATGAACAAATAGAGCAGGCCGCTGCCGAGGGTGGCCGTAGCCAGCGGGAAAAGCGCGCTCACTCCCCAGAAGAACGCCTCCTCCACGCAGCTCGCCCCAGTGAGCGCCGTCGCACCGACGTTCACCAGGCTGAATAGCGCAATCACCACGGCGATGGGGAACAGCCCCGTGACGGCCTGGTTGAAAACGTTGTCGATGCTGTCGCCGTAGAGCCGCGGCGCACGTCGGAGGTTCACGAGCCGACAGTACAGAACCGACGATCCAAGCCCGCACACGATGGCGATGAACAGCGAACGGGTGCTGAGAACGACCAGATCGAACCCCGCCGTGCCAAAGCCCACCGACATGAGGTAGGCCGCGAGCGCGGCGAATGGAGCTCCCTGAATGAAAAACGCGCCGAAGCGCTCGGCGTAGGCGTTCGCGTAGCGCAATGCCACAGCCACGGCTACGTAGAGCGAGAATATGCCCATCGTGGCATCGTAAACAAGGTGGAGCAGGCCCTCGACCTGCGGTGCACTGCCGAGCAGTTCTTGGTACGGTTCGAGCGGGAGATTCAGCAGGATGAGGCAGAACGAACCCACGAGCAGCACCGGAATGGTGAGGATGAGGCCCTGGCGGATGGCCTGGAACGCCATGACCCCTTCCAAACGCGCGAACTGCGCGTACACCTTGTCGAGCATGCCCGCCCTTCCGTCACCTCGTTCCGCTCTCGGTCAAAACCTGCACCGATAGCCTTCGGCAACCATTGTACCCCGAATAGGCACGGCGCGCAGCGCGGGCGGATACGTTCGGAAAGCGGATTTCGATCCGGTCGGCGCTTTAGCGAGCGAGTCGCATGGCGAACGAGCGACGCCGATCTGCACGCGGCCCAACAAGTGGAACACGAACCACGAGCGCGCGTCTCGACAACGCCGCCAGCTTCTACCGGCCCAGGAGATGGCGAACCGCTGCCACGGGATGCTTCCCGAGCATGCGCGGACCCGCATAGCGCATGACGGCGCAAATCTCATCGCGCTTGTCGGTCGTATAGCAGTGGTTGCCACACTTCTCGCAAGAAGTCTTGGCCTCCATGCGGCGACATCGTTCTGTGCGCAACACAGCATAGGCGTCCACGTCTGCACAGGCAGGGCATACGGCCTCGCCACAGTGCGCGAGCTCGCTGCGCGCGTTCCCATCATGGTTGCCTGCGCAATACAGCGCCACCATCTGGGAGATGGTGCGCTTCTCGCGGGCACGCCGCTTCGCCGTCCTCGGTGAGTCTTGCATAACGCGCATAATAGCAGAGCATACCATTTCGCGAGCATGAAGACACACGAATGGCTCGAACTTCCGGGGGTTTACCCGCTTCGGCGAAGCGGGGCGGAGTATACTTGGAGCGGTTCGGTGCGAACCAGGGGGTACGACCCCGACCTTCAAGGGAATGGCGGGTGCTCAGCGTCAGGAAAGAGAGGGCTGGGACGTGGAAGCGACAGCGCAAGCGCTCGACGAGAAGCAGGTCTCGGACGAAGCTCCGAGGCCGCAAAAGCTCACTATACGGCATGTCCTCGCAGTGGGCACCGGCGCGCTTTTGTGCTTCTCCTCCTCCGCTATCGTGTTCAATACCTGGTCGATCTTCGTCGTGCCTGTATCGACGGAGCTGGGAATAGCTTCCAGCCAGTTCACCGTGCTTATTACCATTATATTCCTGAGCTGTTCAGTCATGGCTTCTCCTCTGGGCAACCTCATGGAAAAACTCGACCTCCGCATCGTACTCTCCGTATCGGTCGCCCTTTGCGGCACCGGCGTACTCCTCTGCTCCCAGTGGACCGAGATCTGGCAGTTCTACCTGTCCGGCGTCCTCGAAGGAACCGGCGTGGTGGCCCTCTCCTACCTTGCATCGCCGACGCTCGTCAACCGATGGTTCAATTCGCACATGGGCGTGCTCGTAGGCATCTGTGTGGCCATGATGGGCGTCGGAGGCGCCGTTTGGAGCATGGTGGGCGGCGTCCTCATCGGCGATCTCGGCTGGCGCAGCGCGTACCTTGTGCTGGGCGGCGCCGTGCTCGCGCTCGGCCTGCCCGCCACGCTGTTCTGCATCCGAAGCTACCCTTCCGACATCGGACTGCAACCCTATGGCGAGGCGGAGCGAGTCGGCGCCGACGAGGGAATGCAATGGGGCGTCTCGGCCAAGAAGGCGTTCCGCTCCCCCGCATTCTATCTGCTTGCTCTCACCATCGCGCTCTTCAACGGCACCGGCCAAGCTGGCAACATGCTTCCCACCTACGTCTACCACCTCGGCGACACGGGACTGGCGGACATCACCCCCGCGCTTGCCGTGATGGTGGCCTCGGCGGTGGCTATGTGCATGCAAGCCTCCCAGGCGGTAGCGAAAGTATGCCTGGGCGCCATCGCGGACAGGAGCATCGTGGTGGCTCTGTGCGTCGCCTGCGCCTGCGGCTTCACGGGAACCGTGTGCTGCTGGCTGGGCTACAGTTCCACCGCGCTCATCTATACGGGATCAGTCCTGTTCGGAGCACTGTACGGGGCCACCAACGTGCTGGGTCCCACGATCGCGCGCCATCTGTTCGGTCCGCGCGAATACACCAAAATATACTCGCGCATCGCCGTTTTCATCAACATCGCGCCCGCCATCAGCGTCACGCTCTTCGCGACGCTGAGCGAGATCGGATGGGATCTGGAGTTCGCAACGGTGCTGGGCATTATCGTCGCGATCCTAGTCATGGGGATCGTCACGATGCGCCTTGGAAAGCACTTGGAGCAAACGCTTGAGCGCAAGCCGAGCTAGAAACGCTGGCGGCCGGCGTTTGCGGCCGCCAGCGTTTCGCATGCGCGCCTTTCCCTACCCCACGAGCTTCTTCCCCAGCGAGGCGCGGATGATACCCTTGCTGGCGAAGTACGTGACCAGCAGATACGCCCCGTACACCACCGCCACCAGCACGCCGGTCATGAAGGCGGGCTCGAGCACCGACACCCCGAGCTGGCCGAGCACCGCGTCGCTGATGACGCTCACAGCGCACACCGTGTGGCACACGGCCAGCGAGAGCGGCACGAGAAAGTACACGAGCACCTGCGCGCGCAGCGACCGGACGATCATGCGGCGGTCGCAGCCGATCTCGGCGAGCACCCGGTAGCGCGGCAGCGAGTCGCTCGTCTCGGACAGCTGCTGGATGGCCAGGATGGCCGCCGTGGCGATGAGGAACACGAAGCCGATGTAGAGCGCCAGATACGAGATCATCAGGTTCATGCCGACCGACTGCACGAGCACCTCCTCGGCCGTGAACGACAGCGTCACGGGCCAGGGCTTCGGGCTGAACTTCCAGCCGGAGGCCGCCACCTCCGGGTTGGCAGGAGATGCGTCGACGAGCACCTGCTCGAGCAGCTTGTCGCCTTCGGCCCGGTCCGTCTTGTACATGAGGTTGAGGATGCTCTGCTCGGGCGCGGCACCTTGAGCACGCAGGCCGGCGATCACCGCGTCGGGCACGATAAGCTCAGCCCCGCTCGCGGAGAACGTGGTGTCCTCCATCGGCTGGCTGCGCAGCTCGCCTGTGGACTCGAGCACGCGCCCGCCTGCGACCACCGTCTCGCCCGAACGCGCGAGCGCCTCCGAGAGCCCCTTCATGGCGTCGAGCGTGTTGTTCACCGCGTAGCCGTCCTCGCCCACGTCCACGGTCGGCCGGCCCGCAAGCTCGGCGAGCGCGTTGAACTGCGAGACGCCGATGAGGGTGACGCCCTGGTTGTGCAGCGCCTCGTTCTGCTTCGCATTTCCCGTGCCCTGGCCGTAGCGCTCCATAAGCTCGCCGTAGGACGTCTCGTCGCTCACGAAGGCGTCGATCTGCGCCGCGCGCTCCACCAACTCATCCCACGCCGGCGAGGAGTCGGCCAGCTTGGCGGCGATGTCCCAGCCGTAGGCCTCCGCGTCGGCCGTCACGGCGGCCGCCTTCTCGTCGGCAACCTTCTGGTACTCGCGATCCTCCTCGGTCATCTGCGCAAGCTCCTGGGAATCGTGCGTGCCGCCCTGGTTCAGGTACACGTTCGCCGTGAGCGTGGCGTCGTAGATCGTACCGTCCTCGATGTTGCCGCTAAAGGCGCGCGCCAGCCCCATGCCGGTGGAGAACACGGTGAGCGAGAAGAACAGCATGATGCATACCACCGACAGCGACACGAACGCCGTGTTCACCTTGCTGGCTATCTGGCGCATCGTGAACATCATGAGGCCCTTGAAGTACACGCCGCGCGTGCGCTCGATCACCGCGATGGCGAAGCCGGCGAGCGACCAGAAGAGCAGAAACGTGCCGACCACCATGAGCGTCGTGGCCTTCCAAAACCCGTCGTCGAACTCCAGAAGGCCGTTTTCGACGAGCGTAGCGTACGCCCACGTGATCAGACCTACGGCCGCAACGAACCCGGCGAAGCTAATCCACGGGTTGCGTACGCGGAAGCGCGCGTTGCGGCTGCGGGCTGACAGCAGGTCGATGAGCTTGTAGCGGCGGATGGACACAGTGTTGAACAGGGCCGTCACCGCGAAGATGATCGCGAAGCACATCAGCGTGAGCAGGAAGGCGTCGAACGAGAAGATGAAGCGGTACTGCGTCATCTCGATGTTGAACAAGCCCGCCGTGACGAACGACATGCCCTGAGACAGCGCGAACCCGAGCGCCAGGCCTACCACGAGCGACACGAGGCCCACCGCCACCGTCTCCATGAGCACGATGGCCGACACGCTGGCGGGATTCATGCCCAGCACGAGGTACGTGCCGAACTCCTGCTTGCGCCGCCTGATGAGGAAACCGTTCGCGTAGAGCACGAGGAATCCGAGCACGCAGGCGATGAGCACGCTGAACATGCCGAGGAACTGCCCCGTCATCTGGAACACGCCCGCCGACGCTTCGTCCTCCAAGTCGAAGAGGATGGACTGGCTCGACACCGAATTGAACGCGTAGAACACCGCCACGCCGAACACGAGCGTGACGAAGTACACGCCGTAGTCCTTGACGGAGCGGCGGATGTTGCGGAAGGCCAGTTTAGCAAGCATCGCGCACGTCACCGCCCAGGAATGTGACCACTTCCATGATGCGCGCGAAGAAGTCCTTGCGCGAGGTGTCGCCCTTGCGTATCTCGTTGAACACGGCACCGTCCTTGACGAAAAGGATGCGGTTCGCAAACGACGCAGCGCAGGAATCGTGCGTCACCATCATGATGGTCGCGCCGAGAGAGGCGTTCATCATCGAGAGCGTCTCCAACATAACGGTGGCGCTGCGCGAGTCGAGCGCGCCCGTAGGCTCGTCGGCCAGCACGAGTTTCGGATCGGCCACCATGGCGCGTGCCGCCGCGATGCGCTGCCTCTGGCCGCCCGACATCTGGTAGGGGTACTTCCCCAGCACTTCGGACACGCCGAGGGTGGCCGCGATGGCATCCACCTTGGGCTTCACCTGGCCGGTGGGCTCGCCCTTCACCGTCAACGCGAGCGCGATGTTCTCGAAGCCGGTGAGCGTGTCCAGCAGGTTGGAGTCCTGGAAGATGAAGCCCAAGTCGTCGCGGCGGAACTTCGCGAGCGCACGGGAGCGCAGGCCCGTGATGTCGCGCCCGTCGACAAGGATGTGGCCGCTCGTCACGGTGTCGATGGTGGCCACGCAGTTGAGCAGCGTGGTCTTGCCGGAGCCCGAGGGCCCCATGATGCCCACGAACTCGCCCGGCATCACATCGAAACTCACGTTGTTCAACGCGTGCGTGATGGAATCGCGGTTGCCGTATACCTTCTCGATCTGACGTACGGACAACATCGACTCGGATCCGTGTGCAGCCTGCATGGCGGCCGCTCTTCCGACAGCCGACGGTTGAGGGGTTGCGTAGACTTCGGTCATAGCCCTATCTCCTTCTCGCATGTTTGCCATGACGATACTACGCACTCACCGACGGCGGCGCCATCGCTTGCGCTTACGCAATACTTACGCTTTTGAAAGGTTGGTAGCATGAACCGCTTGCGCGCATGAGCGGCACGTGCCGCCGGAAGGAAGGCCTTGCACAGCTCCCGTCGCTCATCTGCCGGCGATAACGCGCGGATCGGCGCCTTGGCGGAAGGGGCCTGAGCCTTACTTCCTTATATCATACGCCCGCCGATCATGCGGAAACGTCACCAGAACCCGCGTTCCCGAACCCTCTTCAGACGCGATCGCCACGCCAAGCCCCATCTTCTCGCACAACTGGGCCACAAGATACAATCCCATGCCCGTCGAGGCTCCCTGCTTACGGCCGTTGACGCCCGTGAATCCCCGATCGAAGACGCGCGGCACGTCGGCAGCAGGAATGCCGTATCCATCGTCGGACACCTCGAGCACCGTGTGTGCGGCGCTCGTACCCTCGCCTTCGATGCGCGACGAGAATCCTATCCGCACGGCCCCATACTTCGCAGCATTGACGATAAGCTGGCCGAGCACGAAGGACAGCCATTTTTCATCGGCGAACACGCGCTCGCCGTCGGGCACCCGAATGTCCGGCGTCGCGCCCTGCTCGATAAGATACCGGGCGTGCTTCTTGCACGACTTTCGCACGCATACTGCCAGATCGACTTCGCGGATCGCGTAATCACGTGCGAGCGATGTCGATCGGGCATAGTACAGAGCCTGCTCAACGTACGCCTCGATGCGGTCGAGCTCGCCTTTGAGCCGGTTCGCCTCGGAACCGTGCGAAGACGCGCTTATCAGACAGGCGGCTGCGATGGGCGTTTTGATTTCGTGAATCCACAGCTCGATGTAGTCGCGGTACGACTCCGCCTGGTCACGATAACGCGTCACCTCGTCCGCCGCTGCCTTGCTCGCAGATTCGATGGCCTCGAAGGTGAGTCTTCCTTCGAGAAACAGCGGTTCCTCGAGCAAGGACGGCATGAGACAGGGCTGGGTTAGCCGAGCCGCCAGTTCGCCCAACTCCCGGTAGAAACGCCGTATTCGAAGGTAATCCCACAAAAAACCGCCTGCTCCGCTCAGGACGACGAACAAGGACAGCAAGACAGCGGCATCCGTGCCGGCACCCAGAGTCGCCACGGCAGACCCGATCGCCAGAGCGCAGATCAACACGATGCAGACTGCCGGCATGCGATCCTTCAAGTAGGCCACCGGCGTCATACGGCAGCAGAGTTTCTCGCCGGTACGGCGCCCGGGGCCTCCAGCAGCATGGCGGGCCACGCGGCCGGCTGCACATGCAAGCACGCGGTGCTCATACGAGATACCCCTGACCCCGCCTCGTAATCAGGTAGTCGGTCACGCCCGCCTTCTCGAGACTCTTGCGAAGCCGGTTGATATTTACCGTCAGCGTGTTGTCGTCGATGAACGCGTCCGACTGCCAGAGCTCATTCATAAGCTCCTGGCGCGAGATGATAGTATCGCAGTTCTCCATAAGCAGGCGGAGGATCTTGAATTCGTTGCGCGTGAGCTCGACAGTCCGTTCCCCGAACTTCACCTCGCTTTTCGCCAAGTCGAGCGTCACCCCGCGATGCGTAATGGACGACGCGGACTCCGAACGGGCCGTCCGCCGGAGAACCGATTGGATACGCGCGAGCAGGATAGCCGGATTGTACGGCTTTGTCACGTAATCATCGGCGCCCAGGTTCATGCTCATGAGTTCATCGAACTCACTGTCGGACGAAGTAAGCATGATGACGGGCACATCGCTTCGCGTGCGCAACCCCCGGCAGATGGCATGGCCGCTCACGCCGGGAAGCTTGAGATCGAGAATGACACAGTCGGGAGCTGCCGCGATGATGTCGTCCACCGCAGCATCGTACTCAACCGTCGTCTCACAGGTGAATCCTTGCAGGTCAAGCAGGCGCGCAAGCTCCTCGCGCAACGATGCGTCGTCTTCGACGACGAATACCTTGGACATGGTCCTCCTCGCAATCGCATCGCACAAGACGTCAAAACAATAATGACAGTCGTCGAACGCTTCCGTAACCATACTATGGCACGCCACCATCGCGCGAAGCAACCCGTAACCGTTTCGTCATCGACGACCGCGGCCGCCGGAGGTCCCGCCTCTGCGGTCTTTCGAGTAGGTGCCGGGCAATGCCGGGCACGGCGTCTTGTCGCTGCGGAAATAGCGCAGCAGGAAGCTGACACCGGCCACGACCAGCGCAAGCCCCAGTCCCGTGTAGAAAAACGCAATAAACCAATCGGGCACCAACCCCGAAGCACGCAGTCCGATGCCCACCGCCATCATGATCGCCATCATGAGGTAGCCCTTACGGTCGAAGAACTTGAACACGTAGGTTCTGTCCTCGTCGAACCCACGGATGCGCTCGGCATGTTTGCCCACCATCTTGGTAAACACGAACACGTGGAACAGTACGAACACCGCCAATGTAGCGCCCACGAGAGCCCAAACAAGCCATCCGGTTTCCACCAGGTAGGCCGTCAAGCCGATGAACGCGATATTCAAGCCGGCCACGCTCCACACGATGCCGGCGATAAGCAGCAGCTTCTCCGAAGATACTTTCAACAACCGCATGCCCGACTCCTTTGCAATGCGCCGGTTCAAAAACGACGACGGGGACGCCCCTCCGATAAAGGGGCATCCCCGCATTATAGGTTCCCAAAGCTGAAAGGCAAGGGAACGATCCGAGACCCTTCGCTAACGGGACTGCTCGCCCGCTTCGAAGGGAAGATTATCGATCTCGATAACAGCCGGCTTAAAATCGGCCCCTTCGCCTGTGCCTTTCATGGCGATCACAGTATCGACCGTAAGCGTCGTGGGATCGAGCATGGCACCAGAACCGTCCGTGATCTCGACTCCGGTCCGATCGAACGTGATCTCATCTTGGCCCATCGTGAAGGAACCCTCGTCGTCACCGTTCGGCTGGTCCACCTCGCCGAGAACGACCGTCACCTCATCGCCGTTCACGGCCATGACCTGACCGTATTTGACCACTTCGGCAGCTTCGCCCATCGTGTCCTGCTGCTCGGTCGTTGCGCCTTCCGTCGTCTGTCCTTCGGACTGCGCCTCATCGGCGGCACAGCCGGACATGAACGGCACGATGGCAAGCGTAGCGGCCGCAGCGCACGCGAATGCGCGCATTCTCTTTTTCATGGTCCTCCCTTCGTCGGATCGCGCGCCGCGAAGATCGGCGCGCCGCTATGGCGCCGCCCATTGTGACCGAGAAGGGGTAGGCGAATCGGCACAGGAAGCAACCGTCAGGCAGCGGTCACGGTGCCGCTACCTGTGCGCCATGACTGGTACGGCACTCAGCTGCGAGGATGAGCCTGAGCATGCGCCGTTTTGAGGCGGTCGGCAGACAGATGCGTGTATATCTGAGTCGTGGACAGGCTCGCATGCCCGAGCATTTCCTGTACGCTACGCAGATCGGCGCCTCCTTCGAGCAGGTCGGTGGCGAAGGTATGGCGCATAGTATGAGGCGATAGCGTCTCATCCAATCCGGCAGCGCGCAAAGCGTCTTTGAACATCTTTCGCATGGCATCGGTGCCCATGCGGTTGCCGCGTGTGGACACAAAGAAGAATGCGCATGACCGGTCCTTCAGAAGATGCGGCCGAGCGACCGTCGCATAAGAACGCATTGACGAAACAGCCATGGCGTGCAGGGGGATGATGCGCTCTTTCGAGCCTTTGCCGAACACCTTGACCTGCGCGCATGCCAGATTAACGTCCGCTTCCAACAGACCTGACGCCTCCGACACGCGCGCACCGCATGCGTATAGAAACTCAAGCAAGGCCTGGTTGCGCATATCGGCATACGACTGCTCGCGGGGATGCCCCTCCGCATCGCGCTTGCCGTACACCGATAATAGCCTGACCATGTCCGACGCCTTGATGACGCGCGGAAGGCTTTTGGGCTGCTTGGGCCCCTGCAGCACGCTCGCAGGATCTTCGTCCGTCGTTCCGGTCACATTGAGCCAGCGGTAGAAGCCGCGCAGGGCCGAAAGCCTGCGGTTGATGGTTGTGCGCGAATACTGTGCTCGGTCGAGCTCTCCCAGGTAGCGCCGCAATTGTCGATGGGTAGCGATCAGGGGGTCGACGCCCTCGCGAACCGACCAGCGAAGGAAGTCCTCAAGATCGATCCGATAGGCCCGTACCGTATGAGCCGACGCATTGCGCTCGAAGCGCAAAACATCGCAGAAGCCGTCCACCAGCGCGGCCATCCGGGCATCGCGCCCGGTCTCGGTAGCGGCGCCCTCCTTCCGATCACGCTCCATCGCATCTCCCTTGCGCGCCTCCAGCCGACGCATGCAAGAGCAGATCCGCATTCGCAAGTTCGTCCTCATAGACGGCGAGGGCGCGCGAGCCGCGCTCGGCATATGCCCGGTAGCGCTCCCGCTTGTTCCGGATGCGCTGCTCGAACGGCGGGAGAATGCCGAAGTTGACATGCATGGGCTGATAATCGACCGTGGCGGGATCAGTCGCATAGGCCAAAAGCGCTCCGAAGGCCGTCTCGATCGGCAGAGAGGGCGCAGCGCGCCCCTTCAGCAAGGCCGCGACCGAGACGGCTGCATGCAGTCCGGAGCGAATGGCCTCGCAATATCCTTCAGTCCCCGCAATTTGGCCAGCAAGGAACACCGGTACGCCGATCGCAGCGGCGCCGGAAGCGCGCAGCCTCAGATCGGGCCCGAGCAGACGGGGCGCGTCCACGAAGGTGTTGCGATGCATCACACCATAACGGGCGAACTCCGCATGCTCCAATCCGGGTATCATGCAAAAAACGCGACGTTGTTCGGGAAACGTCAGGTTCGTTTGGAATCCGACGAGGTTGTAGCTCTCGCCGTGCGCATCCTCCGCCCGCAGCTGCAGCGCCGCCCACGGACGACGACCCGTGCGGGGATCTGTGAGCCCTACCGGTTTGAGCGGACCGAACCGAGGCGCGTCGGGACCCTTGCGGGCTATCTCCTCGATGGGCTGGCACGCTTGGAACAGATCGCGCGATTCGAAGTCGCGCTGCACGACGCGCTCCGCAGTCACAAGCGACGAGATGAACGCCTCGTATTCGGCACGGGAAAACGGCGCGTTGAGATAGTCGCCCGCTTGCCCCCCGTCAGCATCTTCGTAGCGGCTCTGGCGAAACAGCTTCGACCCATCCAGCGAATCGGCCATGACAATGGGCGCCGCAGCATCGAAGAAGGCCAGGTGCTCGGCGCCGGCCGCCTCGGCAAGTGAGGAGGCCAGCGCATCCGAGGTCAAGGGTCCCGTGGCCACAACGAGCACGTCCGCTCCGCGCGCAGCCTCTCCGAGATTCAAGGCTTCGTGCCGCACCAGATCAATGGAAGGGTGCTCCTCTACGAGCGCGGTGACCTCGCGAGCGAACGCTTCGCGATCGACTGCGAGCGCCCCGCCCGCAGGCACGGCGTTACGCAGCGCGACCGCGTACAGACGCGATCCGAGGCGTACGAGCTCTTCCTTGAGCATGCCGGCTGCGCTTTCGAACTTGGTGCTCTTGAGTGAATTCGAGCAGACGAGCTCGGCACAGCTCCCCGTTGCGTGTACAGGCGTGCCGACGGCTGGCCGCATTTCGACGAGACGCACGCGCACGCCCCGATCCGCCAACTGCAGCGCAGCCTCGCTCCCCGCGAGGCCCGCACCGAGGACGGTCACCCTGGAAAATGTCGTTGTTCGTGGCATGCCCGTAGGATACCAAAGGGTATCGCCCGATGCGGCGGGATCGGGAAAAAGACCGCCGACGAGCGCAAGAGGCGACCCTCCACCGCACCGGGCCGGCATCCTCAGCATGGTCCCCAACGCCCGTCGGGATAACGAGCGATTGCGCCGGCTCCCTCGGCCCGCACAAGGCGCTCCATAAGCCATTCGCGCGCATCGATCCTGCCGCAACCGGCACGCGCAATCTCGTAAAGCTCCTCCATGTTGAGAGCTTGGGCGCGCAGCGCTTCCACGATCGGATCATCCGGGCCATCCGCCTTCGCAACGGCGGCAGTTTCGCCAAAGGAGGATACGCACTCTTGCTTCAGGCAGCCGAACAGCGAGAACAGGGCGTCCGCGAACGCCTCGTCGTCGACAATGGGCGTTGCCCCTTGGTAGAGCAGACGGTTCGCGCCCCGCGACGAAGCCGATGTGATTGCGCCCGGCACGACGAGCACGTCCCGATCCGCGGCGAGCGCCTCGTCCGCGGTCGAGAACGTGCCCGAAGGCAAGCCCGCTTCCACGATGAGCGTGGCGCGGGCAAGCGATGCGATCAACCGGTTGCGCAGGCGGAATCGATACGGAAGAGGAGGCTCATCCCATGCATGCTCGGACACCACAGCTCCTCCTGATGCGACAATCTGCCGGAACAAACCCTCATGCTCGGCCGGGTACGGACGGTCGCATCCTCCGCCTAAAAACGCTACCGTGCGACCCCCTGCCTCCATAGCGGCTCGATGGGCGGCCGCATCGCAGCCTCGCGCCCCGCCCGATATCACCACCACGCCGTGCTCGGCGGCTGCACGTGCGAACCGCGCGGCGCACCCGAGTCCGTACGGAGTCGATCTGCGCGCACCGACAATGGCGATCCCTTCCTCAAGAGCATCGACCGCACCAGCCACGTACAGGCGCTCAGGCGGATCGGCTGCTCGTTCCAAAGCAGATGGATAGCCCTGGTCCGTCCGCGCGAGCACCGTACGCGGCCCACCCGATCGTTTTGACAAGTCTCCCGCACTCGGCGGACTCACTCCCAACCGAGAATCCGTTCGCATTCCGCTCATAGCTCCCCCTGCCTCGACCTGAAGCCAATCGCTTCGCACAGATCAGCTCGTCTGACGCGCGAGCGCTCCTCCATATCTGCCACGGTGCGCGCCAGTGCAAGCGTCCGCATAATGGCGCGGCCGCTCATGCACGAGCGTTGCGCCGTCGCTTTAAGGAACTCCTCGTCCTCCGAGGAAAGATCGCAGGCACGAACCAGCTCCTCGGTCGTCTCGCGACGCGAGCCGGTGCCTGCCCGAGCGCGGCGCCATGAGGCGTACTCCCGCGCTTTCAGCACAGCGCGGCGCAACTCTTCAGAACTCGTACCGCGCCCCGTGGCAAGAACTTCTCCGGGCGGTATGCGGCGCACCGCGATATGCACGTCGATACGGTCCATAACAGGTCCGCCGATCCGGCCCTGGTAGGCGCGTATCTGTCGTTCCGAGCACGTGCACTTCTTCTCATCGTCCCCAAAATAACCGCACGGGCAGGGGTTCGAGGCGGCTACGAGCATGAACCGAGCAGGAAATTCGACATTGCCGTCGGCGCGGGTCACCGTTGCCTTGCCAGATTCGAGCGGCTGCCGAATGCCCTGCAGCACCGATGGCGAGAATTCAGCCAGCTCGTCAAGAAACAAGACGCCGTTATGGGCGAGCGATATCTCGCCGGGGCGCGGAGGGGATCCCCCGCCCACAAGCCCCGCGAGGCTCGCCGAATGATGCGGCTTGCGAAAAGGCCGCACACCGTGAAGTGAACGATCGTAATTCTCTCCGGCAACCGAATGCACCACCGCCGTCTCGAGAGCCTCGCTTTCCGACAGCGGCGGCAGGATGGAGGGCAGTCTAGAGGCAAGCATGGTCTTGCCTGATCCGGGAGGCCCCATCATCAGCACTCCGTGCCCTCCTGCCGCAGCTATTTGCAGGGCTCGCTTGGCCATATCGTGCCCTGCAATATCGCAGAAATCGGAAGACTCGGCTCGTATCTGCATCTTCTTCCCCACAGCACGGGGAAAAGGAGGGGTGCGGAAGTCCGCCAGCGTGCGCGCGCAGCGCAACTCCAGCCTCCCAAGCGCACACGACCCCTCTTCGACTTCTGCGCTTACCAGCCCGACCCCAAGCATGCGCGCGCACAGCGCATAGGCAAGCAACCCGGCGACAGGTCGCACGGCGCCCTCGAGCGAAAGCTCGCCGACGAAGAGCGCGCGCTCGAGCGCGGAGGGATCAACTTGTCCTGTGGCAACCAGAATACCCGCAGCGATAGGCAGGTCAAAACCGGAACCTGTTTTACGCAACGCTCCCGGAGCCAAATTCACGACGATCTTGCTTGCCGGCATGGTGAACCCGCACGAACGCAGGGCCGCCTTCACCCGTTCGCGCGATTCCTGCACAGAGGCATCAGCCATGCCGACGATGGCAAAGCCGGGCACGCCGCTCGAAACCGCCACCTCCACATCCACCGGCACCGCCTCCACACCGCGCAAGGTGGCGGCCTGCACGAGGCATCGGCCCTTCCCGCTCATGCCGCGCCGAACGCATCGATATGGTGGCGGATCATCGCACGATCGGGCGCGATCACCACGATCGCCACAATATCGAAGCGGATGGGAACGTCGACCACGTCGCAACCCTGTAGATACAGCGCCGCTATTCGCTCGTAGCGCTCGCGCTTCGAGGCGTCCACAGCCTCGGACGGCATTCCTTTCTCGCAGCTTGAACGCGTTTTCACTTCCACAAACACGATCGTTTCGCCGTCACGTGCAACGATGTCCGCCTCGCCGGCCGCACACGTCCAATTGCGTGCGACTATCTCATATCCGCGCCGCTCGAGGAACCGTGCCGCAGCATCCTCGCCGCGACGGCCCAGCTCGGCGTTTTGCCTACCGATCGGCTTGCGCTTGACGGGCTGCTTGCGCTTCCGCTCGCAGCCCGGCCGCCCTGCGGAGCCCTCCTGCTTTCCAGATACCTTTTCCGCCGTCGCAGCTTCCTTCATAATCATCGCCCCTTTCGTCTCCGAGGCCATGATACGCAGCTATCCTGACGCCAAGATTGCTGGCATCCAGCAGGTCAACGGCGCATATCGACCTTCTATCATGCGCAGGGGCCACACAAGCCTTGCGAGGCGCGAACGCCTTCCCTGCGCGATTTCAACGCAGAGCTGACAAAAATCTTGCGCGCTTCCAGCGGCGTCCTCGAGCCATGGGCAAGGAGCGCCCAACCCCGTACCCACGCAGCGGCGCGTGGAAGCGGCGCGTTAGAACAGCGTCGGCTGGACGAACGCCGTGCAGAATGTGGCACGGTGGATGGGCGTGAGGCCGTAGCGTCTGATGGCCTCGATATGCGCTGGGGAGGCATAGCCTTTGCACGCATCGAAACCGTATTCGGGATACTGCTCGGCGTAGCGGCACATGAGGGCATCGCGCTCGACTTTTGCAACGATCGAAGCTGCGGCGATAGAGGCGCAGCATCCATCGCCCTTCACGACGCTTACCTCGCGCGGATCGAGACGCAACGGGTTCCCATCGAGCAAAATGACATCGGGGCACGCCCCCGCCTCTTCGATGTGCGCAACAGCGCGGCGAAACGCCAGGACAAGCGATGCGGTCATGCCGCAGGCATCGATGTCCGCAGCCTCCACGTATTCGACGGTCCAAGCGACGGCGACCTGCTTCACGATTGCAGCAATGCGTTCACGCGCTTCGGGACGCACCTGTTTAGAATCGTCCAAACCTTCAACGGCCGGCTCGAGCGGCAGCACGACGGCGCCCACCGCAAGCGGCCCCGCCAAGGGGCCGCGGCCCACCTCGTCAAGACCAACCACTACCCCGGCA
>JABLTR010055658.1_pt1 | contig 16209 bp, 14 predicted proteins | sample 7160071 | NCBI WGS metagenome assembly JABLTR01 (sample SAMN14651230, study PRJNA627086) | human gut metagenome | isolation source: feces | host: Homo sapiens
ACAGAGTCGAAGTTTGCGCATCTTGATTAACAGCACGACAATGTGTATAATAGAAAATATCGATTGATGTCGGGTTCGTAGAGTAAAGCACTCTAGGAAAACGAAACTCAACTTATTGAATATTTTATGTAGGAGTATGTCCCAATATGCAAAGTTGTGCAACTAATGCTTTTAGGCGAGAGTATTGTTGTTTGAAAGAATAAGGCAGCAGAAAGAATTGTTTTGTTGATTAATAACAGGAGGAAATACTTTGAGTACTGAAAAAACTGCTGATATCAGAAATAAGATGACGGAACTATTAAGAAGTGAAATGCCTGTATTGAGAGCGAAAGCACGAGTCTCGCAAGGAGAAATTTCCGAAAAAATTGGTATCTCACGGCAAACATATAGCTCTATTGAAACCGGAAAGAGAGAGATGTCATGGACTACTTTTCTAGCACTTATTGCCTATTTTCAGAATAATAAAAGCACAAGTCACATGCTGGACGGTATAGATGGCTTATCTGAGGGGATGGAAATAATCATGGAACATAATTATAACGAAAATCGGTGATAGGCAGTGACTGAAAAAAACAAAAGAACAGAACAATGTATTGTAGAGAGAAGAGTATATGAATTCTTTGGGGTGCGACTATTCAGGAAACTTGTATTGAAGCTTGAAAGCTTTAGACACCGTAAAGATAATTCTAGGAACATCAATTATCACCTTCACGGCAGAGGTATTAGTTCAGTGAAAAGTTTCACTGGATATTTGTTGTACAATGCGGTATGCCACGTTATAAGTCTTTCTTTCGTTGCCGCTTATTTTGCAATAACAGTGTGTGTTGGAGTTAGATATATCGTTCTCGATATTTCTATGTGTATTCTACTAATAATCAATCTATACTGCATTATGCTTCAGCGATACACATACATAAAGACAAGAGGATTTGCAGAAAAATTAGTTAATGCCAAAAACAAGCGGGTTGCCGATAGAATTGAAAACTTATTGCAAAAAATTGAACGTAGAGAATATAGCGAGCTTCAGAGAGAATTTTTACTAATCGAAAGGATTCAAGAGAGCCTTCACAACGGAACCGAGTTTGTCATCGAAGAATGCGACGCGGCTATATTTAGCGATATTTCAAAATATGCTAAAGATATCATCGGAGGTAGCAACTATGAAAAAAGAGGAGATGATAATGGTATCTCATTGGAAAATGCTATTTTGAGAATACCGAAGCAACCGCTAGTTATCAACAAGGTCACACGGAGAGCAGCAAGGTTACAAAGCATATTCCGTTTTGAAAAAAGTAGCAATGTTCTTTTTGGGTTTAGCATTATTACAGAGACTGGTAATTGTGAGAATGCATATAGAGCACTTTTCCAGGATACATCTCGTGATTCCGTTGAATTCATTGTTGACGTTCTTTTTGGAGCATACAACAAAGCACTGTTATCTCTGAGGAGGACACAAATATGAGTATGATTCAACGGGAATATAAAACAAGCTTTCAGAAAAAAACGACATTCAATTCCATTCTTTTCAAGGAGCTTGGAAATTGTAAGCACAGAATCAATGCCCAATACGAATGGAAAAGACCAGATCAAGTGCTCACCGTTGGCGTATCGCTTAAGAATACGTTTGAAGTAGGAATAAATCTGAATACCGACAGACAGGAACACTTCGATGATTCTGCTAATGCACCTATGTTGGAGATAATATACAGAGCTTATTACATTTCTGCATATATCCGCTGCTTGGATGATGCAACCTCTGCTACTCCGCAATCGTATTTTTCGGGACTCGTATTGCTGTGTGCGATTAATAGTTTATGTGGAGGTAAAAAGGTAAGAGCGTTTTCACCCATAGAAAAACAACTGCACAATTTGAGACCGATTGATGTTCATTGTGCTATCCATGCATTGACGAGATTAACAATCGATTTTACTGAAAGAATCCCGGAAAAATCAAGAGACGATATTAATGGGATCATAAATGAACTGTTAACATATTCCATGCTACCTGAAATCAGTTACAAGGGAGACAAAGTCATATATTCGTTGCTTCAGGAAATTAGAGATCTCTGGGGTAATGTGACATCACATAGATGTTCTATAACAGACTACACAGTCTTTGATGAAATGGTCACCAAAGAATTCCACGATTTAAGCCTAAATGAATTGGTGCTTATTTGTGAGAACAGTCATAACCTATTTTGGGGGAACCTTATAATACGGCTATCTGCCCATTTGGGTAAGTGTATCGACACCACTAAAAACCAAGAGTCTTTTATTACAAGCTGTATTCAACATTTTGGAGAAGACTCCGTACGATATTATCTGGATACTGAGCAGACAGAGAATTTATTGCTTACTGATAACCTTGTGGCAATAAAAAGACTCTCTAGAATGAGTGAACAAGCATTTTCGATAGTTACTGCAAATTGTGGGAAAATCCATTATTTTCAGTAACAAAAAGACACGGAGGAAACAAGAGGAGGAACCCAAATGAGTAGCGGCGTTGAAGCTGATGGAATTGTTGCTGCAGCAGTAATTTTACCCGTTGCTGCCGCCTATGGTGCCGGATGGCTGGCTTGGCAAGGCGGAAAGCTATTGGTAGAAGCAAATAGAGCTGTTGACAGACAGATATCTGAAAAAAAACGACAACTCGAAGAGGCGGCACGTCATCGCAAGATGGCTGCTATTTCTGCGCACGGTCAGTTAGTGGACATGTGCTCTCAAATCCTTTCTCAATTAGAAACAGGAAGCGACACTGGCAGCATTGCGAGTTTTGCCGAGATAGAACAACTTAAATATGATTTAGCATCGATTTGTAAGGAGACTTTACCCGATGATATCACGCAAATAGAGAGATTAACCTCTTTGGGATATTTGAAACTCGATAAAGTTGTTCGGCAACAAAGCCAAATTTCCACTATGACTATGTCGGAATCAGCGACGGGTCTTTATCGGGGACTTTCAGTCGCTGACTTAATGGATGATATTCGCCTTGTTGTGGAAACTATGTCAGTTAATGCAACTAACGGACAGAACGTCGCGGCAGCTAATCCCGATGTCCTTGAGAGAACAAAGCTAAATGAAGAGTTCTCTCGCATTACTGCTGAAATTATGGAAGCTCTTGAAACTGTACAGTCTCTCTCCAATACATATGGACTTACCGCATCAGGTAGCGCGTGGTTTCATAGTTGCTTCAATGGAATAGATATGCAAATAGAGGTCTTGTGCAGACCTACAACCTCCAACCAAGAACTCAAGAAAGGCATTCGCCGTTTGCGGGATGCGTTAGATCAGTATGAAACAATGGCGCCAAGCATAGAAAATGATCTAAAGCGTATGGGAACTTTATATAAAGTTTATGTGGATGCGTCTAGAGCTTTAGGCGAAGTTGCTGTGGACATTAAGGCTTTTAAGAGCGCATCAGAACTAGAGAAAAAACTGCGCTATTTGCAGGAACGGGCTAAAAAAGCTCAAGAATGCGCTGAAATCTATAAGAAACTCGGACCGGATGCATATATGTGCTATGCGTGGGATCAGGAACTTAGAGCTATGGGATACGAAGTTCATAGCCGAAAAAAGATAGCCGAAATGGCGAGGAGTAAGCCTGTTCGTGCTAAAGTCGGCGAGGATAAGCTCCCATTCTATGAATGGAACAGTGCTGATCTGACACAGCTGTATTCCGTAAGTTCACAGTGTGCATTGCAAGTAATTGTTCATGATGACGGATCAGTTTCAATGCAGATGATTGCCGAAGAGGAAAGCGAAAATGTCGTTCATGTTCAACGAAGCCACTGTTCGCAATTAAGTGCCTTACATGAAAATCTTCGGAAGAACTGGTTCATCTTATATGATTACGAAGAAACTAAGTCTCCAGAGGAAATAAAGACTGTGGCTCAATGGAGAACCTCTGAAGAAAATGCTTGGAAGACAACAGGTGAAACTGTTATAACTGATCAACGCGCAAAGAGTAAAGAAGCTGATAAAACAAAGCGGATGCAGTAAGGAGAGGTTAGTTGATGAGTAAAATACCATGTAGAAAATGCCCGGGATGTGGTCTTTATCACGGCGTATCCTCATTGATTTGTGATGAGTGCGGCAGAGAATTGAAAACTGTTCCTGCCCTTTTGGTTGAAACTGAAGAGATTCCAGGAGAACTATACGGTGAGATCAATGAGGATGCTACAGTTTATGTTCAAAAATGCTCGGCATGTGGTGCTTTGAATTTTTCTGCCAGTATAGATGAAGCTGTAAAGGTTTGCTACAACTGTCACAAGACAAGAATCGCTTCAATCATTCCTGTTGAATATGTAGTTAATGAGGGTTCAGACAGTGCTTCAGCAGACAGTGCTATTGGCAAGGATTCAGATGGAGCAGAACCCCCACAGGAAGAAAAGGTAAGCAGGGGCATTTTTGCCCTCAAAGATGATGAAAACGATGAAGATGATGATTCCTCCCAATGGCAGGACATCCTCAGAAATATTAGACAAACCGTTGGTGCGGCGCCAATTAAAAAGTCAACGACTATTACTGAGACATCATTGGTATCAAATGACGGCTTCACAGATGAATTGGAGGACGAAGATGATGACGAGAACGATGCGGATTGGTCTGGGATTTTAGAAGGTAAAAGCATTCCCACTAAAACTGATCCAGTAGCGACAAAAAAGAAAATTACATTAACTGCAATAAGGTACGGACGGCTATCATTCGCAATAGAAGCTAAGGATAACAGTCCATATATGCTTGGAAGGTCAGCAAACCAAAGTAGCTTTTTGTCCAAGGATGGACGTGTGAGCAATGAACATTGTTACATATTTCTCAGAGATGGATTCTGGTATGTAAAAGATAATCATTCTGCAAATGGAACAGCTATTAATTCACGGGATATTGGACTGAACGGAGAACACATTCTAAACGATGGTGACGAGTTGAAATTAGGGCACCATCCGGACTCGATGGCATTCCGTATTACACTCTAGGCGCAGGATGGTTGAAACTATGAGAATTGGAAGAATCTTGTCACCAGTACATTCATTGGGACCGGGGGAACGTCTTTGTATATGGACTCAAGGTTGCAGCAAAAAGTGTATGGGATGTATCTCTCCTGAATTGCAGGAACCATCTGAAATGGATATTGACGAAGAGATACTGTGGAAGTTAATGCAGCAGATAGCTGACAAGAATAACTGCTCAGGGCTGACAGTATCTGGCGGAGATCCAATGGAACAGCCAGATTCGTTGTTGATGCTTTTAGAAAAAGCGCGCAGTCGATTTGAAGATATTTTAGTATATACAGGATTCAGTATAGAGGATATCCTAAAAGGCTGCGCCGGCGGGGCAGGGATTAAATGTTTAGATTATATTGATGTACTGATAGATGGTAGATATGTCAAAGAATTAAATACATTGGACTGTGTTTTGCGAGGGTCAAGTAACCAAAAGATTACTTATCTAAACGAAAAAATGAAACCGATCTATGAAGAGTACATGAAACAAGGGAGAATTGTCGAGACCTTTGCTCACAATCAGGAAATGATTATCACAGGCATTCTTAACGAGGTGACAGATTATGAATGAAAATGTAATACCAAAATGGCAACGAGAGTTGAGGTCTTTTTTGGGAATAAAGAGTGGCATTATCTTAGAGGGCAATGTTTATGATGAGTTCCCAAGGTTTCAATATGAGGGTGATGAGACAGTTTTCTTAGACACAGACAATTTGGATCAAACAATTCTGAGCCTTGTCAAAGAAGAACAGACTGATGTGTTTTTCTTTGATCCTGTTGATGGCTTTTACTGTTATGAGAATTCAATTGAAGCCCAAAGGAAAATGTTGCAGCCTCTTTTTGAAGGTTATTCAACCAATGAGATAACCAAGAACCACGGATGCACAGTTTGTTTGATGCCAAGTGAAAAGAAAAAAGGTTGTAAAGGGTCTGCGGAAACTGAACAGTATATATGGGTCAGTGAGATAATTCGACGGGCTGTCTCCGACGAGACTCAATATACTAACAAAAACAACATGGTCTTTGTTTTGAATTTTGCTTCTCGTTTGGATGCATGCAATCTTAGAGAAGCAGAATCTAACACGATGTTTTTGAATTTGATGGCTGCGACAACCTCCGTTCAAATGTCACAGTTGTACTGTAATTCGTTGATTATGGTCGTGGATAAATACAATGACATACCAGCGTGGGTGTACTTGAATAATCCTAATGTGAGAACAATATCTGTTTGCGTCCCGGATAGAAACACACGCAGGGTCTACTTGGAAAATCTATATGGCGATCTTGCACCCTTCCAACTACTCAGTGATGAAAACTATGAACCAGGTAAGCAGTTTGTTGCTGAGACAGAAGGACTTCAGTTACAGGAACTTAAACAGATTTTACAACTGGCTTATCATAAAGATATAAAGCCAGAATCAATAGATTTAGCTTTCAAGTTGTATAAATATGGTGTACTGGATGACCCTTGGGAAAATTTAGAGAATGATATTCTCGTTCATATAGAGGGCAAACTTGAAGAGAGAGTAAAAGGACAAGATGAAGCAATAAACAAGGTCAAAACGGTAGTAACGAGAGCAGTGAAAGGGCTGTCAGGACTGCAACATTCCGGAGCTTCTCATAAGCCAAGAGGTATTCTGTTTTTCGCCGGTCCGACAGGTGTTGGAAAAACAGAGACAGCTAAAGCCCTTGCTGAAGCAATATTTGGTGATGAGAATGCTTGTATCCGTTTTGATATGAGTGAATATCGCCTTGAGCAAAGCGATCAGAAACTGTTCGGTGCGCCTCCTGGATACGTAGGATATGAAGGCGGCGGACAGCTTACGAATGCTGTTAAGAATAGACCGTTTAGTGTAATACTGTTTGACGAGATAGAAAAGGCTTCGCCGACCATACTAGACAAGTTCCTGCAGATTCTTGAAGATGGTCGGATGACTGATAACCAGGGAAACACGGTTTATTTTGGCGAAACAATCATAATCTTTACAAGTAACATAGGACTAACAAAAGAGGCCGCAGATCCGGAAAATGTTTTTAGGTCTACACCTCATAGAGTTCCTACAGTTACGATAGAAGATCCCACGAAGGAGGACACGCAAGAGTTTCGTGATCACGTTACGGAACTATTAACTGAGGGGGTTAAAGCATACTTTAATGATAATGGACGCCCTGAACTTTTAAACAGGCTCGGTGATGACAACATCGTTGTCTTCCAGTTTATCAATGTAAAGGATGCAATTACCATCTGTGACTACAAGCTTGGTAAGATATGTAAGTCAATAAAAGCCAAAAAGGATATTGATATCATTACCGATGACATACTAGATACATTACATGAGAAAGCAGTGATGGAGCGTGCACATGGAGGTCGAGGTGTAGGCAACATGCTAGAAAGAGAATTCATCAATCCGTTTTCTAGTTTTATATGTAAGCTTCCGACAATGCCATCGGTATTGCGCTGTCATAACGGAGAGAACGGTATAGAATTCAAGGTGATGTTAGATGAAGATTAATTTTGCTGCGAAGGTTGATATAGGTACTAAGGAAACAAATGACGATCGCATACTAATTGATGGAAAAGTGCTTGATGAGAGTGCGTTCAGTGGAATGGTTGATATACCTACAGTTGTTGCTGTCTGCGATGGTTGTGGTGGATACTTGGGTGGAAACATTGCAGCACAAACTGTGCTTGAGCTCTTGTCTGATGAAGAGCCTAGTAACTTATCAGATTCTACATATCTTGCCCGGGTACTAGATGATTGCCAACGAGCAGTGATGAAAAAGAAAGCAGAGATGCCTCATTTTTCAGAGATGTGCACTACCGTTGCAGGGTGCGTTTTCTGCAATGATAGTATACTAATCTTTCACTCTGGAGACAGTCGTGTATATAGACATGATCGATGGGGCATTGCAAAAATGACGAGGGACCATTCAGTCGTTCAGGATATGATTGACATGGGAGAAATAACTCCAGAAGAGGCTGCGAACTACCCCAAAAGAAATGTGATTAGTAGATGCATTGGAATTGAAGGACGTCCGCCGGAAATATATATTTCCAACACTCCTATAAATCCGGGAGAAAAGTATTTACTCTGCTCTGATGGTTTATGGGAAAGTGTCGGCGAAGCACAGATGAAAGAGTTGTTGGATGGAGATATGCCATTACGCCAAATGGTGGATGAACTTATACAAATGGCACTTGGGCATGGATCAGACGATAACATCAGTGTATGCATATGTTCTTGCGAGGGAAATGTAGAGGTGCAAGAGAACAAGCCGTTTATACTGGATTAAAGGAGAAAAGACATGAGTGAAGATAACAATCGTAAAGCAACGCAGGTTGAACAAGGATGGCGTTCAGAAGACCAGCGAACCGGGAGAAATGCCACGCAGGTGGATGCAGGTTGGAGGAAAGAATCTCCTGCGGATTCCTGTAAAGCAACTCAGGTAGATGATGGATGGAGAGGTAGAGACGAATCAGAAAGAAGGGCTACAGAAGTAGATGAGGGTTGGCGTGCTGCTACTTCCAGTGGGCGTCAGGCCACACAGGTGGATGCTGGCTGGCGAAAAGAAATTGCCGATACTCTTGATCCAGAAAATGTGATGAACAGCGCCACTGCTAACTATTTTGCAACTATCGATGAATTCAAGGGTGCAGTGGAAAAACTTTCGGAACTAAAGTCCTCCTTGGGTAATATCTATCCTGTGAAAAAGACGATTTCCAGAGCTGGCGGCGAATCCATCATCCTGCTATGCTCTGATCCAGATGGAAACGATGTAGTTGCAAAAGTATATTATGAGCCGGTCAACGGTGCAGGTTCATCAATTTCGTCCAGATCTCATGTGTTGGAATACATGGGTACCGAGGAGGGGAAAAAATATACACTTGCTGTAACGGAAATCGGTGTTGTTGAATTTGGCGAAAGCAAATATTACTTTGAAATCATGCCATATTGTGCCAGCACTGACCTGTCAGACGATGGAGCATATTCGTTCGAGCAGCTCATTGAAATCACCAGGCAGCTAAATGAAGCTTTGCACAGTATGCATCTAGCTGGAATTATTCATAGAGATATTAAACCTGAAAATCTCTATGAGTTTGATGGTCAATACAAATTGGGCGATTTTGGTATTGCTAAAAATGGAGCACAAGGCCGTTCTCGTGTAACAGAACATATTTTGGGAACGGAAGGTTATCGTGCGCCAGAAGCCACTCGATATGTGTATAGTCCTGCAAGTGACTACTACTCTCTCGGCGTTACATTAGCATCTCTGTTTGAAGGGCATTTCATATTCGATAACATGACTTATGAGATGCAGGTTTTGGCTCAAGAAAATGAACGTTTGCCCTTAGTGAGAACCGATCCTAACAGAGAAGAACTGGAGAACTTATTAAATGGTTTGTGCAGAATAAATCCTCGGCAGCGTTTTGGGTACGACGATGTTAACCGCTGGCTGACTGATCATAACTATACAGGAGGAGGTTTCGAAGAGGAATGGCCCAAAGCATTTCGACTGCTTTATGATATTTACCGTGATGAAAAGAGTATGTTTTATGGCATTACCAAGGATGAAAAGCATTGGGAAGAAGCTAAGACAATGCTCTACAGCAAGTTCATTGAGCAATTTTTCATGTCATTCAGAACAGATCTTGCTAGGTCTGCTCAGATTGCGGATGAACTGTATCGAACTGATAACCGTGACAAAGGTCTATCGGTCTTTTTGAAAAATTTGTTTGCTCCCGGTCCAATAGTTTGGAGGGGTGCCACGTTTAACAGCCTCAGCGAGTTGGGCAGCAAGATGGTCGCAACAAAAACTCCGACTGCCTATAGTGAATTGCTTCAAAACCATTGCATTTCTCACTGGCTGACGAATACAGAGGGAATTAATGCGGATGATAACACAATCAAATTGGTCGATTCAATTGAAGCATTATCTTCGACAGAACCTGAAGTTGCTTGTTATTGGTTCGGAAATTCGTTTGCACCTGCAAGAGAACTAAAAATATGTAACTCGACAGTAGCATCTGTGGACGAGTTGATCAAAGCGCTTTTCTCATCACCTAACGATTTCTATCAGACAGATGGTTATCGAAAGCTTTTGAATCGCACAGATGGCGCTGACCTATATGGTTTTTTGTACAGCTTGGGCTATAAAGAAATCATAGAAAAGGAGTGGGAAAATCTTAAATCTTGTGATTTGTTCAATAAAACGTCTATACTATTGTCCATGTTAGACATCATTGCGGTTAAGGCAGGAGCTGATTCGACAATCATAAGAGCTTTCTTCACCCTTTATGGTCCTGTCGGATTGGCGACATTTACAAAAAGACTAGTGGAGAAAAATGTATATATGCCATTGGATGCTGATGGAAAACAGCTGTTAGGAATAATCTCAAGTTTCAATGCTCCGGCAGGAGGAACGGTAGATGATTTGTTCAGAGCATATATTCCACTTGTCGACAGTGTGGACAAGCTGCGTAATAATCTTATTGAAAATCCTCACTGCATTTTAACAGGAGTATATGAAAACAGAGGGGTGATTTGCACAAATCTTTTTGGATGCTTTGCTTTCAAGATTTTTGACCGAGTGGCTCCTTTGGGATTTAATGCGTGGATAGAAGCAAATGGAGGTGCAAGATAATGGACTTCAACGATAGTATTATGCTTGATACATATTCCAATAATGCGAATAAGCAATTTGGCGATATGCAAAGCCGCTTGTCTGAGATTGAAAACAGCTTTCAGACCAGGATGAATGGAAAGACCACTGAAGGACTTGTAGGTTCCCTTATTGGAACCATTGCATGGCTTGCTGCCTTTATTGCTTGTGCGATTTTCGCCAGGGACAAGGTCGACAGTACCATGGTGCTAATTGCAATGGCAATTGCTGGCGGGTTGATTCTGTTTATGTTGATTGATAACATTATGGATTTTTCCTACTATGGGAAAATTGCCTCCTATAAAAACTCTATTTCCCAACTACAAAACAGGGTTAGCATAGGAAAGAACTCGATTAAGTCAAATCACGATGCTTTTATGGCTTCCAGATCGAAAGGCTGGAATTATCTGCTTAACGCTGCACCATCCATACCTGAAGAGGCTACATCTGTTGAAACAACAATGACAAGCATGGAATCATTGAAAAAAGGATTTATATGTAGGGCTAAGAATTTTTTCTTCTATGCAACTGTCATTGCAATTACTCTTGTAGGATGCGTAGCTCTTTTCCCTACCGGGAGTAGCATCATTACTGGAATCACCGGCGAGGCATTTTCAAGTGATGCGCTGATGATATTTAATGTTATTGCATTGATTGTCACTGGGATAGGTGAAGTGATCCTTGCAAAATTGGTCTGGAGTAAGACTGACTGCAATGTCACAAATACGACTTTATTCATTGCAGTTCTTGGGCCTGTGGCTTTTCTTGCACTGATTGCAGCTGCCACGTTTGTTATCATTCTCGTCGTAGCTGTGGTGTCGGTTATCCTTGCTATTTTAGCTCTTGTTGTTGGATTAGCGTGTGTAGCTGGAAGTATAAGCGGTGGTTGATATGAATAATAAGCTGAGAAAGCCCTTAGAGATATTTTTAATCATATTTATCGTCGGACTGTCAATAGCAATCTTCTTGTTGAGAGACCGAATCCAGAACGTGAGTAATGTAAGTTACTTGGGTTTGTTTTTGCTATGTTTTTTGGCGAATTCTACAATTCTACTTCCAGCTCCTAGCCTGATGATTGCGGCAAGTTGCGCATTGATAATGAATCCACTGTTGGTCGCAATATTTGCTGCCATAGGTTCAACACTGGGGGAATTTGTTGGGTATGCTTTTGGAACGGTTTCGAAGGATCTTTCTCCTAGGCTTCAAAGGGTGATAGATAAATTTGCTACAAAGATCCACAACCAGTCGCTTTTAGTTTTTATCTTTGCTGTGCTTCCAGTACCCTTATTTGACATTGCAGGCATTTATTCGGGAGTGACAAAGATGAATTTGGTAAAGTTCTTTCTCGTTTGTTTTGCAGGGAAATTTATTAAGATGCTGGTTTATACAAGAATCTATGACATTATGGATTGGGCATCTTCTTATGTGCCTTGGTTGGGAGGAATTCAATGAGTGAGAGGAATCGAATTTCTGCTGATGTACAGGATGTGTGGGTGAAACTAAACGCGCGATGGCGTGGAGAAGATGCGGATGCTTTTCACAGAGAATACATTGTAAAGATATCTGAGATTGTAGATTCGTTCGATGATGCGTGCTTTGAGTTGAGCAGTCTATCCGCAGAGTGCATGAAAGAATTAAATACACTTGAACAAACACTGAGGAATCAGTAGTTGTAATGGGGGGCATCATGAAAGAGTTACAGGAGCTGCTAGCTGAAGCAGCACATTTCAAAAACAGAAGAAGTAATCTTGCTCAAGGCCTGCGAGATGTTGACGTTAGGTTTAAGAAGAATATTAAAGCGCTTGAGTCTAGGCATACTTCTAAAATTAACAATTTTAAAGCGGAGCGCCAAGCTGCTCTTTCCGCTATTGAATCTCGTGCAAAAAAAGAAATTGCCGACTATATCCAGATGAAAAATAGTCTGCAACAATATATTGATCCCGTAAGACAATGGTGTCTTAAGTCTTCAATTGTTAACTATGCCCCAAACCCATCAAGGGTTAATGAAGCAGAAGTGAACCAGTTGATTAGAATGCTCCAGGAGCAGGGGCTCATGGCATGGATCAAGAGAACCTTCAAGATTGACGGATATTACTCAAGAGCTGACATGGCTCTCGACCTGTGTCGTAAAATTGAAGATGCATGTGCCTATTGCAATGAGAAGATTGCAGCCATTGAGGCTAGAGCAGAAGATGAAAGAAACAGGCAGGTTACAGAAACTCGGAGAAAGGTTTTAGCTGAACAGGAATGGTTTAAAAACGAAAGACATGAATTAGAACTTAAGCAAAAAGTTGAAAAGGAACAGGCCCTCACTGCGATAAATAAATTTGATAATTCGGAAGAATTAAAAGAAATGCATACAAGAATAGAATGTATGCATGTGGACGCAGAGAGTTCCTGTGGCGTGTGGGGAGAGTATACGGCTCCCACTACAATGCCAGAACAGGTACTCCTGTGTGAGGCCAAGATAGCTCTTCCTAATGCCAATGGCGTTGAAGAAGCATTGGCGCTGCCGGTTTGGATTAATCTCTTTGAGTGCAATATCATCGTTATTACATCATCCACAGGTTCCACATCAAGCACTGATTGCAATGAGAAATTATTTGTACGTAAATTGCTGGCACGAATGCTGAAAACCGTACCGCCAGAAAACTGCAGCTACTCCGTATTTGACTCGTTACACAAAGGAGCTAGTCTAGAACGCTTGATTGATGTAACGAATGTTGGAACAACTGACCTTAATTTTGACTTGTTTACCAGCGATGAAAGTGATACAAAAGTTGTATCGTGTGCAGAAAGAAGAAAATATCTGCGCAATCGCCCCGCTGAAATAATAAAATTTACCGCAGGACGCAACAAATCTTTATTTGAATACAACAGGGAGGCGGGGAATTTTGAGTTTCCGTTTACCTGGTACATTGATTTCAATTTCCCCGATGAACCTGATTCCAGATTAATGGATGATATTAAGGAACTGTTTGTTAATGCTCCTGCAGCTGGATATTCTTTTGTGTTTGTGACAACGCCTCGCGGATTTGAAAAAATAAAAAGGTCTGCAGAGCAGTATACGAGCACCCAAGTTCTTCGTATTGATGTGGATAAGTCTGTCTGCGAAAAAGGAGGCCTTGAGGTCCCTTATTTAGGATCCGGTAATCCAAGTTCGGAACAAATATATAACTTCATGACAGCCTTGAAAAAATACTATGATGAAGGTGACTCGGTTAATAACCGCATTGATAGTGTTTTTTCGTCCAAAGGGATTGAACTTAGGGATGCATCAAAAAAACTTACCATTCCAATGGCACTCGACAGCCATGGCCGGTTGGTGGATTTGGAACTTGGAGGAGAAGGCAGTGTGCATGGATTTATCTCAGGTGGCACGAATAGTGGTAAGTCAACATTGCTCCATACCATTATCCTGAGTGCATGCTTACATTATCATCCGAAAGATCTTGAAATTTGGTTGGTAGATTATAAGCAAACAGAGTTTTATCTTTATAAGAAAAAGACGCCTCCGCACATTAAGCTCATTGGGGTAAGTAAAACGGCGGACTTCACTTTCAGCCTTTTAGATAAAATCGAAAGTGAAGCTAATCGTAGGACAGAACTCATGAATCGATTTGATGCCCAAAACTTGGAGGAGTATCGGAAGCATGAGGGTGAGTCTGGATACAAAGCCATTACGAGGCTATTTATAGTAATTGATGAATTTCATGAAATGAGTCAATTTGTAGCCACAGAAATGGAATATAAGGATAAGCTCGAAAACATACTCCGCGAATATCGTGCGCAGGGAATTACATGTTTAATGGCAGACCAGACTTTCAGTACAGGTTTGAGCGGACTCACTTCTGCAGCTAAGAATCAGATTGGGCTTCGTATTGCAATGCGAAATGAGGCTTCTCCGCAAGAAATCAAAGATACCCTGGAAGTAGATAGGGCCATGTATTCTGATAGTATGCAACATACAATTTCGATTATGAGCCAAGGTGAGTTTATAATGAAGGTTTATGTCAGAAACTCACGTGGTGAACTGACTGATATCAAACTGGAGAAATTCAAAGGCTTGTTTACAAAGGGTGATGACATAGCACCGATAAGCAAAGCATTAAGGTCACTCTATAAAGGACAATACAGCAATGATTTGCTTTATGTAAATACAAAGGAACAGGTGTATTGGGATGACTCTGAACCTGCAGCACTTGATCAAGTGGAACCTCTGAGATATCCCAATGTTCGCTTGTATTTGGGAAGATCCGCAACGCTCAGACCGTGTTTTGGGGTAGATATTGGCAGACAACCTGATGAGAATCTCTCCATCGTTGGAGGCACTGCTTATCAAAGATGGGAACTGCTTGCCTCCATAATGAAAAGCTGTAAATATAGGAGTTACAAATTGGTGGTCTTCATGGCCGAGTACTCCGATTTAATGAATGATTTTGGCATGGATATTAGAAATTTGTGCAATAGTATCCCAAATGCGGAATTGTTGGAGACTATGGAGGATTGGTGTGATAAGCTCGACGAACTCGAAAAAGTAATCGATAATCGCCGTAATACGGAAGAAATTATCTGCATTTTTATTGGGCTTGAGACAGCCAATATTGAGATGGGACGCTTGCCGGATAAATCCGGAAACGGTGGTTCTTCCGGAAAGGCATTTCTTGATACAATAAGCAAATATGCAATACCTGCTGATGGCCAAGAAGTTGAATCGGATACTTTCAACGAGCCTACTCCACAGGCTTTCAACGCAACGCCAATTATTGATAAACTGTTTTCTTCTGGAGCTCGTAACGGCATTCGATGCGTTACAGAAGTCAGCGTTTATAGGCAGTTTTCTAGAATCCTTAAGATTAAGGATATGTGTAGGCATAAAATTGCGTTTTCTATGAGTGCTGATGACTGTCTGATGTATTTGGGAAATAGCAATTTTCAAAAAAGTATTGGACAGAATGCCGTGTATGGGGATGGAGGAAAAGCAGTTAAAAAACTGTTACCATATAAAATATAAATCGAACAGGAGAATTTTCTTATGAATGTTGACACCGGAAAAATGGCTGAATATGCAGAATTTCTTGATGAGAATTCGAAAAAGATAGTAGAGCTCTGCACCAAAATTGAGGAGACATTAGTCCTTGCTGTACAGTGCATGGATCAGCAAAGCGGTCGAGGCGCTGCTCAACGGATGGCACAAAATCTTGAGAACATCAAGAATAATGTGCCGATTAGTGATGACGCAAGCAAACGCTTAGTATTGTCAAAGAAATATGTTGACAGCGCTGGAACTGTATTTGGGAGGTGAATAATTATGGAGTTTGTTGTAAATGAAAGCGGATGCAGACAGTTAAGTACAGATATGCTTTCCAATATGCGTGAAATTGCTACTCTGATATCTGAAATAGACTCGCAGAACGGAACACTTAAGGCAGCTTTGGGGGATGACTACGATGCCATTGCCAGGTCAGTTCGTTATATGACATCTGAACTATCAAATGCTCATTCTGAGTTAAATGTAATTATTAATGATATGAATGAGTAT
>JABLTR010059675.1_pt1 | contig 16188 bp, 13 predicted proteins | sample 7160071 | NCBI WGS metagenome assembly JABLTR01 (sample SAMN14651230, study PRJNA627086) | human gut metagenome | isolation source: feces | host: Homo sapiens
CCAAGTCTTGACAAGTATTCGTCAGCGGATCTCTTAAATATGTCAAAGGCCCTGGAATTACGGCATTTCAGCTCCGTCTCTCCGATGTCGATGTCAAAATCCGCATACTTCATATAAAAATCATAAAACATGGGGTTTTCCGTGAAAAATCTTACATAGGCCTTGGCCATCTCCACCATGTCTCCTTTGTCATACTTCAGAGATTCCTCCAAAGCCTCGGCAAACCTCTCCCCGGCAAATTCGTTTATTTTCCTTAAATACTCATCCTTATTTTTAAAATGGCTGTAGGGTGCGGCGTGGCTCACAGAACATCTCTCCGCTGCCTTCCTTATGGACAGGGCTCCCACTCCCTCATTCGTGATTATTTCCATGCCCGCAAGTATCAGCTGCTCCTTTAAATTGCCATGATGATATGTGTCTCCCATGCTGACCCTCCAATCTTTACACCGTTAAGATCAGTATAACAAAAATCTTTACACTGTCAAGATTGTTTTCAAATTTTAATGAAATTTACATTTTTTCTATATTTATCCCTGAATAATAATGATTCAGTATGTCCTTATAGTCCGAACCATTCTCGGCCATATACTTTGCCCCGTACTGGCTCATGCCAGCTCCGTGGCCATATCCCTTGGTCGTAAAGGCTATAGCCCCGCCCTTATCCTCAATGGTGAAATTCGTGCTCCTAAGCCCCAGGGCCTCCCTTATCTGCTTTCCCGTAAAATCCATGTTACCCACGGTCATATCCGTTATATACCCCGCTTCGCTCCTGGCATTTATCTTTATGCTCCCAAAAAGAGAGCCTTCATCCGCCTGGAAATCCGGATACAATGCCTTTAGCTTCTCTATTATCTCCCCGCAGGATATTTCCACCGTTGTTTCATAATTGGGTGCATAGGTGTCCCCCACGCTGTCGGTGCTCTCAAGATAGGGCAGGTCATAGCTCCAAATGTTCCCCGCTGTCTCCGTCTCCCCCGCACTGGTGGAATGGAATACAGCCAGTATGGGCTCCCCTTCGTATACCATTATCTCATCCCTGGTGGAGTCCACGGCCTCGCATATTTTAGCATAATAGGCATCAAAGTTGTCTCCCCAGTTTTTCTTCATCTCATCCACGGTCACATACGCCTGTCCTATATCCGCCGGCGCCAGCTCAAAATCTGCGTTCTCCACAGCCCTGACAGCGTATGTCCTGGATGCCACCGCCTGAGCCTTCAAAGCCTCCTCGGGGAAGGATGCAGGCATCTCCGCAGCCACTACACCCTTTATGTACTCCTCCATGTCCGCTCCTCCCACGGTCAGCCGGGTTTCCTGGCTCTCGCCGGCTCCTTCTTCCTTAGTGTTTCCCTCTATCCTTTTTGTTATTATGTCCGGCAGGGAAAACTTGGACGCAGCCAGCGGTACGGCTATGATGCACAGCAGCACATATATCTGGGACAAAACTATATATTTTCTTAATTTCCTTATAAATGTTTTCATAGGCATATCCTCCATTATGGATTATATGCCACAGCTGTCCCCATAAGTCCTTTTATGCCGGCGTCCGTCTCAGGAAAATACCTCCCTTACCTGCTCTCCCGGGCATAAAAAAAGGAAGACCAAAGGTCTTCCTTTTTATCTTTTTATCTTTATCAAAGTATTATCACCATTATCACGATGTATACCACCGCCGAAATGGCTATGTTTTTTGCCAGCCTTATGTCCCTTCTGGCAACATTTGAAAGGTTCTGCGGGCAGGGGTTTTTCACCGCGAACAGATTGCCCCTCAGGTCCTTTCTCATATTCAGGACCACCCTGTCCTCAAACCTGAGCATAAAGTATGCCCTCTTGGTTATCCTGAAATAATGCTTCACACCGTTATTTATGCCATACATATAGTAGCCCTTGAATACCTTTCCGCCCACAAGACTGCTGGTATAAAACTTGCAGTTGAGCAGCGTAAGGCTGGTCTCATTGGAGAAAAATCTCTCAAATCTCAAAAGCCCTATATAGGCCGGCGGTATGGAAATGGCAGCCAGCAGGATGAAATTGACCAGCTTCCTCAGATTCCCTATCTCGCCCTTTACTCCCATGACATCCGGTACATAGCCTGTTTTCTGTATCTGTATGACTGTGTAGCTCACCAGTATGAGGGTAATTATATATATTACTATGGGAAGTACAGCGCCCTTATCCTTAAAATTCTGATTCCATATTATGACGCCATAGACAGCCCTGATGCTTAAAGCTGTCTCTCCCAGGGCTATGAGCAGACAAAGACCGTTTATCTCCAGGCCGCGTTTGGCTCCAATGGACATAACGAACATGACGCCTGCCCAAAAGATCGTGACAAGCCAGCTCTTACGCCCTGTGGCAAACATGGCCCACAGAGCCGCAAATATTACAGCCGCGGCAAGATAACCGATAAATGTCATTTCAAACTACCCCTTCTTACAAGCCCCTATAGTATTCAGGCTTATAAACGTTCCTCTTCTCTGCCTCATCTATCTGTCTGAGCAGAGTTTCCTTATCCTTGTTGAATGTTCCTCCAAGCGATATATAGTTGGAGGCGTGGTTTGAACGGAATACCGTTCCTTCTGAATCCACATTTTTTATAAACAGTTTCAGCTCCTCAAATACCTCGGGAGGTGTGAGATAACTGAACTTTCCTTCCCTGAGCTCCTCATACATGGGCGCTCCGCTCTCCAAAAGCAGAGTGAGGAATCCCACATAATCCGGCTTCATCTCACTTATGAGCTTTGCCGAGTTTACAGCATGGCTTTCAAGATATTTCCTTCCGCCAAGGCCCGATATGAGCGTTACCGATACCTTTATGCCTGCCTCCTTGAGCTTTATGCCCGCTGCGGCTATCTCGGCATGGGTCGCTCCCTTTTTAACATATTCCAGTACGTCGTCATCCCCTGACTCCGCACCCATATATACCATCTCAAGCCCTGCTTCTCTGAGTTTTACCAGGTCCTCATGGCTTTTAAGGAGTATATCCTTGGGCGCTCCGTACATGGTTATCCTCTCATTTTCAGGGAAAAGTCTGTTAGCCTCTCCCATTATATAAAGAAGATCATCGGTCTTACAGATGAGGGCGTCACCATCGGCAAGGAATATCCTTCTTATGCGGTATCCGCTGTAATACTCCCTTGCCATTTTAAGGTCTTCCACCACGTCCTCCAAGGGCCTTATCCTGAATTTTTTCGCCTTATACATGTTACAGAAACGGCATGTGTTCCTGGCACATCCTATGGTCAGCTGTATTATAAGACTGCCCGCTTCACTGGGCGGCCTGTAAACTGCTCCTTCATATCTCATATCATCACATTCCTTAATCTTTAAGTGTCACAAATATCCTGTTTACATATCCTCTGCTGCTAAATGTCACCCTTACGGCAGCTCCGTCTTCCTTAGCGTAGTCAAAGGCTCTGGATGCGGGGAAAAGCTCCTCGTCGTTAAGATATCCCCTTGCGGCGGGTTCTACCTTATATTCGTGCTCAACTCCTGCCGCATCTTTGAATTTTATCCTGCTGCTGGAAAGCTCTACGACCGTTCCTTCTGACTCAGAACCTTCCACAGCCGTTACCTTCTCCACAAGGCCTTCATCATTGAGTTCAGCTTCGGCTATGACTGTGTTTTCAGCATCCTTATAAAGTTTCTGGAAGGCTGAATATGTCACCTTCTTACCATTGTATTTACACTCGATGTTCCTGTCAACATCAAGGGCCATCCTATTGTCATCCTCATCGACTATGACTACCCTTTTCTCATCGGCAGCCTTGAGCTGGCCCTTTACTTCCTTGAGCTGGGCTACTACGCTGGTAACAAGGCCTTCTTTATCAAATTCAAGGGTAACAAGTATGTTTCCATCATCCAGGGCGTTTTTGATGTCCTTATATGTGCCCTTTGTTCCATTGAATGTAAATGTCACATCATCGGCATACTTATACTCAACATCCCTGCCAAAGCCGGATTTCATCTCTATCCTGGATGAGCTTATGCTCAAAAGTTCACCGTTATTATATGTGTCGTGGAATATCTCTATCTTCTCGGCCTTATTGAAGCCCTCCACTTTGACCTCAGCAAAAAGAGCTCCCTTTTCATCATCGTCAAAGAGGTTCTCCGCCTTTGATTCGCTTATCTTAGTTCCGTCAAGATATATCTCACAGTCGTTGGATATGGGCACCCTTACGGTCTTTGTAGTATCCCCCAGGGCCACCTTAACATATACAAGGCTGTCCTTGACATTGGTCAGCTCTCCCTCGACATCACTGAATTCAGCCGTGAGCGCACTCACAAGACCGCTGTTATCAAGAGTCACCTTAACACTTATCATGCTCCTCTGTACCACATACTCATATATGTCGTTTGGTGTTACTGGACTGCCATTGAGAGTTATCCTGGGATTTGAGGAAAATTCATATCTTTCCTGCTCCCCGTCCTTTGTATCAAAGGCTACCATCTTGGATGATATATTGTTGATATATCCCTCAAGCACCTTCTCCTTCTTTTCATCTTCCTTCTTGGTGGAAGTATCATCATTATTTATCACTATGGATACCACAACTCCGCCGGATGTGGTCACTGTTACCTTATCTCCCACACTTATGTCACTGGTGGTCTTTGTTGAACCATCAAGGGTTATGACAGGTACAGATGAGTTTACCACAAAGTTCGTTACCTTTCCTGTGGATGTCTCACTTACGGCTATGGTCTGCTCTGTGCTGCCGTTATCCGTAAGTATTATGGTGCCTGTGTATGTGGCTATATTCGCATCAGTATTGGTGTTCGTATTAGTATTTGTATTTGTATTTGTGTTTGTATTTGTATTGGTGTCAGTGCTTCCCTTTTTGAGCTCATTTACCTTCTCATAGGATTTTGAAACTATCACAGCCATCTCAGCCCTGTTTATATAGTTCTTGGGGTTGAAATTGCCGCTGTCATCTCCCACCATTATGTTGAGCCTTGAAAGAAGGTCTATATAGGGTACACTGCTAGATGTTATCTCGTCCTTATCCTTGAATGTAAGCGACGCAGAAGTGTTTACCTGGGATATATGGCTGAGCGCCTTTCCAAATATGACCGCCACGTTCTCCCTGGTTGCGTCCCTGTTTTCTGTGGCTGATTTCATAAATATTTTTATGTCGTTTTCAGATACTATGCCGCTTTCAAGGCCATAGGATACGGCCGTATACGCCCATTGAGGTATGTTGGCGCTCTGCATGGCGCTTGTCCACTTGGCAGTGGTGTCAGCTGTGGTCGCAAGGCTTCCTGTCTGCTTGAGCACACTATAGGCTATCTGCATGGCCTCACAGTATGTTACCCTGTCCTTGGCACGGAATACCTGTTTTCCCGCGCTGTCCTTGTCTCCTACCATTATGCCCAGGTCAGCTGCCTTATTTATATACTGTTCAGCTCCGCTCCAGGGTACGTCGTTTATGTCGCTGAATGACGCCGCACTGGCGTTTACGCTCATCCCCGCACACATAACAGCTGCCATCAATATGGCCGTGTATTTTTTCATATAAATTCCTCCTTGTTATAAGCCGAGTTCCTCAGGTTTTCTAAGCCTCTGATGCTTAAATATAGGCACGTTATAATATTCTCCAAGTTTCCTTACCAGGTCCTTGTAACAGCCCTTGAGCTTATCATGGAAGGTGATGGCCTCTATGCCGCCTCTTATGGCTTCCACGCATTTTTTAGCCTTCTCAAAACCTTCCTCATTGTCATATTCCCCTGTTACCAGCCACTGATTGGCAAGTATATGGCTCACTCCAAAACATTCATTGTCTCCCCAGAAGGTGAATGCCGCCTCCGCATAGTTGGGGTCGAAATGTATGCCTCCCACGCAGAGTATATTATGAAGTTTCGCTCCATCATCATCGAACACATGCACCAGTGTCCTTGCCAGGGCACGGCAGGCATTCTCATTGGTCCAGCTCTCCTCTATGCTTCCTACCTCTATATCCACCATGGGAACAGGGTATTTCACAAGCAGCGCCGGGTCTCCATCATGGCCATGGGCTCCCGACCAGTGGGTGGCCTCCGTGGCTACGTCAAAATCATCAAGTCCAAGGCTGTCCTTTTCCTTTTTATATGCCATAAGAAGATTATGCATAAATCTCGGTTCTATTACTCCGAAATTTCCCGAATTCATGTCCCCCAGTGAATGTACCGTGAGCACCTTATCCGGTGAGCTGGCACCTTCATGCCAGGTGACCATGGCTGACATGTCAAAATCCGCAAAATACTCATTCATCTGCGGAAGGTATTTCTCATAATCTAGACAAAGGGCTATCTCCGTCTGGGCAAAATAAAACTCATTGCCCTTCTCATCTTCATAAATATATACGGGCATGCCGTCAAATTCAAAATCCGCCTTTTTAGCGAAATATCCTTCTTCCTCCAGTATGTCCCATACCTTTGATGCTACATGGCCCCAGTTCTTATTGCTGCATATATAATAAACCGCCTTCATTAAAACACTTCTTCCTATTAATTCTGTTTTCTGTAAATTTTAATATAGCATAAAACACTCAATAAATCAAATTTACAGCGGTTTTCAGCGGTTTTCAGCCATCTCAGAATTTCTTCCTATCCGGGTATTTTTTGAATATATCACATGGCAGAGCGTTAATCAATATAAATTTCCCAAATACAAAAATATACAAAATATCCGGCCGCAGTCTGCACCACAGCCGGATATCTCATTTGCCTTCTTTACTTGGCACTGTCTGAACCATCATAGGTCTCAGCATAAAGCGCTGTTACATAGCCTTCGTTATTATATTTTATCTGGACTTTAGAAAGGTTCATCTTAACCGCTTTCTTGAAGTCGGTTATTCTTTCCTTATCGCCGTCAACGTAAAATCTTGCCATATCGTCAAGCTTATACTCGTATTCCTTGCCGTTTTCGTCTAAAACTATTATTCTTTCATTGTTTATATCGGAAATAACGGCTTCCTCAAGCTCTATTCTGTAAAGATGTATCTCTTTTATCTTTGCCTGGGGATAATGATAGTATTCATCGTTATATTCAACATCAGCCGTAGCATAGATATTCAGGTAAAGTTCGTCCTCGGTCTCTACCTTTCCTATGAGCTCCTGAAGTTCCTCATAGTCTATTTCTTCATCGTCATAATAGATGTCGCTGTCATCTTCGATTATATATGACCTGCTGAGACCGTTTACATAGGTTATAGTAACAGTTTTATTATTATAGTATTCTTTCTTATTACCATTCTTATAGTAGCCTTCCTTGATATTGGCTCCCGTTACCTGGCCTTCTACTTCAGCCCTTGTGCAGTATATCTCAGTGGCTATGCCGCTGGAGTTAACATATACGTCGGCCTTTACAAGTATGCCGTTTGATGTGAGGGAGTATATGCCCCTGGTGCTTATCTCCTCGCCGTCCAGATAATACTGGCCGTCCCAGCCCTTATCAAGTATTACGCTCTTTCCGTCAAAGGTATAGAGCATAAGGGAGTCTTCCGTTACATTATTTATATAGCCTGAATAATCGGGCTTGGGTTTTTCCTCATGTATGTTTTCTGATTTCATGGAGTCCAGAAGATTGTTGGTCTTTGTGACTATGACAGCCATTTCCGCCCTGTTTATGGTCTTATTGGGATTGAAGTTATTGTTTTCATCTCCCACCATTATATCAAGGCTGGAAAGCAGGTCTACATACTGGGCACATACCGCTGATATGGATGTCTTATCGGCAAAGGTCTTTACTCCTCCCGCTGTCTCAACTCCCTTTTCTGAAAGGAACCTTCCAAATATATAGGCAGCAGTCTCCCTTGTTATGGGTCTGGCCGTGGAATCACTGTTTACGAATACCGACAGGTCGCTCCTGGTTATTATGCCGGCCTCAAGGGCATAGGCTGTGCTTTCATAGGCCCATCTGGGTATGTTGTTGTTCCTCATATCCCCTGCCCATTTGTTTATTACCTCATCGGTGGTCTTATCCCCGGAAAGGGCATAGACCAGCTGTACGGTCTCACTGTAGGAAATATTGTCTTTTGCACGGAATACCCTCTCTCCGTCCTCGTTTATGTCTCCTACCATAAGTCCGCTGGCATACACACTGTTTATATAGGCCTGGGCACCTCCCCAGGGCACATCATTTATATCCGCAAAAGTTTCCGCCGCAGCCGCGCTCACAGTCGATCCCGCCGTCATTACAGCCGCCAGAAACAGAACCGCTTTTCTATTCATACCAAACCCTCCAATTAAAAAGTCTATATAGGTTTACTATACCATAAAAAGCATGAAAATGCGAAGATTGCTGAAAAAAATTTCTAAAAAATTCTTAATAATACGGGGGATGTTGAAAAAACAGAAATAGATGTAGTAAAATGATGGAAGGCAAAACTTCATCCTTTAAAAAAGTATATATAATAATCTAAAATTTCCTATAAGGACTGATCATATGTTTATCATTTCCATACCTGAGGAATATCAGGACAACATAGACTATTTATTTAAAAAATATGGCAGACAGCTCTTTTATTATATCTGTAAAATAATTCGTGACCCAAAATTGCAAGAGGACGCCCTTCAGGAATCATTTTATATTATTTCAAAAAACTACAATAAATTTCGAGATCTTGACTCAGGCGAGACCCTATCCTATTTATATATGATAGTTAAAACTACTTCATATAAAATATATAACCGAGAGAAAAATATACATACCAACATCGAGTTTAATGACGATTTTCTTAATTCTGCGTCTGATGAATCTGATATCGACAATGTTATAGCAGCCGCAGATTTAAAATCAGCTTTAAATCAAGCTATATCACAATTAAAAGAAGATGACAAAAATCTTATAATTTATGAGATACTATCTTGATCTCAGCGTCAAGGAAATTGCTGAGCTAATCTCAGTCAAAGAAAATACCATATCTCAAAAAATACTGCGGGCAAAACGTAGACTTGCAAAAATCATTAAAATGAATGGTGGTGAGATATAAAATGAAAGAAAACGATGAATTATACAGAAAAACAGTGAAGTCGCAGGCCGATCTATCTCTGAAATACATAGGGAAAAAATTAGCTGATGAAGAATTGGGCTTTCTCGAGTCTGAAAGTATAGACTTTGAAATACCCGAGCATCTGCAAAACAAATTAAATGCTTTGATAAAAGAGGACAATATCCAGAAAAGGAAACAGAAATTCTACAGATCCTTGGCAAAGCTATCAAAGATATGCTCTATATTCGTTGCCGCCGTAATAATTGTCGGAGTATTTTCATATAAAAATGTTTCGGCCTTCAAATACCAATTTGACAATTTTATAGCTAAAATCAAAGAGGAGTATATCGAGCTTGAGCCAAACGAAACGGACAAGCTTTCCTCAGACGGCTTATGGACGCTCTCCTATCTACCGAAAGGATACTCCTTCTCCGATCTAAATATCGACGATGATTTTCAGGAAACGTCATTAACATTCGTAAATGACAGGGACGGAAGCATTTGTCTTATCTATTCACCCGCCGTGGACACAAAACTTCATCTTGACAACGAAGCTGAGCAATCGGACGAAATCGTTTTAAACGGAAAATATACGGCCTATTGGTCACAAAATGGGCAGTCCGTTGATTTATGCTGGCTCCGTGACGACAATATTTTTATCCTGAGAGGATTAAATTTGGAATTGTCCGAAATGATAAAAATGGCGGAGAATATTTATTATAAATATAATTGACCTGTCATATATACGGTCATTCGAGGATTATCATATGTGAAGAGACAAAAACATAACAGAGGTGACAAGTATGAGTTTATATTCATTTATATTTTTCCCAAGGAAAATCGATATGCCGCATTTTAAAAGTCTTGTGAATGAGAACGGTATATACAATTTCAATGATTTGGATAAATATTCTTTTTTTGATAAAGATTTTTTGACAAAGCACTTGAAACTTGCGTCCTCTGAAATGTTTGGAGGAGTGTACATTCATAGAGCAGGAAGATTAAATTTTAAGGGCGAATTTAAAAATAAATACTACTACGAATTATCCGTCAACTCAACCTTTAATCCAAAAAGGGCTGAATCGATTGAGAAAAGGCTTCTTAACGGAGAAGATATAGACAGCGTCTCAGATTTAAGATGCTATATAAACGCCAAAATGGTCTCTAATCTGTTATATCATATTATAGACCATAATTTAAAAGAAGGTGAGTTTGCCGAAATTTACAGCGAATGGCTTGATGAGGAATGGAAATATGTATGGGGGCCGCCTAAGGAAACCCGCAGCTTTTCACTGGACGATGTTTTGGACGAAAAAAGATTTGACCTGGATGCCTGTGAACGGAAAAAATATATAATATACAAATGATACAAAACAAATAAGCACCGGCTGAGCCAGTGCTTATTTTATTTTCTTATGAATTTATCATCACCCTCAGGCATATCCTCCGCCGAAACATATCTTTCAACCCTCATATGAAGGTCGTATTTTTCCCTAAGTTCGGCTATCCTTCCCATCATGGGCGAGGCATGATGCCTGTCCAGGGCGGCCTGGTCCTCCCAGCTGTCTATGAGGAGCACAGTTTCCTTATCGTCCATGGGGAAAAAGTATTCGTATCTCAAATTGCCCTTTTCGGCCCTTATATCCTTGACAACTCCTGAAAAAACCATTTCTTCAGCGAATTTTACCGCGCTTTTATCAGTGCCTGTATAATAAATATTTATGGTAACTGCCATTTGTACACCTCCCTATGGCTGCGTGCTTTATACACCGTTTTCCTATATTTACAAAAAGGGTGCCGGCTTGAACCGGCACCCGCTTATTTATCACATCTTTTTAACTGTAAGAGTTACTTTCTCACCGTTGATGTTCCATTCTTTTGTATATCCTTCGCCTTCGCCTTCTGTCATTTCGACCGCAAGAACATCACTCATGATGCTGTCCTTATTACGTTCGATAACGCCTGCAACCTTTTCGCTGTCCTTATGATATACAGTGATCCTGTCAAGGACTTCAAATCCTGCTTCCTTACGCATTGTCTGAACCTTGCTTACGATCTCTCTTACGAAACCTTCCTCGATGAGTTCAGGTGTGAGGTTTGTATCCATAACTACTGTTACGCCGTTATCCTCAACTGATACATGGCCTTCCTTCTGGGCTGTCTCGATAAGGAGGTCGCCTTCCTCAAGGTCTACCTCTGTACCATCGATGACAAGTTTAACTTTACCGTTTGCCTTCAGCTCATTCATAAGGGCTGTGCCGTCTGCTTCGCCAAGGGCTGCGCCGATCTTAGGTACGAGTTTGCCATATTTAGGTCCAAGTGTACGAAGCTGGGGTTTGAACTTATATGTTACAAAGCCTTCAACATCATCTGTAAACTCTATCTTCTTTACATTAAGCTCGTCAAGAACGATCTCTGCATACATCTCGGGAAGTGTTCCCTCTGCCCTTACATACATCTGTCCGATGGGCTGTCTGTTCTTGATGTTTGCTTCGTTTCTTGCCGCACGTCCAAGTACTACGATGTCAAGGACAAGATCCATGTTCTTTTCAAGGTCTTTGTCGATCCATTCTTCCTTAGCTTCAGGGAAATCACAGAGATGTACGCTTTCAGGTACTGAAGGGTCTACTTTAGCAACGATGTTTCTGTAGATCTCCTCTGCAATGTAAGGTGTGAAGGGAGCTGCTACCTTTGAAAGGGTAGAAAGTACTGTATAAAGAGTCATGTAAGCATTGATCTTATCCTGAGGCATTCCGCTTGCCCAGAAACGCTCACGGCTCCTTCTTACATACCAGTTGCTCATATCATCGACAAAACTCTGAAGCGCTCTCGCAGGCTCTGTTATCTTATAATTGAATAAACAGTCATCCACATATTTTACAAGGGTCTGGAGCTTTGAAAGTATCCATTTATCCATGGGCGGAAGCTTATCATACTCAAGCTTATAATCCATGGGGTTGAAGTTATCTATATTAGCGTAAAGCACATAGAAAGCGTATGTGTTCCAGAATGTTCCCATAAACTTCCTCTGTGACTCGTCTACTGCCTCATCATCAAAACGGCAGGGCAGCCAGGGTGCTGAGTTTACATAGAAATACCAGCGGATAGCGTCTGCGCCCTGTTTATTCATTACATCCCAAGGGTCTACGACGTTTCCTTTATGCTTGCTCATCTTGATGCCGTATTTATCAAGAACGTGTCCCATGGACATACAGTGTGTATATGATGTTGTATCAAATACAAGTGTTGATACAGCAAGCATTGAGTAGAACCATCCTCTTGTCTGGTCAACGGCCTCTGTGATGAAATCAGCAGGGAAACGCTTCTCGAAGATGTCCTTATTCTCAAACGGATAATGCCACTGCGCAAAAGGTGCTGAACCTGAGTCGAACCAGCAGTCGATAACCTCGGGTACACGTTTCATCTGCCTGCCGCATTTAGGACATTTGATGTGTACAGCATCGATATAGGGCTTATGAAGCTCGATCTCATCAGGGCAGTCGTCTGACATGCTCTTGAGTTCTTCAATGCTTCCGATGGTGTGGAAATATCCACATTCACATTCCCATACGGGAAGGGGTGTTCCCCAGTAACGCTCACGGCTTAAGCCCCAGTCGATTACGTTCTCGATGAATTTTCCAAAACGTCCATGTTTGATATTGTCAGGATACCATACGATGGTCTCATTGTTTGCAACAAGTTTATCCCTTACCTTTGTCATTGCGATGAACCATGTGCTTCTTGCATAGTAAAGAAGGGGTGTGTCACATCTCCAGCAGAAAGGATAGCTGTGCTCGAAGGGAACAGCTGCAAAAAGAAGTCCTTTCTCCTTAAGATACTCAATGATGGGTTTATCGCAGTCCTTTACGAATTTTCCAGCCCAGGGCTTAACCTCTGATGTGAAGTTTCCCTGTGTATCTACATACTGACGGAAGGGAAGTCCATATATCTTTCCTACCCTGTAGTCGTCTTCACCAAAGGCAGGCGCTGTATGAACTACTCCAGTACCATCTGTAAGTGTTACATAATCATCTGTTACTACATAAAATCCTGTGGGGTCGTCCTCAAGGAAATCAAAAAGTCCTACATATCTTGTTCCCTGAAGGTCTGCTCCCTTGAAGGTCTCTACTATCTCATAGTCTTCCTTAAGAAGGGGCTCTACCATTGCCTTGGCAAATATGAGCATCTCTCCCTTATAGCTTACCTTGCAGTAGTCCTCATGGGCATTTACAACAAGGGCTACATTTGAAGGAAGTGTCCAGGGTGTTGTTGTCCATACAAGGATGTACTCGTTTTCCTTTCCTGCAACGGGGAACTTAGCATATACTGAAAGCTCCTTTACATCCTTATATCCCTGTGCTACTTCGTGGCTTGAAAGGGCTGTTCCACATCTGGGGCAGTAGGGTACTACCTTATGGCCTTTGTAAAGAAGGCCCTTCTCCCAGATCTTCTTGAGTGCCCACCACTCTGATTCGATGTATGTGTTATGGTATGTTACATAGGGATTGTCCATATCAGCCCAGAATGCTACTCGGTCACTCATCTGCTCCCACTCTGTGCTGTATTTCCATACGCTTTCCTTACATTTCTTTATGAATGGCTCAACACCGTATTCCTCGATCTGAGGCTTTCCGCTGATGCCAAGCTGCTTCTCTACTTCCAGCTCTACAGGAAGTCCGTGGGTATCCCAGCCGCCTTTACGAAGTACGTCATAGCCCTTCATTACACGGTAACGAAGGATAAGGTCCTTGATGGATCTTGTCTCAACATGTCCGATATGGGGTTTGCCGTTGGCTGTCGGGGGTCCCTCGATCCATGTGAATCTCGGATTGCCTTCTCTTAACTTGATGCTTTTTCTGAAAATGTCGTTCTGTTTCCAGAAGTCAAGAACTTTCTGCTCTCTGTCCACGAAATTAAGGTCTGTGGACACTTTTTCGTATAACATTCGTATTCCTCCGTTCAAATTTTTGGTTCTCTCACATAATGCCTCCGCCATGGTGCCTGCCACCAGCTCCAATGGCTTCCAATAGCCCTCCATATCCATTGGGATATACCAGGCTGTCAAAAATATTTTTTATCCATTTGGATAATATGCGTCCTTTGTGTTCCGCCGGACTCCTTACCCGTAAAGCTCTGCCTCTCGGCTCCAGTCATAGGATGGCTTCTTAAGCCCCGCGCACCTCCACTCCGCTTCCGCTTCGTGTCGGTGTGGCTGGCGCCTGCTATCACAGGGTTTTGCCCATCGGACTGCCATATCTTCAAGGCTCTCCATGCCCTGCGCACCTCCACTCCGCCTTCGCTGCGTGTCGGTTAGGGCTGACGCCCTATACTAAAAATTTTCTGCGTAATCTTCCGTACGAGTACGGCGATTCCGCAAAAAATCTTTATGTGCATGGCTTACAGGTAATAAAAAAAGGCTCATATCCCTTACAGGACGAATGAGCCTTACTCTCCGCGGTACCACCTGATTTGATGTCTCTTCGACATCCACCTCGAACCGTATAACAATAATTATACATGCCCCTATAACGTAGGGAAACGTCCCGAACTACTCATCTCTTTTCGCCAGGCCGCTCCGCGGTGATGTTCAATATATATCCGGCAAACGGCTTCCACCAGCCCGTTCTCGCTGTATCCTAAACATATACCTACTGTCCGCATCAAAGCGTTTACATTTTAAATTAGGAATATTATTATTCCGACAATTAGGTATTATACATTAACGTTTATTTTTTGTAAAGAGGGAATCTGCCCTTAATACAAGATTAATTTTTGATATTTTCTTTTATTATTCCAAATCATGTAAAACCTAATACTATCCTGCCCATCTATCGAGCTTTTATTCCAATATCTAAGCCTGAAAGTTTGGGGGATATGATTTTTTCTTCTTATCTGCGATATATCCTACACGATTTATCGTAATTTTAAATACCATTTGATTAATACTATAAGAGAGGTGGCCTATGGTGAACATAAAAGAAGCCGTGGAAAAAAGAATACTTGAACTATGCAGCCAGAGGGACATGGCCATAAATACCCTGGCCAACATCTGCGGCATGCCGCCTTCCACCATATACAGCATGCTCAATGGCAAAAGCCAGAATCCCGGCATAGTATCCATAAAGAAAATATGCGACGGCCTGGACATCAGTATAAAAGAATTTTTTGACAGCCCCCTCTTTGACTCTCTGGAACAGGAAATAAAATAACAAAACCGTACGGTATCTATCCGTACGGTTTTTCTTTTTTACAGAGATCTCCTCAATTTCAGCATGCTTATGTTTATTTCTCCATCGGTGGCATTGGCTGAACCTGAGTAGGCCAGTGTGAATGTGGTCTGCTCCGGTGCCCTCAATATGAAATGGGCAGAGCCGCAGGCACTGGAACCATTACTGCTGGTGGCAAAATATATACCCGTCTCCAGATGTGAAGTTCCATTATATGAAGGCGTTACCTGCATATAGTTTGGTTCACGGAATAATCCCGATACCTTATAGGATATAAGATAATATCCCGGCTGAAGGGTTATGACCGTAGTACTGGTAAGCACTATGTTTCCAGTTACATCTATCACTGACGGAAGCACATCTATGAGCGTTCCCCTGGTGAGGGGATACTGGGTATTTATAAAGGAGGCAAAAACATCATCCGGGACCGTGCCTTCGGGTCCTGTGGCTCCTGTAGGGCCCGTTTCTCCCGATATCCCTGCTGGACCTGCCGGGCCTGTTGGACCTGTTGGACCTGTCGGGCCTGTTGGGCCCTCAGCTCCTGTTGGGCCTGTTTCTCCAGCGATTCCCGTAGGACCTGCCGGGCCTGTTGGGCCCGTGGGGCCTTCCGGCCCTGTCTCTCCCATGTTTCCCTGGGGTCCGGCTGCTCCGGTGGGGCCCGTTGGTCCTATCTCTCCAGCTGTTCCCGCAGGTCCTGTGGGGCCTGTCGGGCCTGTGGCTCCATCATTTCCCTTTGCTCCTGTCGGACCTGTAGGTCCTGTCTCACCCGTTATTCCATCGATGCCCCTTGCTCCCGTTGGACCGGTGGGTCCTCCTGCCGGACCTGCCGGGCCTGTGGGGCCTGTGGCTCCTGTGGGGCCGGTCGGGCCTGTGGCTCCGTCATTTCCCTTTGTGCCTGCCGGTCCCGTGGGGCCGGTGGCTCCTGTACTTCCGGGGGCTCCCGCTGGACCTGCAGAGCCGGTTGCTCCTGTGGGACCCGTGGGGCCTGTTGAGCC
>JABLTR010071447.1_pt1 | contig 16184 bp, 15 predicted proteins | sample 7160071 | NCBI WGS metagenome assembly JABLTR01 (sample SAMN14651230, study PRJNA627086) | human gut metagenome | isolation source: feces | host: Homo sapiens
GCGCCCGCCGCCCCGAAGCAGGAGCAGCCGCGCGTCATCGCCCCGGCCGCCCCGCAGCAGCTGCGCCGCGAGAATAAACCCCGGCAGGATCGCGCCCCGCGCCCCGAGCGGAGAAACGACCGCCCGAAGCAGGACCGCCCTGCCCGCGAGCCCAAGCCCGCCGCGCCCGTGGAGCCGAAGGAGTATACTCCGGCGGAGCCCGGCTCGATGGAGGAAAAGATCGAGACGTTCGTCAAGGGCCTGCTCGAGCAGATGGGCTCCGATGCCGTGCCGCACGCGATGAAGACCGGTGACGACAGCTATCTGGTCGATCTCGTCGGCGCCGATCTCGGCATTCTGATCGGCCGCCGCGGCGAAACGCTCGACGCCATCCAGCACCTGACGAACTACGCCGTCAACCGCGGGCAGAACAAGCGCGCGCGCATCAATGTCGACGCCGAGAACTACCGCCTCAAGCGCGAGGAAGCGCTTCAGCGGCTGGCCGTCAAGGTCGCGGGCAAGGTCGTCCGCTATCGCCGGAACATCACGCTCGAGCCGATGAACGCCTACGAGCGCCATGTTATCCACGCGGCGCTGCAGGATCATCCGGACGTGACCACGTTCTCCACCGGCACCGAGCCGAACCGCCGCATCGTCGTGGCCTACAGCCGCGGCAAGGCCGTTTCCGCCGACGAGGCCGAATAAGAAATACAGATCCCCATCCACTGAAAAGTGGATGGGGTTTTTATATCCCCGCCGCAGCGGCTTGGCTCCCCCTCTGGGGGGAGCTGGCGCGCAGAGCCTGAGAGGGGCCTGTGGGGACCGATGCCCTCATCGGCCCTCCGGACGCGCAGAGCCTGAAGGGATCAAGGCCATCGATGGTTGACAATCCCTCCGTCACGGCTACGCCGTGCCACCTCCCTTTACACAAGGGAGGCTTTGACTGCTGCGGCGGAGATGGGTCACCTCTTAAGAACTTAATAATCCTTAATTCTGGGCAAAAAGACTTCCGATTTCGGAAAAACGTGTTAAAATGGCCACAGACCTTACAAGGAGGAACAACGATGCAACGAAGAATTCTGGCCCTGCTGCTGTGCGGCGTATTGCTGCTCGGCGTGCTTGCGGGCTGCGGCAAGAAAAATGACACGGGCGACACGTCCGGCGACAAGACGGTGAACGGCACGGAGACGAAAAACGACGCCGATTCCCAACTGACCGCAAAATACGTCTATCAGGCGCAGTATCTCGAGCTGCCCGTGAAGACAAGCTACATTGACGACAGCGCCGTCAGCGGCAATACGCTCTTTTTCTACGCGCAGGTGCAGGATGAGAGCTACGCCGCGGCGAACAGCGACACGCCGGACTACACCCCCACCGTCGGCAAGCTGTTGACCTACGACCTCGACACACAGACCGTCGGCGAGACGGACTACTCCGGGAGCGAGGGCGAGAACTCGAGCACGAACGTCATGGCGCTCTGCGCCGCGCAGGACGGCGGCGTCTGGCTGCTGGAGCAGACGTATACTTATGCGGCTCCGGAGGCCTCTGCGGACGACGAGACCGCCGCGGAGGCGGATGAGAACAGTGCAGACGATTACGGCTACACCCCCTCTGAGAGTCAGGCCAGCTATCGCCTGCTCCGCTTCGACGCGGACGGCAAGCAGGCCTTTGAGGCCTCGCTCGATCTCTCGGCCTTCATCGAGGCCGGCGGCGACGAACAGCCCTATCTCGGCACGCTCTACGCCGACAGCAAGGGCTATCTCTACACCTCCGACTATCAGGTCGTTATGGTGCTGGACAGCGAGGGAAAGACCGTCTGCGCGTTCTCGGACGAGAACGGCGGCAGCCTCTCGCAATACAGCGCGGACAAGATCGGCGCCATCACCTACAGCACCGCGAGCGACGGCACCAGCAAAAACGTCTTCAAGGTGCTCGACCCTGCGACCAAGACCTGGGGCGAGGAGCTGCCCCTGCCGAACAACGCCTGGAACATCTACCCCGGCAGCGGCGACTATGACCTCTACTACGACTACAACGGCAACCTCTACGGCTGGAAGGCCGAGACGGACGAGAGCGAAAAGGTCGTCGACTGGCTGGCCTGCGACGTGGATTCCAACAATCTCAACACGTATACCGTCCTGCCCGACGGGCGCGTCTTTGCCGTCGGCGCGGACTACAACCGCTCGACCTACGAGCAGACCTGCGAGCTGATTTTGCTCACACCGGTGGACGCCTCGGCCGTTGCGGAAAAGACTGAGCTGACGCTCGCCTGCATGAACCTCGACTGGAATCTGCGCGGGCAGATCGTCAAGTTCAACCGTGCGAGCGATAAATACCGCATCGTGGTCAAGGATTACTCGGAATACAGCAACATGACCTATGAATCCGCCGGCAGCAACGGCACCATGGTCACGCAGAGCGACGACGGCCTGACGAAGCTGAACACGGAGATCATGTCCGGCAATGTCCCCGATATGATCCTGACCGACGGCCTGCCCGTGCGGCAGTATGCGGCCAAGGGGCTGCTCGAAGACCTCTATCCCTACATCGATGCCGATATGGGCCGCGACGCGCTGATCACGCCGGTGCTGGACGCCGACAGCGAGGACGGCAAGCTCTATGAGCTGCCGCTGAGCTTCTCCATCGTGACGGCGACGGGGCTGGCAAGCGTCGTCGGCGGCTATACCTCGTGGACGCTGGCCGATCTGGAAGACGCGCTTTCCAAGCTGAACCCGGACGCGACGATCTTCAACGTCGACGCGACGCGCGCCAACGTCCTCGCCTACTGCCTGTATATGAACGCCGACACGTTCGTCGACTGGGAGACCGGCGCGGCCAGCTTCGACAGTCAGGAGTTTATCGACTATCTGAACTTTGCCGCCCGCTTCCCCGCCGAATTTGACTACAGCACCTTCGACTGGAACGACTATGAGCAGGACGCCGTCCGCATGCGCAATGGAGACCAGCTGCTCTCGATGTATGGCACGATCTACGGCTTTGACGGTGTCTCCCAGAACTTTGCCGAGCTGGGCGGCGACCTCTGCTACATTGGCTTCCCGAGCACATCCGGCCACGACGGGAGCAGCTTCTCTGTCTCCGCGCCCATCGCCATCACGACGAAGTGCCGCGACAAGGAAGCGGCGTGGAGCTTCATCGCCTCCGCACTCACTGACGAATACCAGGGCAGCCAGTACGCTTTCCCAATCACGAAGTCCGCATTTGACGCGATGGCCGAAAAGGCGATGGAAAAGAACTACGAATACGACGAAAATGGCAACATCCGCCTCGATGAAAACGGCGAGCCGGTCGAGATCAGCAAGGGCGGCTTCAGCTACGGCGACGGCCCGATGATTGAGGTCTACGCCATGACGCAGGAGCAATATGACACGGTCAACGGTCTCATCGAGAACACGAACCGCATCATGCGCTACGACCAGAGCCTGATGGAGATCATCAACGACGAGGCCGGCGCGTTCTTCGCTGGGGAAAAGACCGCCGAGGAGACCGCGCAGCTCATCCAGAACCGCGTCCAGCTCTACATGGCAGAGCAGTCGTAAACAGATACAAAAGGCCCGGCAATGACCTCTGTCATTGCCGGGTATTTGTTTATTCTTCGGAAACCTTCGGCTTTTCGAATTCTTTAGCCGCATCCTGCAGCAGCTGCCGGATGGGCAGGTGCTGCGGACAGGACGCCTCGCATGCGCCGCAGCCGAGACAGTCGGACGCACGGCGGCCCGGGCCGGTGTGGACGCCGTAATAATAGTCGGCGTTCCAATCGTGCAGGATCTGCTTGCTGTTCATCGCGGCGAACAGGTCTGGGATGGAGATCTGCTGCGGACATCCGTCCGTGCAGTAGCGGCAGGGCATACAGGGGATGAGATTCATTCTGTGGAAGATCTCCTGTACCTGATGGACGGCGTCCATCTCGCGCTCGTCCAGCGGGCGGAAATCACGCATGAAAGCCGTGTTTTCCTCCACCTGCGCGAGCGTGCTCATGCCGGAGAGCACCATCTTCACATTCGGGAAGCCGGCCGCGAAGCGGATGGCATAGCTCGCTGGGCTGCCGCCGTGGAGCGCATCGAGCACCGCCTTCGCCCGCTCTGGCAGGTTGACGAGGTTGCCGCCCTTGAACTGCTCCATTGCAAGCCCTCTTGTGTTTTGATGGATCCAGTATAACACACGCCTGCGCGTTCTGTCAAAAAGCGGGGCCGGATTGTTCGATCCGGCCCCGCTGGGGTGCTCGATTTGGTTTTGCCGACATGTGATCACTCGATGGCGATCATGGTCTGGGCGGGCAGCTTCTTCTGGTCGGCCTTCGGCAGCGAGATCTGCAGGATGCCGCTCTCGAATTTGCCCTTCACATCCTCGGGGCGGACGCCCTCGCCGACGTAGAAGCTCCGGCTCATCGAGCCGGCGTAACGCTCCTGACGGATGTATTTGCCGTTCTTCTGCTCGTCCTTGTCGAGGCTCTTCGCAGCCTGAATGGTCAGGTAGCCGTTTTTCAGCTCGACGCTGACGTCCTCCTTCTTGAAGCCCGGCAGATCGATGTCCAGCTCATAGCTGTCCTCGGTCTCACGGACGTCGGTCTTCATCAGGTTCTTGGCATGCTTGCCATAGAGCGGATTGCGGCTCTGCGGAACCATCATTTCAAACGGATCACCAAAGAAATCATCAAACAGATCTTCACCAAAAATGCTAGGCAACATAAGTCATTCCTCCATTTCGTCATTCGGTCCCCTTCGCGGAGACCGGCAACTTTTGTTACCATCATATATGTGTTCATTTCGCTCCATCAGGCTTTCAACTTTCTCTCTCCCTCAGGAACAGCCTCAGTATACCACGATTTTTAGCACTGTCAATAGGAGAGTGCTAAAATTCACAAAAGAAGCAATGTTTGTTCACAGTTTGGTAAAAAACCGCCCGGAATGCGCAAAACGCCGCCGGAACGGAATGTCCCGGCGGCATTTGGATCCCAATTTCAGGTGTTTTTGATCCTGCGCAGCTCACTTCGCGGCAGGAAGCGCATATTTGGAGGCATAGGCGTGGTACTTCTGCAGGTATTCCTCGCTGCCGCTGCGGCTCGCCTGGAGCGAGGCATGGAGGTTGAGGTTGTGCTGCCGCAGATCGATGACGCAGCCCGCAATGTTGGAACAGTGGTCGGAGACGCGCTCCAGATTCGTCAGGATGTCGGAGAGGACGAAGCCGGTCTCGACGCTGCAATCGCCGTTTTTCAGGCGCATGATGTGGTTCGTGCGCATCTGCTCCTTGAGCTGGTCGATGACCTGCTCCAGCGGCTCGACCTGCATGGCCATCCGGACGTCGCCGCGCTCGAACGCTTCGCGCGCCGTGTCGAGCACCTCGGTCACCGCGTCGCGCAGCACCGAAAGCTCCCCCTGCGCCGCGTCCGAGAACGCCAGCTTCTTTTCCGCGAGCTCTTCTGCCGATTCGAGGATGTTGACGGCATGGTCTGCAACGCGCTCAAAGTCGCCCACGAGCTTCAGCAGCTCCGTGACCTCTTCGCTCTCGCGGTCGCCGAGCGTCTGCGAGGCGCTGAGTTTCAGCAGATAGGTGCTGAGGGCATCCTCTTCGCGGTCGGTCGTGTCCTCACGCAGGCGGATGTCGGAGGCCAGCTCCGGCGTGCAGCCGTCGAGCGACTGCAGCGCCTCCTTCAGGGCCAGCGCTGCGTCACACGCCATCTCCACCGCCACAGTGTGGCAGCGCTCCAGCGCGACAGGCGGCGTGGCGAGCAGGCGCTCGTCGAGCTGCGTCGTCGTTTCCACGACCTTCGCGCCCGGCACGAGCCAGTTGACCAGCTTCTCCAGCAGGCCGGAGCAGGGCAGCAGCAGCGCCGTGCAGAGGATGTTGAAGCAGGAGTGCGCGATGGCGATGCCGTACATCGTGGCCGCCTCGTTCAAAATCGGCGGCGCGATCAGCGCGCGCACCGCGCAGAACAAAATCAGGCCGACGACTGTGCCGATCACGTTGAAGGAGAGGTGCACCAGGGCGGCGCGCTTCGCGTTCTTGTTCGTGCCCACGGAGGAGAGCAGCGCCGTGACGCACGTGCCGATGTTCTGGCCCATGATGATGGGGATGGCCGCGCCGTAGCTGACGGCCCCGGTGACGGCCAGCGCCTGCAAAATGCCGACGGAGGCCGAGCTGGACTGGATGATGCCGGTCAGGACCGCACCGGCGAGCACGCCGAGCACGGGATTCGTAAAGGCAAGGAACAGCTGCGTGAACTGCGGCACATTCTTCAGCCCGGCGACCGCGCCGGTCATCGTCTCCATGCCGAACATCAGCGTGGCGAAGCCGAGCAGGATCATGCCGGTGTCCTTTTTCTTGCCGCTCTTGCAGAACATGTACAGAACAATGCCGATCAGGGCCAAAACTGGCGTGAACGACGACGGCTTGAGCAGCTGCACCCACACGGCATCGCTCTGGATTCCGCCAAGGCTCAGCAGCCATGCCGTGACCGTCGTGCCAACGTTGGCGCCCATGATGACGTTGATCGCCTGCCGCAGCGTCAGCAGCCCGGAATTGACAAAACCGACGACCATGACCGTCGTGGCCGAGGAGCTCTGGATCACAGCCGTGATCCCGAGGCCCGTGGCAAAACCGGCCAATTTCCGGCCGGTCATCTTCCCCAGCAGCGAGCGGAGCTTGCCGCCCGCGCGGCGCTCGAGCGCCTGTCCCATCAGGTTCATTCCGAACAGGAACAGACAGAGTCCGCCGATCATGTTCAGCACATTGAAAATATCCATATTCGTTTCCTCTTTTTCATTTCATACCCATCTAGTCTGCATCATACAGGCACAATGTCAAATCCAAAAGAGGAGTTTTGTAAAATCCATGTAAAACGTGTGCAAGCGAGGGGCGGACACGTCTGTCCGCCCCTCGCAGGGATCGCTGTAAATTCAGCGGCTTTGCAGTTTTTTCAGCAGCGCGGTAAAATAGTCCGGCAGCTCGCAGCGGACGGTCATCCGCTCGCCGGTGCGCGGATGGACGAACGTCAGCTCCCGCGCGTGGAGACACTGGCTGCTCTGCCCCAGCTCTGGCTTCTTATGGCCGTAGACCGTGTCGCCGAGAATCGGATGGTTGCGCCATGCGAGATGGACGCGAATCTGGTGCGTCCGCCCGGTCTCGAGCTTGCAGCGCACATGCGTATAGCCCGGATAGCGGGCAATGACCTCCCAGTGGGTGACGGCATTGCGGCTGTTCTTCTCGGTGACGGCCATCTTTTTCCGGTTCACGGGGTCGCGGCCGATGGGCGCGTCGATCGTGCCGGAATCCTCGCGCAGGTTGCCGCAGACGATGCACTCATACGTCCGGGCAAGGCTGTGATCCTTGAGCTGAGCGGCAAGATGCGCGTGTGCAAAATCGTTTTTCGCCGCGATGAGCAGGCCGGATGTGTCCTTGTCGATGCGGTGGACGATTCCGGGCCGCTTCTCACCGCCGACGCCGGAGAGCGAATCGCCGCAATGATGGATCAGCGCGTTGACGAGCGTCCCGTCCGGATGGCCGGGCGCCGGATGGACGACAAGGCCCTTCGGCTTGTTGACGACGATGACGTCGTCGTCCTCGTAGACCACATCCAGCGGGATGTCCTGCGCAGGATTTTCCGTGGGCTTCGCCTCCGGGATCTCCACGTTCAGGACCGTCCCGGCCGGGAGCTTCGCATTTTTCTTGACTGGCCTCCCGCCCAGCGTGACGGCCCCGTCCTCCAGCAGCCGCTGCACGGCGCTGCGGCTCAGCTCCGGGAGCAGCGCGGCCAGCGCCGCGTCGAGCCGAAGGCCGTCAGTGTTCAGCGTCAGCGTCATCGGTCTTGTCCTTCTTCGGCCCGTCGGACAGGAATTCCTTGTCCTTGATGAAGATATAGAGCACGAGGATGATCGCGCCGAACGTGATGAACAGGTCGGCGACGTTGAACGTCGAGAACCACGGGATCGAGATCATGTCCACGACCGCGCCGGTGCGGATGCGGTCGATCAGGTTGCCGATGGCCCCGCCGGTGATCGCCGCGAGGCACCAGAGCTCCGGCTTTTTCGTCAGGTGCTTTTTCGCGATGATCCAGACCACAAAAGCAAAAAATACGACTGTCAGCGCCACGAACACCCAGCGGCCGCCGCGGAACATGCTCAGCGCCATGCCGTCGTTGAGCAGATAGCGCAGCTCCAGCCAGCCGGGAACGAGCACATCGACAACGTCGGTGAGCTGCGCGGCGGCCAGCGCCTTCGTCCATTGGTCCACGGTCACGATCGCCGCGGCAAACAACGAGAGAACTACATAAAACAAGGCCAGTCCCTCCTTTTCTTCAGTGGGACTATTCTAGCATAGTTCTCCCAGGTTTGCAATCATCCCGCCGCCCGTCACACACAGCGCTGCCCACAGCAGACACACGACCCCCGCCGGGTGGTGGCCGGCGGGGGTGTTTGTTCGGCTTTATTCGTTTTCGAGGGCCATGACCTTATCGATGCGGCGCTGATGGCGCTCGGCATGGGAGAACTCGGTGCCGAGCCAGGTATCGACGATCTGGAGCGCGAGCATCTCGCCCGTGACGCCGGCGCCGATGGCCATCATGTTGGTGTCGTTATGCTCGCGGGTCATGCGGGCGGACATCAGGTCGCTGAGCAGGGCGCAGCGGATGCCCTTGACCTTATTGGCGGTGATGGAGACACCGATGCCAGTCGTGCAGGTAAGGACGCCCATATCGCATTCACCGGAGGCGACAGCCTTCGCGGCGGGCGCGGCAAAGTCGGGATAGTCGCAGCTGGTCTTGTCGAAGCAGCCAAAATCCTTGACCTCATAGCCCTTCTCCGTCAGATGGGCCTTGATTTTTTCCTTCAGATCGTATGCGCCGTGGTCGCAGGCAAGCGCGATTTTCATAAGTGGAATCTCCTTTGGTCAGTTTGTTTTTTGTTTTATTATATATGCGTCATGAAGATTTTGCAAGAGGGAGATCGCTTGGAAAAGTGGAATGTTGCCTTTCCCCAATCTGCGTAAAAAAATCGCGGCTCCGAAGAGCCGCGATTTTTGATTGCACATCTTACTTGATGTTGTCCTGCATGTTGAGGGTGGTGTTGGTGACGGCAGGCACGGTCGTGGTGTCGTTGGAGACAGTGACTTCGCCAGCAAACATCTTGGCGACCAGCGCCTTGTAGTCTTCCTGCGTGAAGCTGTCGGACCACTGCGTGGACTCCATCGGGATCTGGACGTAGTTGGCTTCGGGGTCGTCGCCGGAGACGAGGCCAAGGGTCTCGATCTTGCCAACATAGTCAGCCCACTTGCCGTTGAGGATGATGTCGGTCAGAGCATCATAGGTGGCGGGGTACAGGCCCTTCATGGCGGAGGTGACAGTCAGCTCCTTGTACTCGTCGCCGCCGGCGTAGTTGGCGATCACGCCAGCCTGATCGACGTCAACGCCGATGACCTTGGCGCCTTCGACCTTCTTGGCCGCGTCAACAGCGGAGGTGTAGATGCCGCCGCCGCAAGCGAAGACGACCTGCGTTCCGCCCTGATACCAGACGTCCATGGCCGCGGTGATGTCGGGGTCGCCGGAGAACATGTTGCCGTAGACATAGTTCAGCTCGACAGTCTTGTCAAGCTCCTTGGCCGCGGCGTCAACGCCCTGCACGAAGCCGTAGCCGTAACGGACGACAGCGGGGACAGCCATGCCGCCGAGGAAGCCGAGCTTCTCATAGCCCAGCTTGACAGCTGCGTAACCGGCCATGTAGCCGCAAAGCTCTTCCTGATAGATCGCGCAGTAGACATTGCTCATGTCGACGTAATCTTCGAGGTTCCAGTTGTCGGGGTTGTAGTCGTAGGTCTCGCCAGCCGCCGCAACACCGGCCTCGAGCAGATCGCCCTTGCCGACGTCGAGCGCGACGAACTTGACATCCTGATATTCCGGAGCAGCCTCGACGATGGCGCCGCCGAAGGCATAGCCCGGCATGACGATGACGTTGTAGCCTTCGTCAACAGCCTTTTCGATCATGGCAACACGGTCAGCGGTGTTGTCGCCGGCGGGCTTGAAGTAGTTGAAGGTGATGCCGTTGGCCTCGCAGAATGCCTTGCAGGCTTCGTACGTGGTCTGGTTGAAGGACTGGTCGGTGATGTCACCATAGTCGGTGATCATGGCGACGGCGTATTCGCCATCGGTCTCGACAGGCTCTGCGTCCGTGGTGGTGTCGGCGGGCTCGTCGGTCTTTTCGGTATCTTCGGTGGTGGTGTCGGCCGGGGTAGTGTCAGCCGGGGTCGTGTCTGCGGGCGTATCATCGGTGGTCTTGGATGCACAGGCAACCATGCTCAGGACCATGAGGACTGCCAGCAGCAGCGCAATGATCTTTTTCATTTTTGTTCCTCCAATTATTTTTTGTATGTCCTTGGCGGACATTACAGCCTTTTGGGCTGCATGACCATTATGACACAGTCATGCAAAGAAATCAACCGTTTCGCGCGATCTTTGGCATAAATTCACAAGATTTTTTTACTTGGCTGACATATATTTAGCCGCGTTGAAGCCGTAGGGCAGGAGCTGTTCCAGCGGGACGGCCTCATAGCTGTCGTCGCCGCGGCCCATGTAGATCATAAAATCGGGCGCGCAGAATTCCTGCATGACCTGGCGGCAGACGCCGCAGGGCGGGAAGATGTCGGTGACGACGCCGTCCTTGCCGCCGACGACGGCGATGGACTCAAATTCCGTCTCTCCGGCGGCGATGGCCGTGAAGAACGCAGTGCGCTCGGCGCAGTTGCTGGGTCCAAAGGCCGCGTTTTCGATGTTGCAGCCGAGGTAGACCTTGCCGCCCTTTGTCAGGAGCGCCGCGCCGACTTTATAGCCCGAATAGGGCACGTAGGCGCGCTGCAGGGCGGTCTTGGCCAGTCTGACCAGCTCGGTGGGGTTCATAAAACCGTCTCCTTTCCGCAAAAATCAGACAATTTCAGAGGCAAAGCTCCGGCCCGGCGTCTCATACGGGACATCCAGCAGCTCGGCGACCGTCGCCGCGATGTCGCAGAAGCCGGAGCGTGTGCCGAGGTTGACGGGCCTGACCTGTCTGCCGAGGGCGATCATCGGGATATATTCGCGTGTGTGGTCGGTGTGCTTGAGATAGGTAGGGTCGCAGCCGTGGTCGGCGGTGATGATGACCATGTCGTCCTCACCGAGTTTGGCGAGGAAGTCCGGCAGCCACGCATCAAATTCATGCAGGGCGCGCGCGTAGCCATCCGGGTCACGCCGGTGGCCGTAGAGCATATCGAAGTCGACGAGGTTCACGAAGCAGAGGCCGGTAAAATCCTTGTCCGCGTAGGCCATCGTCTTGGCGAGGCCGTCGGTGTTGCCGGTCGTGTAGACGAACTCGGTCATGCCGCGCCCGGCGAAGATGTCGTGGATCTTGCCGACGGCGATCATGTCCTTCCCGACGGCGACGATCGCGTCAAGGACGGTCTGCTGCGGCGGCTCGATGGAAAAATCGTGCCGTCTCGGTGTGCGGTGGAACGGCCACTCGCCCTCGAACGGGCGGGCGATGACGCGGCCGACGCCGTGCTCGCCGTTCAGGATCTTTCGGGCGATGCGGCAGTAGTCATAGAGCTGTTCGTCGGGCACGATGGACTCGTGCGCGGCGATCTGGAAGACGGAGTCCGCCGAGGTATAGACGATGAGGTCGCCGGTCTTCAGGTGCTCTTCGCCGTAATCCTTGATGACCTCGGTGCCGGAATAGGGCTTGTTGCAGAGGACGCCGCGGCCCGTCTGTTCGCGGAACGGACGGAGCACGTCCTCGGGGAAGCCGTTCGGATACGTGGGCAGCGGCTTTTCCGAGACGATGCCCGCGATCTCCCAGTGGCCGATGGTGGTGTCCTTCCCGCGCGAACGCTCCTGCAGTCTGGCGAGGGCCGCCTTCGGCTGCGCGGCCTTCGGCAGGTAGTCCACACCGTCGAGATCACCGAGTCCGTAGGAGATCAGGTTCCGCATGTCAAACTCCGGCGAAGCCGCGCAGGCGCGCAGCGTATTCGAGCCGACGTCGCCGAATTCCGCCGCGTCCGGCTCTTCACCGATGCCGCAGGAGTCCAGAACAATGAGGAAAATTCGCTTCATACGATCACTTTCTCCTTACTTTTCGAGCTTGATAGCCGTTTCCAGCGCGAGCTGCATCATCTGGGTGAAGCCGGTCTGGCGCTCCTCCGAGGTGGTGAACTCCTGCCGGACGAGCTGGTCGGAGACGGTGCAGATCGCGAGGGCACGCTTGCCCGCGCGGGCGGCGTTCATATAGAGGGCCGCGGCCTCCATCTCGACCGCAAGAACGCCCATCTTCGCCCAGGCGTTGTTGGCCTTCCAGCCGTCGGGCATGTCGCCGTCGTCGCCGTAGAACCGGTCGGACGAGAGCAGGTTGCCGACGTGGTACGGAAGACCCAGCTGCTCCGCCGTCTCGACGCAGGTGCGCAGCATGGTATAGTCCGCGATCGGCGCGAATGTGCCGGGCAGATGATACTGTGTGGCCCAGGCGGAATCGGTGCAGGCGCCCTGTCCGACGACGATGTCGCGGATGTTGACCTGCGGCTGCAGGGCCCCGGTGGAGCCGATGCGCATGATGTTCTCCACGCCGAAGACCGTGAACAGCTCCCAGGAGTAGATGCCGATGGACGGCATGCCCATACCGGAGGCCATGACGGACACGCGCGTGCCCTTGTACGTGCCGGTATAGCCCTGCACGCCGCGGACATTGTTCACAAGAACCGGGTTTTCTAAGAAATTCTCCGCGATGAACTGCGAACGCAGCGGATCGCCGGGCATGAGAACGGTCTGGCCAAAGTCACCGGGCGCGGCCTTGATGTGCGGAGTCGGATAATTTGCCATAAGGTCATTCTCCTTTATTTATAATATAGTGGGCCAAAAGCGCGGCAGAGGTCTGCCGCGCTGATGCTGTTTATTTTTCTGCTTCGAGCTTTTTCACGATCTTGACGACGCGGCTCGTGCCGAGGCGGGACGCGCCCAGCTCGATGAACTTCTCCGCATCCTCCAGCGAGGAGATGCCGCCCGCGGCCTTGATCTTGACGCCGGGCTTGACGTGCTTGGCGAACAGCTCCACGTCGTGGAACGTGGCGCCTGCGGTCGAAAAACCGGTGGACGTCTTGATATAGTCCGCGCCGGAATCAGAGACGATCTCGCACATCTTGATCTTCTCCTCGTCGGTCAGCAGGCAGGTCTCGATGATGACCTTCAGCAGCCTGCCTTCGCAATGCTGCTTGACGGCCTTGATCTCCTCGAGCAGGTCGTCCCAGCGCTGATCCTTGACCCAGCCGATGTTGATGACCATGTCGACCTCTTCCGCGCCGTTACGGACGGCGTCGGTCGCCTCGAAGCATTTGCTCGCGGTGGTCGAATAGCCGTTCGGGAAGCCGATGACCGTGCAGATGGCGAGCTTGCCGTCCACATACTCCGCCGCCTGCTTGACGTAGGACGCCGGGATGCAGACCGACGCGGTATGATATTTCATGCCGTCGTCGCAGATCGCGCGAATTTCGGCCCAAGTTGCGGTCTGGGCCAGGAGAGTATGGTCGACTTTACTGAGGATCTCGTTCAGTTCCATGGAGCAGTTCCACCTTTCTATGTTCTCGAATGTAATCCTGATAGCATTTATGACACATGGCGATATAGCTGTCGTTGCCGCCGAGGAAGACCTGGCTGCCCTCGGTGATGACGTAGCCGTCCGCGTCGATGCGGGCGTTGACGGTCGCCTTGCGGCCGCAGTCGCAGATCGTCTTGATCTCGGTGATGGAGTCCGCCAGCTCGAACAGCCGCAGGCTGCCGGGGAACAGCCGCGTGCGGAAATCTGTCCGCAGTCCGAAGCAGAGCACGGGCAGATTTTCCCGGTCGACCAGTTCGCGCAGCTGATCGATCTGTTCGCCGGTCAAAAACTGGCACTCGTCCACGATGATGACGTCGACATCGGGCCGCGCGGCATAGAGCGCGCGGATGTCGGTCGCCGGCGGGACGGCCTCACACTCGCTGGTCAGGCCGATGCGGCTTTTGAGGATGAACTGTCCGTCGCGCTCGTCCGCCGAGGGCTTGATGAGCCAGACCTTCATGCCGCGTTCTTCGTAATTATATTTGGTGATCAGCGCGGTCGCTGTTTTGCTGGAGCCCATCGCGCCGTATTTGAAATAGAGCTTGGCCATGCGTCGCCTCTTTCTCTCCTGCGAGGGATATTTCGGTATTATATATTATACAGACTTTTTCCGGAAAATAAAGCGTTTTTTCGGAACGTGCAGAAAAAAGTCCACTGCACAGCGACACGCGAGGCCGTTTATTGTTCGGGGAACTGGATCTGCTGCCGCACCGCTTCGGTCGCAAAAATGCGGCAGAGGGAATTCATTTCGATCTCGATCGTGCCCTCCCTCGCACCGTATCGATATTTGAAGCCCGTGCCGAAGTTCGACTGGTCGTTTTCCGTAGGCTGCTCATAGCCCTGCACCGCGGATGTGATCTCCCGGTCATACGTGTCGCCGGTCACGTAGGTGCCATTGTATCCGGTGTCCAGATAGAGCACGCCGTCGACCATCACCATCGGGATCAAATCATATTGGACAGACTCTTCCTCCTGTTTGGCACAGCCAACGATGCTGAGCGCACAGATCAGTGCCAAAAGGATGGCCGCAACGGTTCTCGTGGTAAAGATCTTTTTCATTCATATCCCTCCTGAAATTCCATCCTGCGTTCAGCAGAACACCGTGTCCCAATTCTTCGTATAGAAAACCTCGCTGATCTCATCAGACGTGAAAACAGGCAGCATCTCCGAAAATCCATCGGCCAGCTCCTTCGATCGTTTCAGTTCCGAAAGCGGATACCAGAAAACATCCCCCTCGTCCGACGAGCGCAGCTCCCCGGAAAATCGGCTTGCTACATACAGAAAGACGATAAACCGTTTCCCGTCCTGCTCTTTCTGGAACTCCTTGATCCCGCAGAGCTTCGGGTTTTCGATCGTAAGGCCCGTTTCCTCCCGGACCTCACGAATGACGGACGGTGTGACAAATTCGCCCTGTTCCACGTGTCCGCCGGGAAAATTCCATCCATGCCATGTGCGATCACCTTTTTTGTTCTGCACGAGCACATTTCCCTTCCCGTCGCAGACCATGCACATATTTGTAAGCTCGACTTCTTCCATTCTCGCCATCCGTGTGACCACCTATTTCTTTTCATGATTTTACCTTACTATATCATAAAAGGCGAAAAAAGAAAACAGCCCGCTATTGCAGGCTGCCGCGCGGTTCCGCCGCGCCGTCCAGCTTCGCAAGCGAAGCTGCTTGATCCAACCGCGAAGGGGACTCTTTGTCCCTTTCACACTTCCCCAGCGGCTCAATAAGGCAAAAAGAAAGTAGCCCGCTTTTGCAGACTACCGCGCGGCTTCGCCGCGCCGTCCAGCTTCGCAAGCGAAGCTGCTTGATCTAACGCGAAGGAAAACCCTGACGGTTTTCCTTCACACTTCCTTTCCCTCCGAAAAAAGAAAACAGCCCGCGATTGCAGGCTGCCTTCTATTAGCGTTGGCATTACCTATTTTCCCGGCCAGTCACCCGGCAAGTATTTTCGGCGGACATGAGCTTAACTTCTGTGTTCGGGATGGGAACAGGTGGACCCTCATGCCAATCAACACCAACTATGAACTTGGAAAAGACAAAGACCTGCGAGATCGCAGGTCTTTGTGTTGGCACTATCTATTTTCCCGGCCAGTCACCCGGCAAGTATCGTCGACGAATACGAGCTTAACTTCTGTGTTCGGGATGGGAACAGGTGGACCCTCGTACCAATCAGCACCAACTATTTGGGATATACCCTGAAAACCGAACACCAATCAAACTCTGCGAATCATGGGAGGCAAATGAGCCTGCATTCTACCAATTTGTAGGTCAAGCCCTCGGCTTATTAGTATCAGTCAGCTACACGCCTTACAGCGCTTCCACCTCTGACCTATCAACGTCATAGTCTACGACGAGCCTTACTCCTTTTCAGGATGAGAGATCTTATCTTAGGGGGAGTTTCACGCTTAGATGCTTTCAGCGTTTATCTCGTCCCGACGTAGCTACCCAGCTATGCCCTTGGCAGGACAACTGGTGCACCAGAGGTCAGTCCATCCCGGTCCTCTCGTACTAAGGACAGCTCCCTTCAAATCTCTTACGCCCGCAACAGATAGGGACCGAACTGTCTCACGACGTTCTGAACC
>JABLTR010105164.1_pt1 | contig 16181 bp, 16 predicted proteins | sample 7160071 | NCBI WGS metagenome assembly JABLTR01 (sample SAMN14651230, study PRJNA627086) | human gut metagenome | isolation source: feces | host: Homo sapiens
CAAAACTCCCCCACATAATGGAGCCCTTTACGATCAAAAATACACCTATGCCCACGATTATGAGCACAGCCGCTGCCATAATGCTTTTTAATGGGCCGTCTCCCATGATATTTGCCGCAAATAATGGTATGGCCGCCAATATACAGAGACTTATGCCTGCCACCAGGTTCCTTACATAAATTTTTCTGTATCCTTCCTTTTTGTTTTTCACCATTTCGCCGGTTTCGCTGTCGGTCTCAAATATCTCATTTTCAAAATATTCGTAGGTTGACGTCCTGAAGGCTCCATAAACTACCAGCGCCGTTGCCGCTGCTATTATAATCAACATTATAATGATGCCTGCCATTACCATATTTCCAGCTGCTGACCCGGCTTCCATCCTTTCTGAGAATTTACTCAGAAATATTACGGATACGGGGGATATGATATACATCAACACTCCCAATGATATAAGCATGGACTGAAGACCTTTTGCCCTAATGAACTTTTCCGCCTCATCAAGACCCACCTTTCTTGCTGGCTCCTGTTCATCCGCCGGCTCCTCATCCGTCTTATTGAAAGGCTCCCCGGCTGGCTCCCATGTGCCTGCTGTGCCCGATGTGCCTGCTGCGTCTGATGCAGCCGCCTCTCTGCCATCGGCTTTAGCCCCATAGGACGCAGGCCCGTCCGGCCTTTTATCTGGTTTGTCCGGTTTGTCCGGTTTATTTTGTTTATCCGGCATCTCCTCAACATTATCCCTGAGCAGATAGTCTATGCTTACTTCAAAAAGGTCTGAAATCCTTATTATTTTTTCAATGTCCGGTATGGACTGTCCGCTTTCCCATTTTGAAACCGACTGTCTTGTAACTCCCATTTTTTCCGCCAGTTCCTCCTGGGAATATCCGGCCTTCTTTCTGAGAGCTATAAGTTTATCCGCAAAAATCATAAGATCACTCCTGACCATCATTTGTTTAATATGATTTTAATACATATGACATTTGCAGACAACCAATCGCCGGTATCCAATATGTCAACCAGCGGTTGCATAGCCGGTCATATGGCGTTTTTCAGAGGTTTTGGGGAGGGGTTTAAAATATCCTTACTTTCTACCCTTTAGTACCAGCATACATTTCGTGCCGTCATTCAGGTCGTAAAGAGATCCGTCCATGACCTCCACTTCATTTCCCCAGATGTCCATTACTATCATTTCATCCCGATAGTCCGGGTCCTCATACCAGGTGGTAAAGTAAAAGAGGTCGCCGTCCCTGAATTCCAGGCTCCATACTCCATTGGTCTTAAATTCCATCTTTTCCGGCCATAGTATCTCTATGGTGTCGTCCTCATATTCGCCCCTAAGGAGGGTGATAGGTGACTTCTCCAGACGCATATTATAACAGCTAGTCACGCCCTCAAGGGGTATCTGGGCCAAAAGCTCTTTTCTGCCGCTGTAGGGAGAAAATTTATATATGTATATTTCTCCCGCATTAAAATCCACCACCAGAAAGGCAAAGCCCTCCTCATACCATATTGGTCTGTTTATGTAGACGTTTTCCTTCTTTTCAAAGGGCGTAAGCTCTATGCCTTCCTCAAAATTTACAAGCATCATGCTCCTGCCCTCGTATCGCCTGCCCTCCTTCACCATATCCTCCACATCAGTGAGGTCTATGCCCGAGGCGCTTATGCAGTACCAGTTTTCGCTGCCATCTATAAAATCCACGGAATTTAAGTTTTCGTCTTCTATTTCTATCTTTCTTATCATTGCTTTCTCCTGTATATTTTTGGAAAATTTTTACTTTGCGCACGAACCCTGTCGAAATATAAGACAATTTGTATTACGGATTTAGTTTGTTTTATGGAGATATTATATTATATTGAGCTTAAAGAAACAAATATGTCAAAAAATGTATCGTCCTGCGGCCGTAAAAACCTGCCGGCCCGGACACCGCCCCATGAAAGGAGACAAACTATGAAAAACAGTAAAAACCTTGAGACAAAAACCAGACTATGTGAGGCCTACAAAAAAACAAGGCTCCTGGAAACAGCCGATCTGAGCCGATTTGAAGGAAGGCTCAGCCCAGCCGAGATCGAGGAGCTGAAAAAACAAATATCTTATCTTGTACTGGAAGCGGAGGAGGAAGCATTTATGGCTGCCCTGGAATTTTCCGAAAACACGGTCATCCCCTTTGTACGCTCCAATGTGTCCTAGGCCTTTAAATGTTCAGCCATATTATGGCCATAGGCCTTAGAGTCTTGAAGCGCTGGTGCTCGGCAACAGCCTAAATACCAGTGCCATAAGCCTTAAAAGCTGAAAATTCAAAGGACCGGTGCCATAAAGCCTTGGAAACGGAAATGCCCAGGGCCGGAACCCGCCACTCCAAAGCACTGCAGGCGGAAAACCCAAAGGCCGCAGTCTTGGACCATCAGCCCATTATAGCTTATGAAGCCTTTCCGGTCTTTCTGATGTTCTTGATATTTCTGATATTTTCTATGCTTAAGGAGGAGGGAGACATCCACTTTCTGCTCTTAAGCCTTATGAGCATCATGACTCCCCTGAATACGACGTCGAAACTTATGCCGGCCCATACTCCGACCAGTCCGCCATGGAGGATCACCCCAAATAAATAGGCCAGTTCCAGTCTTACTACCCATACGCCCACGGTACTTACCACAAGGGGCATCTTGACATCGGCGGAGCCCCTGCAAATACCCGATATTACCACAAAGGTGGAGAAGAACATTTCAAATCCGGCGGCAAGGCGCAGGGTGGTCCTTCCCAGTTCTATTACCTCAGCCGAGGGAGTGAATATGCTCATTATAGGCGAGGCAAAAATGAATATGGGTATACATATGGCAAGGATGAGCACCAGATTCAGCTTTACGCACAGCCAGGCGAATTTATCGGCCATATCCTTTCTGCCGGCTCCAATGGACTGGCCTATGAGGGTGGTGGCCGTATAGGCTATGCCATAGGCTGGAAGGTAGAGGATGCTTTCTATCTGGTTGGTCAGGTGGTGGGCCGCTATGGATACGGTGCCCATGGTGGATATCATGGCCGTAAGAATTATGGCTCCCACACTGAGGGAACATCTTTCCATGGCCGTGGGTATGCCTATTATGACCATATTTTTCATATTCGCCCCAGTCAGCCTGTAATCGCCCCTGAGGCTGAGTTTGATGGGAGTGTTCACCTTATACATGCAGATGATGAACACTACGGCACTGAATATCCTGGAAAATAAAGTGGAAAGGGCAGCCCCTTCCACACCGAGGCCTGCTCCCTTGATAACGACATCCAAGCCTATGAAATTCAGGTCTATGGCCTGATTTATCAAAAACAGGTTTCCGATGATGTTCAGCACGTTGGCGGCGGTGTTCACCGCCAGGGGGATACGGGCATTTCCCGCTGAACGGAGGACAGAGCTCAAAACATTGGTAATGGTAAGGAATAAAAAGCTTATGCCCACTATTTTCATATAAATATCAGCCAGGGGGATGACATCTCCCTCGGCACCCAGCCATATGGGGAGCTTTGCCGATACGGCATATACCCCGGCCGCCAGCACTGCTCCGAATATGGCCGAAAATACGATGGATTCCCTGGCGGCCTTTTTGGCGTCATCTATCCTGCCCTCGCCTATCTTCCTTGCGACAATGAACATAAAGCTTACGCTCACCGCCGTTATAAAGCCCAGTATGAGCCATATGGTGGAGGCGTTTATACCGATGCTGGCCGTGGCCGAGGCTCCCAGGGTGCCCACCATGGCCGTATCTATGAGGCTGGCCAGGGATATGAGCAGCTGCTCCATGATGGAGGGCACAGCAAGTTTCAGCACAGTATTTAACGGGGTCTTTCCCGAATCCAGAATATCAGACATTTTATCACCTTTACCTTAATACTTTGATACTCCTACACTCCTATGTTCCTATACTTTCACAAATCTATTTTTTCTTGATTTTTTGTGATGTTTCTAAGCACGACAAAGGTGATGATAACAGATTAAAATGCCCCTGTCTACATAAAAGAGCATTAATGCCCATTTTCCCCAAAACATATAAAGACGGACGGTTTTATGATGCACCGTCCGTCTTTTTTACCTGTTCTGACACTTTGGAGATGTACTTTTCAGCCCGCCGCCGGAAAAATAACGGATTTTTCCCTCTTTTTTACCGTTTTGGGCGGTGAACATACAAAAATCATCTGCCTCTGTGCTTTTCTTTTTTCTTTTCCCTTCTCATACGGAGAATCCTCTCCCTTTCAAGGGCCCTTTTTTCCTTTTTATCCTCCGTACGCTCTTTTTTGAGATTTTCCCTCTCCAGCTGAAGGGCCTGCTGTGATTTCGTAGATTTTCCGGCGTTTTTTATCTCCTTTGCCGCCAGCTTTATCCTGCGCTTTGGGTTTATCTTCCTGTTTTCAGCCCTTTGGCCGCTTTCGATGGAACTCCCAAAGGGCAGTCTGTAGTAGTTTTTAAGGGTGTATGAATATATGTCGCCGTTTTTTGGCTCCGCCCCAAATACTACCTTCACCGACTGGAGTTTCCCTGAATCAGTCCTGTCATATATGCCCGTCCAGAACTGTCCGTCAAAAAATACCGTGAGTACCGCAGAAATCATGATCTTTTCCTCCTTAAAATTTCCACCGGTAAATGGACGACCTAAGGAGGAAGGTTACTGACGGTTTCCCGCGGCCGGACTACCAACCGGCCTGTGTTTTTATTACCAGCATTTGTTATTCAGTTGTTGCCTGCTGCCAGCTGTTTCAGGCTGTTGCTGTCATCAGCTGTTTTGGCTTGCAGCCGCTTATGGCTGTCGTCAGATTTTCTGGCTGTTAAAGCCGCTTATGGCTGCCTTGGCTGTCTTTGCTGCTTTCGAGCCTATCTTGGCTGCCGTCAGCTGTTTTTGGCTGTTCTTGGCTGTTTTAAGCCACTTGGCCGCTTCTTAGTTTTCCTCTTCCTTTGTGGCCATGGCCGTTGCCTCGCCGTCAACTACGACCTTGCCGTCCTGGTTGGTGATGGTGGTCCTCATGATGACAAGACGTTTTTCGGGGATTATCTTAGTTACCTCGGCGTTTACCGTGATGGTGTCCCCGAAATATACGGGAGCAGTAAATTTAAGGGTCTGGCCGCAGTAAATGGCATCGGCTCCGGGTATGAGCATGCCGACGATGGTGGAAATAAAGGAAGCCGTAAGCATACCATGGGCTATCCTCTTGCCAAAACGTGTGGTCTTGGCGTATTCCGCATTAACATGTACGGGGTTGATGTCTCCGATAAGTCCGGCGAAGGTATAGACGTCGGACGCCTCGATGGTTTTAGAAACACTGGCCTTTTTACCCACATAGATCTCACCTATGCTCAGACCGCTCATATTAAGGCTGTCCGGATCAAGCATCTTACTCATAAAATCACTCCTTTTAAATTTAAACTCCCCATTTGTTTTTATAATACCATAGAAACAATCAATAGTGCAAACGCTTAAATTTTATGATATACTGATTCGGAGCGGATCTGAAAATCCGCCTTTTTAAGGGCCTGCGTCCTATATCTGGACGGTATTGGAGGTATTGTTATATACTGGCAGACCATATATTCAAATTTATATATCACTAATTTACATATTTAAGCATAAGGGAATGGAAAAATTAAGGAGAGGATATAATGGAACCCATATTTTCAAACGCCTGTTCCCAGACAAAGGGGAACCTGCTGGAAATGATAAAGGCCACGGTGCCGGCCTGGTATAAACTTTACTGCCGTATATTTGCGGTGGTATTCGTAATAATAGCGGCGGCTGTGGCCATTAAGGGACAGTATATATTTACTGTCATATTTCTGGTGCTGGCGGTAATAATACTTGCCATATATAACAGGAAGGTATCCTCTGCGGCGGAGAAGATCTGGAAGAAAAACCAGGACCAGTACGGAAAGGACGTGGAGACCCGTATATTTTTCTATGAGGATTCCATCGTGGGCAAAAACCTTCAGGCGGGAAATGCCGTAAGGACAGAATACGAAAAAATAGAAAAAATAGTTGAGACGCCCTCCCTTTATGTGCTCGTATTTTGTAAAAACATAGCCATACTGGTGGATAAAAAGGGATTCATTTCCGATAACGGGGCTGACTTTGCCTCATTCATAAGGAAAAAATGCGTAAACGCTAAATAAGGCAGGTGTGCATATGTTTAGAAAACTTACTGAAAATATTTATTATACCGACCCCCATGAAGATACGGACCGGCCGGTCATGGGCTATATAAAAGGAAAGAGATACTCCCTTATGGTGGAGTGCGGGAATTCAGCCGAGACCGTTAAAAATTTCAACGCCGGCCTTAAAAGCCTTGGATTAAAAAAGGCTGATATGGCTGTGGCCACCCATTATCACTGGGACCATTGTTTTGGCATGTCTGCCCTTAAGAGGGAGGGGACACTGACCATTGCCCTGGACAGGACAAACGCCATACTTGAGGATATGTCTGCCTGGGGATGGTCCAAAAAACTTCTGGATGAGTATGTGGACTGTGACAAGGTGCCCCTTTTCTGCAAGCCCCATATGATCAATGAATATCCCGACCTTACAAAAATAGAAGTATGTCCGGCGGACATATCCTTTAAGGAGGAGATGGCCGTGGACCTGGGGGATATGAAATGTATATTCAAAAACATAGTAAATCCCCATACGGAGGATGGCATAATAGTATACATACCCTCGGAAAAAACCGTATTTTTCGGAGACTGTCTCTGTGAGGAGCTGGTGAGGGACCAGTGGATAGATAATAAGGAAAAGCTCGCCCTTATGATAGAGGAGCTGGACGGCCTGGATTTTGAATATGGTCTTGAGGGACATTTCCTTCCCAAGAAAAAGGAACAGATAATGAAAGAGCTGAAGGAAAGGCTCTAAGAGATACGAAATAACGGAAAGCCCGGACAGGCTCAAGAAAGGGACTTAAGAAAGATACTTGAGAAGGAGCCCTTAGAAAAAGGCTCACAGAACCTTAAAGAAAAGTTTGAAAGAGAGACTTGAAAGAGAGGCTTAAAATATGACAGAACAATTTTCCAGAACGGAAATGCTCATAGGCAGTGCCGCCCTTGAAAAGCTCCAAAACTCAAAGGCAGCGGTATTTGGCATAGGCGGTGTGGGAGGATTTGCAGCTGAGGCACTGGCCAGGGCAGGCATAGGGCATTTTGAGCTCATAGACAATGATGTAGTGAGCATCACCAACCTGAACCGCCAGATAATAGCCCTGCACAGCACCATCGGAAGGCCAAAGACCGAAGTCATGGCCGAGAGGATAAAAGACATCAACCCCGAGGCTGATGTCAGTGTGAGGAACTGTTTTTTCCTGCCGGAAAATGCGGATGAGTTTGATTTTTCCTCCTATGACTATGTGGTGGATGCGGTGGATACGGTGACGGCCAAGCTGGCCATAATAAGCCAGGCAAAAAAGGCAGGAGTACCGGTCATAAGCTCCATGGGAACGGGCAACAAGCTCTCCCCTGCCATGCTCGAGGTCAGCGACATATCCAAAACTTCCGTCTGCCCCCTGGCAAAGGTCATGAGATATGAGCTGAAAAAGAGGGGCATAAAGGATGTCAAGGTAGTATATTCAAAGGAAATCCCCATAAAGCCCAGATTTGAGGCATCTGACAGCGGAGAAAGGCGTGCCGTGCCGGGGAGCGTATCCTTCGTGCCGTCGGCGGCGGGACTTATAATAGCGTCGGAAGTAATAAAGGACCTGATTGGAGGAGCCAGTATTTGAAAAGAGAACTGAGTGAGTGCCAGCTTATAGAAAGAAGCATTCAGAAAAAATATAGAAAAGAACTGTGGAGGCCCTTTACCGAGGCCATAAAGCGTTATGCCCTCATCGAGGAGGGAGATAAAATAGCGGTGTGCATATCCGGAGGCAAGGATTCCATGCTTTTGGCCAAGATGTTCCAGCTTTTAAGGAGGATAACGGACTTTCCCTTCGATGTGGAATACATGGTCATGGACCCGGGCTACAACGAGGCCAACCGCAGAAAAATAGAGGAAAACGCCGCCCTTATGGAAATACCCGTAAAAATATTTGAGACGGATATATTTGATGTGGCGGAAAGCGTTCCAAAAAGCCCCTGCTACCTGTGCGCCAGGATGAGGAGGGGCCATCTTTACAGCCAGGCCAGGGCCCTTGGCTGCAACAAAATAGCCCTGGGACATCATTTCAACGATGTCATAGAGACCACCCTCATGGGTATGCTCCATGGGGCACAGATACAGGGCATGAGGCCCAAGCTTTTAAGTACGAATTTCAGGGGCATGGAGCTCATACGTCCCCTTTATCTGGTGCATGAGGACGCCATAAAGGCCTGGAGGGACTATAACCATCTGGAATTTTTACAGTGTGCCTGCCACTTTACGGAACAGGCCGCTGCCGAGGAAGTATCCTCCAAGCGCCAGGAGACCAAGGAGCTCATAAGTTTCCTTAAAAAGACCAATCCTCTTATAGAGACTAACATTTTCAACAGTATACACGATGTGAATGTGGATACTTTAGTGGGATATAAGACAAGGGGAGTCCTGCACAGCTTCCTGGATGAGTTTGAGGACGAAAAGAGGAGGAGGACCTTCATAAGATATTATAAGGAGCCTTGTAAACTCTGTGCCTTTGACCCGACCCTTCCTTCCATGGATAACTCGGAAAAAATACTGGATATAAGGGACCTTCCCAGGGATTTTGTGCCCATGGCCTACCAGCAGAGGGAAAACGGCCTGTCCTTTGTGGCGGAAAACATCCCCGATGGTATAAAGCCCGATATAGTTATCGAAGATAAGACGGCCTTTGTGCTTTCTGATAAATTCACCAATGACTGTTTTTCATGGTTTGGCACCGATTCCCTTATGGCATACCCCTCAGATGAAGGGGATGACCTGATGCTTGCAGACAGCAGAAAGACCGAGGCCATAATCAAAAACCTTAAGGAAAACGGTTTCACAGTGGAAGAAATGCCATAAGGCAAAAACCAATGGCGCCCCTAAAAAGTCATATAAAATGAAAGAAGTGATATGATGGAGATCTCACAAAAATATAAACATGAACTTTCCGTATTTCTTCCCCTTTCCTTTGCGGGAGGATTTTTGGAAATATACACATACATAAACATGAGCGGACTTTTCGCCAACGCCCAGACCAGCAACCTGGTGATGCTCTTTAACGGCCTCTGGTCCAGGAACTGGTATTCAGCCCTATACTGTATAGTGCCCATAATACTTTATGTGGCAGGCATATCAGTTACGGAGCTCCTTCCTAAAAAACTCAATGACGCTGCCGTAAGATGGCCTAAACTCTGTGTTTTGATAGAGATGATATGTATGACGGCCGTGGCCTTTTCCCCGGCGTCACTGCCCGCCAAGGCAGCCGCCCTTCCCATATTTTTCGTAACAGCCATGCAGTACAACACCTTCAAAAGCATGGAAGGACAGGGAGTATCCACGGTATTTTGTACCAATAACCTTCGTCAGGCGGTCATCCACTACTGGCGTTACAGGGAACAGGATGATAAAAAACAGATCGTCTATATGAGCGTTTACATATTTGCCATAGCTGCCTTCATACTGGGTGTAACGGGAGGATATTTCTTCAGCCACCACTTTGGAATAAAGGCTGTGCTCGTATGTGATATAATCATGGTATATGTATTTTTTAAGCTCCATTTCCACGGACATAAATTCCTTTGATATACAAGGACCATAGGTATACAGGGCGTGCCAAAGGCTTTTTTGTACCGGCCTTGAAGGTCTGGCTGTTATGATGATCCCGTGAACTATAGATTTAAAACATCCCGGAAAACTAAGTTTTCCGGGATGTTTTTATATATGCGGCGGGCGGTATGGCAGCCCTGGCTTACACAATTTAGGGTTTCGGCCTTCTGCTGCGCCAAGCCTTAAACAGCTCCCCTCATCCTGCACCAGCCTCCCACCCCGGGACGGTGGATATAAAAACAGGGCGGAAAACCAAGTTTTCCGCCCTTTATCTCATCCTATCCCCTTATAGATTATTCCCAGTATGAAAACTATCACAGCCAGGGGGACATAAATATATTTAGCTGTAGGCTTGAAGTATCTTCCCAGGGGCTTGTCCCTTCCGGTCTCCAGCTCCTTTTTTATCTCGTCAAATCCAAGTATATAATAGATGGATACAGCTCCGAGCACCGCTCCGAAGGGAACGACGATTATGGTTATGAAATCCATCCATGAGCCCACCATGGGTTCCGCCTCAAGGAATACGCCAACTCCAAAGGCAATGGCCGTACATATGAGTATGGCTGTTTTTCTTTTGAGCCTGAATCTGGTCTGCCAAGACTCGCTCACAGCCTCGAACATATTTATAAGGCTGGTTATACCTGCAAATACCACGGAAATAAAGAACATCACCGCAAATACACGGCCAAATGGCATCTGCTTAAAAATACCCGGCAGGGTGATGAACATAAGCGGAGGGCCTGAGCTGGGCTCTATGCCAAAGGCGAATACCGCAGGCATTATGGCCAGTGCCGCCAGCATGGCAGCTATGGTATCAAATACGGCCGTATGCACCGAGGCCTTAGGTATATCCTCATTTTTTGAAAGGTATGTGCCATATACTATCATTCCCGAGCCCGTTATGGACAGGGAGAAAAATGCCTGTCCCATGGCCATGACCCAGGTGTCCACCTCAAGGAGTTTGCTCCAGTCGGGCACGAAAAGAAATTCATATCCCTTTTCCGCTCCCGGAAGGAAGGCCACCCTTATGGCGATAATGGCAAAAAGTATGAAAAAGGCAGGCATGAGCACCTTATTTACCTTTTCTATGCCCTTGGTGACGCCAAACATAAGCATTGCCGCCGAAGCCGCAACCACAATGAGATGCCAGGGCACGCTTCCGAAATTGCCATTGGCCTGGGCAAAGTATGCGGCTGCGTCCTGGGTAAGTATATCCCCTGTGATGGAGCCGGCCAGAGACCTTACTACCCAGCCAACTATTACCGAATATCCGATGGCTATGCCCAGGGAGCCCATGAGCGGTATCCAGCCCAAAACATAGCCGAGTTTTCCCTTTCCTATCCTGTTCCAGCAGTATTCATAGGCGCCCAGGGTACCTGTGCCGGCCCTTCTGCCTATGGCAAATTCCGCCGAAAGTCCCACTGCGCCGAATATGGCTATAAATATTATGTATGGTATCAAAAAAGCTCCGCCTCCGTACTGACCGAGCCTGTAGGGGAACATCCATATATTGCCCATTCCCACAGCTGAGCCAACACAGGCCAGCACAAAGCCGACACTGCTGCCGAATCCTCCATTTTGATGAGCGGCAGGCTTATTGTCATTCATCTGAGATTTTCCCATATTTCCTCCTCTTATTTCTTTCCAAGGATATCCTTTATATGCCCCTTAAGAAATATCCTTCATATTGGCCTTTTCTGCCTTTAATGCCGTAAACACCGTTTATACCTGTGCATGGCTTGACATGGCCTTTTATTTGATTATATACTTACATCAATGATTTGTAAAACCGATAATTTCTATAACATCATTCGTTATTTTCAATAAAAGGGGAGGACAGCCATGGAACTGAGGAACATAAGGACATTTTTATGTGTAGCGGAACAGTGCAGTTTTTCAAAGGCGGCGGTGATACTGGGATATTCCCAGTCAACGGTCACCACCCAGATACAGCAGCTGGAACAGGAATTTGATACCCTGCTTTTTGAGCGAATCCATAAGACCGTGCGTCTGACGGCGGCCGGAGCGGAATTTGTGGGCTTTGCCCAGAAAATGCTTTTGACGGCCGATGAGGCAAAAAGCGCCATGCGCCGTCTCCCTGCGGAAAACGGTGAACTTAGGATAGCCATGGCTGAATCCGTATGCTCAACATTTTTCCCGGATATTTTGGAAAAATACCACAGGCAGTACCCCAATGTGGACTTATCCATAACCACCGGAGGCACCGACGATATATTTTATATGCTGCGCCACAATGAGGCGGACATGGTATACACCCTGGACAGGAGGATATATTCCTCAGACCTGGTCACTGCCCTGGAAAAGGAGGAGGACGTATATTTTGTAGCCTCACCCGCCCACGGCGCCGCGGCCCGTGAGCTGGCGCTGGAAGAACTTCCGGACTGTGATTTCATACTGACCGAAAGGAATATGAGCTACAGAAAACATCTGGATGAGCTTATGGCCTCCCGCTCCCTGGAAATAAAGCCTTTTCTGGAGCTGAGCAGTGTGGAGATGATAAAAACACTGGTGGAAAGGGGACTGGGCATGTCATTTCTTCCACGGTATGCCGTCAGAGACTCCATCGAAAGGGGCAGTCTTGTGAAGGTATCCGTGCCTGAGACCCACATAGAGGTATGGAGACAGCTCATATACCATAAAAACAAATGGGTCAGCCCCGCCATGAGGGCCATGATAAAACTCATTAAGGAATACGAAAGGGATTGATCTGCAGGCTGTCCAAAGGCGCTCTGTTTTTATATTTATGGCCATGCAACTTTTTGCCCCTATGATATGTCTGTTTTCATAGGATATGCGCCTGGTATGAAAGGTCCGTATACCCTTTAACACCAGTATCAAACTTCAGTATATCGCCCCATAAAAAATCATAACGATCATAAATATTTTCAATTATTATCTGAAAAGAGGTGTATATGATTGGAAGAGTATATCAAAAATTTAGAAGATGAATTTTCTTTAATATCCAACGGATTTAAAGAGCAGGAAAAAAGAGCCTTAAATGATTTCAAGTCCGGCAGCCCTTCCCATATAAAAAAGCTGGCATACTCAGCCTATGGCTCTGACGTATATCAGGTAAGGATGTACGGCGTATTTTTATTTGGCTATTTATCCGATGACAAAGAAATTTTAGATTTTATGCGCGATGAAGTGTCAAAAGACAGTAATTGGCGGGTCCAGGAGATACTGGCTAAGGCTTTTGAGGAATTTTGCAAAAAAACAGGATTTAAAGAAGCTGTCCCTGTCATTGATGAGTGGCTTGGCCATAATGATCCAAATACAAGGAGAGCTGTATCAGAAGGTCTGAGAATATGGACGAACAGACCGTATTTCAAAGAAAATCCCCAGGAAGCGGTCAAAAGATTATCCGCCCTTAAGCAGGACCCCAGCGAATATGTAAGGAAATCCGCTGGAAATGCCCTCAGGGATATCAGTAAGAAACATCCTGATTTGATAGAATCGGAAACGAACACCTGGGATCTGGATGTCAAAGAAATAAACCAGGTCTATAAACTTGCACGCAGATTTATTGAAAACAGCAGATAAAACCTTTTAAAAATATATTCTGGCGCCTTAAAGGCGCTGTTTTTATGTAAAGATCCCTTTGTCAAAAAAAGGAATTAAAAAAAATTAAAATATCTATTGCATAATATATTAAAGTGATATATAATGCAATTAACGATTGAACAATTATTCAATTAAGAAGGTGAGCAAATGAATGAAGATATAAACGAAAATATAAACGAAAAAACTCCCGACCAGTCCGAATATATGCATGCTGACAGCGGCATCATAGAAAAGGTCAATGAGACCATGCCCGATGAGGAGATACTCTATGACCTGGCGGAGCTTTTCAAGATATTCGGCGACAGCACCCGTATAAAAATACTGTATGTGCTTTTTGAGTCGGAGATGTGTGTATTTGACATATCCCAGCTGTTGAATATGAGCATGTCAGCCATATCCCATCAGCTCAGGATATTGAAACAGGCCCAGCTGGTAAAATTCAGACGTGAGGGAAAAACAGTCTTCTACTCCCTGGCCGATGACCATGTAAGGACCATAATCGGAAACGGCATGGAACATCTGTGTGAATAATATCTATATTAATGATACCCGGATATAATTAAAAACAGGAGGAATCGATATGAAAAAATCATATAAACTTCAGGAACTGGACTGCGCAAACTGCGCCGCGAAAATGGAAACAGCCATCAACAAAATAGACGGGGTCAATAAGGCGACAGTCAGCTTTATGACCCAGAAACTTACCATAGACGCCGCTGATGACAGATTTGAGGAAATACTTAAGGAGGCTTCATCGGCCATATCAAAAATCGAACCCGACTGCAGGATAATCATAAAATAAGGTGATAACATGACTTCCAGACAGAAACACTCCCTTTACAGGATAATAGGTTCCGCCCTGCTTTTTGTATTGGCGGTGGTAATAAATGCTGAAGGGCTCCTCAGGCTGGCGCTCTTTCTCATACCCTATCTTATAATAGGATTCCCGGTGCTTAAAAAAGCCGCCGTAAACATATCCCACGGACAGGTATTTGATGAAAATTTCCTTATGTGCATAGCCACCATAGGCGCCCTTATAGTGGGAGAATATCCCGAAGCGGTATTTGTAATGCTCTTTTATCAGGTGGGTGACCTGTTCGAGTCAGTGGCCGTGGGAAAAAGCCGCGACTCCATATCAGCCCTGGTGGATATATGTCCCGAATACGTCAATATCGAAAGGGACGGCAGAGTCGAACAGCTGGACCCCGATGAGGCTGAAATAGGCGATATAATGGTGATTAAACCCGGCGAAAAAGTGCCCCTTGACGGTATAATAACCGAAGGCACATCCAGCCTCAATACATCAGCCCTGACGGGAGAAAGCCTTCCCCTTGACGTTAAAAAGGGAGACAGCATAATAAGCGGCTGCATAAACTTAAACGGGCTCATAAGGGCTCAGGTAACTAAGGAATACAGCGATTCCACCGTGTCAAAAATACTGGAACTGGTGGAAAATTCAGCCGAAAACAAAGCCCACACCGAAAATTTCATAACACGTTTTGCCTCTTACTATACTCCGGCCGTTGTATTTGCCGCCGCAGCTCTGGCGGTGATACCGGTATTCGTATTTGGCGGCAGTGCCAGGGACTGGGTCATGAGGGCTCTTAACTTTCTGGTAGTTTCCTGCCCCTGCGCTCTTGTCATATCCGTGCCCCTTTCGTATTTCAGCGGCATAGGATGTGCCTCATCAAAGGGAATACTTGTCAAGGGCTCCAATTATCTCGAGGCATTGGCCAAGGCGTCCACGGTGGTATTTGATAAGACCGGAACACTTACTAAAGGTTCCTTTTCCGTTACGGATATATGTCCCTCATCCATGGAAAAGGAAGACCTTCTGGAAATGACCGCACTGGCTGAGACCTATTCCAACCATCCCATTTCAATTTCCATAAGGAATGCCTGCTCGGCCGTTCCCGATTCCGGAAGGGTATCAGACTATGAGGAAATACCCGGCAAAGGCGTAAAGGCAGTCATAGACGGAAAGATGGTATATGCGGGAAACGCAAGGCTTATGTCAGAACTCGGTCTCAAAGCCTCTGAGACCCCCGCCGGCACTGCCTGTGTGCATACGGCCATTGACGGAGCATACGCCGGCTATATACTCATATCCGACACCATCAAGGAAGATTCAAAGGCCGCCATTGAGTCTCTCAAGGCCCTCGGCATACAAAATACGGTCATGCTTTCCGGCGACAACCGGGCAAACGCCATTAAGACAGCAGAGGAAACTGGCATAGATACGGTATATTCCGACCTTCTCCCCTCGGATAAGGTAAAATGGCTGGAGGATATAATCAAAAATTCTCCCGGCAAAACCGTATTCGTTGGAGATGGGATAAACGACGCTCCATCCCTCACCAGGGCAGATGTGGGCATAGCCATGGGAGGCCTTGGCTCCGACGCCGCCATCGAGGCGGCCGACATAGTGCTTATGGACGACAAGCCGTCAAAAATAGCCCTTGCCCTTAAAATCGCCAAAAAAACAGCCTCCATCGTCAGGCAGAACATCACCTTTGCCCTTGCTGTAAAGATACTGGTGCTTATACTGAGTGCCTTTGGCCTTTCAAATATGTGGGAAGCGGTATTTGCCGATGTGGGAGTATCAGTCATAGCCATAATAAATTCCATGAGAGCCATGAGGACTGAAAAGGAATACTAAAAAGGATCACTAAAAAGGATCACCGGAAAAGAATAATGAAAACATCTAAGAGACGCAAACTTTGCGTCTCTTTTTTATTTTGGCTGCTTTCGGAGAGGTTTGGGCTGGTGCCTGTCCCGGCTTTAGGTGGGTTTGGCGGTGCGGCGGGTGCGGCTGCCTGGTTCTTTCGGCGGGGGTGCTGCTGGGGTGGGTGCGGCTGCCTGATTTCCTCGTGGGTTGCTGTCCG
>JABLTR010029968.1_pt1 | contig 16173 bp, 12 predicted proteins | sample 7160071 | NCBI WGS metagenome assembly JABLTR01 (sample SAMN14651230, study PRJNA627086) | human gut metagenome | isolation source: feces | host: Homo sapiens
GGGGGCCGCGGCGGGGCGGAGGGCGCCCGCAAGAAGGTCGTGGTGGAGACGTTCAACGGCCGGCCCGTGCTGGACACGCCGTTCGCCGACGTCCTCCAGCGGGCGGGCCTCGTCCGCCTGCCCGACGGCATGCGGCTCTACGTGGATCCGTTCGCACGATAGGGTGATTTCGGATCCGTGTTCGCAGGCGCTTCCTAGTCCGATCACGCGGAGAGAGACCGCCATCCGCAATCGTCGCCGTCGTGGTTGCGTTTCCCCTCATGCGCCCGCACCCTATGAAACGCTCGCGCCGGTCGTTTCCGACGGAGCTTGCCATCAGGGCAACCCCTTGGCTTTTCACGTGCGTCCAGCTTGCCCGATATGCACCGTTCGAACGCGGCGGCGGGTCGAATGCGCATTCTGTGATGTGCCGTTAACGATTGAATGGAGTACGCAGAGGCTACATCTTCGTACGGTATGTTCTGAGCGGCTACGGCTTCGGATGCGGGGCGAACAGGAGGTACCGATATGGCGCGAAACGCACGCGGCGACAAGGCTGAAAAGGCCGGCAAGGGCAAAAGCAGGCTGTTCGACGACCTGTCGATCGCACAGGTTGCCGCCGGTGCGTTGGCGGCTGTCACCTCGATGCTGCTGGCCTCTCAAATTGGTATATACGGATCCGTGATTGGCGTGGGCGTGGGCTCCGTCGTGTCGGCGGTGGCCTCGCAGTTGTACAAGAAATTCCTGCAGGCCTCGGCCGAGAAAATTCAGGAGCTGAAACCGGGCGAGACCGGTCATCTGGGAGGATCGCGTTCAGGCGGCTCCGTTACGGGCGGTACTGCAAAAAGCGCATCCGACGAAGACGGGAAGTCTGCCGCCGACAACGGCTCGACGTCTTCCGCCAAGGAAGGCACAGTCGCATCCAGCCGCTCGTCGACGCAGAGATCCGAAGCCGCTGAGCTTGGCGTCGATGCCGAGGTTCGACGCGCTCGAGCGCGGAGAGCGCATAAGAAGAAGGTCCAGCGAGGCGTTGTCATCGTGGCTATCGTATCGGCGCTTCTGGCTGTGGGAGCTTCGGCGCTCATCGTGGACTTCGCCACGACGGGCCAAGGCGTCGGCGCAAAGCCAGCGCCGCTCGTTGGCGCGCAGTCGGACGATCGGGGGTCGTCAGGGCACGAGGCTTCTCAGGACGATTCGGCCGACGCGCGGGATTCCTCCGACAGCTCCAAGCAGGACGACTCGACTTCGGGCGATGCCGGATCGGGCGACTCCTCGTCGGGCACGTCGGGCGATTCGCAAAATTCGAGCGGTTCCCAAGACCAGGGATCGAACGGAGCTGACGGAGGATCCCAAGACGGCGGATCCGGCTCGGACTCGAGCGGACAGCCGAATGGGGGCTCGTCCGGGTCGGGTACGGACTCAAAGCCGGACTCCGGTTCCGATTCCGGTTCGGGATCCGACTCCGGTTCCTCATCGGGCGGCTCGTCCGGCTCGGGCTCCAAGCAGGAATCGCAAGCGGCCGTCGGATCCGACTTCGGCGGCAGCGCAGCTTCATAATGCCGAAGGTCCTCGGGTACGATGTTGCTCGAGAATAGGTCCCTATGGGCCTTCCGGATCTTAGGTAAGCCTCCTCGCTGCATCTTGACTTCGAGTGCGGTCCATGGAGTAGACTGGCATGCATGCCGTTATCCGCATTGGGCGGGCGACGGCCGTGCATCGCTAACGCCGGGGGATTTCCATGACAGACCTGTCAACCGCCATCGAGCAGATGGTCATGCTCTTTCTTGTCGCGTGCGTCGGGTTCGGTTCGGCGAAGCTCGGCTATCTCGACAACCATACCAAGGAGCGGCTCAATAAGCTGCTGATGAACGTGACGCTTCCCTGCATGGTGATCGCCTCGGCGGAGGGCGCGGGCGCCGACGCTTCGGGCACCTTGATAGGCGGTGCTTTCATACTGGGGGCGGTGCTGTTCTTTACGCTGCTCCTTGTTGGCTTCGTCTGCAACCTCCTGTTGCGCGTCCCGCGCAAGGACCGCAGGCTGTACCTGTTTATGAGCGTCTGCTCGAACATGGGCTTCCTCGGTATTCCCGTGATCGCATCCGTATTCGGCGATGCCAGCATCATCCTGTCGAGCATCTTCGTCATGATGCAGGGCGTGTTCCTCTACAGTCTTGGCTTCATGCTGCTTTCGTCGGAGGAGGGCGGGGGAGAGAAGGTGTCCTGGTCGGCCATCATGAATCCTGCAATGGTGGCATGCATCCTCGCCATCGCGCTGTTCCTGGGCGGCGTCAAGCTGCCTTCGGTGATCCAGGGTACGTTCGATCTGGTGGGCGGCCTCACGACGCCTCTGGCTCTCATGCTCGTCGGCGTCATCATCTCCCAGGTGAACGTGAAGGCGGTGATCTCCGAATGGCGCCTCTACCTCTACACGGCCGTCAAACAGCTAATCGTCCCCGCCGGGCTGTTCTTGGCGCTCAGGCTGGTTGTCGCATCCCCGTTGCTTGTTGGGGTGTTCGTGCTCATGATGGCTACGCCGGTGGGAACGCTTGTGCCCATGTGGGCAGAGCGGTTCGGTCGCGATCCGGTGCTTGCAGCGAAGGGTACCATCATCAGCACCGCGCTTTCGTTTGCGTTCATCCCCGCGCTCATCACCTTCATGGCGACGGTTTGACGACGAAGCGCGGAAACGTCGAAATCGCCACGATATGGCATGTGCATGCTTTGCCGGATGTCCTGCAGGTATAATGGCTTCCATGAACACGCGAGATGCCATTGGATTCGACGTCGCACCCGGCTTCGGGGGTGACAACTCGGTGTCCGACGACACCGAGACCGCCCTGTCGAAACTCGAGCTTATCATGGGATGCGAAGGGCTTGCGCGTCTCGCATCGTCTACCGTGATGGTGCTTGGTTTGGGCGGCGTGGGCTCGAACTGCGTCGAGGCGCTTGCACGCGGCGGGGTGGGGCGGCTGGTTGTCGTCGACCACGACGTGGTGCAGAAAAGCAATATCAATCGCCAGGCCATTGCCTTCCAGAGCACGATCGGGCGGAAGAAGACCGACGTGGTGCGTGCAATGGTGGCTGATATCAATCCGGACGCACAGGTCGAGGCGCTCGACGCATTCGTGCTCGCGGAAGATGTCCCCGCGCTCCTGGACGCATACGACGGTCGGGCGGATTACGTGATCGATGCCATCGATACGATCTCGACGAAGCTGGCAATCGCCGAATATGCGGATCGTGCGGGTATGCGGCTCATCAGCAGTATGGGAGCGGCGAACAAATTGCTTCCCGAATGCTTGAGAATCGCCGATGTCTACGATACGGTGAATTGCCCGCTGTGCCGCATCATGCGCAAGGAAGGCCGCAAGCGCGGCATCCGGCGGTTGCGCGTGCTGTATTCCTGCGAGCAGCCTGTTCGGGTGCCCGTCCGCGAGGGCGCGACGCGCAAGGAGCGCTCAAATTTAGGTACCGCCTCATACGTGCCGCCCATTATGGGGCAGATGATAGCCGGCGCGGTTCTCCGCGAACTGGCCGGGTTGGATCAGGCGTGATGGAGGCGACGGACCGAGCGTCGGCCTTGAACGCGCGAGAGGAGCCGGCGCCTCGTGCGGTGTTCGATATGCATTGCCATCTGGATTTCGCACCCGACGTGCATGAGGCGGGCGCTGATGCGCAGGAGCAGCTGGCGGGTGCGTTTTCGGTCACCGTGTCACCTGCCGGCTACGTGCGTGCCGCGCGCGAGCTCGACAGCTTCGAGCGCGTGCGCGTAGGCCTGGGGCTGCATCCCTGGTGGATTGCGGACGGGACGTGCGAGGACGAGGTGGCCCTGTTCGAACGCCTGGCGCCCTGCGAGCGCTTCATCGGCGAGGTGGGACTCGACTTCGGACGGGAGCATGCGGCGCGCCGCGAAGCGCAGCTCGCAACGTTCGATCGGGTGGTCTCGACATGCACGGATGGAGGGAAAGTTATCTCGATCCACGCCGTGCGGGCGGTGGGTGCGACGCTCGATGTGCTCGAGCGTCGAAGTGCGCTGGCAGGGAACGTCTGCATTTTCCATCGGTTCGCGGGCACGTCCGATGAGCTTCACCGTGCCGTGAGGTTGGGTTGTCGCTTCTCGATCAATCCGAAAATGCTGGCTTCGAAACGCGGGCGCGCCTACGCGCGCTCGATTCCCGAGGATCTGCTGCTGCTTGAAACCGATGAACCATCGGGAGAGGGCGCCGCCTACGACGCGCATGCGGCCCGGCTGCGGCTCGAGAGCATGATCGACGAGCTTGCCGCACTCAGACGGGCACCGCGCTTCGAGCTGGCTGCACGCATTGCGCATAAGAGCGCCGAGCTGCTTTCGTAGGATGTTCCGCCGCAGATAGCGAGTTCGCTTCAATCGGCAGGCGATCTTGTGAGTCGCATGTGGTTTCGCCGGGCGGTCGGCCGCGCCGGTACAATACGGCGCGAAGGGTCTTGCGGTCGTGGTCAAACGGGTTGAAAGAAGCGAAGCAAACGGAAGGGGCGACGCGTGGAACTGTTCGAACTCGTGCTTCTCCTTCTCGGCGCCGTGCTGGTTTCCGCTGTTCTCGATGAGATCATACCCCGCGTCTCGCTTCCCCTTGTGCAGATAGCCATCGGCGCGGCCGTCGCGGTGGCGTGGGCGGAACCGCTCGATGTGCAGGTCGATCCCGAATTGTTCCTGGTGCTGTTCATCGCGCCGCTGCTATTCGACGAATCGCGCCGCGCCGACAAGCGGGCGTTGTGGGACAACAGAGGGGCCATTGTCTCGCTGGCCGTGGGCCTCGTGCTGCTCACCGTGCTCGTGGTGGGCTTCGTCCTGCACTGGATTAAGCCTTCCATTCCCCTGGCAGCGGCTTTCGCGCTGGGAGCGGCTCTCGGACCGACCGACGCTGTGGCGGTCATGTCGCTTTCGAAGGATATCCGGCTGAGCAAGCGGCAAAAGACGCTGCTGTCGGGCGAGGCGCTCATCAATGACGCTTCGGGTGTCGTTTCGTTCCAGTTTGCGATAGCCGCTGCGGCAACGGGCGCGTTCTCGCTGGTGGAAGCTAGCGCGTCGTTTGCGTTCTCGTTCTTCGGCGGTATTATTCTGGGCTTGGTCCTCGGTCTGGCCGCTGAGATCGTGCTTCGCGCCCTGCGCAGTCGCGGTCTGGAAAGCACGACACTTCACGTCGTGTTCGAGGTTTGCATGCCGTTCTTCGTGTTCTTGACCGCCGAGCATCTCGGAGTGAGTGGGATCCTTGCGGTCGTTGCGGCCGGGTTGCTCATGGCCTTCTTCCCGCGCAAGACAACCTCGGACTCTTCGCGCATCAAGATCGTCTCCTCAAGCGTGTGGGACGTGCTCGTGTTCGTCATCAATGGCGTGGTGTTCGTGCTTCTGGGCATGGAGCTGGCCCTTCTCGTCTCGCCGACCTGGGACCGCAGCGGTATGAGCCGGTCGATGCTCGTCGGATGCGTCATGCTGGTCACGCTGCTCGTGGTGGGAGTGCGGTTTCTGTGGGTGCTCGGTATGGAGGCATGGCGCGCCAGAGCCAAGAGGGAGCGCACGGGCTTCGGCCTGACGAAGGCCGCCATGAAAAGCCTGCTGGTCACGACGCTTGCGGGTCCGAAAGGCGCCGTAACCCTCTCTATTGCGTTCACGATCCCCTACTATCTTTCGACAGGCGTCGCGTTTCCTCATCGCAATGACCTTATTTTTCTGGCGTCGGGCGTGATCGTGTGCACGCTTTTGCTGGCGAACTTCGTTGTGCCCCTGCTAGCTCCGAAGGAGGATTCCGCCGAAGAGGACGATGCGGCGGATCGTGCGGCGGAAGTCGCCATACTTCGCAACGTAATAGCGGAACTGACGAGGGAGCGCGATTCGAAGTCGGATGCGGCACTGCGCGTCGTTGCGAAAGGTTACGAGGAGCGCATCGCGCGCATCGTAGAGAGCGATGTGGCGCCGGAGCGTCTTCTTCAGCTGCGCCGTGAGGTGGTCGAGCGCCAGCGGGCCTACGTGCAGCAGGCCGGCGAACGTGGAGACTTCGCCCGGGAGGCTTGCGATTGCTACAGCGAGCGCCTTGATCGTATGGCCGAGATGCTCGGAGGGCGCCGGCCAGAGCGGCATGCGCAGAAGTACCTGAAGCGACGGGCTTTTTTGCGCGTTCGCGACGCGCTGAAAGGGGCGCTAGGATCCTCGGGGGAAGCCGTTGCTGCCGAAGCTGTCGAACGGTACCGCATCGCGGTCGGCGCGGAGCGCTGCGCGGTCGAGTATCTGGCATCTCTTGGGAACCAGGCCGATGCCGACGAAGCGATGGCTGTCAGGTACCTTTTGGGCGAACATCATGCGGCGCTTCGCACGCTTGAGACGCGCGATGCCGAGGAACTGGGCACGCTGGCGGCGTCGGTCGCCGACCTTCAGAGCATGGCCGGGTTGCGGAAGCCGTCTCAGGGGCAGAGGACGCGCATCGTTGAATTGGAGGCAGAGGCGCTCAGGCTCGAGCTTGAGCAGATCCAGAGCATGAAGGAGCAGGACCGTCTCTCCCGCGACCGCGCTCGCGCGCTGCGCGAAGAGGTTTACCTGCTGCAGATGGGCCTTGGAATCGAGTAGGGAGTGTGATCGCACATGGCGATCATTCGAATCGACAATCTTGACGATCCGCGCCTCGCGCCGTATTCAGGCGCTGCCGATGCGCAGCTACGCTTGAGCCCGAGCGCTCCGAACGGTCTGTTCATTGCGGAGTCACGCAAAGTTGCCGAGCGGGCTCTCGATGCGGGCGTTTCTCCTCGCTCGCTGTTCATGGAGGAGCGCTGGCTTGCTCAGAGCATGCCGCTCGTCGAGCGTCTGACGGCTGCTGATCCGTCATTTCCGGTACTCGTCGCCACGCGCGAGCAGTTCCACGCGCTCACGGGCTACGAGGTGACGCGCGGGGCCCTGGCTGCGTTCGAGCGGCCCGCGCTTCCCCGCGTCGAGAAGGTGCTTGCAGGAGCGCGACGGGTGGCAGTGCTCGAGGATATCGTAAACTATACCAATATCGGCGCCGTCTTCCGCTCGGCGGCGGCGCTCGGCATCGACGCGGTGCTCGTCACGCCATCCTGCCACGATCCGCTTTACCGTCGTGCTGCGCGGGTGTCGATGGGGACGGTATTCCAGGTGCCGTGGACGCGCATCGGCAGCGAGCGCGACTGGGCTGCCGAAGGTGTACCGCTGCTTCATGAGCTGGGATTCGAGACCGCCGCGCTCGCGCTTTCCGATGATGCGATACCGTTGCACGACAAACGCCTGCGCTCATGCGACAGGCTGGCCCTTGTTTTGGGAACGGAGGGCGACGGGCTGTCGGCGTCCACTATCATGCGATGCGATATGACCGTCAAGATCCCCATGGACCATGGGGTGGACTCCCTCAATGTAGCAGCCGCCAGCGCCGTGGCGTTCTGGGAGTTGAGGACCCAGAACCGCTGATCTTTTCCCGGATCGCGCGAATTGGCGTGTCCGGGTGTTCTTCTCCGGCGTGTTGTCCAAGCGGAAGAAACGGTGCTGCAACGATCGCGCTTCGACTCCTCGTCGTGCCAACGGATGGCCGTATAGTCCGAAGCGGCGTACCGTCGGGAGAAAGGAGGCGGGCATGGCTTCGGACGAGGCCTGCGAAGAACGCGAAAAGCCGGTGAGCACCGTGCACGGCGTGGCGCTTGTATTTGAAGGCGGCGGCATGCGCAACTCCTATTCGGCGGGGGCGGTGTCCGTCTTGCTGGAAAACAAGCTGTACTTCGATGATGTGTACGGTCTTTCGGCTGGGGCGACGAACGCGATCGACTACGTCTCGCGCGACGTCCGCCGCGCGGAGGCTTCATTCACAAGGTGTTTGGACGACCTCGCATTCCGCCGCTGGCTCGAACCGCTCGTGCACGCGGACGGACTCGATGCGGAGCTGCACGGGCATCGGCGCGCACGGGCGGCATGCTCGTTGCCGTTCGATTTCGCGACGTTTTCAGCCAACCCCGCGCACTTGACGCTGCAATCCATTGATCGCGACTCGGGCGCGACCACGTACTTCACGCGCCGCGATTTCCCGACCGAGCGAATGCTTATGGAGCGAGTGCGCGCTTCGGCCAGCTACCCCATCATCATGTCCCCGACTGTGATCGATGGGCGCGCGCAGTACGACGGCGGCATCGGCGCCGGCGGCGGCATCATGCTGCCACGCGCGATGGACGACGGCCTGCGCCGCTTCTTCGTGGTGTGCACGCGCCCGCGCGGGTTCCGCAAAAAGGAGCGGCCTCGGCGCCTCTACGATGCATTCTTCTGGCGCCGCCCGCGCATGAGGGCAGCGCTCGATTCGTGGAGCCAGCGCTATAATGCAGAGCTGGACTACCTGGCCAAGCTGGAAGCCGAGGGGCGCGCCTATGCATTCTACGCGAACGAGCAAGGCGTAGCGAACACCGAGCGCGACGAGGCGAAGTTGGCGGCCAATTACGAGCGGGGCCGCCGCCAGGCGCAGGCGGAACTCGGCGCATGGATGAGCTTTCTGAACCGATGAAGCTCGCTGTTTCTGCGGCGTCGCGCTCTGGGGCTGGCGGGAGGGCCGTCGGGGTGGTATGTTGAAATGAGGCCTGCGGCGTTGGAACGCGGCATTTTATCGCTGGGCGCGGGGCGTTTCAGCGAAAGAACGAAGGAGGCTTCAATGGAGTTGATGGATGCCATCAAGGGGAGAAGGAGCATAAGGAAGTTCACCGGCGAACCCGTTGCACGGGAAACGATCGAGCATCTGCTCGAGGCCGCAACCTGGGCTCCTTCGGGGCAGAACCTGCAACCGTGGTACTTCGTGGCGCTCACGCAAAAAGAGGATCTTGCGTTCGTGTTCTCTGAGCTTGGGACAACGGCGTTCTCTCATCGCAAAGAGCTTGAGGCGCGTTTCAAGAACAACCCTGAGATCGTCGAGGAGACGATGGAGTTCGTGAGCGCGATGGGCGGTGCTTCGACGATCGTTCTCGCGTTCCTTCATAAGCCCTACAGCGAGGATCTGCTGCCCAGCTGCATCGAAAGCGTGGCAGCTGCCATGGAGAACCTGTGCCTAGCAGCCTATGAGCAAGGCCTCGGTTCGTGCTGGGTCGAGGTGGTCTGCCGGGCGGGAGACGCCTTGCATGAGCGGTTCGCGCCGGACAAGGGCAAGCTCGTCGGCGGGATCGTGCTGGGATACCCGGCCATGGAGGCGCGTCCGATCAAGCGCAAGGAAGGCCGCTACGAGATCAGATAGGCGGCGGACGCCGCCGTTTGCGGCTGCAACGGACTGCGTGCCTTCAGATTGCCCCCCCCAAGCCGGTGCTTCGCGGATCGCATGGCGTCGGCTGCGTCGATCCGTTTTCCGACGAGGGCGACCGAGTGGCGGCAAACGGCGGATGCTGTGTGTGACGCCGCCGAAAAATGGACTATCCTATGCGCGCGATCGCGATGCTTACGCGAACGGCGGGTTTCTGCCTGCGGCTGCGTTGCAGGCGGGTTTTACACCTATCCGCATCCCGATCCCGATTGAACGAGCGGCCCCGTAGTCGGTGCGCGGCTCTACCAAGTTGCAGACGAAGGCCGGAGCCCGCGTTGACGCGGCCGGACGAAAGGAGCTTTGATGTATCTGACTTGCCTCGATCTGGAGGGCGTGCTCGTTCCCGAAATCTGGATCGCGTTCGCCGAGGCCACCGGCATCCCGGAGCTTGAGCGCACCACGCGCGACGAACCTGACTACGACAAGCTCATGGGCTTTCGTCTGAACGTTCTGAGCGAGCACGGCCTCGGGCTAAAGGAGATTCAGGAGACTATTGCGAAGATCGATCCGCTTCCTGGGGCGCGAGAGTTTCTCGATGAGCTGCGGGCATTCACCCAAGTGATCATCATCAGCGATACGTTCACCCAGTTCGCAAGTCCTCTTATGGAGAAGCTCGGCTGGCCGACCATCTTCTGCAACGAGCTGGCCATGACGCCGGAAGGCGAGATCGCCGGTTTCAGGATGCGCTGCAAGGACTCCAAACTTACCACCGTGCGAGCTCTGCAGTCGTGCGGGTTCGACACCATTGCGGCGGGCGACAGCTTCAATGATCTCGGCATGATACAAGCGAGCAAGGCGGGATTCCTGTTCAAGAGCACCGACGCTATCAAGGCCGACCATCCGGAGCTGCCTGCTTACGAGGAGTACGCCGAACTGCTCGATGCCATCAAGCGGGCGCACGCATAAGCGCCTGTCACCTCGCGTCAGCCTCTCGTCTTTCATCGGTTTCGTTTGACGGCGAAGGCGGGGTGCGGATGCGCTAAAATGAGACGCTTGAGGCAATGAAACGGCGTTTGTGGGACGGCCGGGAACGCCGTCCTGCATCGACATGGGGGAAACGTTGGCAAAACTATCGATTGCGTCCAAGGTCGAAGATGATGCACTGCTGGGCGCGTTCCTCGAACGGCATGGGCGCCGTATCGCGGCGATGCCGCCGGGCATCTGCCCGGTGGTGGCCCAGCTTTCACTTCTGCAAGCCGCCGCTGCCCAGACCTGCGGGAAGTGCGTGCCCTGCCGAGACGGGCTGCCGCGCCTCGTGGCAATGATCGAGCGGGTGGCGGCCTGTGAAGCAGGCGAGGACGAGCTTCGGGCGTGCCGGTCGCTCGCCGAGATGGTGCGCGACACCTCAGATTGCGCAATCGGCTACGAAGCTGCGCAGGCACTGCTCGAGGGCATGGATGCGTTTGCATCCGAGTACGAAAGCCACGTGCGGTCTCATGGTTGCCGCGAGGGCGTGAAGCAGTCGGTGCCGTGCGAGACGCTGTGTCCCGCACATGTCAACGTACCGGGCTATATCGCGCTTGTCGAAGCTGGCGACTATGCAGGTGCGGTCGGCATGGTGCGCAAGGACAATCCGTTCCCGACCGCCTGCGCTCTCGTGTGCGAGCATCCTTGCGAGGCGCACTGCCGCCGCACGCTCATTGATGCGCCACTCAATATCCGCGGTATCAAGAAGTACGCGGTGGACCATGCGCCGGCTGACACGGTGCCCATTCCTGTCCATAGCGCGGACACGGCACGCACGGTTGCGATCATTGGCGGGGGGCCGAGCGGCCTAACCTGCGCGTACTTCCTTGCGCTCATGGGGCATCGGGTGACGGTATTCGAAGCCCGCAAGCAGCTTGGCGGCATGCTTCGCTACGGCATCCCTGCATATCGCTTTCCGCGCGAACGGCTTGACGAGGACATTCGAGGGATTCTGTCTGCCGGATCCATTACGGCTCGGTGCGAGTGCCCCGTCGGCTTGCATGAAATGGGCGAGATCGCGGAAACCTACGATGCGGTGTATATCGCCATCGGCGCGCAAACGGGCAAGACGCTGCGCATGGATCATGCCGATGCCGCGGGCGTCATGTCGGCCGTCGACCTGCTTGGGCGGATCGGGGACGGCGATTACCCCGATTTCTCCGGAAAGCGCGTGGTTGTGGTTGGCGGCGGCAACGTGGCTATGGACTGCGCGCGCACATCGGTACGCGCGGGGGCCGCGGAGGTGACCGTCGTGTACCGGCGCCGCAAGGAGGACATGACGGCACTTCCGGCTGAGATCGAAAGCGCCATCGCAGAGGGCGTTGAGATGATTGTGCTCCAAGCTCCCGTCGGTATTGAGACTGATGAGGCTGGGCGCTGCGCTGCGCTTATCACCCAGCCGCAGATGATCGGTCCGGTGCGCGGAGGCCGACCTGCGCCGATTGCGGCCGACAAGCCGCAGGACAGGGTAGAGGCGGACGTCGTGCTGATCGCCGTCGGCCAGGATATCCAAGCCGCGCCGTTCGAAGAATACGGCCTGGAGACCAATCGGGGCTGCTTTGTGGTCGACGAGTATCTGGCGGTCACAGGGCGGGATAATGTATTCGCAGGCGGCGACTGTCAGACGGGCCCCGCAACGGCTATCAAGGCCATCGCCGCGGGAAGGGTCGTGGCGCGAAACATCGATGAATACCTAGGCTACCATCATACGCTTCGCTCGGATATCCCGGTACCGCAGGCGCACGAGAATGATCGTACGCCCAGGGGTCGTGTGGAGATTACGGAGAGGCCCGCGCGTGTTCGCAGGAACGATTTCGACCATGTGGAAAACGGCATGAGCCGCGAGGAGGTCGAGCAGGAGTGCGGGCGCTGCCTGCGGTGCGATCGGTTCGGCTTCGGCGTTTCGGAAGGGGGCAGGCAGCAATATGCCTAGCATCGAGATCGACGGGACCGTCTTCGAGGCGGCGGAGGGTGCTACGATTCTGGAGGCTGCGCAGCAAGCCGGCATCCGTATTCCCACGCTCTGCTACTTGAAGGATGCGAACGCTATCGCCTCCTGTCGCGTGTGCGTGGTCGAGGTGGAAGGGCAGGAGCATCCCGTTCCCGCGTGTGCGACCGCTGTGCGCGACGGCATGAGCGTGACAACCGATTCGCTGAAGATTCGAGCGTACCGGCAGGTTGCGCTGGATCTCATCATCTCCGATCATGGATTGGATTCGACGCGCTACTGCTTCTCGTGCGATAAGAACGGCGCGTGCGAGCTGCAGGCGCTCTGTCGCGAGTACGGCGTGCTCGAACCGACGTATCGGCAAGCCAAAGAGCACAAGCCGATTCTGGATGCCAATCCGTTCCTATCCTTCGACCCGAACCTGTGCATCGTCTGCCAGCGGTGCGTGGGCGCATGCAACGCGACCGCGCGCAATCACACGCTTGCTACTGGCAAGCGCGGTGTGCGAACCGTCATCGAGGCGCCATTCGGCGAAGACTGGTTGGCGACGGGCTGTGAATCGTGCGGCAATTGTGCTCAGGCGTGTCCGACGGGGGCTATCGCGGTCAAGCGTCGCGGCGGGTACCGCTCATGGGAGACCGAGCGCGTGCGCACCACGTGCCCCCACTGCGGCGTGGGCTGCCAGCTCGATCTCGTGGTGAAGGATGGCCGAGTCGTGGATGCCGAGGGTGCGCCCGGTCCGTCGAATCAGGGGCTTCTGTGCGTCAAGGGCCGTTCAGCTAGCTTCGACTTCGTGGATGCACCCGACCGCATTCGAACGCCGCTTGTGAAGAATTCCGCAACCGGGGAGTTTGAATCTGCGACCTGGGACGAAGCCCTTGATCTCGTAGCTGCGCGCTTTGCGGAGATACGAGATGCGCAGGGCGGCGGCGCGCTTGCGGCCTTCGCGTGCTCGCGCGCCACGAACGAGGACATCTACCTGTTCCAGAAGATGGCACGGACGGTGTTCAGAACGAACAACGTCGACTGCTGCGCGCGTGTTTGACACGCTCCCACGGTCGCCGGTCTGGCGACCATGCTTGGTTCGGGAGCGATGACGAACTCCATCGAGGACGTTACGCGCGAGGCGGACGTCATCATGCTCGTGGGATCGAACCCCGAGGAGGCACATCCAGTCGCGGGCATGCAGATCCGCGCCGCAGTCGAGCGCGGATGCCGTCTCATCGTCGCAGATCCGCGTAGCATCGGGCTTGCGGCGCATGCCGATATCCATCTCAAGCTGCGGCCGGGCACGAATGTGGCGTTCGCGAACGGCATCGTGAACGTGCTCATCCGCGAGGGACTGTACGACGAGCGTTTCGTGCACGAGCGCACCGAGGGCTTCGAGATTCTGTCTGCGACCGTGCGCGACTATACGCCCGCGCGCGTTGCCGAGATATGCGGCATCGATCAGCGCGATCTCGTGTCAGCCGCGAAGCTGTATGCGGCTGCCGATGCGGCTGCCATCGTCTATTGCCTGGGCGTGACCGAGCACTCAACGGGCACCGACGGCGTCATGGCGCTGTCGAATATCGCCATGGTTACGGGAAACCTGGGACGTCGGGGCGGCGGCGTGAATCCGCTGCGCGGGCAGAACAACGTGCAAGGCGCCTGCGACATGGGTGCCGGTCCGGATGATCTGCCTGGTTATCAGAAGGTGGCCGATCCTGAAGTAGTGCGGCGATTCGAGAAGGCGTGGGGCACCGAACTGTCGCGCGAAAAGGGCGTGAAGGCGACCGAATGCTTTCCGGCGATGATCGAAGGCGATATCAAAGGCCTGTTCCTGTTCGGCGAGGATCCTGTGCGCACCGATCCCGATACGACTCATGTGATCCGCGCGCTCGAGGCACTCGAGTTCTTCGTAGTGGACGATCTGTTTATGACCGAGACGGCGAAGTATGCCGACGTCATCTTGCCGGGGCGCAGCTATGCAGAGAAGGAAGGAACGTTCACGAACACCGAACGGCGCGTGCAGCGCGTGCGCAAGGCCGTGGACGTCGCAGGCGATACTCGCCTCGATACCGATATATTCATTGAAATCATGAACCGTATGGGCTACGATCAGCCGCGCTTGACCGCCTCCGAGGTTATGGATGAGATCGCGGCGGTCACCCCCACGTACGGCGGCATGAGCCACGCGCGTCTCGACGGGGAGGAAGTGGCCGGCCGTGGCCTGCAATGGCCGTGCCCGAGCGCAGACCATCCGGGGACGCCCATCTTGCATATGGGCGAGTTCGCCCAAGGCCTGGGCGCGTTCTCCACGCCCGATTACCAACCCTCAGCCGAACTCCCTGACGAGGAGTACCCCTTCGTTCTCATGACGGGCCGTGTACTGTACCAGTACAACGCCTGCGCGATGACGGGGAGAACCGAGGGTTTGAGCGAGCTTGCGGGAAGTTCGTTTATCGAGCTGAACGAGCGCGATGCTGCCGTTCTCAACGTGTCTGACGGCGATCGCGTGCGTGTCTCGTCGCGGCGCGGTGAGCTTGAGACCACGGCTCGGGTGTCGGACAAAACGAATCCTGGTGAGACGTGGATGCCGTTTCACTTCCAAGACGCCAACAGCAACTGGCTGACCAATGCCGCGCTTGACCGTGTGTCGAAAGCGCCGGAGTATAAGGTCTGCGCCGTACGTGTGGAGAAGGCATAAGAAGGGGCCGCACGATCGGCGACCCCTTCTTCTCCAACCGGTAGCCCCGCTTTCTTGTGTCGGAAGCGGGGCTGCTGACGTTTAATCACGCGTGAGCTTGCGATGGACGCGGTGCGGACGGGAAGCCTCCTCGCCAAGACGCTCCACACGATTCTTCTGGTACGCCTCGAAGTTGCCTTCGAACCACGTCCAGGTGCCGGGGTTCTCGTCGGTGCCCTCCCAGGCAAGGATGTGCGTGGCCACGCGGTCGAGGAACCAGCGGTCGTGGCTTGTGACCACGGCGCAGCCGGGGAAGGCCAGCAGCGCTTCCTCCAGGCTGGCCAGCGTCTCGGTGTCCAGGTCGTTCGTGGGCTCGTCGAGCAAGAGCAGGTTGCCGCCCTGCTTGAGCGTGAGCGCCAGGTTCAGGCGGTTGCGCTCGCCGCCTGAGAGCACGCCGGCCGGCTTCTGCTGGTCGGAGCCCTTGAAGCCGAAGCTGGCCACGTAGGCGCGGCTGGGGATTTCCGTGTCGCCCACAATCATGAAGTCGTTGCCGCCGGAGACGACCTCCCACAGCTTCGTGTTTGGATCGATGCCCTCGCGGTTCTGGTCGACGTAGCTAATCACCACGGACTCGCCAATGTCGAGCGTGCCGCCGTCGACCGGCTCCAGGCCCATGATCATCTTGAACAGGGTGGACTTGCCCACGCCGTTCGGGCCGATAACGCCCACGATGCCGTTCGGAGGCAGGTCGAACGACAGGTCGTCGATGAGCACGCGGTCGCCGAAGGCCTTGTGTAGGTGGCTCGCCTCGATGACCTTCGCGCCCAGGCGTGGCGGCACGGGGATCTGGATCTCGTTGTAGTCGAGTTTCTTGTTCGCCTGTGCCTCGGCGGCCATTTTTTCGTAGGCGGCAAGACGCGCTTTGCTCTTGGCTTGGCGGGCCTTCGGGCTCGAGCGCACCCATTCGAGCTCCTTCTTCAGCTTCTTGGCAAGCTTCTCCTGGCTTTGGCCCTGCGCTTCGATGCGGGCGGCCTTCGTTTCAAGGTAGGTGGAGTAGTTGCCCTTGTAGGGGAAGAGGCTGCCGCGGTCCACCTCGCAGATCCACTCGGCCACGTTGTCGAGGAAGTAGCGGTCGTGCGTGACGGCGAGGACGGCGCCTGGATAGCTGCGGAGGAACTGCTCGAGCCAGAGCACCGATTCGGCATCCAAGTGGTTCGTGGGCTCGTCGAGCAGCAGCAGGTCGGGCGCCTCGAGCAGCAGGCGGCAGAGCGCCACGCGGCGCCGCTCGCCTCCGGAGATGTGCGTGA
>JABLTR010030676.1_pt1 | contig 16170 bp, 14 predicted proteins | sample 7160071 | NCBI WGS metagenome assembly JABLTR01 (sample SAMN14651230, study PRJNA627086) | human gut metagenome | isolation source: feces | host: Homo sapiens
CCCATGCGCTCGGGACCGTACTCCGGGAAGCCCTGGACATACTTGCCCGTGTTGAACGCCGCGTCCGCCAGCAGCAGCGAAGCCGTCTTCGCGCCCTGGCCGCCGCGTCCGTGCCACCGGATCTCTACGATGTCTTTCATGCTTGATCCTCCTCGTTCGGTTTGTTTCCCCAAAGGGGGAAACCATCTCGAAATTTGCCGTGTTGGATGCTTGTCAGCAATTACAGTATAGTCCTATTTTGCGGGGGTTGTCAATTCTATAACAAATCTGCCAGTATAAAAATCTGCGTGGACCGGTATGATGTTTTTGTTATAAGTGTTGAAAGGCGGAGGGGAAGTATCTACATCAATGGGCATTTTGAATAAAAAATGGAGCGCGTTTTAGATATTTCGCCATTTGATGGCAAATAAGTCTGATATCGGATGTCTGGGAAATGGAGCAGACTGCATCTTGCGGTTTTGGGGGACGAACTGGCGCCGAAGAGACCAGGGCAGCCGCTTCCCGCCAGGCTGGATATTGACAAAAAAGGGGCGGCGTGCTATTATTTAGTTAGTGAGAACTAACTGCAGACAGCACCATTCAAAACAGGAGGAGAGTGCGATGATCCAATATACGCTGGAAGTGGAGGGCATGCAGTGCGGCATGTGCGAGTCTCATGTGAACGACGCAGTGCGCCGGGCGTTCCGCGTCAAAAAGGTAGAATCCTCTCACGGGAAGAACCGGACACGGATCCTGGCAGAAGAGCCGCTGGATGAGGCAGCCCTGCGGCAGGTCATTGACGACACGGGCTACACGGTGCGCTCTGTCAAAAGTGAGCCCTATGAAAAAAGAGGGCTGTTTGCTTCCTGGAGCAAATGACGCTCTTCCCGGGACAGAGCGCCTTGCCTCTCCCGTCAAAGACACCCGGCACTGCGGACCGCAGTGCCGGGTGCTGTCAGTTGTGGAAAGAGGGAGTCACCGGGCCGCCTGCAGCAGCTTTTCCGCAATGACCTCCACATCCTCGCCGGAGGCCACGAAGTCCATGACGTTCGGCAGGGAGAGCGACCGGCGGAGCAGCTGGAGATCATAGCGCATGGCCCACTCCTGGCCGGTGACAGAGCAGTTTTGGATCCGCCGCACCAATTCCAGGGTCTCCTCCCATGTTAGGTCCGGGACACAGGGCGGCTCCGGCGCCAGCGTGAGCCGGGCCAGTGTGTCCAGATCCGTCCAGCTCCAGTATTCCAGAAACTCCACCTCCGAGTGGAGCTTGCCGGTGAGGGCGGAGAGGGCCTCCAGCTCAGCGGCAGCCGTTCCGGGCTCCCTGGCAGCGATGGATGCGATCAGGGCCTCCGCTTCGTCCAGCTTGCTGTCGTCGATCCGGGGAAGATCCAGTTCCTTTCTCATGGTGTACCTCCGCAAAATCTTAACGTTTTCTTAACTCTATCAGACTTTTGCGGGTTTGCCAAGGCTAATTCCTGAAAAGCGGCCCCGGAACGGCTTGCTTTTTGCCGGCAGCTGTGATATACTGCATGAATTGAAAATGATTCTCAATTTAAAGGAGCATACCTGTGAAGAACGTTTCCCTTCTCTGTGCGGCCATGGCAATGCTGCTGGCGCTCTCTGCCTGCGGGCAGCGCCCGGCGGAGGACCGTGATCCGGACAAGCTGACGGTGGTGGCCACCGTGTTTCCGGCTTATGATTTTGCCCGGGCGGCGGGCGGAGACCTGGCGGAGGTGCAGCTGCTGTTGCCGCCGGGAACCGAGAGCCACTCCTATGAGCCGACGCCGGCGGACATCCTGGCAGTGCAGGACTGCGATCTGTTCCTCTACCTGGGCGGGGAGTCTGACACCTGGGTGGAGACGATCCTGGAGTCTGTGGATCTGCGGGGCGAGAGCCTGCGGATGGTGGACTGCGTCCCTCTGCTGGAAGAGGAGACAGTGGAGGGCATGGAGAGCTACGAAGATGGCCACGACCACGAACACGATCACAGCGAGGCCCCCGGCCTGGGAGAAGTGGTGGGCTACGACGAGCATGTGTGGACGTCTCCCCAAAACGCCGCGGCCATCACCCGGGCCATTGGAGACACACTGGCGGCTCTGAATCCGGCCAACGCCGGGACCTACGCCGCCAATGCAGAGGACTATGCCGCCCGGATCGAGAAGCTGGACCAGGAATTTGCCGACTTCTTCGCCGGGGCAGGGGACCGGACCATGGTGTTCGGCGACCGGTTCCCCCTGCGGTATTTCGCCGAGGAATTCGACATCGACTACTACGCCGCCTTCCCCGGCTGCAGCACCCAGACGGAGCCCTCGGCGGCCACCATCGCCTTTCTGACCGACAAGGTGCGTCAGGAGCACATCCCCACCGTCTGGTATATCGAGTTTTCCAACCACCTGGTGGCGGACAGCATCGCTGAGTCCGCAGGGGTCCGGACTGCCATGTTCCACACCTGCCACAACGTATCCGCCGCAGATCTGGAGGCGGGCGCCACCTACGTGTCGCTGATGGAGCAGAACCTGGAGACCTTGCGGGAATATCTGTGAGAGACGGGCAGCGGCCCCATGGCAAAGCGCCGCGGGGCCGCCTTTTGTGCCTGTGTGAGAACGGCCGTGCCGCGGCTCACCAGGCCATGCGCCTGTACTCGATGGCCCGGCACTGGCGGACCACCTGAGCGCAGAGGTCATTGTAGAACTGCAGATATTGTTTTTTGGCCTGGCGCTGAGCTTGCTGTTTTTCCTGAAACAGCTGCCATTGAGCGCAGGTCTTGTGGCAGCCCTCCTGATAGAACGGGCAGCCGGGGCGGCAGGGCAGCATGGCCATCACTCCAATCACAGGATTTCCCCGCCGGAGGGCGCGGACCCGGGGCCTCGGCGGAGCTCTGGTTCCAGTGTATTCCTCTTGTCTGCCGGTTTACCACCGTATCCCGGTAAAGGGATGGTAAAACCTCTGCGCAGGCCCAGGCGGCAGGACTTGACAATCGCCGCGGCCCTTGCTAGAGTAATGCCTGTTCATCGGAGGGCTTGTGGCCGCGGTCATAAAGCCGGATAAGATGCTGGGGGCGCCCGGACTCTTATCCGGCTTTTTTTGCTGCCCTCCAGCGTTTGGGAGGAATTTATGGAAACAACAGAACAGAGCTTTACCCGTGGGCCGATCCTGTCGACCCTGCTGAAATTCGCCCTGCCGGTGCTGCTGGCCCTGCTGCTGCAGGCCATGTACGGCGCCGTGGACCTGCAGGTGGTGGGGAAATTCGGAACAGCGGCGGATATCTCCGCCGTCTCCACCGGCAGCCAGATCATGCAGACGGTGACCATCGTCATCACAGGCCTGGCCATGGGCATCACCGTGCTGCTGGGCCAGAAGATCGGCGAGGGCAAGCCGGAGGAGGCGGGGCAGGCTGTGGGTAGCGGCATCTGCCTGTTCCTGGTGGTGGCGGTGGTGGCCACAGCGGCGCTGGAGCTGGCGGCGCCCCAGCTGGCGGTGCTGATGCACGCCCCGGCGGACGCCTTTGACGGCACGGTGGAATATGTGCGGATCTGCTCCGCCGGCGCGGTGTTCATCGTGGCCTATAACCTGCTGGGCAGCATTTTCCGGGGGATCGGAGACTCCCGGGTGCCGCTGATCACCGTGCTGATCGCATGCGTCCTGAACATCGGCGGCGACCTGCTGCTGGTGGGCGGCTTCGGCCTGAATGTGGCCGGCGCCGCCATCGCCACGGTGTTTGCCCAGGCGGTGAGCGTGGTGCTCTCCCTGCTGCTGATTCGAAAAAAACACCTGGCCTTCACCCTCCGGCGGCAGGACATCCGGTTCAACGGCGCCCCCATCGGCAGGATCCTGAAGCTGGGCAGCCCTGTGGCGCTGCAGGACCTGCTGGTAAACCTCACCTTCCTGGTGATCATCGCCATCGCCAACTCCATGGGCACCATCCCCTCCGCCGGCGTGGGCGTGGCGGAGAAGCTGTGCGCCTTTGTCATGCTGGTGCCCTCCGCCTACATGCAGTCCATGTCCGCCTTCGTGGCCCAGAACATCGGCGCGGGACTGGAGGACAGGGCCCGGCGGGCGCTGCTGTACGGGGTGCTGTCCTCTCTGGCGGCGGGCCTGATCATGGGCTGGGCGGCCTTCTTCCACGGGGACGTGCTGGCGGGCATCTTTGCGGATGACCGGGCGGTGATTGCCGCCGCCTGGGAGTATCTGAAGGCCTACGCCATCGACTGCCTGCTCACCAGCTTCCTGTTCTGCTTCGTGGGCTTTTTCAACGGCTGCGGCCAGACGCTGTTCGTCATGGTCCAGGGCATGATCGGTGCCCTGTGCGTCCGGCTGCCGGTGGCGCTGCTGGTGAGCTGGTCGGCGGACAGCTCCCTGTTCCACCTGGGACTGGCCACCCCGGCCTCCACCACGGTGCAGATCATTTTGTGCGGGATCTGGTTCCTGCGGCATGTCCGGCGGCAGAAGCGGCTGGCGCTTCAGCAGTGACCGCCGTGAGAAGGACCCGGCACAGCATCCCTGCTGTGCCGGGTCCTCTTTCCTGCAGTCTGTGGGAGCGCTGGCCCGGAACGCGTCTGTTCCGGGGCAGGCATTGGGAGGTCACCCGCAGGCGCGGGGAGCGGCTCCCGCAAAAGACCATGCCCCCTTCGGTGCAAGGCAGGCTCAATACGCCCGCTCCATCTCCTGGACCTGCTCGTACAGCCAGTCGTTCACCGGTACGGGGATGCCGTGCTCGGCCGCCAGGCGGCGGATGGTGCCGGAGAACAGCTCCACCTCGCTCTTCCGGCGGTTCTTGCCGTCCTGCCGCATGGAGGGCTCGCCGTCAGAGGGCAGGTGGTCGATGATGTCCACCCAGGTGGTCACATCCTGTTCCGAGAGGGGAACGCCCTCGGCGTTGGCCACGGCCACCACCTCCCGCATGGCGCCGATCATGGTGTCCCGGGGCGTCCCGGGCCGCTGCAGCAGGCTGTAGTCGCACTGGAACACCATGGCCGCCTGGTTGCAGCCGGTGTTGCACAGCAGCTTGCTCCACAGGTGGATCCGGATGTCCGGCGGCAGGACGTAGGAGAAGTGGATGGCGTCAAAAAAGGCGGTGAGCCGGTGAAGGCGGGCCGGATCCTCCCCGGCGGGAACGCCGACGGCCAGCTCTCCCCAGGGACCGCAGGTGACGCGGTTGCCCTCTTTTTTGGCCGCCATCTTCTCCGCCACGCACCAGACCACGTGCTCCGGGCCGAAAGCCTCTGCCAGGATCTCCTCGCTGACGATGCCGTTGAGGACGGAGAGCAGGATGGTATCCGGCCCCACCAGGTGGCGGCAGGTGGCGATGGCGTCCCGCAGGCCGCCGAACTTGACGGCGAACAGCAGCAGGTCCACCGGCTCTGTGCGGGAGGCGGCGTCCACATAGTTGAAGTCGCAGAGCTGATCGTTGCACCAGACACCCTCCTCCCGGTAGCGGGCGGTGCGGCGGCTGTCCGCCAGGACCAGGACGCGGTCTTTCCCCAGGGCGTCGGTGAACAGGGTGGCGTACAGCACGCCCAGGGAGCCCAGGCCGATGACGCCGACAGTTTGAATGGGTCTCATGAAAATTGCCTCCAGTCTGCAAAAATGGGACGGCGGAAAACTCCGCCGTCCCTTGTGGATCATGCGATACGGGCCAGCCACTTCAGGTCGTAAGGCTCAAACACGACCTTTTCGTAGGCATCCACATCCAGGAGGGTGCCGTCCCAGTCGGAGTGGATGTCGCCGTTCTGCTTGATGAGGATGTCGTAGAGGATGTCATAGGTGACGCCGTCCTTGGGATCCGTCTCCACGATGGTGGAGTAGGGCAGCGTCTTGTGATACGTCAGTTCCATACCCTTGTAGTCGAAGTGGAAGCCGCAGCGCATCCGGCAGCCGTCCAGCCCCGTGTACCGGGCCACCTTCTTCAGATCCTGCAGGATCTTGTCCCCCTCCTCCTCGTAGAGGTTCTCCGGCGTGGTGGCGGTGTAGTCGAACCGGAACTGGATAGAGGCCCCGGGGAGCTTCCGGAACCGCTCCATATAGGGCACCAGCTGATCGGCCGGATAGTTCTTGTACAGCACGCAGTTGACCCGGAAGGGCACCGGCAGCCTGGCCAGCAGATCGTCGTTGGATTCCACCACATAGTGCTGCATGTGGCGGGAGACGTTGATGCAGGTGATCTTGTGCTTGTTCCGCTCCGCAAATGCCAGAATGTCCGCCTCGGACTGATGCTCGGAGACGGGAAGGGTGGTGTTGATATACACCTTATGGGTGGTGGGGATCTTGTCCAGCATCACCTGGAGGGACTCCAGGTTGGCGAAGGGCTCACCCCCGGTGAAGACGAAGTCGCAGCGGGGCGTGATGGCGTCCATCCGCTCGATGCTCCGGCAGATCTTCTCCAGGGAGAACCCCGTCATATCTGCGTATTCGCCTTTATTGATGCAGAAGGGGCAGTGGTTTTTGCAGTCATAGGGGACGAAGATCGTCACCGTGGCGCCGCCCTCCCGCGTCTTGTAGGGATGCTTCATATCGATCGGCCTTTCAGAGTAAGATGAAAAATATGCACACGCAAACAGGAAATGGCCCCCCAAAAGGACCATGAGAGGTGTCTTGCAGACATCCATATATTCTAAAGGATTTTTGCGGATAGGTCAAGAGAAAACCGAAAATTAACCGTGCATAACTCCTGAAAAATCAATGGGAGAACTGGAAACCGGCTGCAGAGGCATCCGATGGGGGACCGTCTGTCCCGGCAGGGGGGGCTGTACATTTTCGGGGGGAAATGCTATAATACTTCCATATGTCCAAAAAGAAAGGAGGCGGAGCGGATGGAGTTCCTGCAGACGCTGCTGGACAGTCTGACCGGCCTGCTGGCGGCGTATCCGCTGGCAGGGGAGTGGTATATGGCCTTCGTGCGGTTTCTCTTCCCGGCGCTGGCGGTGCTGATCCTGTACCGGGCGGTCCGCTCCCTGCTGCGGATCCCCCACACGCCGGAGAACTGGGGCCAGCTGAGCCTGCCCAACGGCACGTCTCTGCCCCTGACCCACTGGGAGAACATCCTGGGCCGCAGCAAGACGGCGGACATCTATCTGAACTACCCCAGCATCTCCCGCCAGCACGCCGCCCTCTGCCGGGGCGAGGATGAGAACTGGACCCTGTACGACCTGGGCTCCAAGGGCGGCACGGCGGTGAACGGCGAGCAGGTGGAGACCTCTGCCCCCGTGAAGCTGGGGGACACCATCACCCTGGGCGGCGTGCCCCTGATCTTCCTGCCCCAGACCGTGGCGGAGCGGGAGGAGCAGGAGGCGAAGCGCCGGGCGGAGCGGCCCGCCGCCATCTGGCCGTCCTTTCTGTGGCTGACGGTGTTCCAGGTGCTGGCCTGCCTGCAGCTGATCGTGGCCGCTGGGACGGAGGCCACCATTGCCATTCCGCTGGCCTTCCTGGGGCTGACGGTGCTGATGTGGCTCTATTACGCGGCCCTGCGGGCCACCCGGTGCGTGGGCTTCGAGATGGAGACCATCGCCTTTTTCCTCTCCACCCTGTCCCTGTCCATCACCGCCTCCAGCGCCCAGGGGAGCCTGTTCAAGCAGTTCCTGGCCATTCTGCTGGGCCTTGGGTTGTTCCTGGTGCTGGGGCTGTTCCTGCGGGATCTCAGCCGGGTGCAGAAGAACCGCTGGCTCATGGCGGCGGCCGCCATCGGCCTGCTGGGCATCACGCTGCTGATCGGCAACTCCAAATACGGTGCCGTCAACTGGATCTCCATCGGCGGCATGTCCTTCCAGCCGTCGGAGATCGCCAAGATCTGCTATATCTTCGCCGGCGCCGCCACGCTGGAGCGGCTGTTCCACAAGCGGAACCTGACCCTGTTCATTGTGCTGACGGGCCTGTGCATCGGCCTGCTGGGCCTGATGAGCGACTTCGGCACCGCCGCCATCTTCTTCGTCACCTTCCTGGTGATCGCCTACATGCGGTCCGGGGACTTCGCCACGCTGTCCCTGATCTGCGGCGGCGCCGTGTTCGGGGCGGGTATCATTCTGAAGTTCAAGCCCTATATCCTCAGCCGCTTCGCCTCCTGGGGCCACGCCTGGGAGGCCGCCTCCACCACCGGCTACCAGCAGACCCGCACCATGTCCGCCGCCGCCTCCGGCGGCCTTCTGGGCATGGGGGCCGGCAACGGCTGGCTCCACAACGTGGCGGCGGCGGACACGGACCTGGTGTTCGGCATGCTCTGCGAGGAGTGGGGACTGCTGATCGCCGTGCTGGCGGTGGGCTCCATCATCACCCTGGCGTTTTTCGCCGCCCGGGCCTGCCGGGTGGGCCGGTCCAGCTTCTACACCATCGCCGCCTGCGCGGCGGCGTCCCTGCTGGTGTTCCAGACCTGCCTGAACGTGTTCGGCTCCGTGGACCTGCTGCCCCTCACCGGCGTCACGTTCCCCTTCGTCTCCAACGGCGGCTCCGCCATGATGTCCGCCTGGGGACTCCTGGCCTATCTGAAGGCCACGGACACCCGGGAGAATGCCAGCTTCGCCATCGCCCGCAGGCATCAGCGGCAGCTGACCCAGGCGGCCCAGCGCCGGGCGGAGCCGGTGGGGGATCCCTTCGACATGGAAAAGGAGGAACGCCATGAAGAAAATTGAACGGCGGGCCTTCGTCTGTCTGGCCCTGGCCCTGCTGCTGGCGGCGGGCCTGGGGGTCTTTCTGGTGAAATACTTTGCGGACGGCGGCAGCTGGGCCTCCTCCGCCTTCAACCGCCACCTGTACAACAGCAGCGGGGAGCTGGCCAGCGGCACCGTGCTGGACCGGGACGGGGATGTGCTCTCCGAGGTGGTGGACGGCCGCCGGACCTACTACGACAGCGCCACCGTCCGCAAGGCTACCCTCCACGCCGTGGGGGATCTGCAGGGCAACATCGGCACCGGGGCGCTGAACGCTTTTGCCGACAAGCTGACGGGATACAGTCTCCTGAACGGCGCCTTCGGCGCCCAGCAGGGGAGCAATCTGTATCTGACCATCGATGCCAGGTACAACTACACCGCCTATGAGGCGCTCGGCGGCAAGTCCGGCACGGTGGCGGTCTACAACTACGAGACCGGGGAGATCCTGTGCATGGTCTCTGCCCCCAGCTACGACCCCCTGAACGTGCCGGAGGACATCACCACCAATGACCGGTACGAGGGCGCTTATCTGAACCGCTTCCTGTCCTCCACCTTCACGCCGGGGTCCGTTTACAAGACCGTCACCCTGGCGGCGGCCCTGGAGGAGATCCCGGACCTGACGGAGCGGACCTGGACCTGCACCGGCAGCGTCCAGATCGGGGACGAGACCATCATCTGCTCCGGCACTCATGGGGAGCAGGACATTGCCGCGGCCTTCGCCAACAGCTGCAACGTGGCCTTCGCCCAGATCGCCCAGGAGCTGGGGGCGGACACCCTGGAGAAGTACACGGAGCAGGCGGGTCTCACCGACAGCTATTCCATCAGCGGCCTGCCCACGGCAAAGGGCTCCTTCGACTTTGGCGGCATCACCGACGGGCAGCTGGGCTGGGCCGGCGTGGGCCAGTATCACGACCAGGTGAACCCGGCGGCGCTGATGATCTACATGGGCGCCATCGCAAACGGCGGCAAGGCGGCGGAGCCGTACCTGATCCTCCGGACGGAGAGCGCCCTGGGACTGCCCAGCCTGCCTCATTTCACCACCAGGACCGGCAGGCTGATCTCCTCTGACACGGCATCCGCCCTGGCGGATCTGATGGCCAACAACGTGACGCAGACTTACGGCGCCAGCCGGTTCCCCAACATGGACCTCTGTGCCAAGTCCGGCACCGCTGAGGTAGGAGAGGGGCAGACGCCCCATGCCTGGTTCGCCGGCTTCCTGCGGGGGGAGGACACCCCCTATGCCTTTGTGGTGCTGGTGGAAAACGGCGGCGGCGGATCCTCTGTGGCGGGCAGCGTGGCCGCCAAGGTGCTGGACGTGATCGTCAACGGATATTGATACGAAAGCGGGTTCAAGATGAGCGACAAGAAAAGAGGTCTGCTGTTTCAGACCAAAAAGCAGATGAACAATGGGGCCATCGCCACAGGACTTGGATTTGTGCTGTACCTGGTCCTGCTGGTGCTGGGGCTGGAGCTGCCGGCGGACCTGGTGGCCATCGCCTTCGGCGTAGTGGGGATCTTCAACTCCCTCTCCGTGCTGGAGGGGCGGCGGCGCAATCGGGAGGATGTCTCCTACAACCTGCTGTGGGGCCAGCTGGCGCTGACCATCTTCCTGGTGGCCTGCGCGGTGCTGGCCGTCCGGCAGCGGATGGGACTGTAAGCGTTCAGAATGCGGAAGAGCGGGGTGTATCTTCTGATACACCCCGCTCTTTTTATTCCTCGAGAGACAGCGCCTTCTCCGGCGTTTCCGCTGCGGGCAGCAGCCGGTGCTTGACCTTCTGCAAAGCCCACAGGAAGCAGAGTACGTGGACGCCGAAGGTGACGACCCAGCTGACGGGATAGGACCAGTAGAGCATCTGGATGGTGTGGAACTGCGGGAGCTGGAAGATCGTGGCGATCCACAGCAGCCGCAGGCCGCAGGCACCCACCAGGGACACCAGCATGGGCATGACGGAGTAGCCGATGCCCCGCAGGCCGCCCACCATCACATCCATCATGCCGCAGACGGCGTAGGTGGCACAGACGATCTGCATCCGAGTGATGCCGGCGTCGATGACGGCGGGGCTGGTGGTGTAGATGGAGAGCAGCACCCGGCCGGCCAGTGTGGCGGCGTTGCCCAGGACCACGCCCACCACCAGCACGCAGCACTGGGCCCGGACCACGATCTTGCGGATGCGGTGGTAGTTGCCGGCACCGTAGTTCTGGCTGACGAAGGAGATGGTGGCCTGGTACATGGCGTTCATGGACACGTAGACGAACTGCTCGATGTTGGCAGCGGCAGAGTTGCCGGCCATGGTCACCTCACCGAAGGTGTTGACGGAGGACTGGATCACCACATTGGACAGGGAGAACAGGATGCCCTGGAACCCCGCCGGCAGACCGATCCGCAGGATCTGGCTCAAGGTGCTGGGGTGCAGACGCATTTTTTTGAGGTCCAGATGCAGGGGGCCGGTGTCCTTCACCATGCAGCGCAGCACCAGGGCGGCGGAGATACACTGGGAGATGACCGTGGCAATGGCCACGCCTGCCACGTCCAGATGGCACACGATGACGAAGAACAGATTCAGCACGATGTTGACCACGCCCGCCAGAGAGAGGAAGTACAGCGGCCGCTGGGTGTCTCCCTCCGCCCGCAGCAGGGCGGCGCCGAAGTTATAGACCATGGTGGCTGGCATGCCCAGGAAGTAGATCCGCAGATACAGGGCCGCCAGATCCAGCACGTTCGCCGGGGTCTGCATCCAGATCAGGATGGTCCGGGCCCCAAAGACGCCCACCACCGTCAGGATCAGGCCGCTGATGATGCTCAGCAGGATGGAGGTGTGGACCACCCGGTGGAGCTCGTCCCTGTCATGGGCGCCGTAGCATTTGGCGGCCATGGTGTTGGCGCCGACGGCCAGTCCCACGAACAGGTTGGTCAAAAGGCCGATCAGGGCGGAGTTGGAGCCCACCGCCGCCAGGGAGTTGTCCCCGGCCCACCGGCCCACCACCACGATGTCCGCCGCGTTGAAGAGCAGCTGCAGAACACTGGAACACATCAGCGGGATGGAGAATCGCAGCATCTTGGAGAGAATGGGGCCGTTGCACATATCGATCTCATAGTGCGTCCGCTGCTTGCCTGCCATGACAATAACCCTCTCGTTTTTTCAAAAAATTTGCGCTCTACAGCGCAACCCATATTCTAGCACGAGGGGGTCGGAAAAGCTACCGGTCAGGCCAAAAAATTTTACACGATTTTAACAAAGGAAACGGGCAAAAAGCTGTGCCGGAGAGACAAAGCCTCTCCGGCACAGCGGCGATACCTGAATTTAGAAAGCGGGGACCACAGCGCCGTCGAACTCCTCGGTGATGAAGTCGCGGATGGCGTCGGAGTGCAGGGCTTCCACCAGGGCCTGCACGGCCTCGTTGTCCTCATTGCCCTCCTTGACCACCAGCACGTTCACATAGGGGGAGTCGCTGGACTCGATGGCCAGAGCGTCCGTGGTGGGGTTCAGGCCGGCGCCCAGAGCGTAGTTGGAATTGATGACCGCCAGGTCCACGTCCGCCAGCACGCTGGGGATGGTGGCCGCCTCCAGCTCCTGGAACTCCAGGTTCTTGGGATTGTCCACGATGTTGTTGGGGGTGGCGGTGAGATTGGAGCTGTCGTCCAGGGTGATCAGGCCCTGGGCCTCCAGCAGCAGCAGGGCGCGGCCCTCGTTGGTGGCGTCGTTGGGGATGGCGATGACGGCGCCGTCGGCCAGCTCCTCCAGGGAGGCCGTCTTGCCGGCATAGACGCCCATGGGCTCGATGTGGACGGAGGCCACGTCTACCAGATGGGTGCCGCGGGTCTCATTGAACTCCTCCAGATAGGGGATGTGCTGGAAGTAGTTGGCGTCCTCGTCGCCGTCCTCCACGGCGGTATTGGGGACCACATAGTCGCTGTATTCATTGATGACCAGGTCGATGCCCTGCTCTGCCAGGATGGGCACGCACTGCTCCAGGATCACGGCGTGGGGAGTGGGAGAGGCAGCCACGGTCAGGGTGACGGTCTCCGCGGCATCGTCGCCGGCGGTGTCAGCGGTGTCGTCCGCGGCGGTGTCGTCGGTGCTGCCGCCGCAGGCGGCCAGGGACAGGCACAGGGTCAGGCCCAGCAGCAGGGCCAGCAGTTTCTTTTTCATGTCAATTCCTCCAATAAATCATGTAGTCGTATGGATTTCTTTCAAACGCCGGCTGAGATCTCAAAAGCCGGGCGGTGAAGACGGGGAAATTATTTGGTGTGAACAAATCGGGCCAGCAGCTCCAGGGGAGCGAATTTCTTGGCGTCGGCGGTCTGGTCCAGCCGCTTGTCGATGCGCCGGGACAGCCAGTTGAAGACCAGCTGCACCACCTGCACCAGGATGACCAGGAACACCACCGTCACCCACATGACGGAGGTGATGCCCCGCTGGTGACCGTACCGGACGGCGATGTCGCCCAGGCCGCCGGCGCCCACGGTGCCGGCGATGGCGGTGTAGGCCAGGATGGTCACCAGGGAGATGGCGCCCCCCAGGATCAGGGAGGGCTTCGCCTCCGGCAGGTACACCTTCCAGACGGTCTGGAGGGTGGAGGCGCCCATGGACTGGGCGGCTTCCACCACGCCGGCGTCCACTTCACTGAGAGAGGTCTCCACCATCCGGGCGATGAAGGGGGCGGCAGAGATCACCAGCGGCGGGATGGCGCCCTTGACGCCGATGGTGGTGCCTACCACCAGGCGGGTGAAGGGCATGACGGCTACCATCAGGATGATGAAGGGGATGGACCGGCCGATGTTGACGATCCAGTCCAGCACCCGGTAGACGCCCCGGTGGGGACGGATGCCCTGAGGCTGGGTGACGATCAGAGCCACTCCCAGGGGCACGCCGATCAGATAGGCGAATACTGTGGAGACGACGACCATGAACAGGGTGTCCCACACGCCGTCTGTCAGGACATTTCCGTATTCCGCCCAAAAGGCGCTGATGGTCTCAAGCATGGTACTCCACCTCCTCTGCGGAAACATTGGGCTGTGCCCGGATGTAGCTCAGGGCCTTGGCTGCGCTGTTGGGGTCGTCCGGCAGGGCCAGCAGCATGGTGCCGAAGGCCTTGCCCTCGATGTTGCGGGTGTCGGCACCCAGGATGTTGACCTTCACACCCAGGTCGATGGCCAGGGTGGCGATCAGGGGCTGATAGACCGTGCCGCCGTTGAAGGCCACCCGAATGGCCCGGGTCCCGGCGGGATACTGCTGGATGCTGACGCCGCCGGGATACACCAGCCGCCGGGCGGCGTCGGTATGGGGATCTGAGAAGATGTCCTCCACCTTGCCCTGTTCCGCCAGGATGCCGCCATCCAGAATGGCCACCCGGGAGCAGATCTCCTCGATGACGCTCATCTGATGGGTGATGACCACCACCGTGACGCCCAGCTTTTCGTTCAGGTCCTTCAAAAGGCCCAGGATGGAGGCGGTGGTGGTGGGGTCCAGGGCGGAGGTGGCCTCGTCGCACAGCAGGACCTTGGGGTCCGTGGCCAGGGCACGGGCGATGGCCACCCGCTGCTTCTGGCCGCCGGAGAGCTGGGAGGGGTAGGCGTCCGCCTTTTCGCTGAGCCCCACCAGCTCCAGCAGCTCCAGGGCCCGCTTCCTGGCCTTGGCGGCGGGGACGCCGCTGATCTCCATGGGAAAGCAGACGTTCTTCAGAACGGTCCGCTGCATCAGCAGGTTGAAGCTCTGGAAGATCATGGTGACGTTCCGCCGGGCCAGCCGCAGCTCCCGGTCGGAGAGGGAGGTCATGTCCTTCCCGTCCACGATCACTGTGCCGGACGTGGGCCGCTCCAGCAGGTTCATGCACCGCACCAGGGTGCTCTTGCCGGCACCGGAGAGGCCGATGATCCCATAGATCTCCCCCTCCTGGATGTCCAGGTTGATATCCTCCAAAGCATGGACGGCGCTTTCACCCGTTCCGAAGGTCTTGTACAGATGCCGGATCTGAATGATGGACACGGGGCCACGCTCCTTTCAAATGAATTTCGGCAACAAAAAAGTCCTTGAGACAAACTGCCTCAAGGACGACGAAATCGCCGTGGTACCACCTTGCTTCGCACGCTCCCTCACGGAAGCGGCCTTTGGGAGTGCCAACACACTCCTGCGCTGTGACGTGCGCACACGTCGTGACCTATGCCCAAAAGGCGGTCGGCCACGCAACTCCGAGACCATGTTCTCCAGACCCTTCCAGACCTCTTCTCACCAGCCGAGGCTCTCTGCGCTGTATCTGCCTGGGTACTCTTCTCTTCATCGTCTTTCGCTATCAAGTTTTCCAATAACTGTCTCATAGTCTATCTGATAGCGAAGGAAAAGTCAACAGGAAAAATTGACCAGAAAGCCGCTATCTGCTGCTTCGTTTCTGTGAAGTTCCACAAAGCGGGGTCAGATGCTGTCGGATCCGGGAATTTTTTCAAAAGAAGGGGCGGTATCGGATTGCAACCGCTGGGCAAAACTGCTATCATGAAAACCAACGACGATAAAATGATGGAGGAACGGCGTTGAAGCGGAACCGGGATCAGAATTTTGGCATTCGCTGGCTGCGGGACCTGCTGTGCGGGATCCTGATCGGTGCCGGCGCCATCCTGCCGGGGGTGTCCGGCGGGGTGCTGGCGGTGGTGTTCGAAATCTACCGCCCCTTTATGGAGGTGCTGACCCACCCCCGGGAGGCCATCCCCAAATACTGGCGGTGGTTCATCCCCATCGGGCTGGGATGCGCGGTGGGCTTTCTGGGCTTTGCCAAAGGCATCGCCGCGGCCATCGATGTCTCCAGCACCGTCACCACCTGGCTGTTCATCGGCCTGATCGTGGGCACGGTCCCCTCTCTCTTTCGGGAGGCGGGGAAGGAGGGACGAAGCGCCGGCTCCTGGATCAGCATGGCGGTGTGCGCCGGGGCCATCTTCTTCAGCCTGTTTTACGTAGGAAAAGTGATCTGTGTCACCGTGGAGCCCAACTTCTGGTGGTACAATTTCTGCGGCGCCCTGTGGGGCATGAGCCTGGTGATCCCGGGGCTGACCTCGTCCTCGGTGATGATGGCCCTGGGCCTGTACCAGCCCATGCTGGAGGGACTGGCCGAGCTGGACCTCCTGGTGCTCTCCGCCTGCCTGCCGGGGATGGTGCTGACGATCCTGCTGCTGGCCCGGCTTGTCAGCTGGTTCTTCCGAAAGCACTACTCCATCGCCTTCCACGGTATTTTCGGCATCGTGCTGGCCTCCACGCTGGTCATTGTTCCGACGGACTATGTGGCCCTGTGGGAGATCGTGCTGTCGGCGGTGTGCTGTATCGGCGGTTTTCTGCTGGCCTACTTCATGGCACGGCTGGACAAGCGGATCCAGGAAAACGGCGGCTGAAAAGCAAAGAGAAAACTCCCCCTTCGCGCACAGCGCGGAGGGGGAGTTTTGTTACAGATCGAACACGCCCATGATGGCGATGCCTGCCACGATCAGCGCGATCATGGCGTAGTGCTTCCAGGAGAGCTTCTCCTTCAGGAAGATCCGGCTCCACAGCACGGAGGCCGCGCAGTAGGAGGC
>JABLTR010115511.1_pt1 | contig 16148 bp, 11 predicted proteins | sample 7160071 | NCBI WGS metagenome assembly JABLTR01 (sample SAMN14651230, study PRJNA627086) | human gut metagenome | isolation source: feces | host: Homo sapiens
AAGTGCCGCCCGCGCCGCGGCCAGACGGGCGGCGGCCTGCCCGGCCAGGTCATGGTCGGTGGTCACGGCCAGCGTCAGCCGGGCCTTGCAGGCGATGGCGTCCAGCAGGCTTTGCAAGGTCGGGCGCAGGGCGGCCCAGTCCCAATGATCCTCCCGGGCTTTGACCCACTGGTACCCGGCAAACCCGGTCAGATACTCCTGCGCCGCGCCGGCAGCCGAGAACTGCGCCGCCAGCCGGCCGATGCCCACATTGTGCCCGGCCATGATGCAGTTCTGCATCCGCTGCGTCCGCAACTGGCGCAGAATGTCCCGGGCGGCGGGCTCGGCGCTCAGGTCGGTGGTGGTCAGCACCTCGGCGGCCAGGTCCAGCGCCGCGTCCAGCTTGGGTTCCAGCGCGCTCAGACTCAGGCAGAGTTTGACATGGCAGCGGCTGGTCTCGCCGGGGATCGCATAGGCGGTGGCGTAAAATCGCAGTTCGCCGCAGGTCAGCCGGATGCAGTCGTTGAGCTGTTCTGCCGTGTAATGCCGGGTGGGCAGGTGGCCCAGCAACTGGCACAGATACCCGAGTTCGCTCATCTGTTCGGGGCGCAGGCCGTCGGCGTCAAAATAGAAGGTCAGGTAGACGATGCCCCGCGTCTTGACCCGGTGCAGCAGTACCGGAATCCCCGCCAGTGTGGCCGTTTCCAGCGGCAGGTCGGTGGGGGCGGCGGGCAGATCGGCCAGCGTCAGGCTGGGCAGCGTAGCCAGCGCTTCGGGGCTGTCCGGCGTTTGCTGCCAGACGTCCAGTTCCTGCTGCTCTTGTTGCAGCGCGGTGCGGTCAGCCTCGGTCCAGGCGGCGGCCTCCCGGGCCAGACGGTCGGCCTCGGTCCGGCGGCGGGCCTCGCCGGCGGTGTGGCTCGGGGTCAGCACCACCTTGGCCCTGTGCGGGTTTTCTAAGAAGATGCGCCGCAGCAGGTCCTCAAAATAGCCGCCCTGCATTTTGGCGCGCAGGCTGTCGAACAGCGCGCCCACCTGCAAGTTGGCTTCCGGCCGGCCGCCGTACAGCCAGCTTTCCAGCGTCTGCATACACAGGCCCACACCCGGCGTGTAGGGGCCGAAATCCCGCTCCCGCATCTCAAATTCCCGCCGGGCCAGGGCGGCTTCCAGCTTGGCGCGGTCGATGCCCTGCTCGGTCAGGCGGCACAGCTCGTCCAGAACCGCCTGCTCGGCGGCGGCCGCGTTCTCGGCGTGCAGGTCGGTGATCTCCATTTGCAGCCAGGGCTGGGCTACGCTGTCATACACCCGCAGCATCAGGTCCCGGGCCAGCTGGCGGGACAAAACTGCCCGGCACAGCGGGGATTCGTTGTCCCCGGCCAGCACCTGGGCCAGCACCCCGGCGGCCACCAGCGTCTCGCGGTCGGCGTAGCTGCCCAGCACAAAGCCGTAGCCCAGGCGGGTGCGGCCGGGCTCCTCGGCCTCGCTGGCCACCTCGTACTCGATGCGCTGCACGCCGCCGTCCACCGGGGCTTGCAGCGGCGGGAACACCGTGCGCTCGCTGCGGGCAAAACTGCTCAGATATTCCTCGTCCAGTACCCGCAGCACGGTGTCCAGGTCCACGGCGCCGTCCAGAAAGATCAGCGCGTTGGAGGGCGCGTAGAACCTGCGGTGGGCGGCCAGGAACTGCTCATAGCTCAGGTCCGGGATGCAGGCCGGGTCGCCGCCCGACACATAGCGGTAGGGCGTGTCGGGGAAAAGCGCACGGTTGAGGGCGTTCGTTTCCAGCTCGTCGGCATCGGAAAAAGCGCCCTTCATCTCGTTGAATACGACGCCTTTGTAGTGGGGGGTGCCGTCGGCGTCAAACTCATACCGCCAGCCCTCCTGCCGGAAGATGGCGGGGTTGTGGTAGATGGCCGGGTGGAACACCGCGTCGAGGTACACCCGCATCAGGGTCAGAAAGTCCTTGGGGTTGCGGCTGGAAATGGGGTAGAGCGTCTTGTCCGGGAAGGTCAGCGCGTTCAAAAAGGTGTTCATCGAGTGTTTGAGCAGTTCGACAAACGGCTCCTTGACCGGGTAGCGATCCGACCCGCAGAGCACCGAGTGCTCGAGGATATGAAAGACGCCGGTGTCGTCGCCCGGCAGGGTGGGGAAGGCGATGCCGAAGGTCATGTTCGCCTCGTCCCGCTCCAGCCAGACCAGCCGCGCGCCAGTCTGCGCGTGTTCCATCTCGTGCAGGGTGGCGTCGAGTTCCGGCAGCGGGGCCTGCCGGATTTCGGTAAAACCGTGAAGGGGCGTGTTCATGGATGGTTTCCTCGCTTTCTGCGATTGGGATAGCGGCCGTCCGGGGGGCGGCAGGCGCGAATGTCCGTTTCTTATACTGTAAAAGGTAGCACCGGTTTTGTCAATTTGGTTTGTCGATTCTGTCCGGTTTGCGTTCTATTTGGTATGGATTCACAGCGCCAACGCTGCAAGCAACACAGAAAAGCTCGCATCTGCCGGTGGGGTTGAAACCGAAACGGCGCGGGGATTTGTGTGGTGTGCACAAATCCCCGCGCCGCGTACTATACAAGATAGAAGAATGTCAGCGTGTGAAAGAAATCTCCCAAAGTCACGGCCGTCCGGTGCTCACCCCCCGCGCAGGGCGCTGGCCAGGGCGATCAGGCGGGCGGCGGACTGGCGGGCAGCGGCTTCGGGCAGGCGGCCGTCCGCCAGGGCGGCCCGGATATCCTGTTCGTCGTGGGGGTTGCCCGGCATGATGATGTCGTTGCCAGCCCAGGCGCAGCGCCAGGGCACAGCGCCGTCCTGCGGGACGGTGGTGTTCCAATCCGACATGACCAGGCCGGCAAAGCCCCATTCCTGCCGCAATACGACGGTGCACAGGTCCCGGCTGTTGGCGGCGTGCACCCCGTTGATGCAATTGTAGGCCGACATGACGGCGGCCGGGGCGGCGGCTTTGACCGCGATCTCAAACCCGCGCAGGTAAATTTCCCGCAGGGCGCGCTCCGACACCCGCGCGTCCACCGCCATACGGTTGTCCTCCTGGTTGTTGCAGGCAAAATGCTTGAGGGTCACCCCGTGCCGCCCGGATTCCTGCACGCCGGCCGTGATGGCCGCCGCCAGCGTGCCGGTGAGCAGCGGATCCTCGGAATAATACTCGAAGTTGCGCCCGCACAGTGGGTTGCGCTGGATGTTCATGCCGGGGGCCAACCACAAATCCACATGGAACTCGTCCATTTCGCGGCTGACGGCGCGACTCACCTGCGCCAGCAGGTCGGGGTCCCAACTCTGGGCCAGGGCGGTGCCCACCGGGAACGCCGTGCAGAACTGGTAGTAGGTGTCGGCGCTCTCGTGGCGGGGCGGCGCTTCCAGAAAGCCGTTTTCGAGCGAGCCCAGCACCCCGGCGCCGTAGACCTCGCCGGTGGCGCGGTCCGCCTGGTAGCACTGGCGCAGCCGCAGCCCGGCGGGGCCGTCCGCCATAATCAGGCTGGGGATCTGGCGGCTGGCCTCCAGCGCTTCGGAGGTCTCGCCGGCGGAACCGGGCACCCGAACCCCCGCCGAGCCCAGCGTGCTGGCCCCCGCCGTGATGTTGCCGTACAAAAGCGGCACCAGGCTGTCCAAATCCCCTTCGGCCAACAGCGGTGCGGCGGGCGCCGGGGCCGCCGGGGCCACCGGCACAAACTTGTGCACCGGCAGGTCGTACTCCACTTTCTGGCGCCACTGGTCGGCTTCCCTGTCCTGTGCACCGGGGGCGGCGCCCAGTTCCCCAATGGGGTGCTGCGGCGGGCAGATCGGATGGGTGCGCTCCAGCGTCACCGCCGCATCCACCTCGAGCAGCGCGCACAGGCGCAGCGCGTCGCTGCTGTTGCCCACCCAGACGCCGTACAGGCCCGCGTCCACCACCCAGGCGTTCTGTTCCGGGTGGAAGGCCGCCAGTTGCTTTTGCGGGATCTCGAGGGTCAGGGTCTGGGTTTCGCCGGGGGCGAGGCGCCGGGTCTTGGCAAAGCCGGCCAGCCGCCGCCGTTCCCGCGGCAGTTCCCCCTGCGGGGCGCTGAGGTAGACCTGCGCGACCTCCCGCCCGGCAAAGCGGGCGCCAGTGTTGGCCACCTCCACCTGCACGGCCAGACGGCCCGGCTGCACGGCCAGGCCGGCGGCGCGCAGCGCAAAGGTTGTGTAGGACAGCCCGAACCCGAAGGCGAACAGCGGCCGGACGCCGAAACTGTCAAAGTAGCGGTAGCCCACATAGACCCCATCGCGGTAGGTGTCCTGGCTGACATCGCCGTTCAGGCTGCCGAACGCGCGGGCGCAGGAGATGTCGTCGTACCGGCGGGCCCAGGTGGCGGTCAGCTTGCCCTCCGGCACAGCGCGGCCCAGCGGCACATCGGCCACGGCCTGCCCGCCCTGCTGCCCGAGCTGGGAAAGCTGCAAAATGGCGTCGAGATGCTGCATGCCGTCCAGCAGGCCGGTGAGTTCCACCGGGCCGCCGGCGTTGAGGAGCAGGACCACCGGCAGGCCGCTTTCGTCCAGCGTTTGCAGGTCGGCCTGTTCGGCGTCGCTGAGGTAGTAGTCGCCGGGTTCCAGCCGGCGGTCCTTGCCCTCGCCGGCGATGCGGCTGATGACGTAGAGAGCCGCTTTGGCCCCCTCCAGGTCCTGCGGCCGGACGGCCCGGCCCTCGGGCAGGGCAAAGGGGTGGGCCGCGTAGGCGTCAAACGGGTTGTCCACCTGTTTGTCGGCGGCCAGGCACCTGCGCCCGCCAGTCTTCCCGCGCGCGGGTATAGCCCCATTTGGCATAGCTCAAATGTTTTGGTTTCTTATTCATAGGTCACCGTTCCTTTTTACAAAACTGCCTTCCCAAAAGCTGCCGCACCGGGGGTGCCGGCACGGCAGCTTTTATCTGTGGAAAACAGACAGTCAGATCATTCCGGCCACTGCACGTCGGTGATGTCGGGGTAGCGCTCCTTGATGGCAGTCTCAAAGTTTTCCTTGGCGCGGTCAAAGTCCACGTTGCCCTGGAAGTAATCGCTGAAGGAATTCTGGATCAGCTCCACACAGCCCTGGTCATAGGCGGACAGCGGCGCAATCTGGATGTTCTCGGCCACCGGGGCGTAGTAGGCGTAGGCGTTCTGCCCGCCCAGGAAGCTCGAAGCAAAGCTGTCGTCGGTGGAAGCCTCCTGCATGCCGCTGACCGTGTTGGTGAAGTCCTGGTAATCCTTCGAGATCTTGATCAGGTTACCCTTGTTGGCAGTCATGGACAGGATGATGTCCTTGACATGCTCGGGGTTGCCGGTGCCGGTGCAGGCGTGGACGTAGGAACCGCCCCAGTTGTAGGTCATCGGCGGGTTGCACACAGCCCAGGTGCCATCGACGCCGTCCCAGTTGGGGGCCAGCGTGAAGTCGATGCCCCACGGCGGCAGCAGGAAGGCAAATACCTTGGAGGCCGAACCCATCGCCTTGTTCCAGTCATCGTTGAACTAGCCCTTGACAGTCTTGTCGAGATAGCCGGCGTCCAGCCATTCCTTGGAGGATTCGATCCAGTCCATGATCAGCGGGTCCACCTTGACGGTGGTCTCGCCCGCCGTGACCCAGGGCTGGCTGACGTTGTTGCCATACACGCGGAAGGTGTCGGCGTAGGAGGCGAAGGTGAAGTATCCCTTGGCCTTGAGCTCCTCTGCGGTCTGCTTGAGGGTGTCCCAGTCCTTGACCTTCTCGCCGATCACGGCGGGGTCGTCGGTGCCGAAGACGTCCTTGGCGATGTCGCGCCGGTAGACAAGCAAACCGGGGCAGCACTGCCAGGTGGAGCCGCGCTGCACGCCGTTCTGGTCGGAGGCCGTCGTCTTGGTGAACGGGTACTGGTCGGCCAGGTCGGTGTCAGGGCCGATGCCCAGGTCGGTCAGCGGCATGGCCACGTCGGCGTCGGCGTCGGTGTACTTATACACATAGTCGGTCTCGGACAGGAAGATGTCAATCTTGTCGTCCGCCGCGGCGGTGGCCTGGTTCAGCAGAGCTTCGTCCAGTTTTTGCTGGTAGACGCCGTCCTGGTTGGGGTTGATGACCCAGTGGATCTCGGTGCCGTCCTTTAAGTAGGTCACGGTGCCGTCGTCCGAGGTGTGGTCAACCTCCGGGTAGACGGCTTCCAGCCGGGTGCGGAACTCATCGTTCCAACTATAGATGTTGATGACCTGGCCCTCGGCGGAAGCGGTATTCGCGGTGGCATCCCCGGCGGCCTGGCTGCTGCCGCTACCGCCGCACCCGGCCAGCAGCGCAGCGATGGAAGCGACGGCCATCGCGCCGGCAAGTAAGCGTTTCTTCATGGTTTTTCCTTCTTGTCTGGGGGCGCGGCCGCCGCGGCCAAACTGCTGCGGCTGTGCCCTGTGATCTTGCGGGGACAGGGCTTATGTTCTCCTTGTCGGACTGTGACTTTATTATAGGGGCTAACCCTGCCGCCAATATATTAGCAATTCAAAAAAATATCAAATTCTTGACCGAATTTTGGAGCTTCTGTGAAACTATGGTCATGATTCTGCCATTTTTGCACAACGTTTTGATTTTTGCGTGCCTGTTGGACCGGTATAATGGGAAAAACAAATATAAGGAAAGGAGTGGCTGCGTTGTCTCACATGCCTTTTTTGGAGGAAAGCGGCAGCTTCGCCGTAAACCGGCCGGAGAATGTCAGCTATCTGTATTTCCCGCTGGCGTCGGATACCGGCATGAAAAGCGCCGTAACCCCCGGCCTGGGCGGCGATGCCAAGCTGGACCAGGAGACGTTTCTGCTGGAGCCGGTCAGCGCAGAAAATCTGCACGACAACCGCGCCAGCCGCAACTTCTGGCTGCGCTGCGGCGGCCAGGCCTGGTCCTGCACCGGCACTTCCGCCGGGCAGGAGGCCCAAAAATTCACCCCAGATCAGGAGGACAGCCGCCTGCAGGCCGGCTTGATGTGGCAGACGGTGGAGCGCACCTCCGGCCCGCTGGGGATCACCGCCCGCGTCACGCTGTTCTGCCCGCTTTCGGACAACCTGGAGGTCATGCTGGTGACGGTGCGCAACACCGGCGCCCGGACGCTGCAGGCCACCCCGTTTGCCGCTGTGCCCCTCTATGGCCGCAGCGCGGACAACATCCGCGACCACCGCAATGTGACCTCGATGCTGCACCGCATCCACTGTACCGCCCACGGCGTGGCCGTGCAGCCCACCATGTCCTTTGACGAGCGGGGCCACCGCCCCAACCGCACGCTGTACTATGTGTTGGGCGCAGGGCCCGGCGGCCAGCAGCCGGACGGGTTTTATCCCACGGTGGAATCCTTTTTGGGCGAGGGAGGGACTTACCTGCGCCCCCGCGCCGTGGTGGAAGGCCGCCCCGGCGTGCCGGCCGGCAGCACAGCGGCCGGCCGTGAGGCGATGGGGGCGTTCCGGTTGCCTGACCTGACGCTGGCACCGGGGGCTGAGGCCGCCTATGTGCTGCTGCTGGGCGTCGCCCGGACGCCGGAGGAACTGGACAGGGCCTGGCAGCGCTACGGCAGCGAGGAAAAGGCCCGGGCGGCCCTGGCCGAAACCCGCGCCGCCTGGCAGCGGCGGGTCAACGTATCCTTCCACACCGGCGACGCCGGCTTTGACCACCTGATGCGGTGGGTCTGTTTCCAGCCGTTTTTGCGGCGGCTGTTTGGCTGTTCCTTCCTGCCCCACCACGATTACGGCCGGGGCGGCCGGGGATGGCGGGATCTTTGGCAGGACTGCCTGTCCCTCTTGCTGATGGACCCCGGCGGTGTGGGCCGCATGATCGAACAGAACTTTGGCGGCGTGCGCGTCGACGGCACCAACGCCACCATCATCGGAGCGGGGGACGGCAATTTTATCGCCGACCGCAACGGCATTGCCCGGGTCTGGATGGACCATGCGCTCTGGCCGCAGATGACCACCCGCCTGTACATGGACCAGACCGGCGATGTGGAAATCCTCAACCGCCAGGCGCCCTATTTCAAGGATGCCCAGGCGCTGCGCGGCACCGCCCTTGACCCCGACTACCGGCCCGAACAGGGCGGCTGGCAGCGGGACGCGGCGGGGCAGGTGTACACCGGCACGCTGCTTGAGCATCTGCTCATTGAGCAACTGGCCGCCTTTTACGAGGTGGGCGACCACAATTTCTACCGCCTGCGGGGGGCCGACTGGAATGACGCACTGGACATGGCCGCGGAACATGGGGAGAGCGTGGCCTTTACCTGCGCCTATGCGGGCAACCTGCGGGAGCTGGCCGGCATGATCCGGTTGCTGGGCCGCCGCACCGGGGCGCGCACCGCCCCGGTGCTGGCGGAACTGGCGGTGCTGCTGGACGCTGATCCCGCCCTCTGGGATGACGCGGCCGCCAAGCGGCAGCTGCTGGCCCGGTACGCCGAACAATGCCGCCACACCGTCAGCGGGCAGCGCATCGAGCTGCCGCTGGACGCGCTGGCCGAAGCCCTCGACCGCCGGGCGGACTGGCTGACCGGCTGGCTGCGCAAGCATGCCTGGATCGACGGCCCGGCGGGCGAGGGCTGGTACAACAGCTATTATGACAACCACGGCCGGGCGGTGGAGGGTGTGTTCCCCACCGGGGTGCGGATGATGCTTACTGGCCAGGTGTTTGCCATCATGGGCGGCGTCGCCACCGATGAGCAGATCCGGCGCATCACGGCCAGCGCCGACCACTACCTCTACCGCCCCGAGATCGGCGGCTACCGGCTGAATACCGATTTCCATGAGCTCAAGTTCGACCTGGGGCGGATGTTCGGCTTCGCCTACGGTGAAAAAGAGAACGGCGCGGTGTTCAGCCACATGGCGGTGATGTATGCGAACGCCCTCTACCGCCGCGGCTTCGCGCACGAGGGCTGGAAGGCTCTGAAAGCCCTGGCGGACACCGCCCTTGACTTCGACACCAGCCGCATCTACCCGGGCATCCCGGAATACTTCCGCGCTGACGGGCGGGGCATGTACCACTACCTGACCGGCGCGGCCAGTTGGTACATGATGACAATGATCACCCAGGCGTTCGGCGTGCGCGGGCAAGCGGGCGATTTGCTGCTGGCCCCCGCTTTGCTGGCCGGGCAGTTCGACAGCGATGGCGCGGCCGAACTGTCGCTGACCTTTGCCGGCAAACCGCTGTGCGTGCGCTACGAAAACCCCGCCCGCCTCGACGCCGGGCAATACCGGGTGGCGGCTGCCAGCCTGGACGGTGCCGCCCTGCCGGTGGACGGCAGGGCATCGGTCCTGATCCCCCGTGTGACCATCGAAGCGCTGAACGCCGGCGCGCCCCACCGCATCACCGTGACCCTGCGCGCCGCGCAGTAAAAACTGAAAAGAGCGACAACCTGTGCAATACGGCCATTTTGACGACCGGGCCCGGGAGTACGTCATCACCCGCCCGGACACCCCCGCCCCTAGGTAAACTATCTCGGCTCGCCGGAATACGGGGCCATCATCTCAAACAATGCGGGCGGGTACAGCTTTGCGCGGTCGGGCGCCAACGGGCGCATCCTGCGCTATGTGTTCAACCAGTTCGACCAGCCGGGGCGCTATCTCTACCTGCGGGACGACGACAGCGGCGATTTCTGGTCCGCCTCCTGGCAGCCGGTGGGCAAGGACCTCGCGCACTACCGCAGCCGCTGCTGCCACGGCATGGGCTACACCCGCATGCTGGCCGACTACGCCGGTATCTCGTCCGAGGCTACCTACTATGTGCCGGACGGCTGCGCCTATGAGGTGTGGGCGCTGCGGGTGACCAACACCGGCCCCACCCCCCGCCGCCTGGCCCTGACCGGCTATGCCAAGTTCACCAACCACAGCAACTACGAGCAGGACCAGGTCAACCTGCAATATTCGCTGTTTATCAGCCGCACGGTGTTCGCCGGCAACCGGCTGACCCAGCAGATCCACGGCAACCTGGACGCCCTGGCCGCTGGCGAGGATGTGGACGACAAACAGGTCACCGAGCGGTTCTTCGGCCTGGCCGGCGCGCCGGTGGCCAGCTACTGCGGTGACAAACAGGCTTTCCTGGGGCGCTACCACAGCTACGGCGACCCGCAGGGGGTGGCCGCCGGGGACCTGGGCAACGTGGACGGCTACAACGAGAACACCTGCGGCGCGCTGTCCTGTGCGGTGACGCTGCAGCCCGGCGAGAGCCGCACCGTGGTGTTTGTGCTGGGCATGCGCCCCTCGGCCGAGGCGGCGCAGATCCTGGCAGCCTACCGCGACCCCGAACCCCGGGTCCGCCAGGAGGTGGAAGCGCTGCGCCAGATGTGGTACGCCCGGTTCGACCACCTGCAGGTCCACACGCCCGATCCGGCCTTTGACACGATGGTCAACACCTGGAACGCCTACAACTGCTTCATCACCTTTGTGTGGTCGCGGGCGGCCTCGCTGATCTACTGCGGGCTGCGCAACGGGTACGGCTACCGGGATACCGTGCAGGACATCCAGGGCATCATCCACCTGGAACCCGAGATGGCCTGCGAAAAGATCCGCTTTATGCTTTCGGCCCAGGTGGACAACGGCGGCGGGCTGCCGCTGGTCAAGTTCACCCACAACCCCGGCCATGAGGACACCCCCGACGACCCTTCCTATGTGAAGGAAACCGGCCACCCGGCCTACCGCGCCGATGACGCACTGTGGCTGTTCCCCACCGTCTATAAATATGTGGCCGAAACCGGCAACCTCGACTTTTTGCAGGAGGTCATCCCCTACGCCAACCGGGGCAGCGCCACGGTGTACGAACATCTCAAGCGGGCAATCCAGTTTTCACTGGATCATCTCGGTCCGCACGGGTTGCCCGCCGGGCTGTATGCCGACTGGAACGACTGCCTGCGCCTGGGCGCCAACGGCGAGTCCAGTTTTGTGGCGATGCAGTTCTATTACGCCCTGTCGATTTTGCGCCGGTTTGCCGGCAAGCTGGGCCAGACGGAGGACAACGCTTGGCTGGACGGCCTGCTGGCGGAATACCGCGGCAAGATCCAGGCTCTCTGCTGGGACGGCGACCGGTACATCCGCGGCTTCACCGAGGCGGGCGAACGCATCGGCGCCGCCGCCGACCCGGAAGCCAACCTCTGGCTCAACCCGCAGAGCTGGGCGGTCATCAGCGGCCTGGCCGATGCGAACCAGGCCGAGGGCGCGATGGACCAGGTCTACACCCGCCTGAACACCCCCTACGGCGCGGTGCTGATGGACCCGCCCTACCATGCCCACGCCTTTGACGGCGCGCTGGCCGTCATCTACAACCCCGGCACCAAGGAAAACGCCGGCATCTTCTCGCAGACGCAGGGGTGGCTGATTCTTGCCGAAGCGCTGCGCGGCCAAGGCCAGCGCGCCTACACCTACTTTGCCGAGAACGCCCCCGCCGCCCAGAACGACCGCGCCGAGGTGCGCCACCTCGAACCCTACTGCTACGGCCAGTTCACCGAAGGGCCGGCCAGCAAACATTTTGGCCGCTCCCAGGTGCACTGGCTGACCGGCACAGCCTCCACCGTCATGGTGGGCTGCGTCGAGGGCATCCTGGGGCTGCGCCCTGACCTGGATGGGCTGCGCCTGGCACCGGCCATCCCCCGCGAATGGACGGGCTTTACAATGGACAAGGATTTCCGCGGCTGCCGGCTGCACATCCGGGTGGAGAATCCCCACCACCGCGAAAGCGGCTTTACCAGCCTGACTGTCAACGGCCGGGAGCTGCCCGACGCCTACATCCCGGCCGCGCTGCTGACCCGCGAAACCGAGGTTTGCCTGATTCTGTGACTCGCAGCAGGCGCCCGCGCTGGATTGGCCTGCGCCCCGTCCATTTTTAACGAACGCTTTTCTCCTTACAACCACAGCGGGAGGCATATTTTCATGCCTCCCGCTGTGCGTTTTTCTATCGGTTGTGGGAACAGCGCCCGTCAGGGCTTATCCGGCCCGGCGGGCGGCTTGCCGCATCCGTCCTGCGTCGGGGCGTCGGGTTCCGACTCGATGTTCCACTCCACCATATAGTATTTGTCCCGGTATTTTTTGGGGGTCATGCCCACCGATTCCTTGAATTGCTGGATAAAATGGCTCTGGGAAGAAAAGGCCAGCCGGTTGGCAATGTCGATCATCGAGGCGTCGCTGAACCGCAGCAGGTTCTTGGCCATGTCGATCTTCCGATCCCGGATGTAGGCGCTGACCGAAACCCCGGTTTCCTTCTTGAACAGGCGGGACAGGTAACTGGCCGAAACGCCCAGGGCGTCGGCCAGGTCCTCGATGGTGATGCGTTCCTTGATGTGGGAATAGATATACTCCCTGCAGGCGTTGATATGTTTGGAATTGGCGTTGCTGTGCCGGTATTTGCGCATCCTTTCGGTGTAGTCCATCACCATCTCGTCGTGCAGGCGGCAGACCTCCGACTCGGTATGGATATCGTCCAGCTGCCGGATATAAAAATCGCTGAGCCGGAAAGCCTGCTCCAGCTCCATGCCGTATTGCCGGCACATCCGGGTGATCATCGCGGTGGTGACCACAAAGTGGTATTTCATGTTGGTCACCGGGTTGCGGGACAAAACGCCCACCCCCTCCTGATCTTCAAACCGGGCCTGCTCACAGTTGCGGCGCACTGTCTCCACATCGCCGTTGGCCACCGCCCGGTAAAACAAAAATTCCTCGGTCGGCTCCCGGTGGAAGTCCTCGTCGATGTCGTCGTTTGCCTCAATCATCAACCATTCATCCTTGTAGCTCATGGTTCTCCACCTCCCTGACTGGTTTTCCACGCTGGAGTGGCGCTACCTGCCATCTGTTAGCCACATTATAGCACAATCCGTGACTGGGGTGGAGAACCAAATGCGTCGATTGCGTAAGACAAGGAAAACCGCTTTGCCGCCCGCCACCCGTGCCTCCGGCACAAAGCCCTGGTCCAGCCAGTTAGACAGGTGGAATCGGCTGAGGGAATCATCCAGCGGCGCCTCGATGGACAGCCGCGGGCAGCAGACTTTGCAGAAAGCCAGCATGTGCCCGGAGGCACCTGCAAAATGGGGATCAGTATAGGCCCCCGCATGGTGGCGCGGGGTAACGGCGTGGAGGCCGCTGTCTTCGCGCCGCCTTTTCGTTTGCTAGCGGCAGGATAGGGCGTCCGGAGCGTAGAGCTGCAAAACGAACCAGGCCCCGGGGCGGCCGTTGGCTTCCATCAGAAAGCACTGCCCGGCGGTGATCCAGCCGACGAGGGACTGTGTCGGGGCTTCGAGTTGGATGAGCTCTGAAACTTCTTACAAAATACGTTGGAACAAGCAGTTGGTGTCCCCGGCTGTTTTATTGCTTTTGGTTCACAATTTTTCAGGTCACATGAAAAGGAAAAGGCAACGCAACCAACAGGTCGCACCGCCTTTTTGTTACAGCGCATGTTCTTGTTCCCGTCTGCGGGCAGGCTGCAACATAGATTTGCATTTTTGCTTCGCCAGTTGGCGGGCTGCGTATTCTTCCACCGAATCGTTGGTCAGGCGCATTTGCGCCCGTTTGGCGTCCATCCACCGCAGCGGCGAATATTTCTCGCCAAACACCTGCTCCAGCTTTTCGTTGGCGGCTGCTTCCTGTCCGGGCCGGATGGACTGCCGGGCCTCGTACAGTTCCACCGGGTCAAGGCCGGCGGTCTTCGATTTTGCCTCGGCGTACTCATGCAGCGCGGTTTCCAGTTCGACGGAATATTTCTGCTCCTGCTCGTCCAATTTTTCCAGGTTGGATTCCAGTACGGCGATGTCTTTGCGGAAGGTTTCAGCCCCGGCGTCCTCGGCATAGTCAAACTGCTGCAACAGCAACGCCTTTTCAGAGCGCAGTTCCTCCAAATCTTCAGTCAACGCCGCAATCTTAGCGGCCAGTTCTTTGTGCTTGAACACCTGCCATGCGGGCAGAGACTTTTTCTCGGCTTTCACAGTTTTGCGCTCCCTGCTTTTCTCCTTGATCTGCTGCGCCAAATTTGGCGGCACTTTTCCTCCGCAGCCAGTTCTTCCTCGGTGGGTTCGGGCATGGGCACTTCAAATTTCCCGATAAAGTTCAGATAAATCTTAATTTCCTGCACCCGTTCCCCGGTGCTTCTGTCCGGGGCATGGATCAGAATTTTCTCCACAAATTCATGGATCATGGGGGCGGTCAGCTCGGTGAAATCCGTATATTTCTGCGCCAGCGCCAGAAAGTGGCTGGCACGGTCCGTGTCCTCAAGGAACTGATCCAGCTGTGCCTGCTCGGAGGAAAGCAGCTGTTCCAGCTCCGCCTGTTCTTTTTCATATTCCGCACACAGCAGCTCAAACCGTTTTTCTTCCAGTTTGCCCATGGCATAGGTTTCATACAGTTTTTTAATCAGCACATGATGTTCAGTTTCATGTTGGTGGACAGTGACCAGACGCTGCGCCTGTGCAAGCACTGCCAGAAGGTGTTCCTGGACAGCCGGTCCAACGCCGCCTTTTGCAGCCCACGGTGCAAGAACCAGTACAATGTCTACGAGAGCCGGGGAAAACAACCTGACAAAAATGTGTAAGGCTATACACAGCAAAGAGCGGTGGATTTTCGCTTTCCTTTCGCTATTGACATAAATGGCGCCATCGCATATAATACTATTAGAAGGGGAAGGTCCCCCGATAAAATATTGTTCGCTCCCTGATATGCGGCTTATAAATGGTCAGGATCACAAATATTGTTCGCTCCCCGATATGCGGCTTACAAATGTTCGGGATTCAAATGTTTGTGACGCCCTGTCGAAAGGCAGGGCGTCACTTTTGTATAGGAGGACACCTTGATGCCACGGGCGCAGCTCTATTTTCTATCTAACGAGTATTATCAGGACTTCCCGGATGACAAATTGATGCAGAACAAAGATACCATTGACGGCGTTCCACACAGCCGTCCGTGCTTCTTTGCGTTTTCGGATGCACGGATACCCGAAATTTACTGGATCGTTCCCATTTCATCCAAATACGAGAAATATAAGCGCATCGAACAGGATAAAATCAAGAAGTATGGTCGATGCAATACCATACGCTTCGGCACGGTTCTTGGCAGAAACACGGCATTCCTGATTCAGAATATGTGTCCGGCAACCGAAAAATATCTCACTCCATACATAGACAAGAACAAGCAGCCCATTCAGATTGATGGCCGTGTGGCAGCTGATGTAGAGAAAAACGCCCGCAGTGTACTGGCTTTGGCTAAACGTGGGGCAAAAGTGATTTTCCCGGACGTATTCACGATTTTCAAAGGTTTGGAACAGCAGCTCCAACAGGCAGAGGCAGAACACTCATCCTTGTCGGCAGGGCTGGACAAGCCGAGTGTTCCGGCTCAGCTACACCGCCCGACAGAGCGGACAGAATATCCGGCCAAGCATCGCACCAGCCCCGACAAGGATATGAATGGGCGTTAAAAAGGCGCACCTTTGGGAAAGGTAGTTCCGATAATCATATACACAGAAAGCCTACGCCTCCGGTTCTCTTTCCGGCTGCGTGGGCTTTTTTAATCATCGCTTATTTCTTGTTCAACTGTTCTTGGGCTTCCTGCTGGACGATCAGCCCCGCAGAAAAGCCATACTTGAAGTGGCTCTCGCTTTCCTCACACTGGGCGATAGCGTTCTGCGCCCGGAGTTCTTCCACCAGCGCATAGTCCTCTTTGCTGAGCCGCTGGGATAGCTGCTCCATCAACGCCGCACAGGTTTGGACCGCCTTGCGGTATTCCGGGGACGTGGGTGCTACCGTTTCACAGGGATAAAACTCTCCATTATACATGGCTTCCAAAATCATAGCGTTCCCTCCCTCAACAGTAGACCAACTCCGCCAGGACGATTTCCTCGGCCCTGTTGTGGATGGAGCTCATGTATGCCATCTGATCGGCAGCTTTCAGGGCTTCTGTGACACCCTCTTGCTGTATCATGGCTTTTTCAATGATTTCCAGCCGCTCCCGACAGGCGGTGTCGATTTCCTCCAAATGGGGAAACAGCTTTTCAGTGACAATAAGATCGGTATACAGAACAGGCCGGTGTTCTTTTAAGTAGGCACGGCGCAACCGGCCATATTTCCCGATATGGTACTCTTTGGTGTCCGATAACACAAGGTCGGGAATAAGATAGTCGCCGCATTTGGTGTAAGTCAGTTCCATACAAGGCTCCTTTCGTGGGAATGTGGTTGACAGTTACGGTAGGTTTGAGGGCATCCCTCCTTTATCATAACTGTCTTTTCA
>JABLTR010108348.1_pt1 | contig 16141 bp, 10 predicted proteins | sample 7160071 | NCBI WGS metagenome assembly JABLTR01 (sample SAMN14651230, study PRJNA627086) | human gut metagenome | isolation source: feces | host: Homo sapiens
GGTGCCCGGATCATCGTGACCCTGCTGCACGAGATGCAGAAGCGGCCCGAGGCCAAGAAGGGCCTGGCTACCCTGTGCATCGGCGGCGGCATGGGAACCGCTGTCGTGCTAGAAAAATGCAGAATGTAATCACAAAAAAGGAGGACAAGAAGAATGTCTACCCCGCTGACGATCAACTCGGTTGAAACACTGGAACAGGCGCTCCCCATTATCCGTAAAGCACAAGAGCTCTACAGCACATTTAGCCAGGAACAGGTAGATGCCATCTGTGAAAAATCCGCCATGGCCGTGTCCAAAATGCGCATTCCTCTGGCCAAGATGGCTTGTGAGGAGACCGGTTACGGTATCATGGTGGATAAGGTTACTAAGAATCAGTACGCCTCCGAGCATGTATGGAATTATATGCGCAATAAGAAGACCTGCGGCGTGATCGAGGAAAACAAGGCCTTCGGCACCATGCGCATTGCTTCTCCAAAAGGCGTCATCGCCGCCATCACCCCCACCACCAACCCCACTTCCACCACCATTTATAAGATGTTGCTGGCACTGAAGACCCGCAACGCCATCATTCTCTCTCCGCACCCCCACGCTGTAAACTGCTCCATCGCTGCTGCAAAGATCATTCGCGATGCCGCTATTGAAGCAGGGCTTCCCGAACACGTCATCAGCTGGGTCTCAGTCCCCTCTCTGGAAATTTCCGATTACCTGATGAAGAACGTGGATCTCATCATGGCCACCGGTGGTTCCGGCATGGTGAAGGCCGCTTACTCTTCCGGTACCCCCGCTATCGGCGTCGGCCCCGGTAACTGTAACGTGGTCATTGATGAGTCGGCGGATCTGCGCATGGCCGTGGAATCCATCATCCACTCCAAAACCTTTGATAACGGTATGATCTGCGCTTCTGAGCAACACATCACTGTTTTGGCTAGTGTGTACGATGAGGTCAAACGGTTACTGAAGGAAGCCCGTTGCTACTTCCTGAAAGATGACGAGGCCGCCAAGGTTGCCGAAGTTTTCTTTAACTCCAAGACCCACGGCGTTAAGCCGGGCGCGGTTGGCCAGACTGCCAACCGCCTCGCAGAAATGGCTGGTATCGACGTTCCTTATGACACCAAGGTCCTGATCTATGAGACCGACGACACCTCTCACGACTGCGCATGGGCCAACGAGAAGCTGACTACCCTGCTGGGCATGTACAAGGCTGAGACGCTGGACGAGGCCTATGACATTTGCTACAAGCTGGTGCTGGAAGGCGGTGCCGGTCACTCTGCTGCCCTGTACATCGATCCCGCCGAGGAAGAGAAGATTACCAAGTTTGGTCTGCGTATGAAAGCTGGCCGCGTCATCATCAACCAGCCCACTTCCTTTGCCGGCATCGGTGACCTGTACAACTTCGACATTGCTCCCTCTCTGACTTTGGGACCTGGCGCCGTCGGTCACTCTGCTTACATGGGCAACACCAACTACGAACAACTGCTGGATATCAAGGTCCTGACCATGCGCAAAGAAAATATGCTCTGGCTTCAGTTACCCAAGAAGGTCTATTTCAAAACCGGCTGCACCCCCGTGGCTCTGAGGGAGATGAAGGAAGTTTATGACTTCAAACGCGCTTTCATTATCACCGACTCCACTCTGTATCAGCTGGGTGCCTGCGACGCCATTATTAACCAACTGCGTGACTCTGGCATTGAGACTGCCGAGTTCTTCGATATCCGTGTCGATCCCCAAATCCAGGACGCTATGAAGGGTTTGCCCAAGATGCATGAGTTCCAGCCCGATGTCATCATTGCCGTGGGCGGTGGCTCCGCCATCGACACTGCGAAGATCATGTGGATCATGTACGAGCATCCCGAAGAAGCCTTCCTGGACATGGCCACCATCTTCCTGGATATCCGTAAGAGAATCCGTTTCTTCCCGCAAATGGGCAAGAAAGCCAAGCTGGTCTGCATCCCCACCACCGCTGGTACCGGATCCGAATGTACACCCTTCACCATCATTTCCGATGCCAACACTGGAATGAAGTGGCCTCTGATTGGCTATGAGATGATGCCCGAAATGGCAATCATCGACGCTGATAATATGATGAAGTTGCCTCCCAGAGCCACTCAGGCCTCCGGCTATGACGTGTTGACCCACGCTGTGGAAGCGTATGTCTCCACCTTCGCTACCGAATACACCAACGGTATGTGCCGCGACGCCACGAAAATGGTCTTTGATTACCTGCCCCGTGCCTATCGCTCCGCATTTCACGATGCGAAGCCCGATCCTGTGGCTCGTGAGAAAATGGCCAATGCCTCTGCTATCGCCGGTATCGCGTTCGCCAATGCATTCCTGGGCATTAACCATTCTCTGTCCCACAAGTTGGGCGGCTGGTTCCACATCCCCCACGGCACCGCCAACGCTCTGCTGTTCCCCTTCGTCTGCCGCTTCAATGCACAGCGTCATCCCTATAAGATGGGCACTTTTTCGCAGTATAAGTATCCCCAGGCCTTTGAGCGCTATGTGGAGTTGGGCGAGTTAATCGGTGTCAAGGGTAAGACCGATGAGCAGACCTTTGAAAACTGGATCAAGGCCTGCGAGCAGCTGAAGAAGGATATCGATATCCCCGAGACCATCCTAGCTTGGTTGCTGGAAGCCCATCCCGAAAAGAGTGCCGAGGAGTGGGAAGCCGAGTTCCTAGCCGCTGTGGACCAGATGGCGGAGTGGGCATTCCACGATGCCTGCACCGGTTGCAACCCCGTATACCCCACCATTGGCGAGCTGAAAGGCTGCTACCTGAAGGCTTTCTATGGCGAGAAGAAGTACGCCGAGAAGTACGGTAATATCTGGGAAGTGGAAGTCAGCCTGCCCACTGAAACCCACGCCGCCTATCCCATGGGCCTCAGCGCCGATTTGGGCGTAGACAAAACTGGTGGCTTCAACTAACCGCTACCTGCTTAACACGCTTTGCACTTCTTTCACCATTCAGGGGGTCGGTGCTACGGCACCGGCCCCGCCCACAAATCTTGTGAGGCGTATATTCATTTCAGAGTGCCTGATATCCACGGAACGGGAGCTTTGATAGGAAAAATAAAGATGGATAATCCTTTGATGTTATCGCTGGATTTTCCTCCACTCTAAACCGAACGTGAATCCTTTCGATTCGTCCAGCTTGCCATCAAGGTATTAGATTGCGTCATACTTCAAACATCTCTCAACATTTGCAAGACTTCTGAGTTTATCAAGTTTTCTTATCTGTTGAGAATCAAGGTTTAGCTTTTTGAGATATTTCCTGATTACTTCGGGATTTTTTGCATGAATAATGTAGGAACTAGAGGTGAATTATGAAGCAAGCGCTGAACCTGCCGAAAAAGATCTATTTTAAAACTGGATCTGCTCCTGTGGCGTTGCGGGAGTTGAGCGATATCTATCATTGTAATCGTGCGCTGTTGATAACAGACCCCAAACTGTATCTGGCCGGAGTAGCAGCTCCGGTGGTAGACCAGCTGCGTCATCAGGGAATTCGGGTGGCAGAGTACTTCACCATTGGTGAGACGGTCTCTTATGAAGACCTCCGGGGTGCACTGCCTAAGTTGAACGAATTCCAGCCTGATGTCATTTTGGGTGTGGGCGGTGAAAATGCTCTGAGCGCAGCTAAGGCATTGTTGGCACTGTATGTCGACTCCGAATTGGATCTGACGGCCGCTGCCGACGATTCCCACCTGATTCCTGCTTGTGACAAAGCGAAGTTGGTTCTGATAGCCGCAGATTGTACGAGCGGTGCGCAGACCTCTCCCTTCGCCGTGCTAAAGGACGATGAGGGCGAGATTCGTGTGCTTAAAAGCATCTATTTGCTGCCTGAACTATCCATTACAGACGCTGATTTTACTCAGTGGTTGACAGCAGAAGGAATTAAGAACGGTGCCCTGAAGGTCCTCTCCTTCGCGGTCCGTACTTATCTGGACCCCAACTGCACAGAATTTACCAACGGTTTGCTGGTGGATGCCATTTCTCTGCTGCTGAAAGACACGAAAGCCGCCATGCACGGCAATCCCGCCGCCAGGGAACATCTACACAATGCGGCGGCACTGGTCGGCGCGGCCTGTGGCAGTGTGTTGGACACTGTGACAACGGATCTGCCCAATTTTCCCACCAATGAGGAACGGCCTACCGGTGATAACGATATCCGCTGCGCCAATCTTGCCGAGCAACTGGGCTTCCATGATTGCCGCGCTTTTTTGGCCAACTGTGACGCTTTGGCTATGTTGTGATTGTCAAGAGAAATCCTCTTTTTACTCCCAACAGGACGCCGGCTGCCGTAATGCGGCAGCCGGCGTTCCCAAATCCATAGAAAGAAGGCTTTCAAGATGAATCATCCCTATAAGACGCGAGAGCGCGGCGCTACGGTGACTGTCTTTGTCCCCTATGACTGCAAAAACCACTGTCCTTTCTGCATCAACAAAGAAGAGTATGCAGACATGACGGGCTTCTCACTAGAGAAAATCTGTGAGAGTATCGGTCAAATGGACAATATATCTCCTCGCTGTGATTTCGTTTTTACAGGGGGAGAGCCCTTTGCGAATTTGGAAGCATTTCAGATAATGATGGACGCGGTACCACCGACCCACAAAATATACATCAACACTACACTTCCGGTTTCCACAGATCAGCCGGAGGAGACAGTGTTGGACTTTATTGAACGGAACATGAGAAAAATTGCCTGCATCAATGTTTCTCGCCATCTTCAGCACTATGTGGTGGAGTCCAACGACTCCCTGCTGGCCAAGCTTCCGGTGCCCTTCCGGGTGAACTGCGTGCTCTATGAAAACTATCCGGTGGATCAGTTGGTGCCCTATCTGGAGCGGTTTCGGAAGATCCCCGGAGCCTCCATTCAGTTTCGCTTCGACTACACCGCCACCACTCAGGAGAACCTGTATGATGAGGAGAACGACAAGATCCTCCGCGATCTCAAGCGGGTGGCCAAGTACACGGGGCTTGACGGCTGCCGGATGCGTTGCGGCTTCCACTTCGACTATAAGGGCATGGAATTGATGTATCACAAGACACTACCCTACTCCACCATCGTGGAGACAGATCCCAAGGACGGTGTCACCTACGACATCCTCTATGACATCCTCATTAAGCAGACAGGTGACATCCACTCCGACTGGGACGGCACGCCCCTGGATGTGGATGCCTATGGAAAGGCCGTGTTTGAGCCCTATGATTTAAAGTGGCTGACGAGATCGACTTAGCAGTTGCAATCGAAAATTTTGCGGATTTTATCAACAGGAGTGATCTTGCATGAGCCGATTGGATATTAAAACCCCCAGCAAGGCCCAGATGGTGGTGGAACATCTGTACCGCAGCATGGAGCACCGGATCGAGGCCAGCCCGCCGGGCCTGTGCCCTATTGATATGGCGCTGAACTTTCTGAACCTCTGCCATGCCCAGACCTGCGGGAAATGCGTGCCCTGCCGGGTGGGCCTGGGACAGCTGTCGGACCTGCTCCACGAGGTCCTGGACGGACGGCCGTCCCTGGACATCCTCCAGCTGATCGAGGACACGGCGGAGGTAATCGTGGCCTCCGCGGACTGCGCCATCGGCGTCAACGCCGCCCAGCTGGTGCTGACGGGCCTCCACGGCTTCCGGGACGACTATGAGGAACACATCCTCCGCCACCGCTGCCTGGGCAGTTTGAAGAATCCCGTCCCCTGTGTGGCCCTGTGCCCCGCCGGGGTGGATATCCCCGGCTATATCTCCCTGGTGCGGGAGGGGCGCTATGCCGACGCAGTCCGCCTCATTCGGAAGGACAATCCCTTCCCCACAGCCTGCGCCTACATCTGCGAGCACCCCTGCGAGGCCCGTTGCCGCCGGCAGATGGTGGACGACGCCATCAACATCCGGGGCCTGAAGCGGTTCGCCGTGGACCACGCCGGGAAGGTGCCAAATCCGCCCAAGGCGAAACCCACCGGAAAGACGGTCACCGTCATCGGCGGCGGCCCCGGCGGCCTTTCCGCCGCCTACTACCTGGCCCTGATGGGCCACCAGGTCACCATCTATGAGCAGCGGAAGCAGCTGGGCGGGATGCTCCGCTACGGCATCCCCAGCTACCGCTTCCCCCGGGAGCTGCTGGACGCGGAGATCGCATCCATCCTCTCCCTGGGGATCAAGGTCCACACCGAGGTGGAGGTGGGGAATGATATCTCTTTCCAAGAGCTGAAGAAACAGTACGACTGTCTGTACATCTCCATCGGCGCCCACACGGACAAGCGGACGGGCATCCCCGGGGAGGACAGCCAGGGCGTCATCTCCGCCGTGGAGCTGCTGCGGCAGATCGGCGACGGGGACCTGCCGGACTTCCACGGAAAACAGGTGGTGGTCATCGGCGGCGGGAACGTGGCCATGGACGTGACCCGCAGCTCGATCCGCCTAGGTGCAGATAAGGTGACCTGCGTCTACCGCCGCCGGCAGGAGGACATGACCGCCTTGCCGGAGGAAGTGGAGGGCGCCGTGGCGGAGGGTGCGGAGCTGCTGACCCTCCAGGCTCCGGTGCGGATGGAGAGCGGGCCGGACGGCCATGTGACCGCCCTCTGGACTCAGCCCCAAATTATTGGGCAGGCGGACAAAAACGGCCGCCCCAGTCCCAACGGCGCGGATCAGCCAGAGCTCCGGGTCCCGGCGGATATCATCATCGTGGCCATCGGCCAGGGCATTGAGACCCACGGCTTCGAGCAGTCCGGTATTAAGATCCAGCGGGGCGGTACGATCCTGGCGGACAGCGGCACCCATCTGCCGGACATGGAGGGAGTGTTCGCGGGCGGTGACTGCGTCACCGGCCCCGCCACCGTCATCCGGGCCATTGCGGCAGGCAAGGTGGCTGCCGCCAACATCGACGAATATCTGGGCTACTGCCACACCATCGAGGCGGAAGTGGAGATCCCCGCGCCGCACCTGTCGGACTTTACGCCCCGGGGCCGAGTGAGCACCACAGAGCGGGAGGCCGGAGCGCGGAAGATGGACTTCCAGTGCATCGAGTGCGGCATGACCCTGGAGGAGGCCCAGCGGGAGTCCGCCCGCTGCCTGCGGTGCGACCACTTTGGCTACGGTGTGTTCAAAGGAGGACGTGAGGAGAAATGGTGACACTGACAATCAACGGACAGACGGTCCAGGTCCCGGCGGGGACCACGATCCTGGAGGCGGCGGAGAAAGCCGGGATCAAAATTCCGACCCTCTGCTATCTGAAAGACATCAACAAGATCGCCGCCTGCCGGATGTGCGTGGTGGAGGTGGAGGGCAGCGACCGGCTGGCCGCCGCCTGCGATACCCCGGTGGAGGAGGGGCTGGTGGTCCACACCAATACCCCCAAGGTCCGCAAGGCCCGGCGGGTCAATATGGAGCTGCTGCTGAGCCAGCACGCCAGCTATTGCTCCACCTGTATCCGCAGCGGCAACTGCCCGCTGCAGAAGCTGGCCAACGACCTGAATATCCACGAGATGCCCTACCATGTCCATGTGGCCAGGGGCTATACGGACACCTCCACGCCGCTGGTCCGGCAGGCCAGCAAGTGCATCAAGTGTATGCGCTGCGTCCAGATCTGCGAGAAGGTCCAGACCATGGGGATCTGGGACCTGGCGGGCACCGGCTCCCGGACCACGGTGGACGTCTCCGGCAACCGCACCCTGAAGACCTCGGACTGCACCTTCTGCGGCCAGTGCGTCACCCACTGTCCCACCGGCGCCCTGACGGCCCGGGACGACACGGTGAAGGTACTGGACGCCCTGGCGGACCCGGAAATCACCACGGTAGTGCAGATCGCGCCGGCGGTGCGGGTGGCCTGGGCGGAGTCCTTCGGCCTGACCGGAAAGAAAGCGGCCACGGGGAAGATGGTGGCGGCTTTGCGGCGGCTGGGCTTCGACTATGTCTTTGACACCAACTTCTCTGCGGACCTGACCATCATGGAGGAGGGCAGTGAGTTCCTGGAGCGGTTCACCCATCGGGACCGCTATCACTGGCCCATGTTCACTTCCTGCTGCCCCGGCTGGGTGCGTTTCATTAAATCCCAGTTCCCCCACTACGTGGACTGCCTGTCCACGGCGAAATCGCCCCAGCAGATGTTCGGCGCGGTGGCAAAGACGTACTTTGCGGAGAAGATCGGCGTCGATCCCCACCGGATGTTCGTGGTGTCCATCATGCCCTGCATGGCGAAGAAGAGCGAGTGCGCTCTGCCCACCATGCGCGACGCCTGCGGTGATCCGGACGTGGACGCGGTGCTGACCACCCGGGAGATGGACCGGCTGTTCCGCAGCGACAACATCCAGCCGGGGGACCTGCCGGAAGAGGCGTTCGACAGCCCCCTGGGCACCGGCACCGGGGCGGCAGTGATCTTCGGCGCCACCGGCGGCGTCATGGACGCGGCCCTACGCTCGGCCTACTATCTCGTCACCGGGGAGAACCCAGATCCGGACGCGTTCACGGCTGTCCGGGGAAACAAACCGTGGAAAGAAGCTGTCTTTTCCATTCCAGGTGCCGGGGAGATCCGGGTGGCGGTGGTCTCAGGGCTGGGGAATACCCGGAAGTTGATGAAGGCATTGGAGAGCGGGCAGGGCCGCTACGACTTCGTGGAGGTGATGGCCTGCCCCGGCGGCTGCGCAGGAGGCGGCGGCCAGCCCATCCACGACGGAGAGGAGTTGGCCGGGAAGCGGGAAGATGCCCTGTGGAAGCTGGATCAGAAGGCCACCATCCGGTTTTCCCACGAGAATCCGGAGATTCAGTCTCTCTACCAAGAGTTCCTGGAGCGTCCGCTGGGAAAGAAGTCCCACCACCTGCTCCATACAGATCATACAACATGGGAGGTTGTGGAAAAAGGTATATGGTTGGACTCTAATTAGATAGTAATTTTGCATATAAAATTGAATTATAAATTGGATAAAACATAGAAAACCGACTGATTTCTCAAATATTTTTAAGACCCGGCAATTACCTTGCCGGGTCTTGCTTTATCCTCAGAACCACAGAGCGAGGTGAGGAGGTGAGGTAATTGGGGCCGTCTGAACGGAGACAGGCGATATGGGAATATCTGTGCAACGCACGGTTCAGCACAACGAGACAACTGGCGGACCGTTTTGGCGTTTGCGAACGTACGATCCGAAGCGATTTGATCGCGCTTGCATGTACATATCCCATCGAAACTTCATTTGGCCCTTATGGAGGCATTCGCGTTTCCAATTGGTACCATCCAGAACAAAAGCGTCTGTCAGCCAGGCAGACATCTCTATTGGTGCGAGTCCGATTGACCCTGGAAGGCGAGGACCTGAAGGTAATGAACTCCATCCTCATCCAATTCGCTCTGCCGGGAAGCTATTAGAAAGATGGACTTTCTGTGGCTTTCGTGTACCTCGAAAAGTGAATATCCGGCAGCGGATTCCCATCAGCTGGCAGTCCCCCGGAAGGGGAAAAGCGATGCGGCGGATGCGCGAAGACCACCTGTGCAGGCGGAAGTCTGCATCAACGACGGCAAGAAAGGTGCGGAGCGGGTCCATCTAGCCCAAAGCAGCTCTGGCAGGCTGTTTCGCCACGACCCTGTCAGCCTATAATGGTACACCTGCCCCGCGTATGCGGGGCCAGCTCGGAGAGATCCTCGGAGGGGTGAGAGTCCCGTGGGCGTTGCCAAACGCCGATCCGTATGTCGCCCATCAGCTCGGGAAGTAGTGTCGAATAGAGCTGAATAACAAGAAATAGATTTTATAAGTGTCCGCCTCAGAGTATGGTTTCACAAGAGAAGCAGAAAAATTCAGAGGTCGGGACACGATTTGCGGGCCGGAGATTGCAAATAATCTCCGGCCCGTGATATATCCCATCTATAAAGCAAAATCGCTTTACAGCAAGTTCCCAGCTTGATTTCAGAAGCTACAGAGATCACAGAAAGAGCTTTTAAAGCAGACGTGGTGGCTGTATTTGTGGAATCAAGACGGTAGCAAACTATAAAAGAGAGGAGCAGACAATATGGCGAACCAAATCTATAAGTCCTTTGAGGAACTGCCTGTAATGCTGACAATCCCACAAGTGGCAAGTGTACTCAGTATATCGCGGGCTGGAGCCTATGAACTGGCCCACAGGAAAAACTTCCCGGCCATGCTCGTCGGAAGCCGGATTGTTGTTCCAAAGGATCGGCTGCTGGCCTGGGTAGACCGGAAAGTGTCTGAACAGATTTAAAACAGGAGATGAAAAAATGTCCAATCGGAAAAACCGTGGAGATGGCAGCATTCGAAAGCGTTCAGACGGTCGCTGGGAAGGCCGTTATACGGCAGGCCGGAACGAGGAAACCGGGAAACTCATTTACAAAAGTGTTCTGGCAAGGACACAAGCCGAGTGTAAGCGGCAGCTTCGGGAAGCGGTCTGGAATCGGGAACATAAAGCAACGCCGCTGACCGGTTTGGCTCAGGAAACGCAAGGAACTTCTGCACCACAAATGAATTGTCAAGAGTACACAGTCGCGCAGTGGCTCCAGACCTGGTACGATCTCTATGCGAAACAAAATATTCGAGAAAGCACCCAAATACAATACAGCTACTTTATGAATCAACTGGTAATCCCGCAAATCGGTGAAGTTCCGTTAAGTCAACTGACCGGATTGCGTCTCCAGATTCTTTATCAAGATCTTCGCATCAATGGAAGGGTACATTCCCAGAAACGGGCGAGTTCCGGTCTGAGTCCTAAAACGGTCCGCAGTGTTCATATGTTTCTGCACGCCGCATTGGAACAGGCAGTTCGTGCCGGTATCATCGCTAAAAATCCGACGATGGAGTGCAAACCTCCAAAACTGGATCGGAAGGAAATGAAGGTCATCCAGCCGGAGCAGATCGGGGACTATCTACAGGCGGCAGCAGAGCGGAACGTGCTGCCATTGTTTTTTCTAGAGCTGACTACCGGCCTGCGTCGGGGCGAGCTACTGGCTCTGCTCTGGAGCGATCTGGACCCACAGAACAGAAGCGTCTCTGTGACGAAGTCTGTCAGCCGGCTGAATGGAAAACTGGTGGTGAGTCAGCCCAAGACCCAGCATTCCATCCGTACCCTGATCGTTCCCCAGCAGGCAGTGGATCTACTGATCCAGGAACACAGTCTGCATCCGAATAATCCATATCTGTTCCCTTCCCCAACAACTGGAACCATGTACAGCCCTGAGACCGTGGCACGAATCCACAAGAGAATCCTTCGGGACGCTGGACTGGAGGACTGCCGTTTTCATGATCTGCGGCACCCGTATGTCAAGCACACGACAAAAATTTTTAGCTTGCGCTTGATGGATTTTCAAGCGCAGGCTTATCCTGATGCTCGGCGAAAAACTCGCGGAGCTTGTCAGCTTCTTCGGGGAGGACAAAGCCGAAGCCCTGTCCGTCCACTCTGCAATAGAGAGCGATTTTCATATCTGCCACCTCAAGCGAAAATGTCTTGGATTTTATATGCGATCTCAATGCGCTTATCGGGGTACACCAGCACCCGGTCGATCAGCAGCTCGGCCAGCTCGGTGGTCAGCGTGTCCGCATCGAAAATCGCCTTGGATGCTTCCTTGCAGCTGTCCTGCCGTGCCTGTTCATCCCGCTTCTGCTTCGCCTGTGCCAATACTGCGGCATAGGCGTTTTTTGTTTTCAGTAGCAGCTCGTCACACACGGCCTTTTCTGCCTTGTAGGTGTTCAGGTCGATCTCACCCATAAGATAGTGTTCGTAAAGTGTGCGCTTGCCGTCTTGCAGCGTCTCGATCTGCTGCTCATATTCGGCGCGTTCCGGTACGGAGGCATCCACCCGGAGCGAACCGTCCGGGGCAAACGGTGCGGCGGCTTCCATCTGCTTTTTCAGCGTCAGGAATACCGCTTGTTCCAGCTCTGCGGCGTTCAGACGCATCTTGTGGCAGCGGCTTTCTACGTCCGCCTCGGAATGGCGGCAGTAATAATACGAGGTTTTCTGCATGGTGCGGGACAGCGCATGACCGCAGCAGCCACAGAAGGCTTTGCCTTTCAGCGGGTAGTCCCGCTTCTTTTTGTTGGGCTGGGAAAAGCGGAGCTGGCTGGCCTGCACGGTATCAAACACGGCTTTCTCTACGATGGCCGGGTGATGGTCAGGGATGATGTACCATGATTCTCTGTCCTTCAGGTGGCTTCTGGTGCCGCCTACTTCGAGAACCGCCCGCTTGCCGATCACATACACGCCGGTGTAGCGTTCATCCTCCAAAATGCGGAGAATAGTGGATGTACTCCAAATCCCGTGACAGCGGGAAATATCGTGCGTATGATTACCGTGCGCCGCTTTGTACTGGCCGGGCGTGGAGATGCTTCTGCGGAACAGCTCCCGCGTGATGGCGGTGGCGTTGATGCCCTCGGCGGCAAGCTGGAAGATGAGCTGCACAACGGCAGCGGCCTCCGGGTCAGGCTCCATTCTGCCATCGGCGCTTTTGCGGTAGCCGTAAGGACAAATCTTGCTCTGATACTCGCCTCGCTGCATCTTGGCGTACTTTGCGCTCTTGGTCTTGATGGACATATCGCGGCTGTAATACTCACTGATGAGATACTTGAACGCCACATCCATGCCGCCGGTGTCGCCCTTGAATTTGCTGCTGTCAAAATCGTCGCTGATGGAAATGAAGCGGGTATGGAACAGTGGGAGCACACGCTCGATGAAGTATCCAGTTTCAATGCTGTTGCGCCCGAAACGGGAAAAATCCTTGACAATGATGCAGTCGATCTGATTGGCCCGCACCAGCTCAATGAGCTTCTGCACCTGCGGACGCTCAAAATTTGTACCGCTATATCCGTTGTCGATGAACTCCATGATCTCCGCGTTCAGAGCTTCCGGCATGGAAGCTGCATACTCATGGAGGACAAGGCTCTGATTTTCAATACTCAGACTGTCGTACTTGTAGTCCTCAATGGAGAGGCGTATGTAGAGGGCAATCACATATTTCTGCATTGTTCCAGCACCTCCGCATAGGTTTCAAACTCGCTCTGGAAGCGATAGCGCACCGTGATCTGCTTATTGTGGGATACCTCAATGCGGTCGATCAGCCGCTCAATGAGCGCACCGGTCAGCGCACGGTCGGTCTTGATCTGTGCAGCATCCTGTTTCAGCGCCCGGTGCTGCTTGGTTTGGGCATCCATTGTCCGCAGACCGTCCTCCAACTGTTCCATTTCCACGGCAAGATCGGCAATGCGGCTTTCGTACTTTTCCTTGTAGTCGAAATATTCATCCTTGGTGAGAACGCCTTGAACAAGGTTTTCATACAGGCTCCGCACGATACCGCGAAGCCGCTGGATTTCCTGTTTGCGGCTGGTGATCTTCTCCCGCAGCTCAGCGCGGTCAGCGGCCTGCCGGGGCAGTTCTGCAAGGGAGAGGGTGTATTGCCCCAGCGCCGTATCAAGCGCGTCCTGAAGCATATCTGCCAACATATCCAGCAACGCATCCTCGCGGATGGTCACGCCGGGGCAGGCATCCTTGCTGATTCGGCTCCTGCTCAGACAATGGTAGAAGTACACATCGTCGGACTTCTTACGGATGTTTCTCTGCCGGTGCAGGCTGCCGCCGCAATGGGCGCAGAACACCTTGCCTTTGAGCAAATTCGGTGTGTATGCGTTGATCTCCCGCGCCTTGGCGCGGCTGGCGGTCTGATTGAGAATTTCCTGCACCGCCGCGAACTGTTCCCGGCTGATGATGGCCTCATGGGTGTCCCGCACCACCGTCCATTCCTCGGCATCAGCCTTGACCTGCCGGTGATCCACGGTTTTGGTCTGCCCCTGAACGAGATCTCCGGTGTAGACCTCGGAGCGGAGAATGACGCCGACCGTTCGGGTCTGCCACTTGCCGCTGCCGAGCAAATTTTCGTGGGTGATCTTTCCCTGCATCTTCTTGTAGTGGCTGGGGGTGAGGATGCCAGCCTCGTTCAGCCGCACGGCGATGGTATTGAGGCCAGCGCCCTCGGAAGCCCAGCGGAACATCCGCTGCACCACAACGGCGGCAACAGGGTCGATGATAAGCTGGTGGCAATCGTCCTCCGCTTTCAAATAGCCGTAGGGAGTACGCGCACCGATGAACTTGCCGTCCTTCATGGCCTGCCGCTGCTGCGCCCTGATCTTGCGCCCGATGTCCAAAGCGTAGGCTTCGTTTATCATGTTCCGCAGCGGAATGATGATACCGGAATGGGCATCCTCTGGGGCGGCGGTGTCGAAGTTTTCATTGACCGCAATAAAGCGGATATTACGGATGCGGAAATACTGTTCGATGTAGTAGCCGGTGTCGATGGTGTTCCGCCCCAAACGGGAGAGGTCTTTCACAATGACGCAGTTGACGTGACCAGCCTCAATATCTGAGAGCATCTGCTGAAAGCCCGGACGGTGGAAGTTTGTCCCGGTCGCGCCGTTGTCAATGTAGGTATCGTACACGCTGATCTCCGGGTACTGCTCCAGATAGCGGGCAATAATCATCTGCTGGGTTTCAATGGATACGCTGTGCGTGTGGGTATCCTCCACCGAAAGGCGGACATAGATCGCGGCGCGGCAAGCGGCGTCAGCCTCCTGCACGGCCACCGCAGCCGTTTCTTTTCTGCTTTTCCTTGCCATGCTCAGCCCACCTTTCTCTGTTCGTAATCTTTCTGCTGCGCCGCCAGCGCCAAAAGCCGCAACGCCTTTTTGTATTCGTCCTCATGGGTAAAGGTAATATCCAGCTCCTTCTTCCCACGGACGCGGATGCTCTGTACCATGTGAATGAGCGCCCTGCGGTCTAAGGTTTCCAGCGTGGAGAACTGCGTAAACTGTGAAATCCAGCGGTTGCGCTCACTCCGGTTTTCCAGCACCTCCGTGAGTTTTTCCTTGAGAACGCGGACGCTCTCGCGGATGTCCTCGGCCTGCTTGGTGTACTTTGCCTTATAGGAAGCGTATTCTTCCTTGGTAAGCATACCCCCCACAAGACTCTCATAAAGCCGTGCCTTGAACTCCAGCACCTGCTCCAACCGGCGCTCGTTGTCAGTGATGTGGTCGCTGTATTCCTTGGCAAGCGCCTGATTGATGCTGGTCTGGTCAATGCCGGTCAGCAGCGCCTCCAGAGAAGCAATATTGCCGATATAGGCTTTCAGGCTGTCCCGCACACAGTCGATCAGGCTGCTTTCTTTCAGCATGACCGGATGGGCGCAGCCCTTTTTCTTGCCGGTAGGACAATAATAGTAGTGGTACTCCTTGCCGTTTGCACGGTTGGTCTTGCGGGTCATGCGGCTTCCGCAGCACCCGCAGATCAGAATACCGGAGAACAGGTACACCGTATCCTCGTTGGGAGAAGTGCGGGTATCCAGTCCCTTAATGCGCTGCACCAGCTCAAAATCCTGACGGGCAATCAGCGCTTTATGGGCATCCGGGACGCGCACCCACTCGGAGGCGGGGCGCTGCTCCATCTGCTTGATCTTGTAATGCGGCGTACCCTGTTTGCCCTGCACCAGCGTTCCGGTATAGGTTTCGTCCTGCAAGATGCGGATGATGGTGGTTGCCGACCATTTGCAGTCAGCCTTGTCTGCGTATCCCTTTTTCGCGTAGGGCAGGCCGTTGTTCTTCTTGTATGCCAGCGGAGAGAGAATGCCCAGCTGGTTCAGCTCTGATGCGATCTTAGAGGCGCTTGCGCCCTCCAGCCGCATACGGAAGATGTCGCAGACAACGCGGGCGGCGTAGGGGTCAGGGACGAGCAAATTCTTGTTGTCCTCGGCTTTCATGTAGCCGTACACCGGGAACGCGCCGACGAAATCGCCGTTGCGCCGCTTCACGTCCAGAGAAGAACGGGTCTTGATGGAAATGTCCCGGCAGTAGGCTTCGTTCATAATGTTCTTGACCGATACGGCCAGATCATCGCCGCTGTCGTGGGCGGTGTCGATGCTGTCGGTGATGGCGATGAAGCGCACCCCATAGGCCGGGAATACCCGGCGCAGATACCGGCCGGTTTCAATGTACTCGCGCCCCAGCCGGGAGAGGTCTTTTACAATGACGCAGTTGATATTTCCATCGGTGACATCCTGCATCATTTCCTTGAATGCGGGACGGTCGAATAATGAGGTGTGATAGCGATAGCGGCAAAAAGCTAATAAAATCAATGGTTTTGCGGACAGCGGATAGACAGGGAATGTGTTAAAAACTGA
>JABLTR010042689.1_pt1 | contig 16131 bp, 15 predicted proteins | sample 7160071 | NCBI WGS metagenome assembly JABLTR01 (sample SAMN14651230, study PRJNA627086) | human gut metagenome | isolation source: feces | host: Homo sapiens
ATGTAGAGATTCCTGTGATTTCCGAGCCTGTTGTTGCGAAATCTACCCCTGGACGCAGAAAAACGGCGTGACCATTGCGGTCACACCGTTCTCTGCCCCTCGCAAAGCTAAATAGTACCTTATCACTATTAAGCCTTCGATTTCAAGGCTTTTTTATTTTATCTCAGTAGGCTACCGGTACGTCGATCTCCATATCCTCCAGGGGATAGGTGACGCAGGGGTGGATAAAGCCGAATTTCCGGTCGGCCTCCCGGCGGCCGTCCCGGCCCTCCGCCACATGGTAGCGGCCCGAGAGCCACTTGCTGTGGCAGAAGCCGCAGCCGCCGGCCCGGCACTTGTTGGGGGCGTTCAGCCCGGCCCGCTCCATGGCGGTGAGCAGGGTCTCGTGGGCCATGGCGGGGACCTGGTAGACCTCGTCCCGCATGTGGACGGTGAGGGTAAAGGAGGCGGGCTTGTCCGCGGGCAGATCCCGGCAGCAGGCGGCGTCCCGGTGCACCGCCTTTTGGGGCAGGTTCAGGGGAGCCAGCTCTTTGGAGATGAACTCGTACATGGCTGGGGGACCGCACAGGAAGAAGGTGCGGTCGGTGAGATCGGTGTACTTTTTCATCAGCTCCGCGGACACAAAGCCGCTCTCGCAGCTGGGCTGGGCCTCGTCGCTGAGGACATAGACCACCTTCAGCCGATTGCAGCGCTGGGTCAGCTCGTCCAGCTCCGCCTTGTAGGCCAGCTGGGCCGCTGTACGCGCGCCGTAGAACAGCAGCATGGAGTAGCTCTCATCCCCGTCGGCCAGGCTGCCCGCCATGGACAGGAAGGGGGTGATGCCGCTGCCGCCGGCGATGCAGATGATCTGCTCGCTGTCCCGCAGGGTCTCATAATGGAACTCGCCGGAGGGCTCGGTCATCACAAACCGGTCGCCCACCTTGGCGGTCTTGTTGAGGTATTCGGACACAAAGCCCGCGTTTTCCACCGCCAGCACCAGCTTGTTTTGCAGAGCTTGCTGGGGAGTGGAGACGATGGAATAGGGGCGGCTCACCAGGCTCTCCCCAATTTTCATCTGGAGGGAGACATACTGCCCGCCCCGGAAGAAGGGGAACGCGTCGCTGTCCGCCCGCTTGAAGGTCAGCTCCCGGATGGTGTCGGTAAGGGGCCGCGCGGCCACCAGCTCCACCTGCATATAGCCGGGGTGCAGCTTTTTGGCCAGAGTGTTGGTGCGGTACTCCTGGGGCAGCGGCTTGTTGTCTCCCTGGGCCAGCATCTTCCGGCGGGTGGGGACCATCTTTTTAAACCGCAGCATGTCCATAAAGCCAAAGGGCTGTTTCTTGAAATTCATTCTGCTGCCGCCTCCTTCTTCAAATCGCCTACCGTCTGCCGTCCGGACAGATCGCCGGAAATATAGGCGCTGGAATATCCGCTGGAGCGCATGGCGTAGCCGCCCGCAAAGCGGATGCCCGGGTTCATCAGGGCGTCCTCCTTCATCATCATCATGCGGGGCATCAGGCTGTCCCAGTCGGCAGTCTCATAGCCGTAGATGACGCCCTGAGGATGGCCGCAGTAGCGGGCGTAGGTGGTGGGGGAGGCCACGCAGATCTCCTCGATGGCGTCCCGGATCTTGCAGCCGGTCTCCCGCTCAAACACGCGGATCATGTCCTCGGCCACCTGGTCTTTCATCTTGAAATAGTCCTGTTCGGTCACATTTCCCCAGTCGTCGGACATGAACATGGTGGTAAAGTACATGATGCAGGTGCCCTTGGGAGAGCATTCGGGATAGGCGTTGTTCAGGCAGACCGTGGCCTGCACGTGGTTGGTGCCCACCTTCCGCATGAGGTCGTACTGCTTGACGGTGTCGGCGGTGTCGTAGATAAAGTAGTTGTGGCTGGTGATGCCCAGCTCCTCCGCCGAGCGGTTGAGCCCCAGGAACAGGGAGAAGCCCCGGCCGGCAAAGGTGCGGCTGTTGGTGGCCCGCGCCATCTTCTCGGTGACCGCCTTTTTCTCCAGCATTTTGCCGAACACCAGGTGGGGCGAGCAGTTGGCGATGATGTGGCGGGTCTCAATCACCTTGCCGTCGGTGAGCTGTACGCCGCGGATCTTGCCGTTGTCGTCGGCCAGGATGGTTTCTGCCTCGGAGTGGTACCAGATGTCGCCGCCCAGCTCCCGGATGCGGGTGTCCAGGGCGCAGCTGATCTCATGGGAGCGCATTTTGGGCATCCAGGCATCCCGGGTGATGTAGCGAATGACCATGGAGCCGTAGTGCAGAAAGCTCATGCGGTCGCAGTCCACCCCCAGATAGCACCAGTAGGCGTTGAGGATATCCTTGGCCTTCTGGGGCATTTTTAGGGCATCCAGCACCTCGTTGACGGAGTAGCTGCCCGCCTTGACGAAATTGGGGAAGTTCTTTTTCATATAGTCGGAGTCGGTGTTGCCGTTGACCGAGTTGGAGTAGGTCTGGGCATCCCGCACCTCGTTGCACAGCTCGAAGAATTCCGTAATGGATTTGCGGGATTCCGGGCAGTACTCCACCATTTTCTCGATAAAAGCCTGCTGGCCGAAGGGCATGACGCAGTCATACTGTTTATCGGTGGTGATAAGGTGGTAGGCCTCGGGGATGCGCACCCAGTCGATCTTGTCCTCTACGCCCAGGTCCCGGAACAGGGTGCGCACGTCGCCGGGCTCCTCGGGGGAGCCAAAGTCGTTGAGCTCGTGCAGGCTCGCTTCAAATTCAAAGCGCCCCCGCTTGAAGCTGGTGGCAAACCCGCCGGGCAGATTGTGCTTTTCCAGCAGCAAACAGGAGTATCCAGCCTGCAAAATCCGGATGGCGGCCACCAGACCGCCGTTGCCTGCGCCTATGACCACCACGTCATAGGCTTTGTTTGCATTTGTTGCCATAGTGTTCCTCCTTTGTGTTACACCAGCAGATTGCGGGAGCGTTCCAGCCAGTGCTGTAATTCTGCTTCACTTTTGACCTGTTTATAATAGCTCAATATGATGCGGTAATATTCGGTGAGCTCGGTGCTGAGCTCCTCCTCGCTGAAATTCAGGTAACAGGTGGCCATCATCACCGCCAGGGAGTAGCTGTAATACTGCATCCTGCGGTGCATTTCCGCGGCCTTCTGCCGGGAAAGCTCCAGATTGACCTCCAGCTTGTGGATGGTCTGCTCCTGGTTGGGGTCCTCAAAAAAGGTTTCCCCGGGGGCGCGCTGGCGCAGGTAAACCAGCTGAAACAGGTTTTTTTCCCGCTGGGCAAAATGCAGGAAGGAGAGGGCCACCTGCTTATAGCTGTCGGCATTTTCGCGGAGATACTGCTCCCGGATGTAGGCCATCAGCTCCTCCCGCAGGGCGTCCATGTGTTCAAATTCCGAGTAAATGGGCTGGGTGGAGCAGTTTAGTGCCTTGGCGATGTTCCGCACCGAAAGGGCCGGGGGACCTTCCTCCCGGACCAGGCGGACGGTGGCCTTTAAAATGTCCTCCCGAAAGATCCGTTTTCGCGGCGGCATAAGGATTCCTCTCTCTCTGTTATAAATAACACCTGTTATTTATTTTGATTGTACTATAACTAGAGAGGAAATACAAGGGAAATTGGGAGATTCGTCAATCTGCCCGTTTGTCGCAAGGGGGGAAGGGAGAAAAGTCCGGGAAAATAAAAAACGCCGCAGGAAACCCTGCGGCGTTTTGGGAAAAGAAGAAAGCTGACAGGTTTTTACCTGTCAGCTTTATGGTTGCGGAGGCAGGACTTGAACCTGCGGCCTCCGGGTTATGAGCCCGACGAGCTACCAACTGCTCTACTCCGCGATATGTGGTGCCGGAGACCGGGATCGAACCGGCACGGGATCACTCCCACGGGATTTTAAGTCCCGGGCGTCTGCCAATTCCGCCACTCCGGCATTGGGATGTGGCGCCGATCTCTTATGAGAGCCTAATAAGAATACCACAGTTTCAGAATGTTGTCAACTATAAAATCAAAAAATTTTGGCCGGAGCCTTTTGGGGGCTCCGGCCGGGAATGTTAGAGCTGAAATACCGCGCCAACGACGGCGGCAAAGGCAATGAATACAATGGGGTGCAGCTTTTTCAGCGGGGTCCACTTCATGGCCACAAACACAGCCACGCTGAGCAGGATGGCGGGCCAGTAAAACAGCTGGGTGGTAGCCGTCTGTCCCGAGGTCTGGCTGCTCTGGTGGAAGAGCAGCACGCTCACCGCCACGCTCAGACCGGCGGCGGTGATGAGGGCGGTAGAGGCGGGGCGCAGACCGGCAAAGGTGGCTTCCACCGCCTTGCTGTGGCGGAATTTCTGCAAAAATCCGGCGATGATGAGGATGACGATGATGGAGGGGGCGATGAGGCCCAGGGTGGCGATCACCGCGCCCAGCAGTCCGCCTGTCTCAAAGCCCACGTAGGTGGCCATGTTTACTCCCATGGGGCCGGGGGTGGACTCGGACACGGCGATCATGGTGGTCAGCTCCGTGTTGGTGAACCAGCCGGTGGTCTCGCCCATGTGCTGCAGGAAGGGGATGGTGGCAAGGCCGCCGCCCACGGAGAACAGGCCGGTTTTGAAAAATTCGTAGAATAAGCGCAGGTAGATCATCCTTGTTTCTCCTCCTGTTTTCCGCGATAGCCCAGCAGCAGGCCCACGATACCGGCCAGAATCACCAGCACCGCGGGGGAGCTGATGAGGTCCAGAGCCTGTCCGGCCAGGGAGTCGCCCAGGTTCACAAAGTTGCCCACCTCAGACAGGGCCAGCACCGCCAGGTAGATGCACACGGCGGGGCAGTTTTTCAGGGTGGACTTGCCCAGCTTCAGCACGCTCACGGCGATGAGGGCCACCACAGCGGCGTTGATGCCGGTGAGGGCGTGCTGGACCACGGGGTAGGAGGCGAAATTCTGCAAAAATGCGGAGATGATGGTGATGATGACCAGAGAGGGGAACACCACGCCCAGGGTGGCCAGGATGCCCCCGAAAATGCCTTTATACTTGTGACCGATGAAGGTGGCGGTGTTGACGGCAATGATGCCGGGGGTGCACTGGCCGATGGCGAAGTAGTCGCTGAGTTCCTCCTCGGTGGCCCACCCCTTTTTCTCCACAACCTCCCGCTGGAGGATGGGCAGCATGGCGTAGCCGCCGCCGAAGGTGCACACACCCACCTTGGCAAAGGTAAGAAACAAATCCAGATAAATATTCAAAGGGAACCCTCCGTGCGGTGCAGATTAGTCCAGGTTTTCCAGTTCGTCCATCCAAAGCTGAGCCACAGCGTCGGAGGGCATGCGCCAGTCGCCCCGGGGGCTGAGGGCCACCGAGCCCACCTTGGGCCCGTCGGCCAGGCAGGAGCGCTTGAACTGCTGGGAGAAGAAGCGGCGGTAGAAGTTCTTCAGCCACTTGAGCAGGGTCTCCCGGTCGTACCGGTCGCCCAGGGCGTACTGGGCCAGACGGAACACCTTCTTGGGCGGGAAGCCCCAGCGGAGGATATAGTACAGGAAGAAGTCGTGCAGCTCGTAGGGACCCACCAGATCCTCGGTCTTCTGGCTGATCTTGCCCTCAATGGCGGGCAGCAGTTCGGGGGAGACGGGGGTGTCCAGAATGTCCAGCAGCACGTCGGACAGCTGGCGGTCCTCCTGGGCCTTGTCGTCGGAGATGAAGGACACCAGATGGCGTACCAGGGTCTTGGGGATGCCGGCGTTGACGGCGTAGTTGCTCATGTGGTCGCCGTTGTAGGTGCACCAGCCCAGAGCCAGCTCGCTGAGGTCGCCGGTGCCGATGACCAGACCGCCGGTCTGGTTGGCGATGTCCATGAGCACCTGGGTGCGTTCCCGGGCCTGGCCGTTTTCAAAGGTGACGGAGTGGTCCTCCATGCTCTGGCCGATGTCCTTGAAGTGGACTTTTACCGCGTTGCCGATGTCGATGGTGCGCAGGGTGCAGCCCAGTCCCTCGGCCAGGAGCACGGCGTTGGACTTGGTGCGGTCGGTGGTGCCGAAGCAGGGCATGGTGACGGCAATGATGTCGCTGGCGGGGCGGTCCAGCATCTGCATGGCCACCGCCGTAATGAGCACCGCCAGGGTGGAATCCAGGCCGCCGGACAGGCCCACCACCGCCGTCTTGGCGTGGGTGTGCTCCAGGCGCTTTTTCAGGCCCAGGGCGGCGATGTAGAGGATCTCGTTGCACCGCTCCGCCCGGTCTCCGGCGTCCTGAGGCACGAAGGGGGTGGGGGAGACGAAGCGGGTCAGGCGGGTTTTCTCCAGGGTGAGGGAGAAGTCGCTGCGCCAGTACTCCTTCTTGGGGTCGGGGGTGTAGGAGGTCATGCGCCGGCGCTCGTAGGCCAGGCGGTCCACGTCGATCTCGCTGATGGTGAGACCGTTGGCAAAGCGCCGCTCCGCAAGCAGGCTGCCGTTCTCGGCGATCATGTTGTGTCCGGCAAAGACCAGGTCGGTGGTGGACTCGCCCTCTCCGGCGTCGGCGTAGATGTAGCCGCACACCAGCCGTCCGCTCTGGCCGGTGACCAGCTGGCGGCGGTAGGCCGCCTTGCCCACCGTCTCGTTGGAGGCGGACAGGTTCAGGATGATGGTGGCGCCGCTGCGGGCCAGACCGGCGGAGGGGGGCTCGGGGGCCCACAGGTCCTCACAGATCTCCACGCCCAGAATGAGGTTGGGCACCTCCTGGCAGGCGAAGGTCTCGTTGGCGCTCATGCTCACCTGCTGGCCGCACAGGGAGACCATGGTGTCCACCTCTGCGCCGCTGGCAAACCAGCGCCCCTCGTAAAATTCGCCGTAGTTGGGGATGTGGACCTTGGGAACCAGGCCCAGGATCTCTCCCTTCTGGATTACCGCGGCGCAGTTATACAGCTTGTTGTCATATTCTCCCCGCACGGGCAGACCCACGGCGGTGATGACCTCCAGATTGCGGGTGGCCTCCAGTACGGTCTGGAGGGCGTCCTCCGCTCCCTTCAGCAGGGTATCGTGCAAAAACAGGTCGCCGCAGGTGTAGCCGGTGAGACACAGCTCGGGCAGGCACAGGACCTTTACTCCCTGCTTGTCCGCCTCCCGCATAAGGGTAAAGACCTGCTCGGCGTTATAGCGGCAGTCGGCCACCCGGATCTTGGGGGTGCCGGCGGCAACTTTGATCAATCCATCCCGCATAAAAGAAAACCTCCTGACACGGATTTGAAAGGGCCCCATTCACAGCGGGACCCCGGTTTCATCGGAAAATATCATACCCCAAACCGGGGGGAAAAGCAAGCAGAGCCCGGCTTTGGGAAGAAGAACAAATCCCGGAGGGACGAGCCCTCCGGGATAAGAAAGCGATTTACTTGGCAGCCAGATAGGTGCCCATGACGTAGCCCTCGTCATACTTGCCGTAGCCCAGGGCAAACTTGATCTTGTACCAGCCGTTGCCCGCGTCCTCCAGCACGGTGACGGTGGCGCCGTCGGTGGTGCTGGCCTTGGCCTCGTAGTTGGTGCCGGGGCCGGAGCGGATGTTCAGACCGCCGTCCGCGTTGACGATCACGGCCTCAGTGTTGGGAGCCAGGGTGCCGCTGGAGGTGCCGGTCTGTCCGGAGGAGCCGGAGGAAGTGCCGGTTCCGGTGCCGTCGCCGGTGCAGGTGACCTGACACTGGGCGCTCTTGTCCCCGGCGGTGGCGGTGATGGTGACGGTGGTCTTGTCGGTGCCGGTGTACACGTTCTTCACGGTGCCGTTTTCATCCACCGTGGCCACAGAGGTGTCGCTGCTGGACCAGGTGACCTTCACGCCCTCGGGGTCCACCGTGGCGGTGAGGGGGTAGTCCTCGCCGGCGGCCAGGCTGACCTCGTTGCGGCTGAGGGTGACGGAATTGGCGGCCTGGACCTGGGAGCTGTCGCCGGAGGAGCCGTCCTGAGAGGAGCCGGGGGTGCTCTGGCTGGTGCTCACGCTGGAGCTCCCCTTGTCGCCGAAGATGGCGGGGGAGATGTACTTGAACACGATGACCGCGGCGGTGATGATGAGGATGAGGGAGACGATGAGCCCGCCCACCTGCAGGGGGTTGGGACCGCCGCCGGAGACCCGCTTGCCGCCCACGGGGGCGTAGCCGCGGCCGCCGGGCCGCTCGTCACAGAAGGGACAGCGCTTATATGTGGTGGAATATTCCTCGCCGCAGCGCTCACAGCGGATCACGTCCGTGTTGCGGCGGGGGGGAGCTTTCTTGGGTGCCATAGGGAGAACCCTCCATTGTCTTTGAAATAACCCCATAGACATGTGGTTTCAGCGTCCATTTTACAGGGATTTTTCTCTTCCGTCAACGGATATTCGGAATATCACAGATTTTTTACAATTTTATGTCAACTATTGGGAAAGGGCGCGGGTCCTTGACCGCTCCCCGCCTTTCTTTTATAATGTGTCTGACTGAACACGCGGGGGCTTTGCCGTCCGGGAAGGGAGTTTTGAAGCATGAAAGGGACCATGACAGCAGCCCAGGCCCATCAGCAGTATGACGAATTGGTGGGCGCCTTTCGAAAATGGATTCCCGACCCCGCCCTGCGCATGAAGTTTGCCGGGGAGGCCGATGATTTCTTCCGCCGCTGTGCCCTGGGGGTGTGGCAGGCGGACAACGCCGTGGAGATCACCCCTCGCCATGTGGAGTTTTATAACGCCCTGTACTCGGGGAAAAATCCCGCCCCCTCCGTGCTGTTCTGGGAGCTGGCAACCTCGGTGGCGGGCTACGACCTGTTCCAGCCCCCCGCCTTCTTCCAGGACCTGCGGGACTATGACCGGCGGAAGGGCACGACCCTGGCCCGGCGCTTTGTGGACCAGATGACCCTGGTGCTGCTGCTGGTGGCGGCGGTGGACGATGTGGTCAGCGAGTCGGAGGCGGGCTTTGTCAACGCCTGCGCCGATGTGCTGCTGGACCTGTGCGGCAAGGACGGCCTGAAGGGGGAGCGCCCCCCGCTGAAGGCGGACGATTTCATCACCAAAGAGCCGGGAGCCGAGAAAGCCGTCCCGGCCAAGGCAGCTCCGGAGGAGAAACCCCAGACCCAGGCGGCCTCCCAGGAAGAGGAAAAACCCCAGGAGGAACAGCCCACCCTGGAGGAGCTGCTGGAACAGCTGGACAGCCTGTGCGGCCTGGAGAAGGTGAAGGCCGACGTGAAGAGCCTTATTAACCTGGTGAAGGTGCGCAGCATGCGCCGGGAGGCAGGGCTGCCCGTGCCGCCCATGTCCCTGCACCTGGTGTTTTTAGGCAACCCCGGCACGGGCAAAACCACCGTGGCCCGCCTGCTGGCCCAGATCTACCACGTCATTGGCGTGCTGCCCAAGGGGCAGCTGGTGGAGGTGGACCGCTCCGGCCTGGTGGCTGGCTTTGTGGGCCAGACCGCCCTGAAAACCCAGGAGGTGGTCCAGAAGGCCATGGGGGGCGTGCTGTTCATCGACGAGGCCTACGCCCTGGTGAACCAGGAAAACGGCAACGACTTTGGCCGGGAGGCCATTGAGGTGCTGCTGAAAAATATGGAGGACCACCGGGACGAGCTTATCGTCATCGTGGCGGGTTACGCCGGGCTCATGGAAAAGTTCATCCACTCCAACCCCGGCCTGGAGTCCCGGTTCAACAAGTACCTCTACTTTGAGGACTACAACGCCGCCCAGCTCTACGACATCTTCTCCTCCATGTGCAAGAAAAACGGCTACACCCTCTCCCAGGAGGGAGAAGCCTGGGTGCGCCGGGACCTGGAGGAGCTCTTTGCCAACCGGGACGAGAACTTCGGCAATGCCCGGGATGTGCGGAATTTGTTTGAAAAGGCGGTCTCCCGCCAGGCCGACCGGGTGGCCGCGCTGGAGAGCCCCACCCGGGAGCAGCTCATGGAACTGCTGCCCCAGGACCTGGAGGACCCGGAAAAACCCACGGAATAAAGGATACAAAACGTTATGCAGATTGCTTTTTATACTCTTGGTTGTAAGGTAAACCAGTACGAGACCCAGGCCATGGAGCAGCTGGCCCTCCAGCGGGGCCACAGCCTGGTGCCCTTTGAGGGCCCGGCCGATGTGTACGTCATCAACACCTGCTCGGTGACCGCCGTCAGCGACAAGAAGTCCCGTCAGATGATCCGCCGGGCCCGGAAGCAGGCCCCGGACAGCGTGGTGGCGGTGTGCGGCTGTTATCCCCAGACCCACCCCGGCGATGTGGAAAAGCTGGGGGTGGACCTGATCTCGGGCACCGGAGACCGCACCGGATTTGTGGAGCTTCTGGAGCGCACCTGGAAGGAGCGGCAGAGTCTCACGGTGGTGGACGACGTGTTCCAGCGCCGGGTCTTTGAGCCCCTCCCCGCCGGCGGCCTGGAGGGCCGCACCCGGGCCATGCTGAAGATGGAGGACGGCTGCGTCAACTTCTGCTCCTACTGCATCATCCCCTATGCCCGGGGACGGATTCGCTCCCTGCCCGTGGAGGACTGCGTCCGCCAGGCCCGGGAGCTGGTGGAGCAGGGCTATCAGGAGATCGTGCTCACCGGCATTGAGATCTCTTCCTGGGGCCAGGATCTGGAAGGGGAGGAGACCCTCATCGACGCGGTGGAGGCTATCTGCCGCGCCCTGCCCGGCCACATCCGGGTGCGCCTGGGCTCCCTGGAGCCCCGCACCATTACCAAGGATTTCTGCCGCCGCTGCGCCGCCCTGGAAAATCTGTGCCCCCATTTCCACCTGTCCATGCAGTCGGGCTGCGACAGCGTGCTGGCCCGGATGAACCGGAAATATGATTCCGCCCGGTATTATGAGAGCGTACAATTACTCCGGGAAGTCTATGACCGCCCCGGAATCACCACCGATCTCATTGTGGGCTTCCCCGGGGAGACGGAGGAGGAGTTTTCTCAGACTCTGGACTTCATCCAGAAGTGCGGCTTCTCCGCCATGCACATCTTCCCCTATTCCCGCCGCCCCGGTACCCCCGCGGCCAAGATGCCCGGACAGGTGCCCAACGCCGAGAAGGAGGCCCGCTGCCGCCGGGCCGCCCAGGTGGCCCGGAAGATGGAGGAGGACTACCTGGACAGCTTCCTGGGCCAGGAGGTCCCCGTCCTCTTTGAGGAGGAGCGGGAGGGCTTCTGGCGGGGCCACACCACCCGGTATGTCCAGGTGGCCGCCCAGAGCGGGGAGGACCTTCATAACCGCCTGTGCACCGTCCGCCTCATCCGCCGGGAGGGCCTGACCCTGGTGGGAGAACTGATGTAAAAAATGCCGCCCCTTGGGGCGGCATTTTTTAGGTCAGCAGGGCGCGGAGCAGATCCTCCAGCTCCCCCTGGGTGACGGCTTCTCCTTCCAGATCGTAATAGAGATCTCCCTGGGAGAAGCTGGTCTGGTAGAAGGTTTCTCCTTGATAGACCACCAGCTCGGTCTCGCCCACCCGGGAGACCAGGGGGTTGTCACATAGATAGAGACAGTCCCGCAGGGGCGCTTCTCCGGCGGAGAGGGCCAGGCGGAAGGAGCCCCCCGAGGGGGCAGACAGGGTGAAAATGTAATCGTGGGGCACGTACGCTCCCTCTGGAGAGGTCCGGGCGTTGAGGGAGGCGAAGGACTCCACCCCGAAGCCCTGGGGCAGGCGGGCGGTGAAGTCCTCGTAAGAGATCCCCAGCTTGCTCTGGAACCCCTCCTGTGCCGCTGCCTGTTCCTCCTGGGACAGACTGGTGTAATCGGAGTAGGTCACGTCCATATCCATGGTCAGGGCGCCGCCCATGGACGGGGAGACCTTGTTGAAGACCAGGTACACGCCGTCCTCCTCCTGGCTTGAGGTGACGCCGGGAATGACGGGTGTTCCTCCCGGAGCGGACCGCCACAGGGAGGCAGTCCCCACCACGATGAGTATCGCCGCCGCGCAGGCGGCCAGAGCGGCCAGCAGCCGACCCCGCCCCTTGGGCCGGGCGGCCTGGGCCACATAGGCTTCGTTTACCTCTCCCAGCAGGAGAAACATTCCTTCCTTTGTCATGGCAGATAGCCTCCTTTGCACAGTTCCTCTTTCAGCTGCCTTCTCAGACGGCTGAGGGTCATGGACACCGCCCCCTCCGTCATGGCGTGGCGGCGGGCGATATCTCCCACGCTCCACACGTACCAATAGCGCAGCAGGAAGATGTCCCGCTTTTTGGGGGGCAGTCCGGCCAGAAAGGCGTTTACCGCCTCCAAAAGCTCCTGGTGCAGCAGAGCTTCCTCCGTGTTCCCGCCCCCGTCCACGCACTCCTCCAGCTCCTCCAACACCAGCTCCAGCTGTCCGCCGCCCCGCTTGTCCGCCTGTTCCCGCCGGCGGCGGTTGAAGGACAGGTTCCGGGTCAGCTTGCCCAGAAAGACGGACAGGACCTTGGGCCGGTGGGGCGGCATGGCCTTCCAGGCCTGGAGATAGGTGTCGTTGACGCACTCCTCCGCATCCCGGGGACTGTTCAAAATGCGGTTGGCGATGGAAAAGCAGTAGCGGCCGTACTTCTTCCCGCTCTGGACAATGGCCTCCGGGTCCCGGGCCCAGTACAGCTCCACAATGGCGCGATCCTCCATACAGGCTCCTCCCTCCTTATGTCCCTTCACCCTGATACACACCGTTTCAGAGCCAATCTAACACAGAAGAAGAAAAAATTCTACTTTGGGGAAATGGCCCGCTACCCTTGCGAAACGGGGGAAAATCCGGTATAATAACCTGGTTATAGACTCTCTATTACTACGGAAAAGAGGAAACGCCGTGAAATTAGGTATCGTGGGTCTGCCCAACGTGGGCAAGAGCACCCTGTTCAACGCCATTACCAACGCCGGCGCCGAGAGCGCCAACTACCCCTTCTGCACCATCGACCCTAACGTGGGCATGGTGGCCGTGCCCGACTACCGCCTGGACAAGCTCAGCGAGATGTACCACCCCAAGAAGACCACCCCCGCGGTCATTGAGTTTGTGGATATCGCCGGTCTGGTGAAGGGCGCCAGCCGGGGCGAGGGCCTGGGCAACAAGTTCCTGGCCAACATCCGCATGACCGACGCCATCGTCCATGTGGTGCGCTGCTTTGACGACGAGAACGTCATCCACGTGGAGGGTTCCACCGATCCCATCCGGGATATCGACACCATCGACCTGGAGCTGATCCTGGCCGACGCCGAGATGGTGGACCGCCGCATCGACAAGGCCCAGAAGGCTGCCAAGGGCGACAAGAAGTTCCTCCACGAGGTGGAGGTGTTCTCCGGTCTGAAGCAGTGGCTCAACGACGGCAAGTCCGCCCGCAGCTACCTCTCCGAGGTCAGCGAGGACGACGGCGAGCTCATCGCCACCAGCGAGCTGCTGTCCCTGAAGCCCGTCATCTACGCCGCCAACCTGGACGAGGAAGGTTTCGCCGATCCCCAGGCCGTGGAGTACTACAAGCAGGTGGAGGAGCGGGCCGCCTCCGAGGGTGCCCAGGTCATCCCCGTGTGCGCCAAGCTGGAGGCCGAGATCGCCGAGCTGGAGGCCGAGGAGAAGGCCATGTTCCTGGAGGAACTGGGCGTGAAGGAGTCCGGTCTGGACCGCCTGGTGAAGGCCAGCTACACCCTGCTGGGTCTCATCTCCTACCTCACCAGCGGCGAGGACGAGTGCCGCGCCTGGACCATCACCAAGGGCACCAAGGCGCCCCAGGCCGCCGGTAAGATCCACTCCGACTTTGAGCGTGGTTTTATTCGTGCCGAGGTGGTCTCCTACGAGGACCTGATGGCCTGCGGCACCATGGCCGCCGCCCGGGAGAAGGGCCTCATCCGCTCCGAGGGTAAGGAGTACGTGGTGCAAGATGGAGACATCATCCTGTTCCGCTTTAACGTGTAAGGACGCCCAAAAATTTATGGCAAGTCTCTAAAAGACATTGTTTTTTTCAAGAGAATCGTGTACACTGTCCACAAGCAATCGTTTAAAAGGAGGTACCAACCATGAAGGTCGCCCGTTTTGTTCTGAAGATCGTGGCTCTCTCCCTCACCGCCGCCGCTGCGGTGTGCGCCATTATCGCTTACTGGGATAAGCTGTCTGAGCTGGGAGATTGCGCCAAGGCCAAGATCCAGCAGCGTGCCTGCGCTTCCGAGTACGACGATTACGAGGAGTAAGAAAAACAGCCGTGGAATTCATCCACGGCTGTTTTTTTGCCCATTTCCTATTTTAAGGAAAGAGAAAGCGGCGGGGCGGCGCGGGAAAGGGCGGGGTGCGCCGCCGGTACCAGCGCAGGCTGTCCCGGCTGCCGGTGCAGCGCAGCAGCACGGTGGACACCAGCACGTCGGCCCCCACCGCCGCTATGGCGGCCCAGGTGACGGGGAGGGGGATGGCGGCGGCCAGCCGCCGGGCCCAGGGGTGAATCCAGTAGACCGCCGCGGGGAGCAGCAGGGCCCAGGCCGCCGAAAACAGCAGGCAGACCCGGCCGTGGAGATTCCAGGGCAGCTCCCGGTAGTCCCAGAAGGAAACCCCCAGGCAGTCCTCGTAAAAGAGGGCCATGGCATATTCCACCGCTGTGGCCGCCGCCCCGCCCAGTGCCATGAGCAAAAGGGGACGGTTCAGGACGAAAGGAGGGAGGGCCAGCACCGCCAGAGCCCCCAGCCCGTAGACGGGGCACAGGGAGAGCACCAGCAGGCACTTTCGGTCCCGCCGCCCTCCGGTGCACCGGGCATAGATTACCTCTAACAGAAAGCCCAAAAAGCTGTATAACACAAAATACCAAAACTGCTCCACCGGCGTGTCCCCTCCTGATTTCTGTGTGTTTGGTTAGGATGTGGAGGGGAGGGAAGTTCCATACCGAAAAATTTGGAGGACAAATTTTGCAGCCGGGGCAATCCTATCTTGCATAACCGGGCGGTTTGTGATACAATGATTCGAATTTGGATGAAAGCTGAGAAAGGAAGGGCCGCAATGCGACATTTGATCGACTTTGGAGATATGACCCGGGACGAATGGGACAAGCTGTACAACCGTATCAGCCAGATCATCGACGCGCCGGAGCAGTTCATTGACGTGTGCCGGGGCCGGGTGTCCTGCAACTTGTTCTATGAGCCGTCCACCCGCACCAACTTTTCCTTCCAGACTGCCATGATGCGTCTGGGCGGATCGGTCTTTGGCTTTGCGGACCCCAACTCCTCTTCGGTGGCCAAGGGCGAGACCCTGAAGGACACGGTAAAAATGGTGTCCAACTACGCCGACGTGGTGGTCATGCGTACCCCCTGGGAGGGCTCCGCCAAGGCGGCCTCCCTGTACTCCGCGGTGCCCGTGGTCAATGCCGGTGACGGCGGCCATATGCACCCCACCCAGACCATGGCCGACCTCACCACCATCACCCGCCTGCGGGGGAAGGTGGACGGGCTGTGCCTGGGCCTGTGCGGCGACCTGAAAAACGGCCGCACCGTCCACTCCCTCATCAAGGCCATGGCGAAGTTCCAGGATATCAAGTTCTTCCTCATCTCCCCCCGTGAGCTGGCGGTGCCCGAGTACATGCGCGCCTTCATGCGGGAGCACAATATGTGGTTCACCGAGGTCACCGGCCTGGAGGCCGTCATCCCCCAGCTGGACGTGCTGTACATGACCCGCATCCAGAAGGAGCGGTTTGTGGACCCCCTGGAGTACGAGCGCAACAAGGGCATCTATATCCTCACCCGGCGCAAGCTGGAGCGGGCCAAGCCCGACATGCTGGTCATGCACCCCCTGCCCCGTGTGGATGAGATCACCGTGGACGTGGACGACGATCCCCGGGCGGTCTACTTCCAGCAGGCCCGGTACGGCATGTTCGCCCGCATGGCTCTGCTGGAGCACCTGTCCCTGCAGGACCGGGACGACCACCTGCCCCCCGTGGAGATCGGCACCAAGCCCGTGTGCCGCAACCCTCGCTGCATCACCCAGACCGAGCACTATCTGCCTCCCCTGGTGAAGAAGATCGGCGGGGTGGACTGCTGCGGCTTCTGCGACGCGGCCCTGGACTAATAAAGAAAGTTTTACCCTGCCGCCGCCCCTCCCTGACGTGGGAGGGGCGGGGGTTTGCAGGGAAATGTGGATGGCTGGCACAGGAAATTTGAAAAACCCATTGACAAAGAAAATTAGATGTGGTATTATCTCATAGCTGACGTGAGAGAACCGCGGCATCCATGCGGGTGTAGTTCAATGGTAGAATCCCAGCCTTCCAAGCTGGTCGCGTGGGTTCGATTCCCATCACCCGCTCCATATGCGCCTGTAGC